>OGCO01004516.1_pt1 | contig 14778 bp, 13 predicted proteins | sample 1570171 | NCBI WGS metagenome assembly OGCO01 (sample SAMEA4370583, study PRJEB24528) | human gut metagenome | reverse complement strand
CCACAGCGCTCAGCACGGAGTAGCGGCCGCCCACGTCGTCGGGGACCACGAAGGTCTCATACCCCTCCGCATCGGCCAGGGTCTTGAGGGCACCCTTATGGCGATCGGTGGTGGCATAGATGCGCTTGGCTGCCTCTGCCTTGCCGTATTTGGCCTCCAGGGCGGCACGGAAGATGCGGAACGCCACGGCCGGTTCGGTGGTGGTGCCGGATTTGGAGATGACGTTGATGGAAAAGTCCCGGTCACCGATCAGCTCCAAGGTCTCCAGGACGGCGTCGGTGGAGAGGGTGTTACCGGCAAAGTACACGTCGGGAGTGGTCTTCTGTTTCAGGTTGTAGTTGGGGCTTTGGAGCAGCTCGATGACCGCTCGGGCGCCCAGGTAGCTGCCGCCGATGCCGATGACCACCAGCACGTCGGAGTCCGCCTGGATGCGCTTGGCCGCCGCCTGGATGCGCTGGAACTCCGCCCGGTCATAGTCCACCGGCAGATCCCGCCAGCCCAAAAAGTCGTTGCCTGCGCCGGTGCCCTTCCACAGGGTGTCCCAGGCCGCTCTCAGCTGGGGTTCCATGTTGTCCAGCTGGTGGGGCGGGAGGAAGGAATCGAGGGATGTACGATCTACGGTTACCATACTCATGCCTCCTTCTAAGGAAGTGGAAATCCAATGTTATAGAAATTTTATCATTGCCTTGTGGAAAAAACAACAGCAATTCTGCCCATTTTTCTCCCTGTATTCGACCAAAAAAGGAACCGACAGCGCAGTTTCTGCCGGTTCCTCTGTCTTTGTTCAGTTTCCTGTCGCCATCCGTCGCCACAGGCTGCCGAACATCCCGGAAAAGGTCAGCCGCGGCACCTGGGTCTGGGTCACCACCGGGATGGTCATCCGCTCCTTGCCGTCCACAGACACCACCAGCTTGCCCACTTCCTGCCCCTGGGCCACCGGCGCTTTCAAGGTCTCTTCCAGCTGCAACTCGCTGGTCACCTTGCTCCGCTCTTCCTTCTTCACCAGCAGCTTGCCGGTCTGCGCCAGCGCCAATTCCACCTGTTCCGCCTGACCCAACTGGACGGGCAGGGCGGGCAGGGGCTGTTCCGGGGTCACGTCCGCCAGAGCATAAGCGCCGAAGCCGTAATTTAACAGGGCCTTGGCGGTGTTGAACCGCTCCTTAGAGGTGGGACTGCCCAGCACCACGGCGATCAGCTCCATCCCCTCCCGGCGGGCAGAGGCGGAGATGCAATAGCCTGCGGCGTCGGTGGAACCGGTCTTCAGGCCAGTGGCACCGTCGTAGTAGTAGATGAGCTTGTTGGTGTTGGCCAGCTGGAAGGTGCCCTCTCGGATGGAGTCCATCCAGATGCCCACATAGTCCCGGATCAGGTCGTATTGCAACAGCTGACGGCTCATGAGGGCGATGTCATAGGCACTGGTCACGTGGCCTTCGGCGGGCAGTCCGTTGCAGTTGCAGAAGTGGGTGTCCTTCATGCCCAGCTCCTGAGCGCGGCGGTTCATCTTTTCCACAAAGGCGCTCTCACTCCCTGCGATCTGCTCCGCCAGTGCCACAGCTGCGTCGTTCCCCGACGCCACCGCCACGGATTTCAGCAGGTCATGGACGGACATCTGCTCCCCCTCCGCCAGGAACACCTGGCTGCCGCCCATGGAGGCGGCGTAGGCGGAACAGGTGACCATATCCTCCAGGTGCAGCTGCCCCTGCTCGATGGCCTCCACCACCAGCAGCATGGTCATGACCTTGGTCACCGACGCCGGTTCCCGCTGTTCGTGCTCTGCCTGCTGGTATAAGACCGTGCCAGTCTCCCGCTCCATCAGGATAACGCTCTTGGCGGACACCTCCACCCCGCTGCTGGCCGGTTTGGTCTGCTCTGCGGCGTAGGCGGCGGGTATCCCCTGGCTCAATAACAGCGCAGTCAACACTGCGCACATCACTCGTTTCATCGGAATTCCTCCCCTTCGGATGTTATCCTCAGTTTGTGGAGAAATCTGTGGAACTAGTCTGGTAAAATTTGAATAGAAAAGCGACAGCCTTACCACAAGGCTGTCGCTTTTGCGTTATTCTTTTCGCCCCACCCACGGCAGGAGCATGACTACCATGACCGCCAGACCCAAGAGCGCATACCCCAACAAGTACCAGGTAGGGCCTGTGAAGCCCAAAATCCAGGTCAGAGGGGAGTTTGGAGAGGCGGCGTTGAGGAAGAGATAGTTGGTGCCAAAGGTGTGGTTAAAGAGCCACATGGGCGGCACCAGGACGGCCAGAAAGAGCCAGACCTTCCACAGCGCCCCCAGCCGTGGGCGGATGGTGTGCTCCACCAGCTGGAGGATGGGAAAGAGGATGAGCAGGCCGTGGACGAGAAAGCTGTTGATGTTCATGAAGTTCCACTGTGGGTAGGCGCTCCAATCGGGGAAGAGCAGCGCCGCCGCTGCGCCGGGGAGGCAGAGGGTGTAGATGACCTGCCCCAGCCAATCCCAACGCCGCCAAGCGAAGAGCAAATAGAGCAGGGGCGCCAGCTCGCACAGGTGGAAGGGCAGGCTGTACACGTTCAAGTGCCCGGTCAGCGCCAAGACCACCTTTTCCACCACAATCATAGCGCAGAGCAACCAGGCCACCGCCCAGGAGATGCGCCGCTGGCGGTAGGCGGGGCGCTGGGAGAACCAGAGGGCGACAATGGCGGTGAAGGCCAGGATGCCCGCCAGCCAGGCTAGGTGGACGGAGCCAAAAAAGGAGAAGCCCACGTCTTTGGGGAGCTGAGTCTCGTAGGTAAAAAAGCGCACCGGTCTGGCATCTCCTCTCGTTCTCGTCCTATGTCACAGGAAGGGACGCATATTCTCCCGGCTGCCCATCAAAAACACCGTCTCCTGGCCTGTAAACTGGTAGTTGGGGTTGACCTCCGGATCGATCTGTCCGTCCCGCTTGATGGCCAAAATGTTCAGGTGGTACTTTTTCCGCACCTGCAAGTCCAGGATGCTCTTGCCCACCCATTTGGGCGGCACGGAGGTCTCGTAGATGGCGTACTCGTCGGAGAGCTGGATAAAATCCCGGACATGGTTGGAGGCGTATTTCACCGCCCCGTGGATGGCCATATCCCGCTCCGGGTAGAGGACCTCATCCGCCCCGTTGCGCAGCAAAAACTTGGCGTGGAACTCGCTGGACGCCCGGGAGACCACCAGCTTCGCACCAGCGTCCTTCAGCAGGGCGGTGGTCTCCAGAGACGCCTGGAAGTTGCCGGAGATGGTGACCACACACACGTCAAAATTTCGCACGCCCAGGGTGCGCAAAAAAGCCTCGTCTGTGCTGTCGGCGATCTTGGCGCTGGTCAAATAGGGCAGGCAGTTGTTTACCCGCTCCTCGTCTATATCAATGCCCAGAACCTGACTCTTCAATTCCTTCATCTTCACGGCCATATGATAGCCGAACTGTCCTAAGCCAATGAGCAAAATCGTTTTTTCCATACGCTTCTCCTTCCTTATCCGATGCCGATGGATTCTTCCGGCAGGGTGTAGTGCAGTCGTTTTCCCGTGCCTGACACGGCGTACACCAGGGTCAGGCCGCCCACTCTGCCCAGGTACATGAGCAAAATGAGGATGACCTTCGACACCACCCCCAGCTCTGGCGTGATGCCCAGGGTCAAGCCCACGGTGCCGATGGCAGAGGCGCACTCGAAGAGGGCTTCCTCCATGGTGATGGGCTCTAACTGGATGAGCGCCATGCTGGCGGCCAAAAACAGGGTGCCGTAGAGCACGGAGACCACCAGGGTGCGGGTGATGACCTGGGCGGGGATGCGGCGGCCAAAGCAGTGGACTTGGTGGTCGCTGGTAAAGGCCGCCCGGAGGGCCAGGAGCAGGATAGCCAGGGTGGTGGTCTTGATGCCGCCGGCGGTGGAGGACGGGGAGCCGCCCACCAGCATGAGCAGGATGGTGAGCATTTTGGAGCCGCCGCTGAGCTGATTCAAATCCACGTTATTGAAGCCCGCCGTTCGGGGGGAGACGGTCTGAAAGAGGGCGGAGAGCACCTGCTGGCCGGTGCTCATCCCCTGCCAGTTGACAAACTCACAGAGCCAGAACCACAGGAATGGCAGGAAGAGCAGCAGAGCGGTGGTGGTGAGGACTACCTTGGTCTGCAAGGTGTAATTGCGGAAGTGCCACTGATTTCTGGCGATGTCGTCCCAGACGAAGAACCCGATGCCGCCTAGCACGATCAGCGCCATGACAGTGCCCAGAACCAGCGGGTCGCTGGCGTACTTGGTCACAGAGGAATAGGGCTGCCAATGTCCCATTAGGTCAAAACCGGCGTTGCAGAAGGCGGAGATGGCGTGGAAGATGCTGTACCAGGCGCCGCGGAGCAAGCCGTAGTCTGGGATAAAGCGGATGGCAAACAGGCAAGCCCCGATGCCCTCCATGGCCAGCATGGTGCGCAGGATGAAGCGGAGCATCCGGACGATGCCGCCCAGCTGGGGTGCGCCCATGGACTCCTGCAAAAAGAAACGGCTGGAGAGGCCGATCTTCCGGCCTGCGATCTGGTTGAGCGCCACGGCTACGGTGACCACCCCCATACCGCCGATCTGGATGAGGATCAAGATGATGACCTGTCCGAAGGTGCTCCAACCGGTGGCGGTGTCTACGGCGATGAGGCCGGTGACACAGGTGGAGGATGTGGCGGTGAAGAGGGCGGTCAAAAAGGACGCGCCGCTTGGGCCTGGACTGGAAACGGGGAGCATGAGGAGCAGTGTCCCCAACAGGATGATACCGGCAAAACCCAACAACACCGCATGGGCGGGCGTCAGGCGAACGGGTAATTTCATGTCTATCCTACCTCCTATCATCCCACTGCTTTGGGCAGCGGAGCGGCAGAGCGCTTTATTGTCCTCCACTATACTACCACAGGGTCTTGGGAATCAAGGACAAAAATAGCCAACTATCATGCACACTTTGCATAAAGATGGCAGAATCCGTTCTTGTTTTCCCCATTTTAGTTGACAATCGGAAACAATTCCATTATCATAGTGCTTGTTCATCGGAGGTTTATGCAATCGTAATGCAGGCCGGATAAGATGTCACACGCAACTATTTCGGAGGGCAAGCGCAGCCGTATGTGGCGCTGCCAGAGTGAGAAATAGCCTGTTGTGTGGTGCATTCTTATCTGGTTTTTCTTTTTGTCAAAAGGAGTTTTTTATGGATTACTTGACCAGCAGCACCAAGGCGCTCTACCGCAAGTACCTCATCGCTTCCCTGGGGAGTGCTTTGGTCATCACTATCTACAGCTTTGTGGACACCATCGCCGTAGGACAGTCAGAGGGGCCAGCAGGCACAGCAGCCATGGCAGTCATCTCGCCTGTCTTCGGCATCCTGGTCTTTTTGGGCATCCTATTCGGCATCGGTGGTTCCGTTCTCATGAACAACGCCAAGGGCGAGGGGAACGAAGAAAAGGGGAACGCCTATTTCACCACGGCACTGCTGCTGATGGGTGGTTTTACCGTTCTCACGTGGGTGCTGTTCGCCGTATTCTCCAAACCAATCCTCTTCTTTTTCGGCGCCAACGAAGGGTCGCTGCCTATGGTCATGCGCTACGCCAAGTGGCTCATCCGCTTTTGGCCCGTGTTCCCCTTCTCCGTCTTTCTTGGCGCCTTTGTCCGAAATGACAACGCGCCGGGGCTGGCCATGGCGGGAGTCATCAGCGGCGGCTGTTTCAATGTCTTCGGGGACTGGTTCTTTGTCTTCCCCTTGGGCATGGGCATGGAAGGTGCGGCCATCGCCACCGTTTTGGGCACAACTCTGCAATGCCTCATCATTTGCAGTCACCTGTTCCGCAAGCACTGCGGGCTGAAGCTGGCCAAGCCTTTTCATATGGGAAAGGCCATTCGTAAAATTTTCGTCATCGGCATCGGCGCAAGCCTGCTGGATCTGGGCACGGTGGTACTGTCCACCATCACCAACAACCAGATCCTGCGCTATGGCAGTGAGGTGGAACTGGCCATTTACGGCGTCATGACCACCATCGCTGCACTGGTACAGGCCATGTACTGCGGTGTAGGGCAGGCTATTCAGCCGTTGGTCTCTTCCAATTTCGGTGCCAGACAATACGAACGGGTCAAGCAGTTTTTGAAGATGTCTGTGGGAACGGTACTCATCATGGGCGTCCTGTTCACGCTGATTGCAGAGTGTCTGCCTGTGCCCATTGTAAAGCTGTTCATGGACGCGACGCCGGAGGTTTTGGCCGCTGCGCCCAACAGTATGCGCCTGTACTCCCTGCTCTATCTGTTTTTGGGGTTCACGGTGCTGTCCACCTACTACCTCCAATCAGTCATGCGGGATCGTGCCTCGATGGCCATTGGTATCCTGCGCAGCCTGGTCGTCAGCGGGCTTCTGCTCTACCTCCTGCCCATCTTCTGGGGCATCAATGGGGTGTGGTTGGCGCTGCCTATTTCTGAATGTATCGTTACGGTGGTCGCCGCAGTGTTTCTCTCAAAAAAGACTGACAGCTGATGGCCTGTCACAACTATCTCTCTTTTCAACAAAAAAATTTATCATACAAAATAGCACTTTACATCTAAAATTAAGACGGTTATACTGGAAATAAGGGGAATGTTGATCTTTTGCCTAATAGCAAGTTCACATTCCCCTATCATAACCTAATAAGGAGGCGAACCGAAATGGAGCGGATCTCACGTCAACGAAAACCCGATCCCATTCTACGGTTCCTCAGTAGACCTCGCGGGCAAATGTCGGACTCTCTTTTGACCGCTTCCTTTGTCATCCTCTCTGGGGGCTTACAGGACGCTTACACCTACTCCTGCCGCGGCAGGGTATTCGCCAACGCCCAGACAGGCAACATCGTCCTGCTCAGCACATATCTCTTCCAACGGGAGTGGGCACATAGTGTGCGCTATCTCATCCCGCTGCTGGCATTTTTGCTGGGCACTTTTGTGGCGGAATCCATCCACCGGCGCTGCAAACACTTTGAAAGGGTACACTGGCGACAGCTGATCATCCTAGCAGAGATCGTCCTGCTGGCAGTCGTTGGGCTTCTGCCTCAAACTCTGAATATCACCGCCAACGCTCTTGTCTCCTTCGTCTGCGCCATGCAGGTCCAGACCTTCCGGAAGGTCCGTGGTCATGCCTACGCCAGCACGATGTGTATCGGCAATATGCGCAGCGGCATGGAAGCGCTATGCGCCTATTTTCACAACCGGGATAAGGAGATCCTGCGCAGGGCACTGACCTATTTCGGCGTGATCTTGCTCTTCGCGATAGGCGCCGGTGTAGGGAGTCTGCTGACCATTCGGCTAGGCACACAGAGCATCTGGCTGTCCTGTCTGCTCTTATCATTCAGCTTTTTGATCATGTTTATCCGAGAGGAAAAACATGATTTACAATTGTAAGGTACCCTCCAGTTCCTCTATCACAAGGAAACGCTCTACCAAGTCAAACCACATTAACGCAGCTGGCGATGTGGAGCCTTGTGTCTTTATCCACTACTCCGGTGGCAACATTCGGTATAAGAGCTTCCTGGAGTGCTAGCAGCAGCCACTGTTCCTGGAGTATCCGCAAAGGGCAGCCTTTCAACCACAATCATCTGCGGCCCTGTCCCATGCTGGAGAACCCTGGTCTGCTGACAGAGATGGTGGAGCGCAGCGGTGCGAAATCCATTGATCTGGAAGCGCCGGAGAGTGCAGCGCATCTGTGCAGCAAGTACGAAGCCTAGGCGGCTGCTTGGAAACCCTGTACTGAAAAATTACGGCAGTAAGAGCACGGAGCAGACGCCCATTAAGATACGTATCAATAATTTGAAAAGTCCAGCGGGAATTTGATTCCCGCTGGACTTTTCGCATTTGTCTCAAAACAGAGGCCGTGTGATCTTAAAATCACACGGCTTTTTATAGGGAAAGCGCAGAAAGATCCACTTTGAAAATACTCGCATCCTTGCGCAGCGGACCAGAGGAGGCACAAAGGTATAGCTCCCAGGTGCCGGGACGGAGCTTGCAATGGGTAGAGTAAAGGTGGAATCCCCCTTCCCGTTCGGGCAACAAGATTTGCCCTACCGGGTACCCGTCCTTCTGGAAGATCATAAATCGTCCCTGCCCGTACAAGGCTGTGTACAAGTTATCATGAGGATCGATGGTACAGGAGTCGGGACCGGGCTTCCCCACGAAATGATAGGCCGGATAGGAGCCATAGGGTGCTACCGTCAAACCAGTGTCGTCCAGCTCAAAGCGCAGCAGCCGACCACCGGTGGTCTCCGTGATCCAGAGCACCTTTTGGTCCGTGGAGAGCGCCACTCCGTTAGGGGACGCCAAGCCGGTAACCACCGGCGTCACCGTAGTCAACTGCGGATCCACATAACAAACGCTACCGGTGGGTGCATAGCATTCCCCCACCAGTTCCGTAAAATAGAAGCCGCCGCCGTCATCAAAAGCTAAGTCATCCACCACATACCCTTTTACTGCCCCTATGGGGCAATATCCCGTGCCGTCTGGATGCAGTGTGAAGATGCCGATATCCGGGTTCAGTGAGCAGACAAACAAGCGGCCATCGGGGTGGACTTTCACCGCAGAAAACTTTGCGCCAGGCGCTTGATAGACCACCGTGAGCGCTTGGGTCTGCATCTCCAGCCGATACAGAATATCGTAATCAATGTCCACAAAGTAGAGGACATCCGGCCCATCAAAGCACCCCCCTTCCAAGCGGGTATATCGCTGCCGTTCTACAGCATACCAGGGCTGGGCCAACAGAGCCGGAATGTTCTGTTCCGCCGGAGGGATAAGACCGGGCAGCGGTATGCCGGTCGCTTGCAAACGCCTCCTTTAAGAAAATGGGGTATCTGAGCGGAAGCTCTTCGCCATAAATCCAGTGTACTTGGCGTGATAATCCGCCTGTTTGGCGTATGTCGCCGTAATATAGTCGATCAGATCCTTGTATTGGAACTGGATCTTTCGGCTGGTCAGCCAGGAGACCGAGGTGATGGTCGCCATATGCTTCTCCGCTAAGGTAATCTTCTGATACCCCTCTCCGAAGGTCTCCTCAAAGCAGTCTTCCGGGCTGAAAAAGGCATACTGATCCCCACCGGCACATTGGGCAATGAGCTGATACATGGACTGATAGTCCAGTTCCTTGACATAGTTAGGCGTAAACCCACAGTCGCCGCACAGCTCATCGCAGAGAATACGGAAATGGTTATCCGAAGCATTGCCGATGAACGCCACATCGGTCAGATCCTTCAGCGAAACGGACGCTCGTCCCGCCAAGGGATGTTTGTCCGGCACTACTAGGACGATCTTCTCACAGCACAGGGGGATAGAGCTGAGCTGGTGGTTGGTCAAAGGCGGATAGGTGATGGCTAGATCCAACTGTTCATTGAGCAGCATATCCTCCAGGACCGGCCGGGTGGCGTAGGTCAGCACCGTCTCGTTGCCACCCCGGTTGCCAAAGTAGTCGGTCATATAAAACGCCGCAAAGCGCAGCGCGCTGCCGGAATAGCCGATGCGCAGGATGTTCATGGGTTTTCTGGTCAGCTCATGGGCCTGCTCCAGCAGCGTGTGATGGGCTGCTACATACTCCTGGAAGTAGGGCCGGAGATGCTCCCCTTCATAGCTGAGGATCAATCGGCTGCCGTCCCGATAGAACAGGCGCACCCCCAGCTCATGCTCCATCCGAGCCAAAGACTGGCTCAGGGCAGACTGGGAGATATACAATTCATTGGCCGCCTTGGTCAGATTCATATATTTCGCAATGGTCAGAAATTGCTGTGCCTGTAACGGGCCCATAACCACGCCTCCTTTTGTTCGATACTTCAAATTATGCGCAGGAGAAAAGAGGCTGTCAAGGGGTGTCGGACACAAAGCCATTCAAAAAAGTGAACGGTCCATAAGTTAGCACCTCTTGCGATTAGAGAGTGGTTATATGGTCAGAAAAATTGCGAATTTCACAAATCCGGGCGTAAATGCTACCATTTTAGCAGGACAAATTCGCCGGGCGGCTGTGGCCGTGGACGGCGCAGCGCATACGGGAACGTATGCCGATCTTCATTACGCTGTTATTTCGTAGAAAAGGAGCTGTTTTTATGGTACAAACCCTCAAAGGCATCAAAGTCGTCGACATGACCCTGGCCGGCGCAGGCCCCACCGCCGGACGAATGCTGGCGGAGTACGGCGCTGACGTGATCTTGGTGGAGCCGGTGACCGGCGTCAATTCCCGTGTGTGGCATGGCCTGGACTTTTATCACGGGAACAAGAAGAGCATCGCGCTGAACCTGAAGGATCCGGATGGACATCAGGCTCTGATGGATCTGCTCAAGGACGCTGACGTATTCCTGTCCAGCTATCGCCTGAAAGCGCTGGACAAGATGGGTCTGGACTGGGAATCCCTGCATCAGTACAATCCCAAGCTCATCGTAGCCAACATGAGCGGCTACGGCGATGTAGGTCCCCGACGGGACGACCCCGGCTATGACGTCATCGGCTTCTGGGCCATGGGCGGCATTTTGCACACCATTCAGGAAAAGGACGGTGACCTGCCAGTCCTGCCCGGCGGCATCGGTGACACCAGCGCAGGCCGTTCCCTGGCCCTTGGGGTCATCAACGCCCTGTATCACCAGGAGCGGACCGGCGAAGCCATCCACGTCTCCACCTCTTTGGTGGCGGAGGGTATCTTTGACAATCAGGACGCCATCATTGAGAGCCAGTACGGCGAGCAGTACCCTAAGACCCGAAAGGCTCCCCGGCACTCCCTGCTGAACACGTATCGCTGTAAGGACGGCTGGGTAATCCTGATCACCCTGAATTTTGAAAAGGATTTTTGGAACATCATGCGTGCTCTGAGTCGAGAGGATCTGGTGGGTGACCCCCGCTGGACCCGTTTTACGGACACCGATGACGCTGGCGCCCCTGCGGTAGTGGAGATCTTTGACGAAACCTTCGGCAAGCTGACCACCCAGGAGGCAGCGGCTAACCTGGCACAGTACGGCATCCCCTGCCAGAAGGTGCTCAGCGTGAACGAAGTACTGGAAGACCCCCAGGTACTGGCCAACAACTACGTATTCCCCCACACCCAGTTCGACGGCAAAAAGATCCTCATGCCCGCCACCCCTCTTCAGTTTGGAGACAGCGAGCCCATCGAAAACACCGGTGCCCCAGCTATCGGGGAAAACAGCGTGGAGATCCTCCATTCCCTGGGCTACTCAGATGAGAAGATCCAGGACATGCTGGCACGTCACGTGACCGTTGTGCTGGACACCGTCTTTACCGCCGGTATGAGCGCCGCTGATCTGGACGCAATGGTAGCAAGCAGCGACAAGGAAACAAAATGATAATGATAGGAGAAGTACTGATATGGTGAATTACATCCTGGCAACAGAAGAACAGCGGGAGCTGGCGGAGGACGCCAGAAAAATCTTGGAGAAGGAGCTGTCCCCCCGCATTGATGAACTGGAGCACGGCGACAACGGCTTGGGCGAATTCCCTCTGGACGTAATGAAGACCATGGCCAAGGTAGGCTACTACGGCATGAACATCCCGGAGGAATGGGGCGGCCTGGGGTTTGACCTGGTCACCCAGGCGATCATCGTGGAAGAGATGTGCAAGGTGGAGGCAGGCTTCGCCTTCTCCCTCTTCAACGGCGGCAACTACTTCCCCTTTATTCTGGAAACTGGCATGAGCCGAGAGGAAAAGCAGAAGTGGGCGGACCGAATCTTAGCCGGGGAATCCATCGGCAGCTTTGCGCTGACGGAACCCTCTGCCGGTTCTGACGCCGGTTCCATGCGCTGTCAGGCGCGAAAAGAGGGGAATGAATGGGTCATCAAGGGAACAAAGTGTTTCATCACCAACGCCCCTGTCGCTGACCATTTCCTCATCGTCGCTTGGACGGACAAGACCAAGAGCGCCGGCAAGGGCGTGACCATGTTCTTTGTGGAAAAGGAACGTGGCGTCAAGATTGGTAAAAAGGAACGGAAGATGGGCATGAAGCTGTCAGAGACCGCAGAAGTCATTCTGGATGACGTGCGGGTACCGGAAGACCATGTGGTCGGCGAAGTAGGCAAGGGCTTTGGTACAGCGCTGGCACTGCTGAACCAGGATGGGCGCATTTTTGACGCCGTTTGCTCCCTGGGTATCGGCCAGGCAGCTTTAGACCATGCGGTGGCCTACGCCAAGGAACGCCGTCAGTTCGGCAAGCGCATCATCGACCACGAGGGGCTCGCCTTCCTGATCGCGGATATGCAGGCTTGGACGGAAGCCTCCCGGGCACTGTTGTATCAGACGACGGAAGCTATGGTCCGCGGCATCCCCACCGGCCATCTGACCTCCAGCGTCAAGACCATTGTCACCGACAACACCATGCAGACCACCTTGGATGCGGTCCAGGTGCTGGGTGGTTACGGGTACTCTGCGGAATATCCGGTGGAAAAGCTGGTGCGAGATGCGAAGATCTATCAGATTTTTGGCGGCACCAATCAGATTCAGCGTAAGATCATTGCCAAAGACCTGGCCGGAAAAGATCCCCAGGCAAAAAAGTAAGGAAAGGCAGGGGCAGATATGTTTGAACAAGTGATCGGTGCTTCCGTCGGCTGGCGGAAGATCGAATACAATTGGCGAGATGTGGCTCTTTATGCTCTGGCCGTAGGCGCCGGGGAAAACGACCTGGATTACTACTACGAAAAGCACATGAAAGCCCTGCCCTCCTTCGGGGCAGTGCCCTACTGGAACGCCATCAACAACTTCCCCCAGCGTCCTCTGCCCTTCCCGGCAGCCAATCTGGCCCGGGAGCTGATGATGAAGGAGCTGGGCCACGAATTTGACCAGGGGCTGCACATGGGGCATGAGCTGATCATGCATCGCCCTATCGATCCCATCAAGGGTTCCCTGGTATTCAACGACACGGTCAGCCACATTTACGACCGCGGTGAAGGCAAGGGCGTCATGGTAGAGACCCGGTGTCCGGTCTATGATGAGGCCGGGCGGTTGATCTGCGAGAACATCTCCACCACCCATATGCAGACCAGCGGCGGCTTCGGCGGTCCTAAGCCCCCCAAGGGCAAGCTGGTCTACCCGGATCGGGCGCCGGACTATGTGGTAGACTCCGCCTTGTCCAAGACCCAGAACGCCCTGTATCGGCTCACTGGCGACACCAACCCCATCCACATCGACCCGGAATATGCTGCAGGCGCCGGATTCAGCGGCGAAGTGATCATGCAGGGGCTGGCTTCCTTCGGGTTTGCCTGCCGGATGATGATCGAAGGGGTCATTCCCCACCAGCCGGAGCGGATGAAACGTATCTCCGTACAAATTCGTTCCGTAGGTTATCCCGGCGTACCGGTTCAGGTGCAGGGGTGGAAGGTGGCTGACAACCAAGCCATCTTCCGTTATCTCGACCTGCGTTCCGGCAAAGCGGTGCTGGACAACTGTGTCTTTGAATGGGAATAAACAGAGCATGAAAACTGTATCAAAACGAGGTAGGATAATATGAATCTGTTAGTTTGTGTAAAGCAGGTGCCGGACACCACAGAGATCAAGATCGATCCGGTCAAGAACACCCTCATCCGGGACGGCGTACCTGCCATCGTCAACCCCTTTGACGCCTTCGCTCTGGAAGCAGCGGCCAGGATCAAGGACAAGGATCCGGAGAGCAAGATCGTAGTGCTGTCTATGGGGCCGGAAAACGCCAAGAAGGCTCTGCGGGAATGTCTGTCCATCGCTGCCGACAAGGCTTATCTGGTCAGCAGCCGTGCCTTTGGCGGCTCGGACACCCTGGCCACCAGCTACATCATTTCCAATGCTGTGAAAAAGTTGGAGGAGCTGGAGGGCAAATTTGACGCGATCTTCTGCGGCAAACAGGCCATTGACGGGGACACCGCTCAGGTCGGCCCGGAGCTGGCAGAGCATCTAGGGTATCCTCAGGTCACCTGCGCCCTGGAATGTGAGGCGAAGGATGGACATCTGGAAGTTCTGAAGGAAGATCAGGACGCCAACCAGGTCATCCGCATTCAGTTCCCCTGCGTTGTCACTTTCACCAAGCCCTCCTTCGACCCCCGCTATCACACCATCAAGCGGAAGTTGGCTGCCAATCGAACGGAGATCCCCACTCTGACGGAGGTGGATTTCCAGGGTATTGACCTGGGCAGCATCGGTCTGAAAGGTTCCCCCACCCATGTCAAACGCTCTTTTGTCCCCCAGAAGAAGCAAGGTGGTCTCATCATCGAAAAAGAGACTATGGAGGAATCCGCCCGTTGTCTGGTGGATCTGCTCTGCGACAACCATGTGATTTAAGGAGGGAAGAGAAATGAAAAAATGGCTGATTGGTTGTCTGATGATCCTGCTCTTTGCAGCACCCCCTGCGTTAGCTGCTCATCAAAAAGCAGACGGCAGTGTATGTAACTCGGTAGCTTACATTGGGCTTAGGGAGAAAACTGAGACGCAGCATAGAATGGAATGCCGAGTATGCCACGAGATAATGTGGGAAGACCATTGGATACCAGACGGCGAGAACCCCACCTGCCAAGAGCAGGTGAGTTGCGGTCTTTGTCACATGAAATTTGGTCCTCTCGGTCCGCACAAATTCAGCGGGGCAACCTGCGCTGCAAAAGCCATCTGCACAGTGTGCAAAAAAGAAGGCGAAATCGATCCCAATAACCATGATTTGAAACCCCACGCCGCCAAAGCCCCGACCTGTACCGAAAAAGGTTGGAACGAATACAACGCCTGCTCCCGCTGCAACTATACCACCTACGCGGAGATTCCCGCGCTGAACCATGACCTGGTGCCCCACGCCGCCAAAGCCCCGACCTGCCT
>OGCO01004514.1_pt1 | contig 14783 bp, 16 predicted proteins | sample 1570171 | NCBI WGS metagenome assembly OGCO01 (sample SAMEA4370583, study PRJEB24528) | human gut metagenome | reverse complement strand
AACTGCTCTGCAAACTGACTCATGGAAAGATCAACCCGCTGATCGGTTCCGCAGGTGTATCCGCAGTACCTATGGCAGCCCGTGTATCCCAGAAAGTGGGTGCAGAGGCAGATCCTACAAACTTCCTTCTGATGCACGCAATGGGCCCGAACGTTGCCGGTGTTATCGGTACAGCCGTAGCAGCCGGAACATTCATGGCTATTTTCGGTGTATAATTGAATGAAATGAGTTCCCTGCTTTTATTGCGGATGCAATAAGCAGTGGAACAGCTATTCGATATAGAGCCACAGGGTATGACAACTGTCTGAACCCTGAAGTAATATTGGCTGAGTTATTGAGAACAAAATGATCAGTAACGAACAAACTATAAAGGAGATTTAATAATGGCAGAATTAGAGAAAAAACCTGTTAAAATTGTGGAAACCATTCTCCGTGATGCTCATCAGTCCCAGATCGCAACACGTATGACCACAGAACAGATGCTTCCGATCGTAGATAAACTTGATAAAGTCGGCTATCACGCAGTAGAGTGCTGGGGTGGTGCAACATTCGATGCATCCCTTCGTTTCCTTCACGAAGATCCATGGGAAAGACTCCGTAAATTACGTGACGGCTTCAAGAACACAAAACTTCAGATGCTCTTCCGTGGACAGAACATCCTTGGATATCGTCCATACGCAGATGACGTTGTAGAATACTTCGTACAGAAATCTGCTGCTAACGGAATCGACATTATCCGTATTTTTGACTGCCTTAACGATATGCGTAACCTTCAGACAGCAGTAAAAGCTGCCAACAAAGAAAAAGCACATGCACAGGTTGCTCTTTCTTACACATTAGGTGATGCATACACTCTTGAGTACTGGGTAAATATTGCAAAACGTATCGAAGAGATGGGTGCAGATTCCATCTGTATCAAAGATATGGCCGGTCTGCTTCTTCCATATAAAGCAACTGAGCTTGTTGGAGCACTGAAAGATGCTGTCAGCATTCCGATCGATCTCCATACTCACTATACTTCCGGTGTTGCTTCCATGACATACCTGAAAGCAGTAGAAGCAGGTGTTGATATTATTGATACTGCAATGTCTCCATTTGCTCTGGGAACTTCCCAGCCGGCAACAGAGGTTATGGTAGAAACCTTCAAAGGCACACCATATGATACTGGATTTGATCAGAAACTCCTGGCTGAGATTGCTGATTACTTCCGTCCGATCCGTGACGAAGCTCTTGACAGCGGACTTCTTAATCCTAAGAACCTTGGTGTTAACATCAAGACTCTTCTGTATCAGGTACCAGGCGGAATGCTTTCCAACCTGACATCTCAGCTGAAAGAACAGCACGCAGAAGATAAGTTCTACGATGTTCTTGAAGAAGTTCCGAAGGTTCGTAAAGACCTTGGTGAGCCGCCGCTCGTTACACCATCTTCCCAGATTGTTGGTACACAGGCTGTATTCAATGTTCTTATGGGCGAAAGATACAAGATGGTTACAAAAGAAACAAAAGATATCCTGTTAGGAAAATACGGTGCAACTGTAAAACCTTTCAACCAGGAAGTACAGAAGAAGTGTATCGGAGATGCTAAACCGATCACCTGTCGTCCGGCAGACCTGCTTGAAAACGAAATGGACAAACTTGAAAAAGAAGTTGCTCCATACAAAGAGCAGGATGAGGACGTTCTGTCCTATGCACTGTTCCCTCAGGTAGCTACTGATTTCTTCAAATACCGTCAGGCACAGGAGAAAAAAGTAGACGAAAAAGCAGCAGATACAAAGAACGGAGCATATCCGGTATAAAACAAAGGTGCAGGCCTGTCAGATTATCTGGCGGGCCTGCTTTGCAGAAAGGGAACCTATGAACAAAGTGATTATTGTCGGTGGCGGAGCTGCGGGAATGCTTGCTTCTGTCATTGCAGCCCGAAATGGTTGTGAAGTCTTATTATTCGAAAAGAATGAAAAACTCGGAAAGAAAGTATATATTACAGGCAAGGGACGCTGTAATGTTACAAATAACTGTGATCCGGAAGAACTTCTTCAGGCAGTTATGAGCAATCCAAAATTTCTTTACAGTGCATTTTATTCTTTCACGAGTCAGGATATGATGCATCTGCTGGAAGAAGCCGGTGTTCCACTTAAGACAGAGCGTGGCAACCGTGTTTTTCCGGTATCAGACCACTCCTCTGATATCATTCATGGTCTTGAAAGACTGATGAAAAAATATCATGTACAGATTCGGCTTCATTGTGAGGTTTTAGAAATCCTAACAGAAAATGGTATAGCAAGCGGTGTAAAGTTAAAAGATCATACTGTATACACCTCTGATTCTGTAATCGTTGCTACCGGAGGACTGTCTTATCCGACAACCGGTTCTACCGGAGATGGATATCGCTTTGCTACCGAAACAGGCCATAAAGTCACCGAATGTATTCCGTCTCTCGTTCCACTTACAACCAGAGAAGATTACATTCCTCTCATGAAGGGACTCTCTCTGCGAAATGTAGAACTGACGATTAAACGAGGCAAAAAAACTGTTTATCAGGATTTTGGTGAAATGATGTTCACTCATTTTGGTATCACCGGCCCCCTGGTTTTGTCTGCCAGTGCCAAAATAGGAAAGTTTCTCCAGAAGGGAGAAGAACTGAACGCCTTTCTTGACCTCAAACCTGCTTTATCCCACGAACAGTTGGATGATCGCATTCTCCGGGAATTTTCCGCTGCTCAGAATAAACAGTTCAAAAATGTGATTGGTGTGCTTTTTCCATCTTCGCTGACTCCTGTGATTATCGGCATCGGACCGATTTCGGGCGATAAAATCATTCATGATATTTCACGAGAGTCCCGTCTTGCATTCGGTTCTCTGGTAAAGGCCTTTCCATTTACCATTACAGGACTTGGCGGTTTTTCTGAGGCAGTTATTACCCGGGGTGGTGTATCCGTAAAAGATATCCAACCCGGAAGCATGGAATCAAAACTTATAAAAAATCTGTATTTTATTGGAGAAGTACTCGACCTTGATGCTGTGACCGGTGGATACAATCTTCAGATTGCATGGTCAACCGCATATCTCGCAGCAACAGATGTATGTCGGAATAAAGAGGAGGATATATAATGATCTACAATATTGCAATTGATGGACCGGCGGGTGCCGGTAAAAGCACGATCGCAAGACGTGTAGCCAAAGAATTATCATTTATTTATGTCGATACAGGAGCAATGTATCGTGCCATGGCACTTTACCTTCTCCATAAAAATGTAGACCGAACCAACACAGAACAGATCGGCGAAGTTTGCCAGAATGCTGAAATCTCTATTGAATATCAGAACGGTGAACAGATTGTCCTTTTGAATGGAGAAAATGTAAATGCCTATCTTCGCACAGAAGAAGTTGGAAATATGGCGTCTGTAAGTTCTGCCGTGCCGCGTGTCCGCGAAAAACTACTCAGTCTTCAGCGCAAACTTGCAAAAGATATGAGTGTAGTTATGGATGGACGTGATATTGGCACAACAATCCTTCCTGATGCCGATGTAAAAATCTACCTTACTGCAAGTTCTCTTACCCGCGCCAAAAGACGTTATCTGGAACTTCAGGAAAAAGGTACTGTCTGTGATCTGGATAATATCCAGAAGGATATTGAAGAGCGTGACCAGCGTGATATGAATCGTGAAATTTCCCCTCTTCGACAGGCCGAAGATGCAGTACTTGTGGATTCTTCTGATCTTACGATAGAACAGGTCGTTGACCGTATTCTTGAAATCTTCAGAGCCAGAACAGAAGAAGGAGCTTCTCATGAAAGTTAAAGTTGCCGAAACCGCCGGATTCTGCTTTGGTGTAAAACGTGCAGTAGATAAAGTTTATCAGTTGATTGAAGAAGGCACTCATCCTATTTATACATTGGGGCCGATCATCCATAACGAAGAAGTGGTTACTGATCTTGCTGCCAAAGGAGTACAGGTAATTGAAGAAAAAGACCTGCCATCTCTTACAGAAGGAACTGTTGTCATTCGTTCCCACGGTGTTGGTAAGGCAATCTATCAGGAATTAAAAGAGAATCATCTGAACTATGTAGATGTCACCTGTCCCTTCGTGCTGAAAATACACCGCATTGTAGAAAAACAGAGTCATGCAGGAAAACACGTTGTTATTTTTGGCGATCCTGATCATCCTGAAGTCAAAGGAATCTGCGGCTGGTGTCAGGGTTCTTACACTGTTTTGAAGGGCAGAAAAGATACTGAACAGTTTACACCTCCGAATGGAAAAGATATATGCGTTGTATCACAGACGACATTTAATTACAACAAATTTAAAGAATTAGTTGAAATTCTCTGCAAAAAGAGGTATGATAATAGTGTTTTAAATATGGGCGATATTTTAAACACTATTTGTAATGCTACTGAAGAACGGCAGAAAGAAGCGCAAAACATAGCCGGAGAGGTAGACACTATGCTTGTCATTGGCGGCAGACATAGTTCCAATACTCAAAAGCTGTTTGAAATATGCAAAGAGGAATGTGGAAATACTTACTATATACAAACACCTGTAGACTTGGATTCTGAAATGTTCCATCACAGTAGTTATGTAGGTATCACAGCAGGGGCATCCACCCCAAAGAAAATTATTGAGGAGGTTCAAGAACATGTCAGAATTGAGTTTTGAACAGATGCTGGAGGATTCCGTAAAAACAATCAGAAATGGAGAGATCGTACAGGGTACAGTCATTGATGTAAAAGATGATGAGATCATCCTGAATATCGGTTATAAAGCAGACGGTATTATCACCAAGAGTGAATATTCCAATGATGCTTCACTTGTACTCACAGATGCAGTTCATGTTGGCGACAGCATGGAAGCAAAAGTGCTGAAAGTCAATGACGGTGAAGGACAGGTTATCCTGACTTACAAGAGACTTGCTGCAGAAAAAGGCAACAAACGTCTGGAGGCTGCTTTCGAATCTCAGGAAGTGCTGAAAGCTCCTGTAACACAGGTACTTGACGGTGGTCTTTGTGTAAATGTAGAAGAGGCTAGAGTATTTATTCCTGCAAGCCTTGTTTCCGACACATACGAAAAAGATCTTTCAAAATATGCAGATAAAGAAATCGAATTCGTTATCACTGAATTCAATCCAAGAAGAAGACGTATCATTGGTAACCGTAAACAGCTTCTTCTTGCTGAAAAAGCAGAGAAACAGAAAGAACTTATGGAGAAAATCCATGTTGGCGATACTGTAACAGGTACCGTTAAAAATGTTACAGATTTTGGTGCTTTCATCGATCTTGGTGGAGCGGATGGACTTCTTCATATCTCCGAGATGTCTTGGGGCAGAGTTGAAAACCCGAAAAAGGTCTTCAATGTAGGTGATGAAGTTAAAGTTCTGATCAAAGAGATCAATGGAGATAAGATTGCTCTTTCCATGAAATTCCCAGAAGAGAATCCATGGCTTTCTGCAGCAGAAGATTTTGCTGTAGGTAACGTAGTAACTGGTAAAGTTGCACGTATGACAGACTTTGGTGCTTTTGTTGAACTTGCACCTGGAATTGATGCACTTCTTCATGTATCCCAGATTTCCAAAGAGCACGTTGCTAAACCATCTGATGTACTTTCTATCGGACAGGAAATTCAGGCTAAAGTTGTTGATTTCAACGGAGATGACAAGAAGATCAGCCTTAGCATGAAAGCTCTGGAAGCTCCGGCAGCTGAAGAAGCTACAGAAGAATAATTTCAGAATATTAAAAGACCTGGCATTAAACTGTCAGGTCTTTTTTTGCTCTAATATGTTTTAAACCTATCTGTCTCTCAGATATCATGTTCTATTTATTCAGATTATCCAGAAAAAACGGAAGTGTATGTGTCAGATATTGCATCTGTTTCTTTTCATTATTCAAAAAATCCTCATCACAATTAAACCAGGTATAGCAAGTTTGAGGAGTTGTCGCGATTTTAAGGCTTTTATCCATATATCTGGTAATGGACTTTGGCATTGCAGTGTCTTCTCCCGGAATAAACTCATAATCTTTATAATTTCTGTAATATTGACGGAGTTTACCTTCTTTAAGGTGTACCAGCATTCTTGCTTCGTATCCATTTACACTCAGATAAAAATCTGAATTTCCACAAGATACATTCACCGGAGCAGCAGCAGAAAGTTCTATGACAATCTTTAATTCCTGCTCTAAAATCACGCATTGTTTCGGATGATATTCTCCATCATAAAGTTTTTTGTATGCAAGTAATGAAAAAATTGTCCCAAGTCCCAACAGATCTTCTTCATTATGTCCCATCACGATATTTGCTGCTTCCGGATCTTTTTTCTTCATAAAAGTTTTATATAATCGAATACATTGTCCACCGTCGCAGTACTTTCTGTTATGTATTCCGACAAAATTTTCCAAATCCGGCTGTTTCATTTTGCTCAGTTTAAACAAACTCTGACATGGTTTTAACAACTGATATAGATCAAGGGATAAAATTTCTTTAAATGGAGTATCCATTTTGTGTTTTCGATAACGTTCTTCCAGAAAAGGCTGGTCAAATCGATTTCCATTATACTGAATCGTACAATCAGCATTTGTCAAAAAACTTGCAAATTCCTGTAAAACAAGAGCCTCCTCGTTTTCATCTTCCCCCATCCACTGATAAAGCATCCATTGATTTTCTTCGAATCTGACTGCACCGATCAGATACACAAATGCAGTATATCTTGACAATCCAGTTGTCTCAATATCGTAAAAAATCGGATTATATTCTGACAATTTATTTTTTGTATTCGATAAATATTTAACGGTTTCAAGTGCCGGAAACCCTTGTAAAATAGGTATTTTTTTAACAATCATCATCATTTCTCCCTTTCATGATTGTATTTAATTATACACAATATTTTGAAAATTTGGTAGTGAATTTTTTGCTAAAAAGAGGTATAGTATAAGCAGAGTTACTGTTAATATAAACAAAGCATGCAGTAACCGGACGGTCGCATGCGTAAATAAAAAACACTGTTTTTATTGTACGTATCATGAAAAAGAAAAAGAATATAAGCAGCACTGATGCTTATAAAATAAGGAGGAAAAATATATGGGAAAACTGACCTTTAGGGGCGGAATCCATCCTTACGAAGGTAAGGAACTATCCAAAGACCATCCGATTGAGAAGTATCTCCCAAAAGGAGATCTGGTTTATCCACTCTCTCAGCACATCGGAGCACCATCTGTTCCCTGCGTAAAAAAAGGTGACACAGTTCTTGCAGGACAGAAGATTGCCGATGCAGGCGGATTTGTTTCTGTACCGCTTCATGCATCTGTTTCCGGTACCGTTAAGGGTATCGAAAAAAGGCTGAACGCTACCGGTTCTATGGTTGACTGTATTGTTATCGAAAATGACCAGCAGTATCAGGAAACCGAATTTCAGGAAGCCCGCCTGGAAGACCTTACAAAAGAAGAAATCCTGAACCGTATCAAAGAGGGCGGGGTAGTAGGTATGGGTGGAGCAGGATTTCCAACCCATGTAAAACTTGCGCCAAAGGATCCTTCCAAGATTGAATATATTCTTGTAAACGGTGCCGAATGCGAACCTTATATCACAAGCGACTATCGCCGTATGATCGAAGAACCGGAAAAAGTTGTAAAAGGTCTTCAGGTCATTTTGACTCTTTTTGATTCTGCAAAAGGATACATCTGTATCGAGGACAACAAACCAGACTGTATCGCCAAAATGAAAGAACTGGTCAAAGATATCGATCGTATCGAAGTAAAAGAAATGATGACCAAATATCCACAGGGTGGTGAGCGTACTCTGATCTATGCTGCAACCGGACGTGAGATCAATTCTACAATGCTTCCTGCTGATGTAGGATGTGTCGTTGACAATGTAGAGACTGTAATTTCCGTATACAAAGCAGTTATTCTCGGCAGACCGGTCAACAGTCGTGTAGTTACCGTTACCGGTGATGGCATCAAAGAACCAAAGAACCTTCTTGTTCTTGCAGGTACTGACATGTCTGAACTGGTAGATGCCGCTGGTGGACTGAAAGGCAAGATTGCAAAAGCAATTTCCGGTGGTCCTATGATGGGATTTGCATTATATGATCTTCACGTACCGTGCACAAAAACAACTTCTGCATTCCTGTTCCTTGAACATGATGCCGTATCTGAAGCCCAGGAAATACAGACCGCCTGCATCAACTGCGGACGCTGTGTGAGCGTCTGTCCCGGCCACGTTCTTCCTGCACGTCTTGCCAAACTGGCAGAACGTGGTGATATGGCAGGCTTTGAAGCATTAGACGGTATGGAATGCTGCGAATGCGGATGCTGCAGTTATATCTGTCCTGCAAAGAGACCGCTTACACAGAGTATCAAGTCCATGCGTAAAATGGTTCTTGCCAGCCGCAGGAAGAAATAAGGGGAGGAAAAGAAATGGAAGAAATGTATAATGTATCATCTAATCCCCATGTCAGGGACAAAATGACAACCAGCCGGATCATGCAGCTCGTTGTGATCGCGTTGCTTCCTGCTACCTTATTCGGTATCTGGAATTTCGGCTTTCATGCACTCCTTGTAGTGCTCGTAACGGTGATTTCCAGTGTGTTTTTTGAATGGCTGTATGACAGACTCATGCACAAAAAAAATACAATTACTGATTTCAGTGCAGTGGTAACAGGCCTTTTGCTCGCACTGAATATGCCTCCGCAGATTCCACTGTGGATGCCAGTTCTGGGCAGTGCATTCGCTATCATTGTCGTAAAACAACTTTTTGGCGGACTCGGTCAGAACTTTATGAACCCGGCACTTGCCGGAAGATGTTTCCTTATGATTTCTTTTGCTGCGAAAATGACAGATTTTTCCGTATCTGACAGCTATCGTGGAGTTCTGGATACCGTAACAGGCGCAACCCCTCTGGCAGCATTGAAAAAACAGGGATTTGTAGCAGCATCTTCAATTCCGGTAAAAGATCTCTTTATCGGCAATATTCAGGGAACCATTGGTGAAACTTCCGCACTTGCAATCCTGATTGGTGCAGTAATTCTTCTTGCATTCAAGGTTATTGACCTTAAAGTACCACTTACATATATCGGAAGCTTTACAGTATTTGTAATTTTTTATATGCTTGGTTCAGGAATGGGATTTGATGGCAATTATCTGCTCAGTCATCTGTTTGGCGGTGGTCTGATGTTGGGTGCATGGTTTATGGCAACAGATTACGTTACCACACCAATCACTCCTAAAGGGCAGCTTATTTATGGATGTTGTCTCGGTATTCTGACTGCAATTTTCCGTCTCTTCGGTGGATCAGCAGAAGGTGTTTCCTACGCAATCATTTTCTGCAACCTTCTGGTTCCGATCATTGAAAAAGTAACCAAACCGGTTGCCTTTGGAAAAGGAGGTAAAAAAGCATGAATACAATCTTAAAAAACACCATTTCCATCACAGTGATCACTCTGGTTGCAGGTCTTGCGCTTGGCGTAGTTCAGGATATCACAGCTGGTCCGATTGCCACACAGGCCGAAAAATCCAAAGAAGAAGCATATAAAGCTGTTTTTGAAGATGCTTCCAGTTTCAGTGAGTATTCACTCGATGACACCAATCAGGCCGAAGATCTTGTTGCTTACCTTAATGATAATGGTTTCACAGCACAGACAATTGATGAAATTATGGTAGCAGAAGATGCTTCCGGTGAAACGCTTGGATATGCTTTCACAGTCACTGATTCCGAAGGTTACGGTGGAGACATCCAGTTTGCAATGGGTGTTCAAAATGACGGAACCCTGAATGGTATCTCCATCTTATCTATCAGTGAAACTGCCGGCCTTGGTATGAAAGCAACTACTGACAGCTTCAAAGATCAGTTTAAAAACAAAAACGTAGAAAAATTTACATACACAAAAACAGGTTCCACATCTGATGACCAAATTGATGCCATCAGCGGTGCAACCATTACAACAAATGCCATGACAAACGGTGTCAATGCCGGACTTTGTGCATTTCGGTATGTGGAAGGAGGGGCAGAGTCATGAAAGCAAACACACCTGCTGAACGTCTTGTAAACGGTATTATTAAAGAAAATCCGACTTTCGTGCTGGTGCTGGGTATGTGTCCTACACTGGCTGTTACAACATCTGCTATTAATGGTATTGGAATGGGGCTGACAACTACAGTTGTCCTTGCAATGTCCAACCTGATGATTTCTCTTCTGAGAAAATTCATCCCGGACGGCGTACGTATGCCTGCATTTATCGTAGTCGTAGCATCCTTCGTTACCATCGTACAGATGCTTTTACAAGGATTTATACCAAGCCTGTATTCCGCACTTGGTATTTACATTCCTCTGATCGTAGTAAACTGTATCATCCTTGGTCGTGCAGAAGCATATGCTTCCAAAAATCCACCAATCCCGTCTCTCTTTGATGGTATCGGAATGGGCCTTGGTTTTACTTTAAGTATCACCTGTATCGGTGCAGTCCGTGAACTGCTTGGCGCAGGTCAGCTCTTCGGACAGCAGATTCTTCCACTTGCTGCTGACGGCAAGATGGGCTACGAACCGATCACAATCTTTATCCTTGCTCCTGGTGCATTCTTTGTCCTTGCAATGCTTGCAGCACTTCAGAATAAGTTCAAAATCGGTGCTGCCAAACGCGGAATAGACCCGAGTGAAGGATGCAATTGCTGCTCAGGCTGTGATTCCTGCAGCAATACTATGTGTAAAGGAGGCAAACAGGCATGAAAGAATTATTAATTATCCTTGTCAGCTCTGCCATTGTCCATAACGTAGTACTGAGCCAGTTCCTTGGTCTCTGCCCTTTCTTTGGTGTTTCCAAAAAGACGGAGACAGCAGTCGGTATGGGCGGTGCTCTTGTATTCGTTATTACATTATCATCCTTTGTTACAGGACTGATCTACAAATTTATCCTTGTTCCTTCAGGCATGGAATATTTACAGACAATCGTATTTATCCTGATCATTGCAGCACTGGTTCAGTTTGTAGAAATGTTTCTTAAAAAATGTGTTCCTTCCCTGTATCAGGCACTTGGTGTATACCTTCCTCTGATCACAACAAACTGTGCAGTTCTTGGTGTTGCACTCACAAATGTGCAGGATGAATACAATATTTTTCAGGGTACGATCAACGGATTTGCCACAGCAGTAGGTTTCACGATTTCTATTACACTGATGGCTGGTATCCGTGAAAAAATTCAGTACAATGATATTCCGGATGCTTTCAAAGGATTCCCTACTGTACTTCTTACAGCAGGTCTGATGGCAATTGCATTCTTCGGATTTTCAGGATTAATTTAAGGAGGCGACATTATGAATATTGGAGCAATTATTACAGCAACCGTAGTTGTTGCAGCTGTCGGTCTCTTTATTGGTATTTTCCTGAGTATTGCCGGCAAAAAATTTGCTGTCGAAACAGATGAACGTGAAGTTGCAGTCCGCGAAGCACTTCCTGGAAACAACTGTGGTGGCTGCGGTTATCCTGGATGTGATGGTCTTGCTGCTGCAATCGCAAAAGGCGAAGCACCGGTCAATGCCTGTCCGGTAGGCGGAGAAGCAGTAGGCAAAGTAATTGCCGGAATCATGGGACAGGAAGTAGTTGAATCTGCTCGTATGGCTGCCTTTGTAAAATGTACAGGAACCTGCGAAAAAACAAAAGACAATTATAACTATACTGGTGTAGAAGACTGTGAAATGATGGCATTCATTCCAGGCGGCGGATCCAAAGCATGCAATTATGGATGTATGGGATTTGGAAGCTGTGTAAAAGCTTGTCCGTTTGATGCAATTCATATTGTAAACGGAGTAGCAGTTGTTGACCGTGAAGCCTGTAAGGCCTGCGGTAAATGTATTGCAAAATGTCCGCATCACCTGATTGAACTTGCACCATATGATCAAAAAACATTTGTTGGCTGTAGCTCTCATGCAAAGGGAAAAGCCGTTACAACTGCATGTGAACTCGGATGTATCGGATGTAAGAAATGTGAAAAAACATGTCCGAACGGTGCAATCACCGTTACAGATTTCTGCGCTCACATTGATTACGAAAAATGTACAAACTGTGGTGCATGCAAAGAAGCATGTCCGCGACACGTTATTCTTTAAAAGAAATACTCATTCTTTCCATATGTTTAATTTTATCCCGGCTGAGAAATTTTCCAGCCGGGATTTTTATTTCACACTCGAATAGATGTTTGCTTTTTGCAGATTGATATGTTATCATTGTGAAAGTAAGTTTTGATTACAGAAATCTGTTGCAACTATTTTCGCTGCAGCAAATAACAGCAGGAGATTATATATGATTTCATTTATTCGAGGTCTTGTGGCTGATACTACAGAAAACGCCGTCATCCTGGAAAATAACGGCATCGGTTATGAGATTTTTATGACAGGCAGTTCAATTGAACAGGTATCCCGCATAGATGGAGAAGTCAAAATCCATACTTATTTTCAGGTACGAGAAGATGCCATGCAGTTATATGGTTTTCTTTCCAAAGATGATCTGGAAATGTTTCGCCTTCTTCTAAATGTAAACGGAATCGGGCCTAAGGCCGCGCTTGGAGTTCTTGCAGGACTGACTGCAGATGAATTGCGTTTTGCCGTTCTTTCTGACGATATCAAAACCATTTCCAAAGCACCAGGAATCGGTAAAAAAACTGCACAGAAACTTATTCTCGAATTAAAAGACAAACTGAAACTTGAAGATGCATTTGAGAAGAAACTTGCCCATGAACAGGAGGCTGCCTCTGTTTCTGGATTCTTGATTCACGACGGACGTCAGGAAGCAGCAGAAGCACTGATCGCACTTGGTTACAGCAGTACTGATGCCATGAAAGCCGTTCGTAAAGTCACTGATGTTTCACCAGACGACGTGGAGGCCCTGCTCAAAGCTGCATTAAAACAGTTATAAATTGGAGAAACGTATTTAAATGGAAAAAAGAATGATCACCACAGATGTTACAGAAGAGGATCTTCCCCTTGAGGGAAGTCTTCGTCCACAGACACTGGATGAATATATCGGTCAGGAAAAGACAAAAAAAACACTAAAAATATATATAGAAGCGGCCAAACAACGACATGACGCGCTGGATCATGTTCTGTTTTATGGGCCACCCGGTCTTGGTAAAACAACGTTATCCGGAATCATTGCCAATGAAATGGGGACACACATGAAAGTCACCTCCGGACCTGCGATTGAAAAACCCGGTGAAATGGCTGCAATCCTTAACAACTTACAGGAAGGAGACATTCTGTTTGTTGATGAAATCCATCGTCTGAACCGACAGGTAGAAGAAGTTCTCTATCCTGCCATGGAAGACTTCGCCATTGATATTATGATCGGAAAGGGCGCTTCTGCCAGATCGATCCGTCTTGATCTTCCGAAATTTACACTGGTTGGTGCTACCACAAGAGCTGGGCTTTTGTCTGCTCCGTTGCGTGACCGTTTCGGTGTTATGCACCACCTGGAATTCTATAATCATAAAGAACTACAGACAATTGTGCTGCGCTCTGCACAGGTGTTGGGGGTCGAAATTGATGCAAAAGGTGCTGCGGAAATTGCCAAACGTTCCCGTGGAACACCTCGTCTTGCAAATCGCCTTCTCAAAAGAGTACGTGATTTTGCCCAGGTAAAATATGATGGCCGTATTACTTACGATGTAGCTTCTTTTGCACTTGATCTTCTGGAAGTTGACCAATATGGACTTGACAAAATTGACCGTCGTATCCTCCAGACTCTGATCGTCAATTTCCAGGGAGGACCAGTTGGACTGGAGACACTGGCTGCAGCAATCGGCGAGGATGCCGGCACACTGGAAGATGTTTATGAACCTTATCTTCTTCAGAATGGTTTTCTGAACCGGACTCCACGCGGCAGAACAGCATCTTCCCTTGCTTATGAGCACCTTGGTTTTGAAAAAAATTCGTAGTTCTGAAAAGATTTCGTAAAAATTCCTATACTTCTGTTTTGAATGTTTTATCAAAGGGTATCTGACGTTGTCATGTACCCTTTTATAATGTCGGAAACCCTTGATTTTACTGGAAAAATTTGTAACGATGTTTTTATCTTAGCTTGTCATGTGGTATTGTCTGTCAGTGGGGTAAAATATGTTTTGTGGGGTAAAATGTGGGGTAAAATGTGGGGTATGAAAACGCAATAGATATGTTTTGCTGCATGGTGATTTAGATGGTACAGAATGTGAGAAACCAATAGAAAAGATATGGCGGTTCGGTTATAATAAAGAAAAAGTATTGAGCGAAAGGTGTGGAGCAGATGAAAAAGACAGCAGGCTTTACAGGACTGGTCTGTGCGATCGTGATCAGTTTGTCTGTGCATGGAGTGAATAGTGCCCTCTTTATCAGAGAAAATGGTAAGGAGGGCATTTTTTCTATTGTGAAAAAATGAAAAGCAGTTTAAAATGGATGTGAAGAGGCGCATCCGTATCAGAAAACTGATCCGCAGATGTGTGATTCTGTCTGCTATTGTTACAGTGGTACTGATTCAATATAATAAGAATGAGAAGCTGAGAGAACGTCTGGAAGAGTTGCTGAAGCTGTTCCGGGATGAAGTAGTAAACGAGTCTGGTAAAGCGGTTTGATCGAATCAGGTAAGTCCCTTGCACATCTGATGTACTCTCGGAATCTTCTTACAAAAGCAAATGCAAGGAAGACTTCGGGAGTACTTAAAATAAAAAAGGAGCGAAACACAATGGAAACACCAAGATATTCAATTATATACAGCAGTAAAACAGGAAACACAAAGAAGCTTGCGGAGAAGATCAGGGAGGTACTGCCTGAGGAAAACTG
>OGCO01004509.1_pt1 | contig 14798 bp, 10 predicted proteins | sample 1570171 | NCBI WGS metagenome assembly OGCO01 (sample SAMEA4370583, study PRJEB24528) | human gut metagenome | reverse complement strand
AGCTTCCACCTCGGCGGCTACGGTCTCGCGGTCCAGCGGGATGCGGTCGTCCATGGTGCCTACGTCCAGCCCCAGCGCGGCGAACCGCTCCACGCAGGTGGGCAGGTTGAACAGCTGCTTGTAGGCCTGCATGGCACCGCCCTCGGCAAAATAGGGCAGGTAGGCGTCGGCGTTGCCGGTGGTGACATCGGTGCCCAGCAGGGCGTAGGAGGCCATGGTGTAGAAAGCCTGCGCATCGGTGTAGCTGTTGGCTTTGTCGGTGGTGAAAATGAAGCTCTGGCCCAGCACGGCGGGGGTGACGTCCCCCTCAGCGAGGGCCTGCACCCAGAAGTCCACCTCGCTCTGGGCGGGGTCGCGGGTGTCCGCTGTGTAATAGTATAACCGCCGCACGTAGTTTTCCATCGTATTGTCGGCGCAGATGGTTTCCTCGTAGGCGGCGTCCGGCTCAGCCGGGGCGTTTTTGGCGCTGCGGGCATCGTCGGAGGTTTCCTCGGTGACAGCTGCCGCGTTGTCAGCGGCGGGGGAGCCGAGGGCACCGGTGAGGGTGCCGGTGTTCAACACCAGCGCCAGCGCCAGGCAGGCGGCCAGGTAGCCCAGCTTTTTCGCTTTGGCGTGGTGGCCCAGCGCGGCGGCGGGGACCAGCACAAACAGCGCGGCCAGGGGCAGATAGACCATCTTGCCCGGGGCCAGCAAAATGCCGGCGACGGCCAGTGCGGCCATGCGTTTCGGCGTGGGCTGGCCGTAGACGGCATCCAGCAATAAGGCCGTAAAGCCGAAGCACAGCCCCAGCAGCACGGCGTCGCGGCTGAAGCCGGGCATCTGGCTCATGGCGGCAAACTGGCCGCACACGGTGTCCAGGTCCTCGGCCGTGGGGGCCGCAGTCTCGGTTTCCGTGTCGGGATTGCGGTCGGCACCGGAGGCCTGCAGGTCCGCAAGGCCGGTCATGCCCATGCCGGTCTGCCCGGCGGGGGTGCTGGCTGCCTGGGCGGCCGCCAGATACAGCACGATGTCCGGCGTGGTCACAGCATCTTCCAGCGCAGTGCGCTCGTCGGCGGTCAGGTCGGTGCGCAGGCGCAGCACATCGCCGTCGGCGGTGTAGGCGTTCTGGAAGGCAGCGGCGTCCTCCTCGCGCATCAGCAGCGAGAGGGCATCCAGCGTGCTCTGCCGCACTGTGGCAGGCAGGGGGCTTTCGATGCCGCCCTGCTGGATGCCGGTGTCCACGATCTTGCTGGTGTAGTCCGGCAGCGACAGATCGCAGTACGCCTGCACGAACAGCAGTGCGAACACCACGAGGCAGACGGCCCAGTGACGGGCCAGCTGCTTAAAGATCTTTGTCATGGTTTGGTTCTCCCTTCGGTTTGGTGGTACGCGCAGCATTTTCCGCAAGAATGGCTTCCATCAGCGCGCCGCGCAGCGCTTCCATCTGGGCCAGCTGTTCCGGCTCCAGCCGGGCCATGACACTGGAAAAGTAGTCCCCAAGAGCAGCCTCGCACTGTCGGCAGGCCTCGTATCCCTTGGGCGTGAAACGCACCAGCGTCTTGCGGCGGTCGGCAGGGTCGGCAAAGCGTTCCACAAGGCCGTCCTGCTCCATCTGCCGCACCGTGCGGGAAATGGCAGGAAGCGGTTGATGAAGCTCCTGAACAAGGTCGGAGATATAAACGGCACCGTCCTGTCCATGGAGCCGAATGCAGCCCAGCAGCCCTTCCAGCATGGGAAAGTGGCACTTGGGGCAGTCGGCCAGAGCGGCCTTCATGCCGGCCTTGGATGCTTTGCTCAGCCGGTGGATGTAGCGGCAAAGCCCACGGAAACTCAACGTGGATTCCTCAGACACGCGATCCCTCCTCTCAAAAATTGCTTAACAGCTGTTAACTGTTAACGCTTGATAATAATAGGCTTTTGCAGGCCGGATTGCAACCCCCTGCAGGGATTGTTTCACAAAAGTTCACAAACGTTTGTGTCCCGCATACACATAAAGCAAAGGGGGCATCGGGCATGGAACAGCGTTTGTGGATGATCCTGCAATTGTTCGGCGGGGCGGCACTTTTCTTATACAGTATGGACACCCTCACGGACGCTTTGCAGCAGGCAGCGGGGGACACCCTGCGGCAGGCCCTTGCCCGGCTCACGGCCCACCCGCTGGCCGGGGTGCTCACGGGGGCGGCGGTCACGGCGGTGGTGCAGAGCAGCTCGGCGGTCACGGTGCTGGTGCTGGGCCTTGTGGGGGCCGGGCTGCTGACCCTGCAGCGGGCCGTGCCGGTGGTGTTCGGAGCCAACATCGGCACCACGGTCACCGCGCAATTGCTGGCCTTCCGGCTGGAGGATGCCCGGTATCTGCTGCTGGTGGCGGGGCTGCTGCTCTGGTTCGCGGGGCGCGGGCGTCTGCACGCAGCCGGGCAGGCGCTGTTTGCGTTCGGCCTGCTGTTTGAGGGCATCGCGGTCATGGCCGAGGCCATGGAGCCATTGGCAGCAGGGCCGGTGTTCCGGCAGTGGATGGCCCAGGTGCGGCACCGCCCCGGCCTGGGCCTGCTGGCAGGGCTGGGCATGACCCTTGCCGTGCAGAGCAGCTCCGCCACCATTGCGGTGCTGCAGCAGGTAGCCGCCCGCCCCGGGCCGGACGGCGGGTGCCTGCTGGGCCTTGCGGGAGCCATCCCGGTGCTGTTGGGGGACAACATCGGCACCACCGTCACGGCGGTGCTGGCATCGGTGGGGCAGAGCCGGGACGCCAAGCGTCTGGCGGCGGCCCACGCCCTGTTCAACCTGTCCGGGGCGGCGGTGTGCTGGCTGCTGCTGCCCCAGTTCACCGCGCTGGTGCGGCTGGTCTCGCCCCACGGGCCGGAGAGCACCGTGCTGGCCCGGCAGATCGCCAACGCCCACACCCTGTTCAATCTGGGCTGCACGGTGCTGTGGCTGCCCCTGACCCCTTGCATGGTACGCATCGTGTGCATTCTTTTGCCGGAAAGGCACGCCCCTGAGTTGAAATGAACGCCTTAAAATGGTATAATTACAATGTATCGAACAAATTTTGTGACGCTTTTGTTGCACAAATGATAAACGGACCCTTCTGTGGGCCTGCAGCGGTGTGCGGCTGCCAGGGCACAGAGCGAACCAAGAGGACGTGTTTACTATGAAGGATATCATCAACGGGTTGATCGAGCGGTTCCGCAGGCAGCATGTACAGGCCCGGCGCTATGTGGCCATGATGCTGGTGCTGGCCCTGCTCACCACCCTGTTCGTCAACTGGCAGCTCCATGGGGTGGGCATCTCCATGACTGCCGACTACCATTGCGGCTACGAGGAGCACCAGCACACGGCGGCCTGCTACGAAAAAGTGCTCACCTGCGGTTACGAGGAGGGCGAGCCGGAAACGCCCGTCACCTCTTCGGACAGCAGCGCCGATCCGGTGTCCGCCTACAGCGCGGAAGAGCCGGAAGAGCCGGAAGAGCCGGTGCAGACCGAGCCGGAGACCATCTGGGTGCCCCATGAGCACACCGATGCCTGCTACGAGGAGCACCGGGTGCTGACCTGCTGTCAGGAAGAGCACGAGCACACCGACGACTGCTTTGACGAGTACGGTGCGCTCATCTGCGGCGAGTTCGAGCATATCCACGACGACAGCTGCTACACCACCGAGTATGAGCTGGTGTGCGGCCTGGACGAAGGCGAACTGGTGGAGGAGCCCAATCCCGCCTATCAGGAAATGCCTGCCAGCCGCCCCGTGGTGGACTTGCCCCCTGAGCCGGCCGAGACCACCCCGGAGGAGCCGGTGCTGCATCACCACACCGACGCCTGCTACACCGAGGAGCTGGTGTGCACCATCCCGGAGCACCACCACACCGTAGAGTGCCTGGCCGATACCCAGGCCGACGTGGAGACTGCCGGGGAATGGCAGGCCGCGGCCAACGTGGCCCTGAACGGCAACTGGGCCGAGGACCTGCTCACCGTGGCAAAGTCCCAGCTGGACTACCAGCAGAGCGACAAGAACTTCAAGCTGGATGTGGAGGACCAGCAGGTGCTGCGCGGCTACTCCCGCTATGGTGCCTGGTACGGCAACCCCTACGGCGCCTGGGACGTGATGTTCCTGTCCTACTGCCTGCACTTTGCGGGTGTGCCCCAGACGGTGGTGCCCCAGCGTGCGGGCGTGATGGCCCTGCACAGTGACCTGCGCGGCTCCCAGTGGCTCACCGACGCCGACGGCTCCACCGCAAGGCCCGGCGATATCGTCATCTACAACACCCTCACCACCGAGCAGGTGGCCGTGGACGAGAGCTCTTATGGCATCGCCCTGCTGGACCTGGACGAGGACCCCGACACCGCCGCCCAGCTCACGGCTTCCGAGCCGCAGGTGGACACCCGCACCGTGACCACCGAGACGGTGGGCGTCGTGTCCGCCGTGGACCCCGACGCCGGGACCCTGACCGTGATCTCCGGCAACGTGGACGGCAAGGTGGCCGAGGTGCCCGTTGCCATGTCCGACGTGACCAGTGTCATCTCGGTGACCGGCGCCTATGCCGCCGAGACCACCGCTGTGGCTCCGGAGGACCCGGCAGGCTCCCAGGAGGAGCTGGACGGCAGCTATGCGCTGCTGGAAGATGAGGATGGCTTTGGTGCCACCGTGGACTGGGTGGGTGACGCCGACCCCTACGGCATCGCCCTGCTGGCTGCCGGGGACAACCATGATCTGAACACCTGGATCACGGATGTCAATTATGAAAAGACGACCGACGGGAAAACATGGACGTCTATCGGCGCGGGCAGCGTGACCGTGGACAGCGGCACCCGCGTCCGCGTGAACCTGAAGTATACCGTGAATGCCGGTGTGCTGACGCCCAACCACAATACCCTGACCTACCAGCTGCCCGAAGGCCTGCCCATGCCGGATGTGACGACGGGCAACATCGTGGATGAGTCCGACAAGGACGAGGCCGGCAATGCAAAGGTCGTGGGCAGCTTCACCGTTGACACCGACGGCAAAGTGACCCTGACCTTTACGGACGAAAAGTTCATCGGCACCGACGAGAAGGGCGGCCTGACATTCACCGGTACCTTCAAGGCCGCCGTTACGGCGAGCGCCGACAACTTTGAGGACGAGAAGGAGATCAAATTCAAGGACGACTGCATCCTGACCATCAAGAAGAAAACGGCAGATATAAAGATCAATAAGGAGAGTGGGGATCCGACGATTACGGACCGTAAGGACGGCACCTTTGTAAATAATTACAAGGTGACGGTGGAGACCACCAACGGCACCAAAGACCCGGTGATCCTTACGGATACCCTGAACACGAATAGGAATGGCGAAAACCGTAGCGACTACCTGAAGGGCGGCAAATATCTGGTAAACTCCTTTAAACTTTACAAGGTGGATGCTTCGGGCACAAAAAGGGAGATTGACGTCCCTGCGCATGAACTGAAAACCGACGGCAACGGTAACCCCCAGGTGGTCCTTGCTCCGCTGCCTGCATTGGAGGCCGGAGAGAAGTACATCTGGAACTACGACGTTCAGCGGAACTATGCGGACTTTGACAAGATGCCCAACGGCGTCGCTATCATCAACAACACGGCGAAAGCCGAGGCAGGGCGCAATGTAAAAGATGCGGTTGACGCATGGTACACATGTAAAACCTCTCGCATTGAGAAGAAAGGCGAGTACGACCCCAAAACAGGCCGCATCCAGTGGACGATCACTGTAAAGGTACCCCATTCTTTCCTGGGGTCCTATCTCCTGCAGGGCTGCAAGATCACAGATGACTTGCCAGACGGTGTGAAAATCGTAGGGGATGTAAAGGTAGGCAACGATACGATATCGGCAGAGAAATTTCTGCAAAACGGTTATACCATCCCGGCGGAGTATGGGCAAACAGAGCTGAAGATCACCTTTGAGACCACCACCCCCATCGGCGGCGGCTCGGTGACCAACACGGCACAGATCCTGACCAAGAGCAACCATACCTTTGAGGCCTCGGATACTGTGAACATCGGGAAGGGCGCTTGGAGCCTGAGCAAATCCATTGCCACCAGGGGCGAGACGCCCACCTGGAACCTCTCGGCCACCAACAAGGCCGGTGAAGCGGAGTTTACCCTGTGGGATGTGCTGGACGACGCTGAGAACGACCAAGGCGAGACAAAAGAGGACACCCACTATGCCATTGCAAAAGAGCTGGATGACGCCATCAAGGCCAATCTGACCCTGACCATGCACGACAACACGAGGCTGACCTATGCGGAGGCTGTCGCGGCGGGCAACACCATCAAGATGACCTATTATGCACAGAAAAACGGTACCGAGGAGGTGGACGCAAATAACTCGTCCACCCGTGTGCGCAGCTTCAGCATCCATGTGAAAGCCGGGAACGACCAGAACCCCGTGCGCAGCATCTCGGTGACCGGCATCCCCACCCACGAGGAGCGCGACGACGTGCCCACCGGTGAGGTGTGGACCTATAAGAACACCATCCATATCGACGGCGTGAGCGGCAATGATTCGGCAGAGGACACCTACCGCAGCTACAAGAAGTTTGAAAAGGGTGTGGCCGCAAAGAGCGGCGGCAACGAGACCGGTTATCTGACCGGCAGCAACAGCTTCGAGCTGAGCGACCTCAGCGGCAACGACCTCCACTATCAGCTGGTGCTGCAGACCTCCGCCGACGATAGGGACAAAATCACGGTTACCGACACCCTGCCGGAAAACGTCGGCTTCAAGGTGGATAATGTCAAGATCGCGCTGGATGAGGGCGACTTTGTAAAGATCAGCGATAAAAATGTAGACTGGGCGACGGCAGAGTATGACAAAACTACCCGGAAGCTCACCATTAAAATCAGCAACTACAACAAGTCGGAGCAGGAGGAACACCGCATCCGCATCCAGTACAAAGTGAGCGTGAGCGACGATCCCCGCTGGAAGAACCCCTCGGTGGGCAAACTGATCTACACCAACACCGCCACTTGGGGCGAGCTGACCCAGACCACCACCACCACCGTCACCCGCGATGTGGAGCAGGTGAAAAAGACCGGCTGGCAGGACACCGACAACGACCGGAAGCTGCACTATCGGGTGGTCATCAACCCGGCCGGCGAGGATCTGTCGGCCGGGCAGACCAGAGCGGAGAAGATCGAGCTGTGGGATAACATCAGCACCACCAATGGTGCCATCGCCACCGGCGATGTCAACTCGGTCAAGTTGTATTTTTACAATTACGACGAAACAGTCGGCGTGACCACCGGCATAGAGGTGCCGCGCAACATGTACCGCATCCTGGAAGCGGACAAGAACGGCTGGCTCCATATGGAGATCCCCAATATGGCGGCCATGATCCTTGTGTATGACTGCAATGTGAAGGATGGCAGTGCTGCCGCCAGCTACCAGGTGAGCAACACCGTGACCCTGAGCAACGGCAGCAAATCCAGCGACAGCGGCATCACCTACCAGGTCAAGGCGGATGCAACGGCCACCACCGCACAGTTCGTGCTGCGCAAGAAGGACAGCTACTCCGGCGTGTCGCTGAAGGGCGCGGAGTTCACCATTTCCCAGTACGATACGGTAAGCAGGCAGTTCGTCCCGTGGACCGGCAACGGCACGGGCACCCTGACCACGGACGAAAACGGTCAGGCCAGTCTGGCTGTGCTGGATAGTGAGACTGCAAGCTGCCTGAAACCGGACGTGCTGTATAAGCTCGTGGAGACCAAAGCACCCACGGACTATCAGCTGGATGCCACCCCGCACTACCTGCTGTTCCGCAAGAACGCCAGCGCGGAGAACGAGCAGCAGGCCTTTGCAAATGCCACAGGCGTGGCTGAAGGCACCACCATCTTGACCGTGAATGACGAGACGGTGGACCTGAACCGCAATGTGCAGGTGGGCAGCGACGCCGGCACCACCACTGCTGAGTACAGCAACGTGTACAGCAAGCTGACCGTCAGCAAGCTCTGGCTGGATGCCGACACCCGCCAGCCGGTGGAACCGGCGGTGGACAGCATCCACATCAAGGTCTGGCGGTACACCGACAATGACAAGGACAGAACGTTTTTTGACGAAGCTACCCTGAACGAGACCAACCACTGGACTGCTACCTGGTCTGGGGACAAGCTGCCCCTGACGGACGAGAAGGGCAATGCGTACCACTACCTGGTGGAGGAAACGACCACCGGCAACTGGAACGTGTACATTGACAACAACGGCGTGCAGACCGGCAATATCACGGTGCAGAACTATGTCTACACCGGCTACGAGCTGCCGTCCACCGGCGGCATGGGCACGGTACCCTTCGGGGTGCTGGGCGGCGCACTGGCCGCTGCAGCAGCCTTGCTGCTGGTCCGCAAACGGAAACAGAACGAGGAGGAGTGAGCAGCCATGAAACAAAACAAAAACAACCGGTTTGCCGCTCTTCTGCTGGCGCTGTGCATGGCCGTGTGCTGTGCACTGCCCGCGCTGGCAGCCCCCGCGGCCAGCGCCAACATCGACCTGAGCCGCACCGGCAGCATGGACGTGACCCTGTACGACCACCAGAACGACGTCCCCCTGCGGGGCGGCGCACTCACCGTGTACAAGGTGGCGGACGTGGCCCGCACCAACGGCGACCTGCACTTTGTGTACACCGCCGACTTTACGGGCTGCGGCATCGCGCTGGGTGACCTGACGGACAGCACGCTGGCTTCCAGGCTGGAAGCCAAGCTGCCCGCCCGCGCCGCCGGCACCACCCATAAGATCAGCGAGCAGGGCATCGTCTCCTTTGACGCGCTGCCGCTGGGCCTGTACCTCGTGGTGCAGACCGAGAACTCCAAGGGCTACGAGGCCATCAATTCCTTCCTGGTGTCGCTGCCCATGGCGGACGAAAGCGGCTGGCTCTACACCGTGGACGCCACCCCCAAGGTGGGTGCGCCCACGCAGGAGGTGACCCCGCCCGAACCGGAAACTCCCAGCAAGCCTTCGGAACCGGACAAACCGTCCGAGCCGGAGAAGCCCTCGGAACCGGACAAGCCCACCCAGCCCGGCACCCCGGATGAGCCGGACAACCCGGACATGCCGGTGGACCCCAACGACCCCAACCGCCCGGTGTCGCCCGGTACGCCGGATAACCCGGTGAACCCCGGCAACCCGGACAACCCCGTGGCCCCCGGCAACCCGGACAACCCGGTGGCGCCGGGCCGCCCGGACGGCAATGCACTGCCCCAGAGCGGCCAGCTGAACTGGCCCATCCCGTTCATGGCTTGCAGCGGCGTGCTGCTGTTTGCCGTCGGCTGGGTGCTGGACCGGAAGGAGACGCTGGCATGAACACAAAGCAGAAGATCGGCCGCGCCTGCATGATCGTGGGCATCCTGCTCATTCTGGGCGCACTGGCCCTGCTGGGCTATAACCAGTGGGACGCCAACCGCGCCGACAAGGCTTCACAGGACGCCCTGGGCAAACTGGAAGAGACCCTGACCGAGACCATTGAGGACAAGACGAAGGACGAAGAGCCGGTGGTCCAGCCGGAGTTGGACCCGGAGCAGGAGATGACCGTCACCGACATCGACGGCTGGGGCTACATCGGCTACCTGTCCATCCCGTCCATCGGGCTGGAACTGCCCGTGATGAGCGAGTGGAGCTATGCGGGCCTCAAGGTGGCCCCGGGCCGTTACAGCGGCTCCACCTACGCTGACAACATGGTGGTCTGCGCCCACAACTACGCCAAGCATTTCAGCCCCATCAAGTGGCTGGCCCTGGGCAGCGAGGTGTACTTTACCGACATGGACGGCCAGCGCTGGAGCTATGAGGTGTCCAACGTGGAGACCATCCAGCCCACGGATATCGACAAGATGATCACGGCCAGCGACGAGGACGCCTGGGACCTGACCCTGTTCACCTGCACCACCGGCGGCCGCGCCCGCTGCGCCGTGCGCTGCACCCGCACCGGTTACCCGGTCTTGGAGACCAGCGCGGCAGGGCGGATCACAGAGTAAGCAGGACGATTTGGAATTGCCTCCGCTTTGCTCTGGCAATATCAGCGGAAAATTATTTTTAAAGATATGCAATCCCGGAAAATCTGCGGATTTTCCGGGATTGTTTTTTCACGGATGGGCGTTACGGGAAGTGGCATCGGCTGCTGTTGGCCTGCGGCCAAAGCGCAGCAAATCAAATGCCTTTTACGGCAACGCTCCTCACCGGAGAGCTGGCGCGCAGCGACTGAGGGGCGTTCCAATCGGTGGAAGCCGAAAATACGGTGAAAAGATCTTCACGCCGAACAGGCGTGAATCTTCAGTATTTTCGGGTGGAGCCTACTTCTTTGGGGTCTGAAAGGGGCGAGCAGCCCCTTTCTTGCAACGACGACGACCGCTGCCTGCGGCAGAAACAGGGAGGAGTTGTTGGGGCCGTGGCCAGCAGGATGCAAGGCCCACTCAAGGGCCGTAGCATACGCTGGGAGCCACAACCCGTCCAGGGGAGAGGGGTGTCCAGAGGGAGAGAGGGGGGAGTCGAAACACCCCTCTCACCCTCTGGCCCAGCGGAGCGACCCCGGCGGCGATGCCGCTTGCAAAAGCCATCGGGCCTGCCCCACGCGATTGCACTCTGCATGAGAAACATTACAAAAAAGCACCCGCCATGCGGATGCACAGCGGGTGCCTTGAAGGGCTCTGCGGGGGTGCTCAGTGGGTGGTGCCCATGTCCACAGCCAGGTCGGCGTCGTTCTTCACAACGGCCTCCACGGCCTTCTCCAGGCCGCGGGCGATCTGGTGCAGGTCCATGCTGGGGGTGCCCAGGGGCTTGTTGACCACCTGCTCCATGGCGTAAGGCACATGGATGAAGCCGCCCCGGATGTTGGGGTACTTCCTGTCGATGAGGTACAGCAGGGTGTACATCAGGTAGTTGCACACATAGGAGCCTGCCGTGTAGGACAGGGCGGAGGGGATGCCTGCGTCCTTGATGTTCTGCACCATGGCCTTCACGGGCAGAGAAGTGAAGTAGGCGGTCTCGCCGTCCTCCTGGATGGTCACGTCGATGGGCTGATAACCGGCGTTGTCGGCGATGCGGCCGTCCATCAGGTTGATGGCCACCTTTTCCGGGGTGATGGCGGAGCGGCCGCCGGCCTGACCGATGCAGATGACCACATCGGGCTGGTTTGCCTGAATGGCAGCTTCCAGCACCTCACCGGCACGGATGAACTCGGTGGGCACTTCCTGCTTGACGATCTCGGCACCGGCGATGGTGTCGGGCAGCAGCTTTACCGCCTCAAAAGCGGGGTTGACGGTCTCGCCGCCAAAGGGGTCGAAACCAGTGAGCAGAATCTTCATAGTAAAAAGCCTCGATTCTCAGATATAAATGGACGGCTCCAGAACGGTGAGCTGTCCGTGATCCATGATCATGCGGTTGTCCACATAGATGCAGGGAGCGTGGGTGACCAGATCGTAATGGCCGGAAGCATCCTGCACACCGCCCAGCGCGATGTTGCGCCCGAACCCGATGTGGAAGGTGCCATAGGTGGATTCGTCCTCGATGTAGCAGTTGCCTGCACAGCGGGAGTGGGTGTTGAGCCCGATGCCAAACTCCGCCGCCACCACCATGTTCTCCGGGTCGTGGAAGCGGGCCAGAAACTGCTTGAGCCGCCTGCCGCTGGCATTGTCCTCGATCTCCACGATGCGGCCGCCGCGCAGCTCCACCCGCACGGGGCTGTCCACGATGCCGATATAGCCCATGGAGCCGTCCAGGATCAGGGTGCCGTTGGTGTCGCTCTCCACCGGTGCCACATACACTTCCACGCTGGCAGAGGAAAGGCCCTTGCCGTCGTGGCAGCAGCCGTTGAAGAAGCCGGGCACACGCCCTTCGATGTTGAAATCCAGGTTCGTGCCAAGCTCCGTGGTCACATGGATGTGGCTGGCGTTCTGGTAGCAGGCCATGATGATGCTGGCCATGATCCTGCTTTTGGGCAGGCTCATGTTCAGGAAGTCGTAGCTCAGCAGTGACTGCCCGTTGCTGGTGCTCAGCGGCAGCGACAAAAACCGGTTGCGGCGGGCAATGACCCGCTTGACGGCCCGTGTGGTGATGAGGGAATACTCGGCAGCACCGATCACGGCGTTGTAGGGGTCAAAGGCGTCCTCGCGGTCGTCGAAATACTGGCCCACCTGCTCGTGCAGGTCGTCCAGCATCAACACATCCGCCACGCTGCCCACCGCCTGTGCGGCTTGCTGCATGGCTGCCACCTCGACAGCATACTTCTGGCTGGATACGATCAGGATGCGTTCGCCTGCACGGAGCCGGACCCAGTCCCGTATAATGACATCGGCCCCGTGCTGTATTGCTTGTTCCATCAAATCACTCGATCTAACAAAAAAATCACTTCAGGAGGATCATCATCACGATCTGGACCACCATCATGATGATGGCGACAGGAACCTGATTCTTGATGACGCCCATGGGCTTCTTCATATCCAGCAGTGCCACGGGCACGGTGTTGAAGTTTGCAGCCATGGGGGTGCACAGGGTGCCGCAGAAGCCGCAGGTCAAAGCCAGCATGCCGATGACCACCGGGTTTGCGCCGTGGGCCAGCACGAACGGGTAGCCGATGCCCACGGTCATCACGGTGATGGCGGCGTAGGCGTTGCCCATGATCATGGTGAACAGCATCATGCCGATGGCGTACACCACGATACCGGCGTTCACATTGCCCTCGGGGATGATGTGGCTGACCAGGTCAGAGATCACATCGCCGACACCGGCAGCGGTGAAGACGGAGCCAAGGCAGGCCAGCAGCATGGGCAGCATGGACAGGGGGCCCACGGTGGACAGCATGCGCTCGGAATCGTTCAGGAAGGTGGAGGGCTTGTTGTCGCGGTTCATGATCATCAGCAGGATGATGGCCACGAGAACGCCCAGAGCCACGCCGTTCAGGGCGGACAGGCCGATGCCCAGGCCGGTGATGGCGCAGATGACGGCCAGCATGCCGATGCTCAGGGTGGGGACAAAGATCTTCATGCCGATCTTCTCATAGGTAGCCTCGGTCTCGGCTTTGGTGGCAGCAGAGACAGCGCCCTTCTTGACCTTCTTGAGGATGGCGGGGATGCACATCACCACCACCAGGATGCCGCTCACCAGAGAGGGCAGCCAGCGGCCCAGGGCAAGCACGACGCCCAGCACGGCCCAGAAGATAAAGGTGCCCATGGGTTCCGGGTTCTCCTTATCCTTCAGGTTCTTCACGCCGCAGTAGATGCACAGCAGGCCGATGATAAAGTAGATGATCTCCATCACCTTGGTGGACAGGCTGTAATCAGCACTCATAAAAAAGCTCATTCTTCTGTCCTCCCTTACTTATAGTACTTCTGGATCATCTTGCGATCCTTGATCACATAGAATACGATGGCGACCACAGTGGCAATGATGCACACGGGGATCTCGATGGCAGCCAGCTGGGCCAGCTCCACCTCGATGCCCAGGCCGGCCAAAGTGCTCTGCACCAGCAGGCCGCCGGAGCCGCCCACGAACAGGACCTGACCGAAGAACCAGGTGATGTTCTCCATGCCGGAAGCCATACCCTTCAGCTCCTCGACATGCTCCTCATTGGGCTCATAGCCCTGTGCCACAATGGCACCTTCGGCCATGGGCATGATGACGGGGCGCACGAAACCGGCCACGCCGCCAAAGCCCACGTTGAAGGCTGCAAAGATCGAGCGCATCACGCCGTAGATGCCGATGACCAGGCCGGAGGTGGCACCCTTGAACTTGCCGATCAGGGCAGCGGCTGCTTCACGCAGGCCGTTGCGCTCCAGCGTGCCGGTGACCAGCATCACGATGATGAAGATGGCCATGCTGCGGTTTGCCACAAAGGTGCTGCCCAGCGTTTCCAGCAGAGTGACCGGGCCCAGACCGCCAACCAGTGCAGTCACAACGGCTGCCACCAGAATGACCAGAATGGAGTCCAGCTTCAGTGCAAAGCCAGCGATGACGATGACAATGCCGAGTAGTTTCAGTAGTTCCATAATTGCCTTCCTTTATACTTATATTTTCCCGGCGCTGTGCTGGCGGTCCGCCTGTGGGTCAGCAGGCAGGCCGTCGGCACTACGCCGAAAAGTCCAGAGAAAATGCCTTACAGACGGATAAACGCTGCCAGCAGCAGAGAAAAGCCTCCTGCCGTAAGCCACAGCGGCACCAGACGACGGCCCAGGTGAGCTCCGATATCGCAGTGTTCCAGCACCCCGGAGGCCTTCATGGGCACCACCGTGGTGGCTTTGGGCACGGCCTCTGGGCTGCCGTAGGGGTTGGTGGAGGTAAACTCACCAGTGCCGATCTCCCCGGGGCAGGCGTACACCCCAAACCAGGAGGACAGCAGCCCACCCTTGCCAGCGCTTGTCTTGCACACGCGCACCAGCTGCACCGTAAGGGCCTGGGCCTGCTTTTCTTCCACCAGCAGGTTGACCTGGACCATATTTACCAGGTTCAGCATCGAGGAAATGGCGATGAGAGCGTCCAGGATCAGGACCAGGATCAATAACGAGTGCATGGGGCACACCTCCTGCAAACAGAGCAAGGGCTGCGGCAGCCCCTGGTGCTTTCGTAAGATGGAAATAGTATACCATAAAGTGGGACGAATTGTAAATGAAATATAGATAATCTGTCTAGGCTTCCTAAAAAAGGAAAAATCCCCTGTTTCCCAAAGAAAACAGGGGATTTGCGCCGTTTGGCAGAAATTACTTGTTGCGGATGTACTCATCCATGGCCTTGGCAGCAGCCTTACCGGCGCCCATGGCCTTGATGACGGTGGCGGCACCGGTCACGGCATCGCCGCCGGCGTACACGCCCTCGCGGCTGGTCTTGCCCTCGTCGCCCTCGGTGACGA
>OGCO01004501.1_pt1 | contig 14824 bp, 8 predicted proteins | sample 1570171 | NCBI WGS metagenome assembly OGCO01 (sample SAMEA4370583, study PRJEB24528) | human gut metagenome | reverse complement strand
TCTTTTCCCGGATGCTGGCCTATACTTCCGCCGCGTGCGACGCCCGCATGGCGGGTGCGATGGTGCCGGTGATGAGCAACTCCGGCTCGGGCAACCAAGGCATCTGCGCCACCAACCCCGTGGCTGTGTACGCCGAGGAGAACGAGAACACTGAGGAGGAACTCATCCGCGCACTCACCCTTAGCCACCTTACCGCCATATACATCAAGCAGAACCTCGGCAAACTGTCGGCACTCTGCGGCTGCGTAGTGGCAAGCATCGGCTCAAGCTGTGGCATCACCTACCTCATGGGTGGCGACTACAATCATATCTGTTGGTCGGTGAAGAACATGATTGCCAATATCACTGGCATGATATGCGACGGCGCGAAGCCAAGCTGCGCACTGAAGATCTCGTCCGGCGTGTCTACAGCACTCCTCTCCGCCCTACTCTCTATGGAGGGCAAGTGTGTTAGCTCCGTAGAGGGCATCATCGACAACGATGTCGACCGCTCTATACGCAACCTCACAAGCATCGGTGCCGAAGCGATGAACCGCACCGACGAGATGGTGCTTGACATAATGACACACAAGAGTTGTTAGTAATATTAGGAGGGTATGGCATCTTGCCATACCCACGCACACATCAGAAGTTATCACTATATACACTCTAAATAATGTAAATTTCTGGCAGCGTGGGTATGGCAAGATGCCATACCCTCCTACAATTAGCAAACAAATATCACTTTTTCCCCATTTTTCTTCTCCACTTAAAAAAAATAGTGTATCTTTGCACTCGCAAAAAGCGCGAATGCGGCAATAGCTCAGTTGGTAGAGCACAACCTTGCCAAGGTTGGGGTCGCGGGTTCAAGTCCCGTTTGCCGCTCAAACTTAGGAAATATACTTTCCAAAGCGCGAGTAGCCCAGGTGGCGGAATTGGTAGACGCGCACGTTTCAGGTGCGTGTGTTTAACGACGTGCAGGTTCGAGTCCTGTTCTGGGCACTACATAAAAGATACATATTACACGGAGAGGTGGCGGAATTGGTAGACGCGCTACTTTGAGGGGGTAGTGACAATTGTGTCGTGGGAGTTCGAGTCTCCTTCTCTTCACTTTCATAAGCGATTAGTTTGCGGAAATAGCTCAGTTGGTAGAGCACGACCTTGCCAAGGTCGGGGTCGCGAGTTCGAGTCTCGTTTTCCGCTCAGGCAAAGTTGCCCGTGAGGGTGGCTTTTCTTGTTTTTATACATTCCAGTTTCATTTGTTTTCTTCGTTTCGTTTACGGTAGAGTTGGTAAGAGTTGTAGATATTGTGCCAGATGCTGTAGAAGCCTCCGGCTACCGATGTGACCGGAGTCATGAACGTATACCCCATCCAAATGGCAAATACCGTGTTCTTTTGTCCCAAGGCCTGACCTGCGCTGATGGAATCATTGTAACAGGTTCCGATGCGTTTCCCCGCCCAGAATTGTACGACGCAGCAAACAAGCGATATGCCGGCTATGCCCAATTGGTAAAGCACCGATACTTCGCTGTGGACAATACTCTTCACGGTAACCCCGATGGCAATGGCCAGTGCCACGGCCCACAAATAGAATGCCAGGTCTTTGCAGCGGACGACCAGTTTGTGTACGCCCGGAAGGCAGTAGCGAACGAACAAAGCGGCCAGGAACGGGCAGAACAGGAGAGGGAAGACTTTGCTTAATATCAAGGAAAAGGAGACACCGAATGTCAAATCGGGGTGGGGGTGAATCAAGGGGACGAATATGGGGACTATCAGTGCCGTGACCAGATTGATTAAAATGGTATAGGTGGTCAGGTTGGCCGCACTGCCTCCCAATTTTCCGGTGACCACTGCCGCCGCCGTAGCTGTCGGGCAAATCATGCACAGCATGGCGGCTTCTGCCAAAACCTGGCCCGGCAGATGGGGAAAACATTTCAAAAGTCCGGCAAGGAGGGCAAAACAGCCGGCCTGAATCAAGAGCAGCCATCCATGCCAACGGCAAGGACGGAGTTCTCTGGGATTCACTTTACAGAATGTGATGAAAAGCATGGCAAAAATCAATGCCGGTTGCAGGATGTCGATAAACCGGGCTACGTAAGGCTTCGTAGGTTCCAGGGCAGGAATCCCGGTGTAAATGAAGTAAGACAATGCTCCCGCGAGCATGGCGATGGGGAGAGTCCAGTTTTTAATGAATCTGATGATAGACATGTTCAAATTATCATGAATGGTTGTGCAAAGTTACTTATTTTGTTATCGCCGGGGTGGATTAAACCAGACAAAATTTGTCCGGACGGGAGATTTTATATAATTTTGCACCGGTCTCCGACTAATTATATCCTTGGTGTATAATTGTTCGGATTTTATGGTTTTATTTATTTAATGAATTGATGAATTTATACATTCGCTATTTTGACGAGGAGTGCGTGGTGAGTTCGGCGGAAGAGGCTTTCGATTTCCTCTCTTCTCTGCCGGGTATTACGTTGGATGAGGCTTTCGTGAAAGATTTGCGCCAATACATGGATAGTCCGATGCCTTATCCCAAGCGTTATAAGGTACGTCCTCGTGTGTATTTTATTGTGATTAAGACAACGGCTACGACTTTGGCCGAATTTAAAGTGAACGGAGGCAGGACGCAGTCTTTGGCCGAAAGTTCGGAGAAGGAACCCACGGCCCGTTTTTCCATCAACGACCGTCCGGGATGGTATGAAGGGGAAATCCTTTTCAAACGTGTGGTTCCCATTCCCGGCACCACGAAGTTCCAGTATAAGGATACGCGGTTCAAGGCTCGTTGCAAGGCTCGTAACGCGCAGGAATGTTACAATCGCATAGTAGAGCATTTGCGTTCACGGCAAGATGTGGATGCGCGCAGCCAGTTTCCTTCCGTAAAAGGAAAGAACTTCTCTTGTTCTTATTTGGGCATGACGTTGGAAGAGGAATAGAACCCAGAGGGGGAGATGTGCCCCGCGTTTGTATAGGAACGTTCTCCTTACGTACGGGGATTTTGTTTTAAAGATAAAGGGATGCCGGTCGCGGTATCCCTTTTTGTGATTCGTTTTTTCATTGAACTTCATTTTGAGTCTGCCAAAATGTCAGTTATAATGAGCTTAGGTTTGGTTTTTCGGGAACGGGTGCAGGCGTGTGCGAAAATAATGGATTCTCGTGCCTTTTGCCCGGGACAATATGTAACGGATAAGAAGCCGATTCATGCTTGAATGTAATTTCCGTTTGTCTTTTACTTACCTTCCGTATCCGAGCATCCGGCATAGGCGAGGGGGAAGCCATACAAAATGACAGTAGCTTTTTGTCGGGGAATAACGTCGGAATAGAGAAAAAATCCCTTTTCCCCGTAGGATGTTTTGCCCTTTTCTTCTTGTTTTTGGGGCGGGATGAGGACGATGACGGAAAGTTATGCGGAGAAAAATTAATCGCTTTCAGCCGAATGAGAAATCAATCTCTTGCAATTGATTGTGAATATTCCATAATTCTTATTGGGATATGCCGCACAAATATGTATGTTTCTTAAAAAGAATTTTCCAGATGAGGCTGTTTCCGTCTTTTTTCTCTCTGAGAGTGGGGCGAAAAACTGCCATTTTGTCAGTCTACGCCTGCGGAGTGTGAAGGGGAGAAGGGGCGGGCGGTGCAGCGGAGTAGCGGGATGGAGGGCCGCTGTCTTTGTTTCACGAAGACAGGATGCGGCTCGGCAGTTCCTCGCCCAAAAGCAAGCTTTTGGCTTGGAACTGCACTCGCCTTTCGCTATCTTTGCGTACGGAAAGAACCGTTCAAAAGAAAGGAGACGATTATGCTTGCATATACGTTCGTAGAACAAGGGAGATTCGAATTAAGGGAAAAGCCGCGTCCGGAGTTGCAGGCCGGGCGGGATGCTATCGTACGGGTGACGTTGGGAAGCATCTGTACCAGTGATTTACACATCAAACACGGGAGTGTGCCGCGTGCCGTACCGGGAATCACGGTAGGGCATGAAATGGTCGGGGTGGTGGAAGAAGTAGGCCATGAAGTCACTTCGGTCAAGCCGGGCGACAGGGTGACCGTGAACGTGGAGACATTTTGTGGGGAATGCTTCTTTTGCCGACACGGATACGTGAACAACTGCACCGACCCTCATGGCGGATGGGCTTTGGGTTGCCGCATCGACGGAGGACAAGCCGAATTTGTCAGGGTTCCGTATGCGGACCAGGGCTTGAATGTGATTCCCCCGTCGGTGACCGACGAGCAGGCTTTGTTCGTGGGCGACATCTTGGCCACAGGCTTTTGGGCGGCGCGTATCTCGGAAATCAAGGAAGAGGACACGGTGTTGATTATCGGCGCAGGCCCCACGGGGATATGCACTTTGCAGTGTGTCATGCTGAAAAATCCGCATCGCGTCATCGTTTGCGAACGGTCGGAGGAGCGGTTGCGTTTCGTGCGCGAACACTATCCCGGGGTGGAGGTGACGACTCCCGAAAGCTGTAAAGACTTTGTGTTGCGCCATAGTGCCCATGGAGGGGCGGACGTGGTGTTGGAAGTGGCCGGTAGTCAGGACAGTTTCCGACTGGCCTGGGAGTGTGCCCGTCCCAATGCCATCGTGACGATTGTGGCGCTTTATGACAAGCCCCAGTTGTTGCCGTTGCCGGACATGTACGGGAAGAACCTAACGTTCAAGACCGGAGGGGTGGACGGTTGCGATTGTGCCGAAATCCTTTCCCTGATAGAGGCGGGCCGGATTGACACCACGCCGCTTGTCACCCACCGTTTCCCGTTGGAACGTATTGAAGAAGCCTACCGGATTTTTGAGAACAGGCTGGATGGCGTCATAAAGGTGGCCGTCACCGGTGCTGCGTCCACTTCTTTTTCAGCAAGATGAGTAAACACGCAGTGCCTACGGCTGCTTGGCCATATAATAAGGCGTAGAAAGCCGTATGCAAAGGGAGGTGTAGTCGGGCTGATACGATAGCGGTGGGTGGAATAATTACCAAGCTGGCAGAGAAAATCCGGATGAAAATCCTGATGTAAAGGGCAGACCGTTTTGGGGAGTTTGGAAGTGCGGGGATGTATGTGCAAAGATAATTGATGCCCCAGAAGTCATTCCATTCTACCTTATGGGGTAGTCTGCACAAAGCGTAGGCGTGCATGACGAGGAAGACTTCGGCGACCCAAAAGGCGAACTCCACCTCGGGATAATATTCCCCCATGTAGGCCGTGACGAATACTCCATGGATTATGTATAATATAAGAAGTGGAATACACCCTGTATTCCACTTCTGTTTTCTTGCTTTTTCAGTCATCTAATTTGATAATTGCTTTTATACTGTCCATTTTTTTAATGAATGATAAGTAAATGAACTCAAAACAAAGTTACAAATAAATATAATATAATTATAAGGTTTGGTGTGTTTTTTGGGTATTTCCATCAATATTTTCTATGAATTCTCCTTTTTAAGACGTAAAATACGATAATTTATCGCCGATTTTGCTCTTGGGTACCGTTTGATTATGGGTGATAAAAATATGAAATAAAACCCCACTTCCATACCTTGTAGGTGGAAGTGGGGTAATGTAGGCGATGTGGTCGATTGTCCGTGTTACCGGACGATGACTTTTTGCCGGTCTACGATATACAGCCCTTTGGAGAGGCCGCGCACTTGTTCGTGTCCGTCGACGGTCACTTGTCGTACCATGCGTCCGTCCGTTCCGTAGATGGAAACGGTCAGCACTTGTCCTTCCGGACCTTGCAAACTGATGCAACCCTCTCCGCCGTATGCTTTGACGGTAGCTGTGCCCTTATGTACGGGAGTGACGGAGGTGGTGCCGTCGCCCAGATAATACAACCTGAAGTTGTCGGCCTTATACCATCCGTCGTTACCTTTGATGCCGAGGGTGAGCATGCCGTCCGTCACGTGGATGCTGTCTATGACGGTTTCCCGCAGGTAACGTCCGCCGAAACCGTCGTCGGTCATCGTGGCCATGGCCTCGTTGGCAAAGAGCGTGACGCTCTGTCCTTCGTCAGTGGCTATCCATGCCTTCACGCGGTAGAATCCGTTTTTCAGGCCCGTGGCTTTCTGGCTCAGCGTGACGCTGCCTGCCCCGCTACTGGAATAAGAGTAGAACACGTAACTGCCATCGGCATCCACCATGTAGTTGTCTAAAGAGGAAACGTCCGCCACCTTTGAACTCTGCCCTGTCTCGCGCGTGATGTCCCAGCCTGTGGTGCGTCGGCTTTCAAACGAAGCATTGGTCAGGTAGACATCCGTGAGGTCGATGGGCGCATCTGTGGGGATGAGGTTCTGTCGGCAGGCTTTGATATTCTCCTCCAGAAGGGCGGCGGCTTCGGCTATCTCCTCCGCTTCCGGATGGCGGGTATAGCATACGGCTGCGGTGTGGAGTTGGCCGAGGAACGTGTTGAGGGCTTCCTGTGACAGTTGTCCTTCCGGATTTTCAGCTAAGAGGTAGGCTTGTCCCAACAGTTCGCCGAGCTCCTCGCTTTCCTTGTCTTTCTTTTCGTATGCGTAGATGTTGATGCTTACGTCCTTGTCGTACGTAAGGTAACCGCTGAAAGCGGCGATGGTGGCGCCCTCGTCCTCTACGAAGGTCTGTATGTCGGCCTTGTTCAGCATGCGGAGTCCTTTCCGGGCCACTCCATTGCTGAAACTGTAGGACAGGGTGTCGGACGTAGCCGTTCCGTGACCGTCATCGACGGTCACGTCGGTGGCCGTAATCCGGTCTTCGCCCGGCCGGGTAGTCCGGTAGAGGTAAGGCGTGCAAGCCTTTAACGTTGTGTTTACTTCGTCCGATTCCGAGATAAGGATGTTGCTCAGTTTCTTGATTCGCCGTGCGCGGCTGCCTTCGGGTACTTCGCAGTCGAAAGGCAGGGCGATGTATTGCCATTTCGTCGACGAGGACTGCGGGTCGAAGACGGCGCGGCGGGCGGTGAAAGGTTGCTGTGCGTAGTAGTCGTAACCCAGGGTCAGGTAGAGTTCCTCGCATACCCCATCCTTGATGATGTTGCGTCCGGTGACGTCCGAGGCGGCATCAAGATAAAACAGTATGTTCGGGTTCGCTACCTGCGGCAGGCTGTCTATGCCAGTCACGCGTGTCAGGTCGTAGTGCAAGGCCGGGGTTGTGGCCGCCAGTTCCAAAAACTTGTCCCTGTTCCAATGGCCGAAGAAGACGGTTCCCCGGTTGTCCGTTTCGGCCATGGTGAGGTCGCAACCGGCTATCTTGAAATAGACCATGGTGTCTTCCGGTGCAGCCTCCATCGTCCGCTCTTCTCCTCCGGTCTTGTAGTCGCGGTGCAGTGCGACGGCGTATAACACGTCTTTTTCCATGTCGTCGAAGTTGAACGTCACGTCTTGTGTCGCGCCTTCAGCAAAGACGGTCTCCCTGTCCGACGATTCCTCGCGTTTGACAAAGGCCGATTGTCCGGCATCGTATTGGTACAGGTCGCATTGCAAGGTCGGCGTGGTGGCGGTAGCTTCTTGGGCGTTCGTTATGGAAGCCAGGACGCAGGCTGCGTCGCTGTACACCTTATTATATAATAGGGTGCTTTCTTGTCCGCCGATCACGATGGATGTTTTCTCGCTTTCCTGAGCGGCATCGAGCCGGAGGCCGTTCAGCGACAAGAAGGGTTCCTGTACGGAAGCTTCGGTCGTCAGGCGTGCCAGGATACGGGCATTGCTGTCCATGAGGTACATGTAATACGGCCCGGCGATACTAGGCCGGTAAGTCAATTCCACGGTTGCCGTTTCTCCGCTCGGGACGACCGTGTTCACGTCTCTCAGAAGTGCGTCGCTTACGTCTGTCGGTTCCTCTTCTTTTCGCTCGATGGCAAGGTATATTCCCTTGTAGTCCGTGGTGCCATGGTTGGTGATTTCCACCTCGATGGCGTTTTTCATGCGGGTGTACATCTTGCCTGTCCGGATTTCACCTTCCAAAGAATAGGTACGCGGATGTATGGCGTGGGTCATGCCTTGCCAAGAATTGAACCCGTTCATGCCCGTCTGGTCGTCCACGGTGAAGTAGCCGTCACCGCCACCGCCCCAACCGAAATTGAAATGGAAAAGGTTGTCTGAGGCGCGGTATCCGTCTACCACTACGGCATGCCCGCCTGATGTGGGATGCACGCCGCTGTACACGATGGGCCAACCTTTGGACAAATCGTCATAAATCATGTTTTCCCATTCCGACTGGCTGATGCCGGATTTGTATGTGCATCGGCTGTCCATGAGGAATTGTCCGGAGAAGGTATTGACCAAATCATGGATTTGTCCCGATGTGGACGAACCGTAGGTGAGCCAGGTGGAGGTTCCCGTGATGGCCATCAGCGTGGCCACGGCCGTGTTCATGTCCTCGGGTGTGGAGCCTCCGTAGTTGTCCTGCATCAGTTCCCATCGCAAGGGAGTCCCTTTCGGGAATGATTCGGTGACGGGAGCGTCGCCGTAACCGTAAGTCGGCGTATCATACTGCGAACGGTCGGGCAGCTCTTTTCTCCAATAGTAGATGACTTGTGCGGCAGCCGTGGCCACACATCCGGTCAGCGCGCGGCCCGACCCGTTTGACATATACGGGCATAAGTTATTGTAAGGAGCCCCTTGCGACCAGTGTGCACTGACCAATGGGGCGATGTTTTCCTTGTCGTTGGCCCGTGTTTGTACTCTCGGACCTAAACCCTGGGCTTGTGCTGCTTGTATGATTTGACTATACCCTTCTATCCATTCAAGCAAACTCGGAGGCAGTGTCTCAGGGGTAAAATTCCCCTGTTCGGTGTATCCCAAAACTGACGGCATACAATCATCTCCAGATATGATGATGAATCCTTTGCCTTCTCCCCTATTAAAAATGTACAAAGGGGGAGTCCCCGTGGGACTTTTGCGTTTGGTTACTGCGGTTTCTACGACTTCCGGAAGGTTGTTGCCGTGCATGTAGGCCGCGGCTAATTCCTTGGCTTTTTTTAGGTTGATGGGATCGGCCCAAGCACCCGCTGATAGCATGAGTAATGCCAAAGCTGTCAGTAATGTCTTTTTCATTGGTCTTTTTGTTTTTTTTTTAAGAAATTAGATTAATAAATTCAACCTATTAAATTTGTTGGTTCTCAATTTTAAAATTTGAATAGATTGTAATGCAAATATACATATATATTAAATGGTTTAGTAGGATAAAGAAGGGTAAAAATAGGATTTCGCACGCTTTTTTGTGCATCTTTATGTTTTAAGAATAAGAGGGGCGGTTCTTTTTTATTATTTCCGCTCGTTTTCTTAAAATACTTGTGGTAGAACGTATTTATTTTATTACTTTTGCAAAAAAAATAAAGAGGAAAGGATATGCAGAAGAAGAATTACTATTTGGAGTCGGTTCTCGATTTGAATGCCAGTAATGTATGGGGAACGGAAGCCCAAGAGCTTTTGGAATTGTGGCAAAAGGATATTAAGGAAGAAGATTTTTCTTCATCTGAGGAAAAAGTGTTGAACGTTATCCGGTTGGCTTTTGACGTGTATCATTTCAATCCGAAAGACGACCGGGAAGTCATGAGGTATAATAATGGAGATTATGTCATTCTGCCCAGTGTGGACAAACGCAAAGGAGCCGTGGCCATACGTAAGAAAGAGATCCGCCGGATTACGGACCTCTCGTATGAGAACATTAAACATATTACGGCGTCCGACCTGCTGAAGTTGATAGAAGGTAATTTCGGCGGTGGTTGGGATTCCATATCTTTGACGATAAAAGACATTATAGAGTCGGCTTTCGACATTAGTACGACAACTCTGCCTGCTTCACGCATCCATGCTGCAGGCGGTACGTTGGAACGTAAAGTCGCCGATGGCTATGAAGCCTTGGAGATTGCGAAAGGAACTTGGGTAGAGGCTATTTTTGCCAAGAAACGCGAACCGGTAGAGAAATTGCGTTTTGTGCCCGAACCGGAATATGACGAAGACGGCAATCGTCGTATTGTAGACGAAGACACTGAAACAGATTCGGAGTCGGAAGAAGAGGGCGATACGGCCGGAGATGATACTTTTTACGGAAGCTATACCCCCGAGGCGGACATTAAGGATGTGGAGGAAGAACTGGCGGACGAATGACCTTTGGGTCGGAAAAGAATAAAACATGAAAATTGAAAAAACGGAGCGGGAACGCATCATCCGGTTGGTGAAGCAACAGGTGGTGCCGGCAATGGGATGCACAGAACCTATATGCGTGTCTCTTTGTGTGGCCCGCGCGGCAGAGGTGCTTGGAGAAAGACCGGTCGCAGTCAGCGTCTTCCTCAGTGCGAATATACTGAAAAATGCCATGGGTGTGGGAATTCCCGGTACGGGTATGGTGGGACTTCCCATAGCTATAGCTTTGGGCGTAGTGGCAGGTAAGTCTGCATACGGGCTGGAGGTGCTGAAAGACGTGATGCCGACAGACGTAGAGCAGGGCAAACAATACATAGCGGAGCGGCGTGTCAAAATATCATTAAAAGAAGGCATTTCGGAAAAGCTGTATGTCGAAGCCATAGTGGAGAGTGAGTCCGGCCATAGGGCTACGGCTGTCATTGCCGGTCAGCATACGCATTTCGTCTATGTGGAGAAAGACGGGAAAGTGCTGTTGGACAATCGTATGCCACAAGGAGAGGAAGCCGGAGAGGATGAATGCGAACTCAACTTGCGCAAGGTGTACGATTTTTCAGTAGAAGCGCCGTTGGAAGAAATCGAATTTATCCGAGAAGCACGCCGCTTGAACGAATCGGCCTCCCGGCAAGCTTTGAAAGGGTGCTACGGACATGAGTTGGGCAAGACGCTGAGCCGTCCTTTGGGGCGCGGTATTATGGGGGATACGATATTCTCTCATATTCTGTCGAGCACCTCATGTGCGTGCGACGCCCGTATGGCCGGGGCTATGATTCCGGTGATGAGCAATTCCGGAAGCGGCAACCAGGGGATTTGTGCTACGATGCCGGTCGTGGTTTTTGCCGAAGAGAATCACAATACGGACGAAGAACTTGTTCGCGCGCTTATGCTGAGCCATCTGACAGCCATTTATATCAAGCAAAGTCTGGGTGTCCTGTCGGCCTTGTGCGGATGTGTGGTGGCTTCTACGGGATCGAGCTGTGGCATCACCTATCTGATGGGAGGAAAGTACGAGCAAGTCTCATACGCCGTGAAGAATATGATAGCGAACCTCACGGGGATGATTTGTGACGGAGCCAAACCGAGTTGCGCATTGAAATTGACGAGCGGGGTTTCCACAGCCGTATTGTCAGCCATGCTGGCCATGCAGCAGAAATGTGTGAGCAGCGTGGAGGGCATCATCGACGATGATGTGGATAAGAGCATACATAACCTGACAAGTATCGGAGCCGAAGCCATGAACGAGACCGACCGTAAGGTTTTGGAGATTATGACGCATAAAAGTTGAAGTATGGATTAATTTTTTTTAAGAAGAAAGCGGGTGTGAGCCCGCTTTTTCTGATTTATATCAGATATCTGTTTCGGAAAAAGTGTTAGATTTGCACTTGATATTCATTAACTAATTTTTGAAGTATTATGAAACAAAGAATCAAATTGCTTTTCGCATGCAGTTGTGTGGCGGCTTGGTCTGCCGGGAGTTTGGCACAATCATTCACGTGGTATGCCAGTACGGAAGGAAATACGTGGAAAACGTCTACGGTGAAGATGTCCAAGAAGGCTGCGGATGCCCATGTGACGGTGGAAGAGAATGCGGCACCGATTGTGGAATTCAAGGCATGGGGTGCCACGTTTAATGAATTGGATTGGGACGCGTTGGGCATGTTGACCCGTGACGAACAGGACGAGATTCTGAAAAACGTATTTTCGCCGGAGGGGGATTTGCGTATTTCCCGTGGGCGTATTTCCATGAACGCCAACGACTATGCCCGTTCTTGGTATAGTTGCGACGAGGTGGCCGGGGATCTGGAACTGCGTTATTTCAATATAGACCGCGACAAACAGTCCATCATCCCCTTCATACGCGCGGCGCAGAAGTATAATCCCGGGTTGACGTTCTGGACATCTCCGTGGTGTCCGCCCAGTTGGATGAAAATCACGGGGGATTATCCTGTGTTGAGCAGCAAGTTCAACCACATGCCCGAAAAGATGAATTACATCCTTTACGGTAATGTGAACGACAAGGTGGATCCTGATGAAATGAAACTGGTCGGTAGGAGAGGGGATAAATTCCCGCGCCAGTTGGCTACCACGGACTACTTTATACAGGATCCGCGTTACTTGCAGGCGTATGCCAATTATTTCTGTAAGTTTATCGACGCTTACAAGGAACAGGGGGTGAATATAGATATGGTGATATATCAGAATGAGGCATACAGCTACACGCCTTACCCCGGTTGTGCATGGACGGCCGAGGGAACGGTGCGGTTCAATCGTGACTATCTGGGTCCCACGCTCAGACAAAAACATCCAGAGGTGAAGCTTTATCTCGGGACGTTCAACACCAATCGTGTGGACTATGTGCAGAAGATTGCTTCCGACACGAAGCTGCAGGAATACGTAAGCGGCATGGCATTCCAATGGGAAGGCCGCGAGTCGCTCCCCGTACTGCGCAAGGAACATCCTGAGTGGAACTATATGTGTTCGGAAAGCGAATGCGGGTGGGGTAGTTTCGACTGGGGAGCAGGCGAACATACCTTTGAACTGATGAACCATTATTTGGGTAACGGATGCAACGAGTACACTTTCTGGAATTTCATCTTGGCCGACAATGGCGAGAGCCCATGGGGATGGAAACAGAATGCCCTTATCCGGGTGGATTCCAAGGCACGCACGTTTACCTATACTCCGGAGTATTTTGCCGTGAAGCATTACAGCCATTTCATCACGAAAGGCAGTCAGGTGGTGGCTTACAAAGCCCAAGGGGACGACAGGATGCCGGTATTGGTCAGCCGCACGCCTGAAGGAAAGTATGTGGTCGTGGCCGGAAATTTCAAGGACGAGGCTTCTCCGTTGGTGGTCAAGATAGGAGAGAAGAGCCTGTCTGCTGAACTGGCAGCGCATTCTTATAATACATTTGTGATGAAATAATACGGTTTGCACGCTGGAAAGATACGGTGGCAGGGGCCGGCTTCGTAAGGAAACGGAGCCGGCCCTTTGAGTATATGACGGTCCGTACGGCTTGTTAAAGCTTGTTATATTCGGCAGAGTAGAGATTTTGCGAGTAAACCTTATACCTGGAAATGGGTCATACTTCTGTGAAACAAAAAAGAATGGTTTAATTAAAAAGGAAACAACTATGAGAAAATTGATGATGGCCGTATGTTTTGCTTTGTTGGCCGGAAGCACATTGTCAGCCCAAGAGGGCGGAAACGCGCCGCGTATGCGGACAAATCCAGAACAGATGGCCAAGCGGATGGCCGGGAAACTGATGTTGGACGACGAAACATCGGCAAAATTTATTCCCCTTTACGAGGAATATATGCAAAAGTTGGCGGAATGCCGCGTGCCCAAAAAGGAAAAAGGAAGTCAGGCGGCACAGTCGGATAAAGATATAGACGAGAACATAAAGGCTCGTTTTTCGGCTCAGGAGAAACGGTTGGACGTGCAGAAGAGCTACTATGACAAGTTTAAGAAAGTGTTGACGATGAGACAGGTGCAACAGCTTTATGAACGTCCGGACATGGGAAGTCGTCCGCGTTTTCAGGGACAAAAACCGCATTCTGCGCCGCGCCGCTGAAAAGCAGGCAGGAGGCTGGAAAACTGTTTGCCGCAGAACGTAAAATCAATCTCAGGAGATTGAAAAATCGTTTGGCTGAGAATGAAAAATCGTTTGGCGCAGATTTTTACAGCGTTAATTATCAGACTGTTGCAAAGAACCTTCCGAACGTGTTTTTTAGGTCTGGAACACAGGGGTAGGAAACACAGGTGAGGGCGGTAACGGAATCAGGAAAAAATGACCGGGCATACAGAGGAAATTCTCTTGGTATGCCCGGTCTTTTTTCAGAAGTCGCGGAGCGCGGCGCATCAAGCCATGGTGCCGCCCATGATGTCCAACAGTTCGTTGGTGATGGCCTGCTGGCGTCCTTTGTTGTACACGACGGTGAGGTCCTGTATCAAGTTGTTGGCATTGTCCGTGGCTATCTGCATGGCCATGCTTCGTGTGGCATGTTCGGATGCGTTGGAGTCTAAAAGAGTGGTATAGACTTTCAGCTTCAACACCTCCGGAATCAGTTTGGCCAATAGAATTTCTTCCGAAGGTTCTATCAGATAGTCCGGCTGCCGGTTGTCGGTCGGAACCTCGGTCATGGCAGACAAATCTATCGGTAAATATACCGTGTTGACGAGTTCCTGTGAACCGGCGGATTTAAAGTGATGATAAATAAGCTCTACCCGGTCTATGTCGCCCGACAAAAAACGTTCGCATAGTTCTGCTGCCAAACTCTCACATTCCGTATAGTTGGGCTTATCGGCCATGTGCGTATAATCTCCGGCCGGAGTAAAGCCCGATTTTTTCACAGCGTCTGCAATCTTTCTTCCTACGGGATAGATGATAAGATTTTCCTTTGCCATTTGTGCGTGTTCGTCCAGCCACTGATGGTAGGAGCGTATGACGTTGGAGTTGAATCCGCCGCACAAACTGCTGTTGGACGAGAATATGACCAGTGCAATGCGCTTTGCCTCCCGTTGCGTGGCAAAGGGCGATTCCGTCTTACCGCCGGTTTGCAAGAAGTGGGTCATGATGGCCGACATCTGCCGTTCGTAGGGCAACATGCCTTCGATGACTTCTTGCGCCTTGTGCAGCTTGGCGGAAGCCACCATTTTCATGGCCGACGTAATCTTCAGCGTATTATTGGCCGAGAGTATTCTGCCCTTAACTTCTTTTAATGATGCCATGGTC
>OGCO01004500.1_pt1 | contig 14825 bp, 12 predicted proteins | sample 1570171 | NCBI WGS metagenome assembly OGCO01 (sample SAMEA4370583, study PRJEB24528) | human gut metagenome | reverse complement strand
GATAACAGAAAGTGTAGAATTTGTTGCAGAAGGAAAAGACGGAACAGCGGAAGTAGAATTTGTGTTTGATGGAAGTAATCTTGCAGGAAAGACATTGGTCGCATTTGAAAAATTATATTATGGTGAAAAATTATATGCAGTACATACAGATCTGGAAGATGAAGATCAGACAATCCATGTGCCGTCAGCAGGAACAACAGCTTCTGACAAAAATACAGGGACACATCATGCATATGCCGGTGAATATGTAGAACTTACAGATACGATAGAATACAGGAATCTACTGCCTGGTGAAACCTACACATTACATGGAACGGTAGTCGAGAAGGAGACAGAACAGCGGTTGAGTGAAGAAAAACAGCAGGAATTTATTCCGGAAAAGGCAGATGGCAGTATTGAAATTGCATTTGAAATCAATGGAACTGATCTGTCGGGAAAAACGGCAGTCATATATGAAGAGATTAAAATAGACGGAAAAAGCATCGCAGAACATAAAGATCCGGAGGCAAAAGAACAAAGTATTTATTTCCCGAAGATTGGTACAAAAGCTATGGATAAAAAGTCAAAGACGCAGGAAGGAGATGCAAGAGAAAAGCAGACAATCATAGATCAGGTGTCTTATGAAAATCTGCTGCCTGGCGAAACTTACATATTAAAAGGCGTTTTGATGGATAAAGCGGACGGGAAAGAAATGACAGATAAAAACAACAGAAAAATCACAGGCAGAACAACATTTACGCCGGAAAAATCAGCAGGAACAGTCGAAATGACATTCGAACTTGATGCACGTGAATTGGGCGGGAAAGCGGTTGTGGTATTTGAGAATCTGTATGATGAGGAAGATCATCTGATTTTCATAGGTCTGGTATCCATGATCGATCCGCCGAGAGAAGAGTCCAGGGAAGCTGTTTCAGAGGCAAAAAGAGCCGGTATCCGTCCGGTGATGATTACCGGTGATCACAAGATCACAGCAACAGCCATTGCTGAACAGATTGGTATTTTCGGTGAAGGAGATATGGCGGTAACAGGACCGGAACTGGATGAGATGAGTGATGCAGAACTGGATGAGAACATCGAAAAGATTTCTGTCTATGCCCGTGTTTCACCTGAGAATAAAATCCGAATTGTGGATGCATGGCAGCGTAAAGGCGCAGTGACAGCCATGACAGGCGATGGTGTCAACGATGCCCCGGCCCTGAAAAAGGCAGATATCGGTGTGGCGATGGGGATTACCGGCACGGAAGTATCAAAGGATGCGGCATCCATGATTCTGACGGATGATAATTTTGCCACTATCATCAAGGCTGTTGCTAATGGACGAAACGTTTACCGCAATATCAAGAATGCGGTTAAGTTCCTGTTATCAGGCAATATGGCCGGAATCATGGCGGTATTGTATACATCTCTTGCAGCACTTCCAGTACCGTTTCAGCCGGTGCACCTGTTGTTTATCAATCTGCTGACAGACTCTCTTCCGGCCATTGCCATTGGGATGGAAAAGGCAGAAAAAGACCTGCTTTCAGAGCCGCCACGGGATCCGAAACAGGGAATACTGACGAAAGACCTGATGACAGCCCTTTTCGTACAGGGCGGTCTGATTGCAGTCTGTACCATGATCGCTTTTTATATCGGTTTGTCCACGGACAGTGCAACAGCCAGTTCTATGGCGTTTGCCACACTGACTTTGGCAAGACTGTTCCATGGATTCAACTGCAGAAGTAGACATTCCATCTTCAAAATCGGTCTGGCATCCAATATTTACAGTGTCGGTGCTTTCTTCGGCGGTGTGCTGCTGTTGGCACTGGTCATCTTTGTACCTGTGATGCGCACACTTTTCTCAGTGTCACCTCTGAGCGGTTATCAGATTGGAATGATTGCGCTGCTGGCCTTTATACCGACCGTCATCATTCAGCTGTATAAAGTGATGAAAGAACATGTTCATGCATAATGCGTAACGTGTTCACAAAAATCGTCATCAGAAAAACGTCGTGAATAAAAGAACAGATCAGAAGAATGGCAGAGAGCCCTGTAGCGGTTTTCTGCCGTTTCTTTTGACGGGGCATTTGGAATATTTGGCATGTTCAGAGACAACGGTCTGGTGCTGCTTATGGCGCCTCTGTCTGAGAGCCACTTGATATGTGCCAGTGTTTCACCCATGGCAAACCATTTCTGATTCGGTGAAAAATTTTCCCATGCGCGGCCTCTGGCAGACCAGCTGATCCGGCCGGCAGTTTCGTAGGCAGTACAGTCGGGATGATGGTCAATGGCGTCTAGGATTTCTTTTAAACGCGCATGATGGTGAAGGGTCAGGGCATCGATGCGATCTTGAATATCTCCGTGAAACTCTCTGTGTCCCGGGAATGTATGGGAAACCTTCAGGCATTTTATTTTCTGCAGGCTTTCCAGATAATCAGCCAGAGAGTAAGGAACATTTCGCCATACAGAGATATTCGGTGTGATATCAAAAAGAATATGGTCCCCTGAAAAAAGGATTTCTTTGTCTTCTATATAAAGACAGGTATGTCCCGGTGTGTGCCCCGGTGTATGGATACAGCGAAGGGTGATACCACCGACTGTTAGCAGATCATTGTCGCTGACTTTGGAGGCAGGAAAAGGGTGATGCGGTGAGTAAAGTCTTGCCTGATTGCCCTTTTTCTGTTTTTCGATTTCTTCCATAGGAAAGCCTTCGCTGAGAAAAATCTGTTCCATGGCCTGCCATCCGCCGGAGGCAAGCTGCTGACAGAGATAATTATAATCAATGGCATTCATGAAAACAGGAACGCCTCTCACCGTCAGTTCTTCTGTGAGGCCGCTGTGATCTCCGTGAAGATGGGTGAGAAAAAGCTTTGTATGGGCAAAATCCACTTGCAGCTCATCAAGTCCGTCAAAAAGTGCCTGCTTACATTCCGGGCGGTTAAAGCCGGTGTCAATGATCAATGTTTCACCATCTGAAACAAGAACATAGCAGTTGAGATATTTCAATGGGTTGTCAGGGAGCGGGACATAAATTCTGTAAATATCCGGGTTGTGATAAAGTTGTTCGACCATAAGGGGCTTCCTTTCTTCATATATGCGTTGTATAATTATGCGAAATACAGGTATTGGAATTGCCGCAATAGAGGCAGCGTCAATATAATCTGCAGCTGCGATTGGTTGTTGAGTTCAGAATTATAAGAATTATATCATGGATTCAATGGAAAAAATAATTGATTTTTCAAATAAAAAGTCAAAAAGTATGATACAATGTTTATTAAACATTAAGCAGATACGAGGTATTGAATATGGAAAGAAATATAGATTTAAATGAGATTTCAGATGGCCGTTTCTATACAGCCAATGATATGGTCAGGGCAGATTGCCAGGGATGTGAAGGATGTTCCGTCTGTTGTCACGGAATGGGAAAGTCCATTCTATTGGATCCATTAGATGTCCATAGGATATGTACTTATTTTCGTATTCCGTTTGAAGCGCTGTTGGCGGATCATGTGGAGTTAAATGTTGTGGACGGAATGATCCTGCCGAATCTCAAGATGGTAGGTGAAGATGAACACTGTATTTTCCTGAACCAGGAGGGCAGATGTGGTATCCATAAAATCAGACCGGGGTTCTGCCGTCTGTTCCCATTGGGAAGACTGTATGAGGACAGAAGTTTCAAATACATTCTTCAGACAAAGGAATGTGTGAAAACGGATCGTCAGAAGATCAAAGTCAGAAAATGGCTGGATATACCGGAATTAGATCAGTATGAGAAGTTTGTCAATGACTGGCACTATTTTCTGAAGGATGTAGCTGCATCATTGAGGAAAGAAAATGCCAGTGACGGCACCATCAAGCAAATTAATATTTATGTTCTTAAAGAATTTTATATGCGCGGTTTTGGTGAAGAAGTCAGTTTTTATGCCCAATTTGAGCAAAGATTGAAGGAAGTCAAGGCAGTTTTACTGAAATAGGAAGTAACATTGTGCATATTTATCAAAATGAAATAAAATCCTTTCAAAAATTGGTTCTATTCTTGTATTGAAAGGATTTTGTTTTTTTGTTAAAATATAGACGAATTTGAGGATTAAACAATACAAAGGAGAGAGACGAGCATGAAACAATTCTCGGTAGCAGTGAATAAGATTGAAGACGGCATTCTGCATGTCCGTTCAGCAGGACTGATTATGAAAGAGGCATCACAGTTTGCTTCAGATGTTAAAGTGACAAAGGATGAGAAGACAGTCAATGGCAAGGATATTCTGGAATGGATGGGATTAAAGCTTGCAGTTGGCGATGTCATCACCGTTAATATTGAGGGACCGGACGAAGAAGCTGCGGCCGACAGCTTTGAAGTATTCCTGAACCGTCAGTTTTCATAATTTCATCAACAAAATGCCAGCAGTTCATCATGAGCTGCTTTTTTTGTTGCAGAGGAGCGTGCGGCGCATTCTTTTTTGTACTTTAGCGCACTGTTTTTATATGTTATAATAGCATGAGCAGATGTAGATTGCAGGTAAATGGAGGGCGTCATCATGAGCACATCCGGTCAGAAGAGAATAGAATCAACAATAGATACAGCCATTGATTGTGACGAAGATGAAGTGATGGAACTGGCGATGCAGGCAGGCGAACTACTGCTGGAGAATGGTGCAGAGATTTTCAGGGTGGAAGAAACCATGGACCGAATCTGCAGACATTACGGTGTTGAATCGGCCAGTCAGTTTATTTTGATGAATTATATACTGGCAACAGCCGGTGAAGGGCATGGGCATGTGTTTGCAAAGGTACGGCACATACCGGTGAATGGTTCTCATCTGGATAAAGTGGCAGCGGTGAATCAGCTTTCAAGAGAGATCGCGGAAGGAAAATATACAGTTTCAGAAGCTTATCAGGCATTGGAGACGATTCGTCGGATGCCGGACAAGAGAAAAAGCGTGCTGATTCTAGCTTCAGGTGTGGCAAGCGGGGCATTCTGCTGCCTTTTCGGGGGCAATCTGATGGACTGTCTGGCGGCAGCCATTGCAGGATTTCTGATCTATGTCTATATTCTTTATATCAGCGGCCCGCATTTGTCAAAGATTGTGGGTAATGTGGGCGGCGGCGCTTTTGTGACGCTGGTCTGCAATCTCCTTTATATGCTGGGACTGGGGGACCATCTGAATTTTATGATCATTGGCTCTATGATGCCGCTGGTTCCGGGTGTCGCTTTTACTGTTGCGATTCGTGATGCGGCAGATGGAGATTACATTTCAGGTACTGTGCGGATGATTGATGCACTGCTTGTCTTTATCTGCATCGCCATTGGTGTCGGTATGGGAATTGCAGTGTTGAAACTGTTGACGGGAGGTGCTGACTTATGATGATCCAAATCATAGCCGCTGTGATAGCGACAGTGGGATTTTCGGTTTTGTTTGGTGTACCATCGAAGTACTATCCTTATTGCGGTGTCATCGGCGGAGCAGGATGGCTTGTCTACCTGATCGCACTGGAACATTTCAGCACAGCAGGTGCATCCCTGGCGGCCACTATGGTGGTCATTTTCTTATCCAGATTGGCAGCAGTGCGGAAGAAGTGTCCGGTTACCATTTTCCTGATCGCAGGGATATTTCCACTGGTGCCGGGCGCCGGTGTGTATTGGACAGCCTATTACATTGTGACAGACCAGCTGTGGCTGGCGGCCGAGACAGGCTACACGGCAGTGAAGGTGGCGGTGGCTATCGTGCTGGGGATTGTGTTTATCTTTGAACTGCCGCAAGGGTTATTTGTCAGGCTGGCAGGAAATAAGTAAGAATAAAACTAGTACATCGTTTTCGAAATAAATTTTGGAGGGTTTGAAATGACGAAAGAAGAATTAACGCTGGAAGTCATCCGGCGTTTGAAAGTGGCCTATCCTCTGGCGGAATGTACTCTGGATTATGACCAGGCATGGAAGTTACTGGTCAGTGTCCGGCTTGCTGCCCAGTGTACAGATGCCAGAGTGAATGTAGTGGTAGAAGGATTGTATGAGAAATATCCGGATGTGGCCTCTCTGGCAGCAGCGGATGTGACTGATATTGAGGAAATTGTCCGTCCTTGTGGACTTGGAAAGAGCAAGGCCAGGGATATCAGCGCCTGCATGAAGATACTTCACGAACAGTATCATGATAAGGTACCGGATGATTTCAATGCACTGCTGAAACTGCCGGGGGTCGGACGAAAGAGTGCGAATCTGATCATGGGGGATGTCTTCGGCAAACCGGCCATCGTGACAGATACACATTGTATCCGTCTGGTCAACAGGATTGGTATCGTGGACGGCATCAAAGATCCGAAAAAGGTGGAGATGGCTTTGTGGAAACTGGTGCCGCCGGAGGAGGGCAGCGACTTCTGCCATCGTCTGGTAGAGCATGGCCGGGAAGTATGTACAGCCAGAACGAAGCCATATTGTGATAAATGTTGTCTGGCGGATATTTGTGCTCAGAATATATAATAGGGCGACATCAAGAAAAGTAAAGCGTGAAGGCTCCGGCCGTAAGGGAAAATGGATAGTATTATGACAGAAAATTGTATATAAGTGGAGATAATAAAAGATGGGGATTGTATTAGGTATAGATATAGGAAGTTCTGCAACAAAGATTGTTGCAATGGACGAAAGTAAAACAATTTTAAATTCACTGAAGGTTTCGGCTTCTGATCCGGTGACAGCCATGTACGGAGCCGTTGGAAAAATACTCTGTGAGGAGAGAATGCAGATTGCAGATGTTGAGGCCGTGATGCTTACAGGTATGGGGGCCAGTTATGTGGAAGGGGATGTCTATGGCCTTCCGACCACGAAAGTGACGGAATTTGATGCGCTGGGAACAGGCGGCCTCTATCTGACCGGGCTTGAAGAAACGGTTGTGGGCAGCATCGGCACAGGTACTGTTTTTGTTTATGCAGGCCCTGAGGGGATTTGGCATATCGGCGGCAGTGCTGTGGGCGGCGGTACACTGGTGGGCCTTTCCTCAAGGCTTTTCGGTATCCGTGATGTGGAAGTGATCGCAGATATGGCAGAACAGGGCAATCTGAAGAATGTGGACTGGGGCATTGCAGAACTGAGCAGAGACCAGATGGAGACATTGCCGGATTATGCGACATCTTCCAATCTGGGAAAGATGAAGAGTACAGCCACGGATGAAGATGTGGCTCTGGGGCTGATGAATATGATTTTCCAGACAGCAGGAACACTGGCTGTATTTGCCTGCCGCAATGTAAATCTGAAAAGAGCAGTCATCGGCGGTTCCACAGCTACGCTGAATCAGGCAAGAATTATGCTGGGACAGGTTGGAGAGCTTTATGATATCAATTTTATCATTCCGAAAGAAGCAGCCTTTATGACTGCAATTGGTGCAGCACTTTTGTTTCAGGCAAAATAGTATTTAATACTTGAGTGGTGATACCACCAAATAACAAAAATAGAATTAAAGGACAAAAACAAAGAGTTAAGGGACACGACATCTTTGAAATGTCAAATTGTGTTAAAATCATTGTCGGAACTATGGTAAAAGGGAAAGATATCATGTTGAAGATTGCAGTGATAGATGATGAGGAGTATTACAGTGAACTCATCCGTCAGACTGTGTGCAACTGGCTGATGGAAAAGGGCTGTCAGGGTGAAATTGACTGTTTTGATTATGCAGATGGTTTCAAGACTCAGATTGAAAATGGCAGATGCTATGATATTTATTTTATGGATATCGAGATGCCGGATATCAGCGGCATGGAACTGGCCTCCTATGTTCGTATGAAATATGACTCACCGTTTATTGTTTTCGTGACGGCACATATGGAATACAGTGTGAAGTGCTATCGTTATCATGCCTGGCAGTACATAACAAAGGACAGTATACGAACACTGATACCGGAGACCATGGATTCGCTCATTCAGCATTTGCAGGCACATAAATCCAATTATTATATGATCGAAGGGGCGAATGATCTCATCCGTATTGCCTATGATCAGATCCAGTATCTGAGCAAAGATGGCAAATATACCCTGTTTCATACCGGCAAACCGGAGGTATTCAGAGAACGCCGGGCACTTTCAAAGGTGATTGAGGATATGCAGCAGGTGGATGACGCTTTTATCATGACGGACAAAAGTTATGGCGTGAATATACGTCATGTACTGCGGCTGAAAGACCATATGCTGACCATGCGTAATGGTGACAGTGTGCCGGTCAGCCTACCGAGATATCAGCAGGTCAAAAAAGCCATCAGTGATTATTGGGGGCGACGGGCATGGAAATAGCAGGGATAACCCTCAGAGTGCTGGAAATCATAACGGTGATTCTGTGCGGCATCAGATTAGCTGTACCACCGGGACATTTCCGGTGGGAACGGCTGTGGACGAAGGTATTATTTTGTATTGGTATAATTTTTTGGTTAGTTATTAATATAGCTAACATTTATTTTTTCAGATTTTCTTCAGTAGCGGAAGCTATAACAGGTTCCGGCTTGTTTATTTGGTTAATTATTTTTTATAGTACATACTTTTGGCAGTTGTTTGCACAATTTTTTGTATATTGGTATACCGTTTATGCCTTTAGACATTTATATGTTTTTACATTGTGCTATTTAGAACATATTCATTTGCAGAACTATGTAACGATTGCGGATGGTCTTGGATGGCATTGGATTCATATTTGTGGAATGGCAGTGACAATTATTGTTGTAATAGGATTGTGCTATTTTATGCGAGGTAAACCATTGTTTCATCGTCGATATAAAAGAGATTACAAATCTTTAGCAGTATTTGTTGTGCTGGAAATGCTGATAGGGGAGATGCTGTTTAATAATAGAATCATGGCTTCTTTTATACACGGTGAATACATCTTGTTTAGTACAATTGTTTTCACATGTTTATTTAGCATGTTAGCGGCAATTATTTTTTATAAAGGATATAAGGATATGCAGTATCAGCAGCATATTTCAGATATAAATTTTGAAATGCTAAAAAGACAGTATGAAACGATTCAGAAGATGTATACAAAAAAAAGAATGCTTCTTCATGATTCGGTTCATCAGGATGTGCTGATATTGGAATATTTACAGGATGGCAAATATAGAGAAGCACAGACATATTTTGAAAAGAAGGTCGCAGCAACTAAAAAGAAGAGTAAAAACAGATATACAGGGATAGAAGTGTTAAATCTGATGCTGAATTATGAGATAGAACAGGCAGAAGAAAAGGCAATTCGTGTAAAATGTGCTGTTGAGGCGTATCATTGTCCTGTGGATGAGACTGAGTTATGTATTATTATAGGTAATTTATTTGATAATGCTATTGAGGCAGTCAAAGATCTTCCAGATGAACAGAGACAGATTGATTTCTCTATACAAAATCCCAATGGTATTTTTCGCATAGAAATGTCAAATCCTTATGAGGATGAGAGAAGAAAGGTAGAACATCATTATCTGACCACGAAGAAGGAAAATACAGAAATGCATGGTTTAGGTTTAATGAGTGTTCAAAAAATTGTGGAAAAGTATGATGGATATATAGAAATTATAGATGAAAATCAAAAATTTAAAATCACTATTGCGTTTTAGGAGATGAAATATAATGAATGAATTAGAAGTGACAAATGATTTTATAGAAGAATTGAATCAGATAGAAGAATTACAAACTACCCTAGCTGTAAGTGATATGGAGCGAATGTCAGGAATTGGAGGAGGACTATTAACAATAGTATGTTGTTGATTTCGAATAAATGGTGTCTACAGGTAAAACTGTTAGGCACTGTTTTCCTTTTTGGGGATTTTTTATAAATGATATTTTTGAATGGTATTAACAATGAGTATAAATGATGAAAATTTAATAAAAATGATAAGTGATAATGAAAAAGCAAAGCAATTTTGGGAAAAATTTTTAGGCAAAGATATACTGGATGAATTTTTAAAGTATCCTGAGCTTTTGAGTATGCAGGATGCGAAACGTGCAAAGGTTACAAAAGAAGAAAAAGAGTTTTTTGTTAAATGCATATTCAGTGTAAGTACAGAAAATGGCATTAAATTTGAAAAAGAAGAACAAGTTTTTGATAGTTTTTATGAGAAGTTGGGCCAATATATCAAAATTGTTTTGAAACAAAAGCTGATTGCTTCACTAACAGAAAATATGATAGACAGTCTGGTAAAACAGATAGTTCAAAGAGTTTTTTGGATTCCCTTCAGATGTTTGATAGCAGATATGCATGAGAAAAAAGATGCTGGGCAATTAAATGGTCATTCAAGTGCAGAAGAATATGATGATTATGTGAGTAAGTACTTACTGAATGAGAGAGAATGCAGAGAGTTTCTAAAAAAATATCCGATTATGACAGAGTTGTTGATTCGTAAAATCAGAGATTATATTCATTATGTGGATGAAATACTTCAGCATTTTTATCAGGACAGAGAAGCAATCGGCAAAGAATTTCATATTGAACAAAACGCTATGGATATCACAAAGATTTCTTTTAATCAGGATGAAGAACATTTCCCGGGGAGAATGGTGGCACGGGTTAGATTAAAAGGTGGACAGAAAATTTATTATAAACCCCATTCTTTATTATTGACAGAACGGTACCAGAAAATAGAAAACTGGTTATGGGAGAAGATGGAACTGGAAAAATCAAGACATTTGGTGGTATCGGGGGATGATTATGGCTGGGAACAGGAAGTAACTGAAGCTGAATGTAAGTGTGCAAAGGAAATTAAGGAATTTTATTATCGATGCGGTGCGGAATGCTGCCTTACTTATGTACTTGGAATGACAGATATTCATATGGATAATGTCATAGCACACGGAAAGTATCCGGTTATTATTGATACAGAGTTTATGTTTGATCGCCGAATTGAAGTTGGTACACAAGGAAAAAATCTGCAGCAGAATTTGATGGATACAGTGATGCATACGGGATTTGTGCCGAACGGAATGGGAACACTGCATATAAATGTTTCTGTTTTGAACACATGTGATGAACAGAGATTGCCGGTAAAAATGCCTATGGTCATTCATAAAGGTACATCTGAGATGAATATTTCCTATCACTATCCAAAATTATCACATAAAAAGAATATGCCAATATATGAGGGAAAATATATAAGTTTTGAAAATTATATGAATGAATTTATAAGTGGTTTCAGAAGAGCATATGATTGTATTAAAGCGGATCCAGAAGTATTAGTGGAGATGTGTCAACCAATAATGAAGAAGAGCGTAAGATATCTTTTTAGAAATACACAGGAATATTATATGTACATTACCAGTTTCAATTTTCCGGAGTTGATGAGGAATCAGGCAAAAAGACAGTTATCCTTATGGCATATGAACAGAGGACTTCATTGCAATGAAGCGTATCGGGTGAAAATTCTTACTTATGAGATGCAATGTGTCTATGATGGAATCGTTCCGATTTTTTACGCAGACGGGAAGAATCTGCTGATGGGGAATGGCGAATATATAGAGAATTATTTTCATAAGGATAATGAACAGCAGCTGAAATTAAGAATTGAAAAGTTATCAGATTGGGATAAGGATTTTCAGACGAAAGTCATTCAAAGTGTTTTACTGATGTATGCCAAAAAGAAAGAAAACTGGAACGGGCAACTGGGACAGCCGCAGCCGAAAATGGGAGAATTGACAGCTGAAAGAATTGCAAAGTGGGTGTTCAATGCTGCTGTTTTAACAGGAGACAAAATGGAATGGACCAGTGTCATTTATGGTAAAGATGGCTGGACAAAAGCCGGCAAAGCAGATATTTATTTATACAATGGTTTAAGTGGCATATTGCTTTTCTTTGAAGCAATGTGGCAGAAAAAACGTGAAAACACCTATCATTCAGTGGTTGAACAATTAAAAAAACAGCTATTTGAACATACAGATACTTTAATTCAGAATGGCAGCAACCGCCAAAATGACATGATGGGACTGTTTGATGGAGAATTTTCTTTTATATTTTAGAGTGGGAAAGAGATAAAGGCACAAAATATGGAGATAAGGGAAATGACCACAATTTTGATTAATGGTGTGATATAATCCACGCTGTAACAAAAATTTACACAAAAGAATGGAGGATTATCATGAAGAAGAACAACAAACTTGGATGGCATGATATTTGTAATTACGTTGGATATATTGGAGTATAAAGATGAAAGCACGAAATTATATAGGCTTAATGATTGTGACATCGTTGTTATTATCCGGTTGTCAGGCTACACCGGATCAGGATATTGTTGCCAACAAAAACGATCAGCAGACGGAACAATCGAAAGCAGAATCATCTGCTGAATCAACGGAAGATACCGATGCGGAAAAGGTTGTTTCAGAAGGATATTCTGAATCCTTTGCTTCTGACAGCGGTGATGTGACAATCAATATTCAGGTTGACCAGGTGAAGGCACGTCCTATACCGGTTATGCAGGCGGAAGCGCAGGATATTTCGGTGGACGATGTGAAGCAATGGTCCAAGGCCTTCTTTGGTACAGAAGATGTCTATGAGGGAAACAGTCAGATGACGAAGTCAGAAATTCAGGAAGAAATTCTTTTACGTCAGCAGTGGATCAATGATAGAGATCGATTAATCACAGAAGAGGGATATACAGAAGAAGCGGCAGATGCAGTGATTCAGTCTTATCAGGAGGAAATAGATAATCTCAAAGCCAATTATGAAAGTGCACCTGAAGATGATGATAGACAAAAGACAGACTGGACATTCCATCCTGCTTCCTATTATAGGGAAATGGCTGAAGCTGGCGAAGATGAAGATTGGAGCAATCTGGATAAAACAGACAAGTTAAAGGTCATCGGTGATTGTGACGGCAAGATGGCTTATGTGAGTGCCAGCAACAGATCAACACCGGATTATCAACTGCACAGCATTATGTTTTACTGGGATGATGAACAAGCAGGTTGGGAGAACAATGGAAAATCATCTATCAGCCAGGAGGAGGCTGTGAAGCTGACAAATCAGAAACTAAAGGAATTGACAGATGGTGAATGGGTGGTGAATGCTGTCTGGGCAATAGGCAATCAATGGCGCATCCAGTATGTTCCGAGCATTGATCAGATACCTTGTGTTTACAGTACTATTGATTATGCATCGGATGATTCGTATGCATCAAATCTGGATTATGAGCAGATTGATTTTTCAGTGACGGATGATCAAATTGTATCTGCGGAATGGGATACACCGATGAAGGTGACATCTGCAGACAGCCAGACGTCAGAGCTGAAATCCTTTGCTGAACTATATGATGCCTTTAAAACATATATGAAAGTGAGCACCAGTGTCAGCTCATTGGGGTTGATGGAAGACGATTCCGAAGATGCAGCTGTGAATATCACGAAAATCCAGCAGATGTATTGCCGTGTAAAGGAGAAAAATACAGATAATACATATCAGTATGTACCGGTGTATGCATTTCTTGGGAAAATCAGTGTAAGCGGAACAGAAGATACAAATGACAGTATCTTTTGCTTAATTCATGCAATAGACGGCACGATCATTAATGCTGGTTTAGGGTATTGATAATGTGAATTGAAAAACGATGTTAGCAGGAAATACATGATTGGCATCGTTTTTTAGAATATTTTTCGAGGTTGTCAGATTTGCTTTCTTTTTTGCTAATACAAAGATATAATGATGCATTTTTTATGCCTGTGAATTTTATAATACAGTCAGAAAATGTTAAAGCAAGGCAGGAGGAAAGCACGATGAAGATAAGAAAATATGCATGTATAGCCATCTCAGCGGCACTATTGATGACAGGCTGTCAGGCCACGCCGGATCAGGATATTGTGGCCAACAAGAATGATAATCAGGCCAGTCAGAATGAAACGAGCCAGTCCGTTGATGATACCATTGCCATTGACGAAAACGCAGATGGAAAGGTTGTATCTGAAGCAATTTCTGATTCCTTTGATTCCACGGAAGGTGATGTAACAATTAAGGTTCAGGCAGATCAGGTGAGAGCAAAGAATGTACCGGTTCTGCAGGCGGGGGCGCAGTCTGTATCTGCGGATGATGTGAAGCGGTGGTGTAATGTTTTCTTTGGCACAGAGGATGTCTATGAATATCGGGATGAGATGACGAAATCGGATATCGAGGAAGCCATTCTCTGGCGTCAGCAGAAGATCAGTGACAGGGATGGTTTACTGGCAGAAGGGTACACGGAGGATGAGATAGATAGTACTATTGAGTTGTATCAGGAGGAGATTAATAATTTGAAATCAAATTATGATTCAGCGCCGGAAAAAGATGAAGGAACAAAGACGGACTGGGAGTTTCATCCGTCATCCTATTGGATGAAAGACGAAGCGAATGGTGATGATGAGGACTGGAGCAAAGAGGACAAAACGGAATCTCTGGAGGTAAGAGGAGATTATGAAGGCAAAGGGGCACATATCAGTGCCAGCAATCGGCAGGATGCAGACTATCAGGTGCATGATATGTTTTTTGTACTGAATGATGAAGTGGATATCAATCACAATGCTGATCCTGTCATCAGCCGGGAGGAAGCCATTCAAATGACCAGTGAGAAGCTGAAGGCACTGACGGATAAGGAATGGCAGGTAGATTCAGCTGACAATAATGGCAATCAGTGGCGAATCAAATATGTTCCTGTTATCAATAACCTTCCGTGTCTTTTAACAGATCTGTCTTATGACAGCACGGATGCCTATGCGGCAAATCTGACCTATGAAATGCTGGAGTTTGAAATAATAGATGGTCAGATTACATCTGTGGAGTGGGATTCTCCGATGAAAATAACTTCAGCGGATAATCAGCCAGCAGAAATGTTGCCTTTTGATGATATTTATACGGCCTTTAAAAATTATATGCAGG
>OGCO01004495.1_pt1 | contig 14839 bp, 9 predicted proteins | sample 1570171 | NCBI WGS metagenome assembly OGCO01 (sample SAMEA4370583, study PRJEB24528) | human gut metagenome | reverse complement strand
CGCTTGCCAACTATATGAAGTACAATTATAAGTACGACGACCAGAACCGCATGACGGAAAGCGAAGCCCTGAAATGGAACAGCACCAAGAATACATGGGGCAAGGACATGTGCATCCGCTATGCATACCAAGGCAAGACGGTGACTACCACGTACTATAAATGGAACAGCAAGAAAGGCGAATACATACTGGTTCCCGAGATGACGGTAATCATGGACAACCCTAACATGTAATTGATAAACTCTCTCTTAAAGTAAGAAATCTTATTCCTAACAACAATAACCGAAACCTTTCATAAAAGAGCCGGAATGATTCGCACATTCCGGCTCTTTTATTATATCTTCGCCTCCTAAAAAGGAATGCCACATGATACCCGAGACCCTCATTACCTATATCGAGACAGCAATCATTCCCCGGTACAAGGAGTTTGACAAGGCACACAACCTCTCACACGTCCGCACCGTCATCGAAGAAAGCCTTGCCCTCGCCCGGCAATATCCCGAAGCGGACGAACGCCTGGCATACGTCATTGCCGCCTACCATGACACGGGACTGTGCCGCGACCGCGCCACCCACCACCTTGTCTCCGGCGAGATACTGATGGCGGACTCCACCCTGCGGCAATGGTTCTCCGACACGGAAATCCTCCTCATGAAAGAAGCCGTAGAGGACCACCGGGCCTCTACAGACCACGAACCTCGTAGCATCTACGGCAAGATTGTTGCCGAAGCGGACCGTATCATCGACCCGGACATCACCCTGCGCCGCACCGTGCAGTACGGATTGAAACAGAATCCTGCCGCCGACAAGGAGTGGCACTACCAGCGGTTCCATCAGCATCTCATGGCAAAATATGCACCCGGCGGTTATCTGAAGCTCTGGTTTCCCGAGGGCAAGAATGCGGAACAGCTGAAGAAGCTCCAAGCCATTATCGCAGACGAAGGACAGCTGCGGCAAGTTTTCAACCGAATATTCGAGGAGGAAAAGTAATAGCGGTATCAATGAAGCATATGCCCCATTTCATTTCCGACTATGGAAACGGTTTGTTTCCTATAATGGAACAGAGTGTTCTCTATAAGGAAACAAAGTGTTTCCTATAACGGAACAAATCGTTTTATCCCGTCGAAACAAGTCGTTTCATACAAGAGAAACAATCTGTTCCGACGGGATGTAACAAAGTGTTCAGTGCTGTGAACTAATACAATAGCTCTATTTAGAAGGCCTCACAAGACAAGTATCCGCCTCCATAAGTATAAAGACTTATGGGCGTGCCAACATGAGGAAATCATAAAACTCACAGATGGACTGGCCTTCGGTCTCTGATTCGAAGACAAAGAAGAGCGGCTGCTTTCCCTTATGCAGCTTTGCCGGAATAGAGAGCGGAGCATAAAACTCCCTGCAAGTGCTGCCAGCCTTCACATCCACAAGTCCTATCTCTACACCGCCTTTTGTTGTCCAAGGGCTACCCAGCATGATGCGGATGCGTCCGTCGGTATCTTCAGCCTTCAACCTTAACTGCATCTGCAAAGGCTTATCTTGCGGAACGGCATTCATATTCAAGTATTTATATCCTACAATCGACCCGCTTGTATTATTCACCACCGGAGCGAACGGGATTTTGTGGTTGTTATCGCCGGCATAGGGATTATTATCCCGGTACACAGGCCGGATGTAAGACCCCGTGTAGACATAATGGGGATAGACCTCTTTGATACCTCCGGGATTGGTGTGCCAACAAGCCAACCCGGCCGAGATGCGTTGCATAGGATTGAGCCCTTCAAGAAGGAAACCCTCAGAGTTGAATTCCCCGCATGAAATCACGACTTTCCCGCCTTTTCCTTTTTCCACCTTTACATCAATGGCCGACACCATAGCTTGGCGAGCATAGCAATCGGTACCTATCTGGCGATGATAGAATACGTACCATTGCCCTCCTATCTTGCAGATACTGCCATGCGTATTTCCACCGGGCATGGCCGAAGCTATCACATTGCCTTTTTCATCATATTCGCGCGCACGGGCATCGATGATTGTCCCACCATAGGTCCACGGGCCCAAGGGATGCTCGCTGTAGGCATAGGCCAACGTATAGTTGCTGGCGTTGGGCAGGCCATCTTCACCCTCAGCGGTAGTACGGCTATAGATAAACACATATTTATCCTCAATCTTGCGGATAGAAGATGCCTCAAAGAAGCGGAATATACCTTCCTGCCGATAGCCTGAAATCATATTCTCCACCACTTCGGTACCGGGCTTTACCGTGCACATGGTAGCAGGGTCCAACTCCGCGCCATGCGAAATGCCAAATCCCCAATAACCATACACGCGTCCATCATCATCAACAAACACTGCGGGGTCGAATCCTAAACAGCCGAAAGTCTCACGAGGACGTTCCTTGTTCCAATTGCATACTGTAAACGGACCATCGGGACGGTCGCTTTTGGCAATCATGGAATTGCGTCCACTACCTTGATTATTCGGAAAGAGGTAATAAGTTTTCTTACCATCGGTATCGGTAGTTACTGTCACGTCAGGGGCAAAAAGCACGTCGTCGGTTCCATCAGCATTCAGTTTATACAGCTCGGGCGACTCATTGACTTTAAATATCACGCCGTCATATCTCCAACGGGTCAGGTCCTCTATGGGTGCCGACCACACCACTTGGTCACGTCCGCAATACATCCACTTGAGATTGTCGTGCGAACCATAAATATAGACACGGTACTTGCCGGGACAGTCAGGATCCTCAAACACATAGGGCTCACCATCAGGAATAAATTCCCAAAGCGGCAGATAAGGATTCTGTGCAGATAATGTAAAAGACAAGCTGATGAGACATGATAAAATCATCAGAATTTTTCTTACTTTGTTTTTCATAATCGCATTGATTTATAGAATGATACTTAAATTATAATTGCGACAAAACTATCAATTTATCGTTTCATCGTCATGCTTTTAATGCAAATTAACACGTTCAATACGAATTTCTAAATACCGTTCCGGCGGCTCTCCCATCTCCTCCTTTCTTCGTTGGTGTATGCAAAAATCAGCTATTTTTCAGTAAGTTTGTCCGGTTTGCACTATCTTTGCTTAAAAAAGCGAAGATAGGCTGCACCTCAGCATAAAAAATGAACGAGTTCATTTTATTCTGCATTCGGTTTGCACTATCTTTGCATCCAATTAACTGAACAATAACTAAAAAAACAAGATAACACTATGGCATTAAAAGCTGGTATCGTGGGCCTTCCCAACGTAGGAAAATCCACTCTTTTCAACTGCTTGAGCAGCGCAAAGGCACAAGCGGCAAACTTCCCGTTCTGTACAATCGACGCCCAAATGGGACAAGTGTCCGTACCCGACGAACGACTGACGAAGCTCGCCGAGCTGGTTCACCCGGGGCGTATCGTACCTGCCGTGTGCGACATCGTAGACATTGCCGGACTGGTGAAGGGCGCCAGCAAAGGTGAAGGACTCGGCAACCAGTTCTTGGGCAACATCCGCGAGTGCGACGCCATCATTCACGTGCTGCGCTGCTTCGACAACGGCAACATCGTCCACGTGGACGGTTCGGTGAACCCCGTACGCGACAAGGAAATCATCGACACAGAGCTGCAACTGAAGGACCTCGACACGGTGGAAAACCGCATCAAGCGTGTAGAGAAGATTGCCAAAGTGGGTGGCGACAAGGCGGCAAAGATAGAGTACGAACTCCTGCTCCGCTACAAGGATGCCCTGGAACAAGGACAAAGCGCCCGCACCGTCATTCCGCAGAACGACGACGAGGAACAATGCGCCAAGCAGATGTTCCTGCTTACTACCAAGCCTGTGCTCTACGTCTGCAACGTGGATGACGTCAGTGCCGCCAGCGGCAACCAGTACGTAGAGCAGGTGCGTGAAGCCATCAAGGGCGAGGATGCGGAACTCATCATCATCTCCGCCCAGACCGAGGCCGACATCGCCGAACTGGAGACATACGAAGAAAAGCAGATGTTCCTCGAAGACCTGGGACTGAAAGAAAGCGGCTGCAACCGTTTGATTAAAGCTATCTACAGCCTGCTGAACCTCGAAACCTTCATCACTGCCGGAGAGATGGAAGTAAAGGCATGGACCTATCGCAAGGGATGGAAAGCGCCGCAATGCGCCGGCGTTATCCATACGGATTTCGAGAAAGGGTTTATCCGGGCAGAGGTCATCAAGTATGAGGATTATATCAAGTATGGCAGCGAAGCAGCCGTGCGCGAAGCCGGAAAGTTGGGTGTGGAAGGTAAGGAATACGTGGTGCAGGATGGGGACATCATGCACTTCAGGTTCAATGTGTAATGATATTCATTCCAGATGGCAATGTACTTTCTTTGTACATTGCCATTTTCTAATAAACTCCATACAATAACAATATGAAACAGATTATCTTCCTTTTATTCTTATTGTCCTGTACTGCCGTTTATGCACAACAGCAAGACTCAGTAACCATTCACGGACGGGTGACTGATTACAACGGACAGCCGATAGACAGTGCCAGTGTCTGGTGGCAAAACCCGCAGTTCAATGACATCATAGAAGCCATAACCGACAAAGACGGGCATTACACGGCCCGTATACCCAAAGGGAAATATCAAAGTGCAGCCTCTATTTATCTGCCCTCCTATGCGCACATTGCCATGAAAAGCGGGCTGCCCGAGACTGAACACCGCCTGGAATTCTGGGCCTGGGATTTCATCGCCGACCGCGACACTACACTCGACATACGTTATCATCGTATGGAAGCTTATGGCCTGCGTGCTTTCCGCATCCCCGGAGCCATGCCTACTTATCAGATATACGTCCGTCCCATGAGCTTGACACGTACCTACCAATGGATGAAAGAAACAAAGCCCGAGTCATTGGTACACGGTGAAAACCTGAGTGACATTGAGCAACAAGAACAAAACAAAGAAGCCAGAGAATGCCAGATGGTTCCCCGCCCCGGGCAACTGAAAGTCACCGTCTGGATAGACGGCGAGAAAGTCCCCGTGCTGATGAAGCAGGAAATAAAAGAATATTTCGACAGCAACGAATATGGCAACGCCTATCTATTGACAGTAGACATGCCCAAGCATCCCAAAAAAGACCTTCCCTACCGTATCTTCAAAGTAGAGCTGGAAGACATGGAAAACGGTGACCGGGGCGAAGGGCTTTACTATATGGAAAAGGAAAACTACGTTCAATAAACCATACACAACAAATGGCAAACAGTAATCTGAAATACCTCATAGCAGGTACCGGCGGCGTAGGCGGAAGCATCGCCGCCTTTCTTTCATTATCCGGCAAAGACGTCACTTGCATTGCACGTGGCGAACACCTTGCCGCCATACGCGGGAACGGTCTGCAACTGCACTCCGATTTGAAAGGTGAACATTGTCTGAAAGTGGCGGCATTTACCGCAGAAGAATTCCAAGGCAAAGCGGATGTTATCTTCGTCTGCGTCAAAGGTTATTCCGTAGACTCCATTACGGAACTCATCAAACGTGCCTCACACGAGCGTACAGTGGTAATCCCCATCCTGAATGTTTACGGAACCGGTCCCCGTATCCAGCGGTTGGTCCCCGGCGTCACGGTGCTCGACGGCTGCATCTACATCGTAGGATTCGTATCCGGACGGGGAGAAATCACGCAGATGGGAAAGATTTTCCGGCTCGTCTACGGAGCACACCGCAGCACGATTGTTTCCCGTGAAACATTGGAAGCCGTGCAACGCGATTTGCAGGAAAGCGGCATCAAAGCCGAAATCTCCGACGACATCAACCGGGACACATTCGTCAAGTGGTCCTTCATTTCTGCTATGGCCGTCACCGGAGCCTATTACGACGTACCTATGGGCGAAGTCCAGAAACCGGGCAAAGTGCGCGACACCTTTATCGGACTGTCACAAGAGAGTGCAGCTTTGGGCAGGAAGTTGGGTATAGAATTCAAGGAAGACATCGTGCAGTATAACCTCAAAGTAATAGACAAACTCGCCCCTGAAAGTACCGCCTCCATGCAGAAAGATATGGCCAAAGGACATCAGAGCGAAGTACAAGGCTTGTTGTTCGACATGATTACGGCTGCAGAGGAACAAGGGATTGAGGTGCCGACGTATAGGATGGTGGCGGAGAAATTCAAATAAACTGCCACGATGAACTGCCAAACGAGATAATTTCATACCTTTGTCCCGAACAACCCCGTAATTCAGTAATTTAATTCTTCATAAATATGTTATCACTACTCACCATCAACTGGAACCCCGACCCCGAACTATTCAACTTCTTCGGCATATCCATCCGCTACTACGGTTTGTTATGGATTATCGGCCTCGCTTTTGCCTACCTTATCGTGCAACACCAGTACCGCGACCGCAAAATAGACGAAAAGAAATTCGAACCTCTTTTCTTCTATTGCTTCTTCGGCATACTGATAGGCGCACGACTGGGCCACTGCATATTTTACGACTGGGCCTACTACCAAGACCACTTCGTTGAAATGATTCTCCCCATCAAGCAGACCGCCGCAGGATGGAAAATGACGGGTTACACCGGCCTTGCCAGCCACGGCGGCACGCTGGGCCTGATTATCGCCCTCTGGATGTACTGCCGCAAGACGAAGATGCACTACATGGACGTGCTCGACATGATAGCCGTTGCCACTCCCATCACCGCCTGCTGCATCCGCCTTGCCAACCTGATGAACTCCGAAATCATCGGCAAACCGACCGACGTGCCCTGGGCATTCATCTTCGAGCGCGAAGACATGCTGCCCCGCCATCCGGCACAGCTCTACGAAGCCATCGCCTACTTCATCTTCTTCCTGGGGATGGTCTGGCTATACAAACGCGGACAGAAGAAACAAGAGACCAAGCTCGAAACAGATTTCAGCACCACCAAGCGGAAATCAACCACCGTGCAGGCCGAAGCCTCCCTGCCCTATCACCGCGGTTTCTTCTTCGGACTCTGCCTGACGGAGATTTTCACCTTCCGTTTCTTCATCGAGTTCCTGAAAGAAAACCAGGTGAACTTTGAGGACAGCATGACGCTGAACATGGGCCAGTGGCTCAGTATCCCGTTTGTGATTATCGGGGTATATTTCATGTGTTTCTACGGGAAGAAAGCTTCCAAATAAACATTTCAGCCCTACATAAGCAACATACCCACCCCTTTCATCTGTGTGGATTTCTCTACTTTTACGGCATCGAAACAGTAACCGTAAATCATATATTTATCATGAAAGAGAGACAACTGATGAAAGGGGCAGCTTTTATGCTGCTGGCAGCAACTGCCACCCCGCCTGCGCATGCCCAACTGAAAACAAATGCCGGCGTGCAATACCTGCTTTCCCAGTCGAAAGACATGAGCCAGGATTTTCTGGACCTCAGCAACACCTATTTCTTCGCCGACAGTCTGGTATCGTTCGACACCTCCACCGGTAAAGGGACTGTCCAGTGGAAACGCCAGCAACTGATGCCCCGCCAGGCATTCAATGCAAACACCTACCTGCACCAGCCCCTCCAGTCGTTGGACTTCCCGGAGACCGCCTACGACAACAGCCCGCAACTGACGTTCACCGTCGAGCCGGTCAGCGAACGTACCCTCCGCATCCGTATGCTCACCTCGCCCATCGTGCCGAAAGAAGATACTGACGACCCCATGCTCATAGGGAAGCCCGCCGACGGACGCTCCTTCTGGAAAGCCGAGAAGACGGACAAAGGTACGCTGTACACCTCCCGATACGGCAGCCTGCTCATCCAGAACTATCCCTGGCGTCTGGTACTGAAAGATGCCGACGGACGCCTGCTGACACAGACCCGTTGCTGGAGCGACAACGACTCTACGCAGGTCAAGGTACCTCCATTCAGCTTCATCAAGCGCGGCTCGGACAACTCACACAGCATCAATCCCGTATTCAGCCTCGCGCCGAACGAGAAAATCTACGGTTGCGGCGAGTCTGCCACCGCACTGAACAAGGCCGGACAGAAAGTCAACCTCTTTGTCACCGACCCACAAGGGCCCGAAACCCCGGATATGTACAAGCCCATACCCTTCTTCTTCAGCAACCGTGGCTACGGCATGTTCATGCACACTTCCGCCCCCGTGACCTGCGACTTCGGCTGTTCCTACATCGGAGCCACCAAACTCTTCATGGCAGACGAAGCGATGGACATCTTCATCTTCCTGGGTTCGCCGAAGGAGATGCTGAGCGAATACACCGCACTGGTAGGACGGCCCGAAATGCCCCCCTTGTGGAGCTTCGGCACCTGGATGAGCCGCATCACCTACTTCAGCGAAGCAGAGGGCCGCGATGTAGCCCGGAAACTGCGTGAGAACAAGATACCGAGCGATGTCATCCACTTCGATACCGGCTGGTTCGGCGTGGACTGGCAATGCGACTACGCCTTTGCCGCCGACCGCTTCGACAATCCCCGGCAGATGCTCACCGACCTAAGGTCACAAGGCTTCCGCACCTGCCTCTGGCAACTCCCCTACTTCACTCCGAAAAACAAGTTCTTCCCCGAGCTGGTGGAACGCGGTCTGTACGTACGCAACGGTAAGGGGCAGCTCCCCTACGAGGACGTGGTGCTGGACTTCACCAACCCCGAAACCGTGAAGTGGTATCAGGAAAAACTCGGCAATCTGATTGAAATGGGTGTAGGCGCCATCAAAGTAGACTTCGGCGAAGGTGCCCCGCTGGATGCCATCTATGCCAACGGCCGTAGCGGACTGTACGAACACAACCTCTACCCGCTGCGCTACAACAAAACCGTGGCCGACATCATCAAGAAGCTGCACGGCGAAAACATCATCTGGGCACGCTCTGCATGGGCAGGCTCACAACGCTATCCGCTGCACTGGGGCGGTGATGCCGCCACCACCGAAACCGGTTTCGAGGGAACCGTCCGCAGCGGTCTCTCCATCGGATTGAGCGGGTTCTGCTTCTGGAGCAATGACATAGGCGGCTTCGTGACCCAAAGCCCCGAAAGCCTCTACCGCCGCTGGCTGCCCTTCGGCTTCCTCACCAGCCACAGCCGCGTGCACGGAGCACCTCCCACCGAGCCGTGGTACTACGGGAAAGAGTTCACAGACTATTTCCGCCGTTGCGCCGAGCTGAAGTACAAACTGATGCCCTATGTATACGCACAATCCAAAGAGTGCACCGAGAACGGCTGGCCGATGCTCCGCGCCCTACTGCTGGAGTATCCCGACGACCCGGGTGCATGGCTGGTAGAGGACGAGTACATGTTCGGCTCCAACCTCCTCGTGGCACCCATGCTCGAAGAGGGCAGCGGACGGGATGTCTACCTCCCCGGACGGCAGAAATGGATAGACTACCAGACCGGAAAGGTGTATGCTCCGGGATGGAACCATATCGAGTGCGGCACCCTGCCCATCGTCATTCTTGTAAAGGACGGTTCGGCCATCCCCCATATCCCCGTGGCACAATGCACAGACCAGATGAAATGGGACAAGATTACGTGGAAGAAGTATCTGGCAGACGAAAAGAAAGCTGAAGGATTGCTCTGCCTGCCGCAGGACGGACAGTTACAACGGATATCAATCCCATAACCGGTATATCAAACACATTAAACCCTAATACCCCATGCGAAACAAGTTATTGTTCCTCGCCTTGCCCCTGCTATTCGGCTTACAGGCAAGCGCACAACACACACAAGCCTTTCAAGATACCACGCTCACCGACGAACAGCGCGTGGAACATCTTCTTTCCATCCTGACATTGGATGAAAAGATAAACCTTCTTTCCACCGACCTCGGTGTCCCCCGCCTCAACATTCCCCGTTGCGGACACTACGAAGGACTGCACGGGCTGACCCTCGGCGGGCCTGCCATGTGGGGCGGACGCCAAAGAACGGAAGACGGGAAAGTAGTCCCTACCGACTGCCCCACCACCATATTCCCCCAGTCCTACGGTCTGGGCTCCACATGGGACACCGATTTGGTGCAGAAAGTAGCGGAACAAGCCGCTGAAGAAGCCCGCTACTACATGCAGACCACCGGCAACAAGCGTCATGCCCTCGTGATGCGCGCTCCGAATGCCGACCTTGCCCGCGACCCACGCTGGGGACGCACCGAGGAGAGTTTCGGAGAAGATGCTTTCCTCACCGCCCAACTCACCATTGCCAGCGTACGCGGCCTGCAAGGCAATCATCCCCGCTACTGGAAAACCGCCTCTCTGATGAAGCATTTCCTTGCCAACAGCAACGAGGACGGACGGGACAGCACTTCCTCCGACTTCGACACGCGCTTGTTCCATGAATACTATGCTTATCCTTTCTATAAAGGCATCACCGAGGGAGGCAGCCGTGCCTTCATGGCCGCCTACAACAGTTGGAACGGCATCCCCATGTCCATCCATCCCTGCCTCGAAGAGATTACCCGCAAGCAGTGGGGCAACAACGGTATCATCTGTACGGACGGCGGTGCCCTGAAACTGCTGATTGAAGCGCACAAGAGTTTTCCGAGCTTTGCGGAGGGTGCTGCTGCCGTAGTAAAAGCCACCACAGGACAATTTCTCGACGCATACGTTCCTTACGTCAAGGAAGCTCTGGAAAAGGGATTACTGACCGAAGTCGACATCGACAAGGCTATCCGCGGGAACATCTTCGTCGCCCTCAAGCTCGGCTTGCTGGACGGGGACAACTCCCGTAACCCTTATCTCTCTATCGGAAAGAACAGTACGGAGACACCGCCTTTCATGACAGCAGAAGCCCGCAGGCTGGCACGGGAAGTCACCGCCAAGTCCGTGGTGTTATTGAAAAACAAAAAACTCCTGCCACTCGATGCCGGAAAGCTGCGTAAAATAGCCGTTATAGGCCCGTATTCGGACAAAATCGTGCAAGATTGGTATAGTGGTACCCCGCCTTACGAAACAACGATTCTGAGTGGCATACGCAATGCTGTGAAAGAAGGAACCGAAATCATCCACGCCGAAGACAACCGCATGGGCCAGGCAGAAAAGGCTGCTGCAGCCGCCGACGTTGCCATCGTGTGTGTAGGAAACCATCCTTACGGCACGCGTGCGGACTGGAAGTTCTCTCCCGTCCCCAGTGACGGCCGCGAAGCCGTGGACCGCAAATCGCTGATGCTGCCCGATGAAGACTTGGTGAAGCTGGTGCTCAAGGCCAATCCCAATACCATACTGGTGCTCGTCAGCAGCTTCCCCTACACCATCAACTGGAGCCAGGAGCACGTGCCTGCCATCGTCCACATCACCCACTGCAGTCAGGAGCAGGGCAACGGACTGGCCGACGTACTCTTCGGCAAGGTGAATCCAGCCGGACGTACCGTACAGACGTGGGTGAAAGACATCACTGACCTACCCGACATAATGGACTACGACATCCGCAACGGACGCACGTATATGTACCACCAGGGCCCGGTGCTCTATCCTTTCGGCTATGGTCTGAGCTATTCCGACTTTGCATACGAGAAGATTGAATCCTTCAAGCAAGACAAGAAGAACATCCGCGTGACGGTATCAGTGAAGAATACCAGCGGACGCGACGGGGAAGAAGTCGTGCAGCTCTATGCCAGCTATCCGGAATCCAAAGTGGAACGTCCTTCCAAGCAGTTGCGCGCCTTCAGGCGTATCCCCATCAAGGCCGGCGAAACCCGGAAAGTGACGCTTACCGTTCCCAAGGAGGAGCTCGGCTATTGGAACGAAGAAAAGCAGATGTTCGTTGTAGAACCCGGAACGGTGAAGCTGCTGATAGGGGCTTCATCGGAAGATATACGGTTGGAGGGAAAAGTCAAACTATAAGAAACCAGCCGTGTTTTGAAACAATCCGGATGAGGATGCGTCGAAACTGGTATTCACCACCGATTACACAGATTTACACAGATAAGCATCTTTGATTATCAGTAGATTAAGCTCATTCTGTGTTAATCCGTGTAATCTGTGGTGAATTTTGACACACCCCTATCCGGTTATTTCCCTTTCACTATCCTCTTTATATCATTCAGCTTGTTCAGTGCCTCCAGCGGCGTCAGGTTATTCACATCCAGATTCAGTATCTCATCGCGTATCTGGCACAACACCGGGTCGTCGAGCTGGAAGAAGCTGAGTTGCATGCCGCCGCGTGTCTCTCCCACTTCCACCATCGGTTTGCTGGAAATCCCCTGCTGGCGGTTGTCTGTTTCCAGTTGTTTCAGAATGTCATTGGCACGCTTCACGATGCTTTTGGGCATACCCGCCATTTTGGCTACATGAATACCGAAGGAGTGTTCGCTACCGCCGCGCTCCAATTTGCGCAAGAAGATGACTTTGTTATCTATCTCCTTCACCGAAACGTTGTAGTTCTTTATACGCTTGAAGCTCTTCTCCATCTCATTCAGCTCATGGTAGTGCGTGGCAAACAAGGTTCGGGCTTTTGCCTTGGGATGCTCGTGTATATGCTCCACAATCGCCCAGGCGATGGAAATACCATCATATGTAGAAGTACCGCGCCCCAGCTCGTCGAACAGCACCAGGCTGCGGGGAGAAAGGTTGTTCAGGATATCCGCCGCCTCGTTCATCTCCACCATAAAGGTAGACTCGCCCACGGAAATATTATCGCTGGCACCCACACGGGTGAATATCTTATCCACCAACCCGATATGGGCACTCTCCGCAGGCACAAAACTGCCGATTTGAGCCAGCAGCGTAATCAGCGCCGTCTGCCTCAGCAAAGCAGACTTACCCGCCATGTTGGGACCCGTAATGATGATAATCTGCTGCGTCTGGCTATCCAGCATCACATCATTGGCAATATACTTCTCGCCGATGGGGAGCTGCTTCTCAATCACCGGGTGGCGTCCCTGGCAGATTTCCAGCACATCGTCGTCGGCAATGACGGGGCGTATATAGTTGTTCTCGCGCGCTGCCGTGGCAAAGGAGAGTAGGCAGTCCAGACGCGCTATCTGGTTCGCATTGATTTGAATGGCGGGGATGAACTCGCTCAATGATTGCACCAATTCTGCATAGAGTTGTGTTTCCAGTACCAGTATCTTGTCCTCCGCACCGAGAATCTTCTCCTCGTACTCCTTCAATTCCTGGGTAATGTAGCGTTCGGCATTGGCAAGGGTCTGCTTGCGTATCCACTCTGCCGGCACTTTGTCCTTATGCGTGTTGCGCACTTCGATGTAATAACCGAAGACATTGTTGTAGCCTATCTTCAAGCTGGGAATCTCCGTCAGCTCACTCTCGCGCTGCTGTATCTGCAACAGATAATCCTTACCGGAGTAGGCTATCTGGCGCAACTCGTCCAACTCGGCACTAACACCGGACTTGATGACACCGCCCTTATTAATCAGCAACGGCGGGTCATTGTCTATCTCCCGGTCTATGCGGTCGCGGATGGACTGGCAGATGTTCAACTGCTCGCCTATATGATTCAAGCTGGCATTATCGGCATCCATGCAAGCCGCTTTGATGGGTTCTATCGCCTGCAAAGCCACCTTCAGCGCCACTACCTCACGCGGAGAGACACGGCCTACCGCCACTTTGGAGATGATGCGCTCCAAGTCACCTATCAAATGCAGCTGCTCCTCTATCAACTCCTTGAAATCGGGCTGGCGGAAGAAGTATTCCACTACATTCAGCCGTTCGTTAATCGGCTGCACGTCCTTCAACGGGAATACCAGCCAGCGTTTCAGCAGGCGGGCACCCATCGGGCTGATGGTCTTGTCTATCACATTCAGCAGACTGCTACCGCCGTCGTTCATCGACCCCATCAGCTCCAGGCTGCGCACCGTGAACTTATCCAGACGGACGTACTTATCCTCCTCGATGCGTGCCAGCGAAGTGACATGCCCTATCTGCGTATGCTGCGTCATGATGAGGTATTGCAGGATAGCTCCCGAAGCGATGATACCGTTCTTGAGATGCTCCACACCGAAACCTTTCAGGTTCTTCACCTCGAAATGCTTCAGCAGCTTCTCGCGGGCGGAAGTCTCGGTAAACACCCAGTCGTCCAGCTCGAAAGTGAAGAACTTGCTGCCGAAGTTCCCTTCGAACATCAACCGCTTGCCACGCTCGAAAAGCACCTCTTTGGGGGCAAAGTTGTTCAGCAACTTGTCCACATAGTCGAAAGGTCCTTCCGCCGTCAGAAATTCGCCCGTAGATATGTCCAGGAAAGCCACACCGCAGGCACCCTTACCGAAATGCACGGCAGCCAGGAAGTTGTTCTCCCGGTAGTTCAGCACATTGTCGTTGATGGAAACTCCCGGCGTCACCAGCTCCGTGATGCCGCGCTTCACCAGTTTCTTCGTCAGCTTCGGGTCCTCCAACTGGTCGCAGATGGCCACACGCTTGCCGGCACGTATCAGCTTGGGCAGATAGGTGTCGAGCGCATGATGCGGGAAACCCGCCATTTCGATGGTTTTCCCCTTGCCATTGGCACGTTTGGTCAAGGTAATACCGAGGATTTCGGACGCGACGACGGCATCGGTGGAATAGGTTTCATAGAAGTCACCACAACGAAACAGCATGACAGCATCGGGATGCTTTGCCTTCAAGTCGAGGAACTGCTTCATCATCGGGGTAAGGACAATATCTTCGTGCATACAAGTCTTTAATTTTTAATTTCCAAAGCTTTGAGCCAAGAGAGCAGGAAATCGTCAAGTAAGACCCAAAACTTAATGTGACAAAGATAATTCTTTTTTAGAAAACAGCCACGGAGAGGCTTCAAAACCTTAGCAAGCCTTAACAAAGAGACGCATTTTTCTAAAACATGTTATAAAACAGTCTTTTTTATTTGCTTTATTTGGAGATAAGCAAAAAGTTCGTACCTTTGCAATGTGTTTTTCATAGTATTAGATTTAAGGTTAACAAAGGTTGG
>OGCO01004491.1_pt1 | contig 14848 bp, 13 predicted proteins | sample 1570171 | NCBI WGS metagenome assembly OGCO01 (sample SAMEA4370583, study PRJEB24528) | human gut metagenome | reverse complement strand
GATCCATCAGTTCCTCCTGACTCACGGGCCGCCCCTGATGCACCATCAGGTATTCCAGAATACCCATCTCCTTGCGGGTCAGTGTCAAGGTCTGCCCGTTGACGGCGGCGGTGCGGGAGCGGGTGTCAAAGGTCAGGGCTCCGCAGCTTAGCAGCACATCCTGCTGGGTGAACTGCCGCAAGGTCAGGCTGCGGATGCGGGCCTCCAGCTCGGCCAAGTGGAAGGGCTTTGCCAGATAGTCGTTGGCGCCTGCGTCCAGCCCCTCCACCTTGTCCTCTACCTCGCTGCGGGCGGAGAGGATCAGCACCCGTGTCTCCCGATCGGTCTGCCGCAGGGTGCGCAGCACCGTCATACCGTCCTTCCCAGGCAGGTTCAGATCCAGCAGCACCAGATCATACCGTTCCACGCCAAGAAGCTCCAGCGCCGTCTCCCCGTCATAACAGTAATCCACACTGTAGGCCAGGCGGCGCAGGCTGCGGACGATCGTTTCACATAGGATGCGTTCGTCCTCCACTACTAAAAGGTGCATGAAAACCCTCCTTTTCCTATCTTACTGTTCTGGATTGATTTTTATTATAGCAAAACCGGATAAAGTTTATGTTAAATTTCCGTTCTTAACAGGGAATTTAACTCTCCTGCGCTATGATAAGGGCAGAAAAACGGAAAGGGTGATGAAATTGAGCCATAGGAAGAAGGCGGCAGCCCAGGCGGTGCTGCTGATTGTCGGGATCGCCATGCTGTGCTTTGGCGCTTGGCGTGGGGAGGCGGCGGTGGTGCTGAGCAAAGCAATCAAATTATGTCTGGAGTGTGTGGGCATTGGGTAAGAAGGGTTCCGGCGTGTCCCAGATCATGGCCCGTTTCCGAGGCTGGATTCAGGCGGGGGCAACGCTGATGACCAATCTGCACCTGCCGAATTTTCTCAAAGGCGGACTGTATCAGGGCGCTGGGAAAACCGTCTGTATACCGGGTCTGAACTGCTACTCCTGTCCAGCGGCAGCTGGTGCCTGTCCCATCGGAGCCTATCAGGCGGTGGTGGGGTCATCCAAGTTTCGCTTTTCCTATTATATCACAGGTTTTCTCCTGCTGGTGGGGGTTCTGTTGGGGCGTTTCCTCTGCGGCTTTCTGTGTCCCTTCGGTTGGTTTCAGGAGCTGCTGCACAAGATCCCAACGAAAAAGCGCTCCACAAAGAAGCTCAAACCACTGACGTATCTGAAATACGCAGTTCTGTTGGGGATGGTATGCCTGATGCCGGCGCTTCTTGTGAACGATGTGGGGATGGGCGACCCCTTCTTCTGCAAGTACCTCTGCCCTCAGGGCGTGTTGGAGGGGGCGATCCCGTTGTCTCTCGTCCATTCCGGTATTCGAGCGGCACTGGGTGCGCTCTTTACTTGGAAATGCAGCATCCTGCTTGGGGTGGTCGTGCTGAGCGTGGTGTTCTATCGCCCCTTCTGCAAGTGGCTCTGTCCCCTGGGTGCGATCTATGCCCTGCTGAACAAGGTATCCCTGTTCCAGATGAAGGTGGACAAGCGCAAGTGCATCTCCTGCGGGAAATGCGCCAAAGCCTGCAAGATGGATGTGGACGTGACCCAGACGCCCAACCATACCGAGTGCATCCGCTGTGGGATGTGTGTCCGTGCCTGTCCGACCAACGCCGTGCGCTTCCGCTACGGCTTTGGAGACGGTAAAGATAATGAAGCTGCGGCAGAAATGCCGCAAAAAAGCGACAACAAAAATAAGGAGGAATTAAAATGAACGCAAAGAAATGTTTGGTATTGCTGATCACTGGGCTGCTGATGCTGTCTTTGGCCGCCTGCGGCGCAAAGAAGGGAGGGAGCATGGGCAGTATGAGCAGCATGGGTAGCATGAGCAGTATGAGCGCAGAGGCTTCCACCATGACCAACGAGCCCAAAAATGCCAAGGAAGCGGCCGCTATGCACAAAGACCTTATGGCACAGGAGAAAGCAATCCTGTCCAAAAACGCCAAACTCTGGGAAAAGGTCTTTATGGAAACGGACAAGGGCATGATCTTGATCGAAGATGGGAAAAATTACGGCGAATATCTGCTGGATACCATTGAATCCATCAAGGATCAGTTTACGCCGGAGGAATTGAAGCTGCTCCGGAGCGAAGGGGAGAAGATCCGTGACATCGAAAGCAAACTGACCATGCTGGAGGAAAAGTTCCCGAGCCTGTCTGAGACTTCCTCAGAGGGGGACAGCAGCATGAGTATGCCCGCCGAGCAGAGCAAGACGCAGCAGTTCCCGTCCTTTGCGGGCAAGGACTTGGACGGGAAGCAGGTAAAGAGCGACAAGCTGTTCTCTGGCAACGCTGTCACCGTGGTGAATTTCTGGTTCACCACCTGCAATCCCTGCGTGGGCGAGCTTGCCGAGCTGGATGCGCTGAACAAGGAGCTTGCGAAGAAGGGCGGCACGCTCATTGGCGTCAACACCTCTACCTTGGATGGCGACAAAGCGGAAATCTCGGATGCAAAGGATGTGCTGATGAAGAAGGGCGCAACGTATCAGAATGTGTATTTTGACTCCAACAGTGAGGCAGGCAAGTTCGCCACCAACCTCTTGGCCTATCCTGCTACCTATGTAGTGGATCGCAAGGGCAATATCGTGGGAGAACCCATCGTGGGCGCCATCACGGAAAAGAAGCAGGCGGAAACGCTGCAAAAGCGCATCGACCAGGTTCTTGCCGCCGATCGGGGCTGACAAACGGATCTGCCTCCTCCGAAAGGAGAACAACACCGTGTGTCGGAGCGTATTGCCCCTTCTGCTTGCTGTGGCGCTGCTGCTGAGCGGCTGCACCGCCCAGCAGAAAAAGATGCCTCCAAAAAGGAAAACCGAGGGAACGGAACTGGCTGGACAGTCCTCCGATCTGTCCGGTGAGGAGAGTGTGTATATGGATAACACGGAAAACGTCATCTATCTGGCAGGCGGCTGCTTTTGGGGCATAGAACAGCTGATGCAGTCCATTCCAGGCGTCCTGGATGCCCAGAGCGGCTACGCCAATGGCACCTGCCAGGCAGATGCCGACTACCGGACGGTCTGTAGGGGGGACACCGGCTTCCGAGAGACTGTGCGGGTGGAGTACGACCCGGAGCAGGTGAGCCTGGATGCCCTGCTGCTGGCTTACTTCTATGTCATCGACCCTACAGTAGAGAACCGGCAGGGCAATGACATCGGAAGCCAATACCAGACCGGCGTTTACTACACCAACGACAAGGCGAAGGAGACGGTGGAGCGCATTGCTGAGATCGAGCGGAGCCGCAGTGAGAAGTTCTTTGTGGAGATCGGCCCTCTGAAAAACTACTATCCCGCTGAGGAGTACCATCAGAACTATCTGGAAAAGAATCCGGGCGGCTACTGCCACATTCCAAAGACGGAGATGGAGCTGTTTTCCAGCTTGCGCATCGACCCAGGTGACTATAAAAAGCCTGCTGCGGAGTCCATCCGAGATAAGCTGACAGAGGAACAGTACCGTGTCACCCAGAAGGATGGCACCGAGCGTGCCTTTACCGGTGCGTTCTGGAACCAGTTCGAGAAGGGCATCTATGTGGACGTGGTCACCGGCGAGCCGCTCTTTTCCTCCACAGATCAGTTCGAAAGCGGCTGCGGCTGGCCTTCCTTTACAAAGCCTATTGAGAAGCCTGCTGTGGTGGAGAGAGAGGACTTGAGCCACGGAATGCGCCGCACGGAGGTGCGCAGCCGTGCAGGAAATTCTCACCTCGGTCATGTGTTTACCGGCGATCCGGAATCCCCCAACGGCGTGCGCTACTGCATCAACAGTGCGTCTCTCCGCTTTGTGCCTTACGCAAAGATGAAAGCCGAAGGGTATGGGTATCTCCTGAACCTCTTTGAGAAATAAGCCGGCAGCGCCAGGAACACTCGCTCACCGAAAGCCCCTGGCGCTGTGCGAGCAATCCGATTCGGACAAAGAACCGCCAGATTTGTGCAGTTTTTTGCGTTGCAGAGCGGCGGAAGCTGTGCTATAATAAACCTGTTCCGCCAATAGGCGGAGCTATGGGCCAGTAGCGCAGCTGGGAGCGCATCACATTCGCATTGTGGGGGTCGTCGGTTCGAATCCGATCTGGTCCACCAACAAAAAAACCACGACTTCAGTCGTGGTTTTTTTTGTTGGGTTCGCACCTTTGGGCGCTCGCCCTTCGGTGATTACACTTGCTCGGGGCGAGTGAATCGCCCCTGCGCCAAGGTTTTGCTGCGCAAAACGCTTGAGACGCCGGACTTCCGGCGGGTTTGGGCTTCGGGGTGCGGTGCGAACCTCCCGTGTACGTTTTTCACTTTTCCCAAAAGAACTGTGGATGAGATTGACAAATGCGCTGGTTTCTGGTATAATGAGCGCAAGAAACGGCGGATTTGCCGTTGCACCTTACCTATGCAGGTATTATTACTTTTTTGTTATATTTTTCACCAATGCTTTTATTTTGTTGCACCTTACCTATGCAGGTATTATTACTCGTGATACCCAGCTTGTGGTACATATACAATCTACGTTGTACCTTACCTATGCAGGTATCATTACTTAGTGTCATCAATGCCGTCCGGATACAAATCTTCGTTGCACCTTACCTACCCAGGTATCCCAAAGCGAAACTCCCACGAGTTTCGCTTTTCTTCTGCCATTCCACCACTCCCATGACAGGATCGTTGCAATTTTGCCCCTGCTATGCTATGCTAAACCCAGAAAACCAAGCGCCCCACCCATGGGGCTTTTCTTTTGCGGCGATGCCGCAGGAGGGGAAGGGAGCAAAGCGATGAAAAAGATACTGCTGCTGGGCACGGGAGGCACCATCGCCTCCAAGCAGACTGAGGACGGCTTGCAGCCGGCACTGACGGCGCCGGAGATTTTGGAGTATGTGCCCGGAGTGGAGCGCTACTGCGACATTGACGTGAAGCAGGTGTGCAACATCGACTCCACCAATATGTCTCCGGAGATCTGGTCTCAGATCGTCCGTGCCATTGAGGCCAACTACGACCACTACAACGGCTTCGTCATCACCCATGGCACCGACACCATGGCCTACACCTCTGCCGCCCTGAGCTACATGATCCAAAATTCCAGAAAGCCCATCGTCATCACCGGCTCCCAGATGCCCATCAACACCGACAGCACCGATGCCAAGGTGAACCTGCGGGACAGCATCTACTACGCCTGTGACGACTATTCGGAAAACGTCTCCCTGGTCTTTGACGGCAGCGTCATCGCTGGCACCCGTGCCAAGAAGATGATGGCCCGCTCCTTCAACGCCTTTTACAGCGTCAACTTTCCTGTACTGGCTCGCATCCAGGATGAGCACATCATCCGCTACCTGCCCTACGACCCCATCCGGGAACCCCTCCGGTTCCAGCGGGAGGTCAGCGACAGCATCTGCGTCATGAAGCTCATCCCCGGCTCCCGTCCGGAGCTGCTGGCCTATCTGTTCGAGCACTACGACTGCATCGTCATCGAGAGCTTCGGCGTAGGCGGCATCCCGGCCAAGATGCTGGAACAGTTTTATGCGGAGATGGAGAAGTGGGCGTCCAAGGGGAAGTTCATCGTCATGACCACCCAGGTGGTCAACGAAGGCTCCAACATGGAGATCTACCAGGTGGGACAGCGGGTGAAGAAGGAGTTCAAGCTGCTGGAATCCTACGACATGACCCTGGAGGCCACCCTGACCAAGCTGATGTACCTGATGAAGCGGTTCGAGGGGGACTATGACGCCATCCGGCGGCATTTCTATCGGGAGATCAACCACGATATTCTATGCGCCTTCGAGTCTTGACCGGAGGCCGGCGAGAACCCTCTGCGCTGGGAAGGGCGCAGGGGGTTTTGTATACTGGGCGTTTGCGTTGGTGGCGCATGATTAGACGAAATGGTGATAAAATGGGGACAAAATGTGGCGTTATTCGGGAGAAAGGAGACTTTCCGTTCCTTGACAATTCATGGGGAAGGGGATAGAATAAAACAATCCGTATCGGGAGAAACCAACGGAAAATCACTATATTATGGAAGAAGATGAACCCCAATGATGAGACTGGATGATTTCAAAGCGGCACGCAACGTCCTCAAAGGCATTTTGAACGACACGGGTCTGATTTACTCCCAATTTTTCTCCAAGGCCACTGGCAATTACGTCTACCTGAAGCCGGAGAATATGCAGGTCACGGGCGCCTATAAGATTCGCGGCGCGTACTACACCATCAGCACCCTGTCCGACCAGGAGAAAGCCGCCGGTCTCATTACCGCCTCCGCCGGCAACCATGCCCAGGGCGTGGCCTATGCCGCCAAGCACGCCAATGTCCCCGCCACCATCGTCATGCCCACCACCACCCCCCTTATCAAGGTGAACAACACAAAAAATTACGGCGCCAACGTAATTCTGCACGGGGCGACCTTTGACGACGCGGCAGAGGAAGCGGCACGGCGGAGCAAAGAGGACGGCCTGACCTACATCCACCCCTTCAACGATCTGCGGGTGGCCACCGGTCAGGGCACCATCTCCTATGAGATCTTCAGCAACCTCCCCGATGTGGACATCATCCTGGTGCCCATCGGCGGCGGCGGCTTAGCCAGCGGCGTGTCCACCCTGGCAAAGCTCCTCAACCCCAACGTGAAGGTCATCGGCGTGGAACCCACCGGCGCAGCCAGCATGAAGGCCAGCCTGGAGGCAGGCCACATCGTCACCCTGCCCACCGTGGACACCATCGCTGACGGCGTAGCCGTCAAAACCCCCGGCGACCAGGTGTTTCCCTATATTCAGGAGAACCTGGACGACATCATCACCATCGAGGATAACGAGCTGGTCTCCGCCTTCCTGGACATGACCGAGACCCATAAGATGATCGTGGAGAACGCAGGTCTGCTCACCGTGGCCGCCCTATACCACCTGGACTGCAAGAACCAGAACGTGGTGCCCATCCTCACCGGCGGCAACATGGACATCATCACCATGTCCTCCCTCATCCAGAACGGCCTCATCAACCGCGGCCGTGTCTTTACCTTCTCCGTCCAGCTCCCCGACCGACCTGGCGAGCTGCTCCAGGTGGCCAGCATCGTGGCCAAGGAGCGGGGGAACATCATCAAATTGGAGCACAACCAGTTTGTCAATATCAACCGCCAGCACGGCGTCGAGCTGCGGGTGACCCTGGAAGCCTTCGGCCACGACCATAAGAACGCCATCCTGACTGCAATGGCAGAGGCGGGCTATCAGGTGAAGGAAGTGGCAACCGTCTTGTAAGAAGGGTTTCTGTAAGGTATAATGAAAAGAATGTTGATTTTTCGGAAAGGAAGCCGATTCTTATGATTCAAATTGCCCCCTCCATCCTGTCCGCCGACTTTACCAAGCTGGGTGCGGACTTGGATGCCATCGCCACCGCTGACATGGTGCATTTCGATGTGATGGACGGTGCCTTCGTGCCCAACATCTCCTACGGGATGCCCATTTGCAAGGCGGTGAACCAGTACACCGATATGTTCCTGGACACCCACCTGATGATCGAAAAGCCCGCCCGCTACGTCGAGGACTTCGCCAAGGTTGGCGCCGACCTGATCAGCGTCCACCTGGAAGCCGATGGCCCCCGTGGCATCGAGGACGCCCTGAACGAGATGGAGCGCTGCGGCGTGAAGAAAGCGGTCGCCCTGCGTCCCATCACCAGTCCCAAGGCCATCCTGCCCTATATCGAACGGCTGGACATGGTGCTGGTCATGACGGTGGAGCCGGGCTTCGGCGGCCAGTCCTTTATGATGGATCAGCTGGACGTCATCCGCCAGTGCCGGGAGATCATCGACTGGTACAATCCCAGCTGTCTGCTGGAGGTAGACGGCGGCATCAACTTCAAGACCGCTCCCCTGGTGAAGGCGGCTGGCGCCAACGTGCTGGTGGCTGGCAGCGGTATCTACGGCCAGGAGGATCGGGCGGCGGCCATCCAGGCTCTGCGGGAGGCGTAAGGATGCAATATCTGCCTCCGGCCTTGGAAGCGCTGACGGAGCAGTTCGCCAAGCTCCCTGGCATCGGCACCAAAACCGCCCAGCGCCTGGCGTTTTATATCCTGAACCTGCCGGACGGGGAGGCGGAAGCCTTCGCCAATGCCATCCGCAACGCCAAAGGCACTATCACCCACTGTCCTGTCTGTCAGAACCTGACCCAAGGGGAGGGGCTCTGCGCCCTGTGCGCCAGCCCTCGGCGGGATAAGTCCACCATCTGTGTGGTGGCCGACCCAAAGGACGTAGTGGCCATGGAGCGGGCCCGGGAGTACCAGGGGCTCTACCACGTGCTCCACGGGGTGATCTCCCCCATGAACCACGTGGGGCCCGACGACCTGGCCATCAAGTCCCTGGTGGAGCGGGTGGCCAAGGGCGGCGTTCAGGAGGTCATCATGGCCACCAACCCCGACACCGAGGGAGAGGCCACCGCCATGTACATCGCCCGCCTGCTCAAGCCCTTTGACGTGCGGGTGACCCGCCTGGCCTACGGCATTCCCGTGGGCGGACATCTGGAGTTCGCCGACGACGCCACGCTGATGCGGGCACTGGAAGGGCGGCGGGAGCTGTGAAGCGTCTTGCCTGCCTGCTGCTGGCCTGTCTGACGGCGCTGTCCCTCACCGCCTGCGGCGCACCAAAGGCCCAGGAGGTGTCCCTGTTCGCCATGGATACCTACATGACCCTCTCCGCCTACGGCGACAGCGCGGAGGAAGCGCTGGCCGCCGCGTCCCGCGAGATCAACCGGCTGGAGTCCACCCTCTCCCGCACCATTGCCGCCAGCGATGTCAGCCGCCTCAACGCCGGTGAGACCGTGACGGTGCAGAAGGAGACGCGGGAGCTTCTGGAACGGGCGCTGGCCCTGTCCGATGAGACCGGCGGTGCCTTCGATATGACCGTAGCTCCGCTGGTATCCCTGTGGGGCATCACCTCCGACGCGCCCCATGTCCCCTCCCAGGAGGAGATCGATGCCTTGCTGCCTTTGGTGGGCAGCGAGCACGTCCACATGGACGGCAGCATCGTCTCGCTGGATGCGGGCTGCGCCGTGGATCTGGGCGGGCGGCCCTACTTTGTGTACGACGCTGCCTTTGCCGGGCAGAGCTGCGGCGGCATGGACACCCAGATGGCGCGGGAGTTTTTCTACGCGGTATCGTACAGCGCCATGATGAATCTGCATTTGAAAGTGCTGTACGGCGAGAACGACCACCACAAGTTGGAGGCCATGTTCAAAGCCTTTGCCAAAGCCCTGGACGCTGCCACCCGCAAGGATGCGCGGATCGACGGCGTGTTATCGACAAAGGGGACGCTGTAAGGGAAATGTTCGGCGGTGGAAACGACGGGCGCATATAGAATGCGCCCCTACGGTAGGAGCGCATTCCATATCCGCCCGTGCCCGTTTTCCGCCGTTGGCAGATATAATAGGAGGGAAAGCAGTATGTACAAGGACATCATTGACACCATCGGCTATGTGGAAAGCTATGACCCCGAGCTGGGCGCGGCCATGAACCGCGAACTGGGCCGCCAGCGCCAGAACATTGAGCTGATTGCCAGCGAGAACATCGTCTCCCCTGCCGTGATGGCGGCCATGGGCAGCGTGCTGACCAACAAATACGCCGAAGGCTACCCCGGCCACCGCTACTACGGCGGCTGCCAGTACGTGGACCAGGTGGAACAGATCGCTATTGACCGCGCCTGCAAGCTGTTCGGTGCCAAGTACGCCAACGTGCAGCCCCACTCCGGCGCACAGGCGAACCTGGCGGTTTACTTTGCGCTGCTGAACCTCGGTGACACTGTCATGGGCATGGACCTGTCCCAGGGCGGCCACCTGACCCACGGCTCCCCCGTGAACATGAGCGGCAAGAACTACAACTTCGTCTCCTACGGCGTCTCGGCCGAGGATGGCCGCATCGACTATGCCGCGTTGGCCAAGCAGGTGGCGAAGGTCCGCCCCAAGCTGATCGTAGCCGGTGCATCCGCCTACCCCCGCGCCATCGACTTTGAAAAGCTGGCCGAGATCGCCCACGGCTACGGCGCGATGCTGATGGTGGATATGGCCCACATTGCCGGTCTGGTAGCAGGCGGCCAGCACCAGAACCCGGTCCCCTACGCCGACGTTGTGACTACCACGACCCACAAGACGCTGCGCGGCCCCCGCGGCGGCCTGATCCTGACCAACAACGAGTATCTCATCAAGCGCATCAACTCGGCCATCTTCCCCGGCACGCAGGGCGGCCCGCTGGAGCATGTTATCGCCGCGAAGGCCGTCTGCTTTGGCGAGGCGCTGAAGCCCGAGTTCAAGGAGTACGCCCGCAAGATCGTTGAAAACGCGAAGGCACTGGAGGCCGAGCTGACTGCCCGCGGCGTGAAGCTGGTCTCCGGCGGCACGGACAACCACCTGCTGCTGATCGACCTGACCGACGAGGAGTGCACCGGCAAGGAGCTGGAGCACAACCTGGACGAGGTACACATCACCGCCAACAAGAACACCGTGCCCGGCGAGAAGCGCAGCCCCTTTGTGACCAGCGGCGTGCGCATCGGCACCCCCGCCGTGACGACCCGCGGCATGGGCGTTGACGAGATGAAGGTGATTGCGGACTGCATCGCAGACTGCATCTTTGACTTTGCAGGCAAGAAGGACGATATTGCCAAGCGCGTTGCCGATTTGACTGCGAAGTTCCCGCTGTATGAGTGATTTTGAGCAATAAATAAACCGTCCCGCCGAGGTGTACGCCCCGGCGGGATTTTTTTGGTGGGTGGTTATGGCGCGGTTGCTGGGCGTCGAGGACGCCGCCCCCTACAACTAAAGGATAAAGGAGTTCTAAAGGCACAGTGCGGCGGCCTGAGGACAGGCCGCCCTACGGAGCAGTAGAGGAAAAGTGAGAGAGGTAAGGGAAGGCGGCAGCCCTCCCCTGACAGCGCGGGCGGAGCAGAGCCCCGCCCCTACGGACATCCCATTTCCCACCGCGGAGGTTCGGGGGAACCCCCGACTCAAAAGTGGAGCAAAGCCCGTAGGCGTTAAGCGCGAACAGTAATACTGCGTTCGCGTAGCCGGAGGGCCTTGCGACTTCCTCTTTGGGGGTCTTGGGGGCGTGCAGCCCCCAAGGCGCGGGTCCGCTGCGTCGCAACAGCGGCAATTTTCTTTGGTTCTTTCTTTTGTTGGCAAAAGAAAGAACCACCTCCCGGGAGGATGCCGTCAATCCTTTAGCCACGCCCTTGCCAGCGCCTGGGCAACCCTTTCCACATCTTCCTCCCGCAGCGCGGAATACCCCGCCACAACCGTATCCTCCCGGCACAGCTCGGGGCGGGCCAGGTAATACTCACTCAATCCCCGCAGCCGCACGCCCTGCTGCGCAGCGGCGGCCACCATGGCCCGCTCGCCGCCAGCGCCGGGCAGCGTCAGCAGAAAGTGCAGGCCGCTGTGTACGCCGTCCAGCTCGACGCCGGGCAGGGCCGCGCGCAGCGCCGCCGCGAATGCCTCCATACGGCGCTTGTAGGCAAGGCGCATCCGGGCCAGGTGCCGGGTAAAATACCCGCCCGCCATAAATTCGCAAAGCGTCTGCTGCTCAAACCGACTCACCGTGTTGGCGTAGGCCGCAAAATCCCGGCGATACCGCCTCAGCAGACTTTGCGGCAGCACCATGCAGGCAATGCGGATGCCGGGGGCAAGGCTTTTGGAGAAGGTGGTCAGGTATACCACCGGCCCGTCCGCCCCCGCCATGCCCTGCAGACAGGGGAGGGGACGCGTGTCAAAGCGGAACTCTGAATCGTAATCATCCTCCAAAATATACCGCCCCGTTTTTTCGGCCGCCCAGGCCAGCAGTTGTGCCCGGCGGGTGGCGGGCATCGTTACACCGGTGGGAAAATGATGGCTCGGCGTCAGATAGCACAGGCTCGCCCCACTGGCCTCGAGCGCCGAAACCGACAAGCCGTCCCGGTCAATGTCCACCAACGTGCAGGACAAGCCGCTGTTGCCCAAAACCGCCCGCGTGCGGGAATAGCCGGGGTTCTCGATGGCCGCTGTGCAATTACCGAACAGGTGCGCCACGCAGCCCAGCAGATACTCAATGCCCGCGCCCACCACGATCTGCTCCGGCGTACACTCCACACCGCGATAATCCGAGAGGTAGTGCGCGATCTCGCCCCGCAGGTCAGCGTCACCCTGCATCTCGCCGCGCTGCAAAAGCTCCGGCCGCTGGTAGAGCAGCTCCTTTTGGATGCGCCCCCAGCTGCGCGCCGGGAACAGCGCCGTGTCCACACTGCCAGTGGAAAGGTCAAACAGCGTGGCGGGTTCGCCCACAGGCTTCGGGGCGGCAGGTACAACAGCCTGCGGGGCCGGGCGCGGCGTGCGGGTATGCAGCATGCCGTAGGTTTTCTGCACGTAAAAACCGCTGCGGGGGCGCGGTTCGGCTAGGCCCTCGGCTGCCAGCATCTGGTAGGCTGTGTCCACGGTGTTTACGCTCACGCCCTGCTGGGCGGCCATGGTGCGCCGCCCTGGCAAAGGCGTGCCGGGGGCGCGGTCGCCGCGGCGTATCTCGTCCGCCAGGGCGGCGTACAGCTGCTCATACAATGGTCTTTTTAAGCGGGGGTCCAGTTCGATCATGGCAAATCTCTCCTTAACTGGCACTATAAAAAAATCAAAAACTGGGCATTTTATTGATGCCAGAAAGCGCTATAATAGGAGCATACCTTGCAAGGAAGTATTTGTCAACCGTTTTGTGGTAAAAAAGACAGAGGAGCAGAAAATTATGTCTACATCCACCATGTGGCTGCTGCTGTTTGTGGTAGTGGCGCTGGCCCTGCTGGTAGCAGCTTTGACCAAAACGAAATTTACTGTGCAAAAAATCAGCATCATCGGCGTGATGGCCGCCCTCAGCCTGGTTGCATATGAGTTCTTCCGTATCCCGAACGTCTTCGGCAGCGGCTCGTCCTTCCACCTGGGCAACACCTTTACGGCGCTGACTGCAATGCTGCTGGACGGCGTCTCCGGCGGCCTGGCCGGTGCCATCGGCCTGGCTTTGGCCGATATTCTCGCTGGCGACCCCGGTTATGCCATCACTACCTTCATCCTTAAGTTCATCATCGGCCTGGTCTGCGGCTTTGTGGCGCATAAGGTCATCCATCTGAAGACCTACCCCACCGCCAACAGAGGCAAGTACCTGCTGGTCGTCACCGCCAGCGCGTTCAGCGGCCTGCTGGTCAACGTGTTTACTGACCCGTTTATCGGCTACTTCCGCAACCGCTTCATCTTCGGCCAGCCTGCCGAGATCGCCTCGGTCTTTACCCTTATCAACTCGCTGCTGTCCACCGTCTGCGCGGTCATCCTGTACCTGGCCCTGCGCCCGGCGCTGGAAAAAGCCCACCTGCTGCCCAAGGACTAAGCAAGCATTACACAGCCTCATTTCGTTGGCCCCGCTTCGGCGGGGCTTTTTGCTGCCTGCAAACAAAAAAGCCCGTGTGCCATTCATCAGCACACGGGTTTTGCGTTTTATAAGACAAGGTTACATAAGACAAGGTTACTTTTTGTCAAAGGCCGAGCGCCGCTCGGTGGACAGGCGGAACATCTCCTCCAGTCCTTCGCGGTCGTCCTGCACCAGCTTTTCCCGCATCGATTGCAGCGCATCGCTGAACATGTCGATCTCGGAGATCAGGTTGTCCTTGTTCCACAAGAACAGTTCTGCCCACATTTTATCGTTGATATGGGCAATTCGCGTCAAATCGCGGAAGGAGTCGCCGGTGTACTTGGCCAGCTCGGTGTTGTCCGATGCGCACATCAGGCTCACCGCAATGGCGTAACCGATCATGTAGTCGTGCTCGGCAGGCGTCAGGATGGTGATGCGCTTAAAGCCCAGCTCCTCGGCCAAAGCATGGCACCAGTCGATGCCTGCCTGGGTGTTCTTGTCGGTGGGGGTGATGATGAAATTGGCCGGGGCAAAGTTGACCTCGGCGCTGTGGGTGATGCCGCTGGTCTCGCGGCCCGCCATCGGGTGGCTGGCGATAAACTCCGCCCCCTCGGGCAAAGCGGCCTGCACCGGTTCTACCACGCCGCGCTTCACGCCGGAAACATCCGTCACCATCGTGCCGGGCTGGATCAGATGCCCGTACTGCTTGACCCACTCCAGCAAAACAGTAGGGTACAAACCAAAGATGATGCAATCCGCGCCGGTAACAAGCGCGTCAAAATTCTCGGTCGCACCTTCGGCAATATATTCATGCTGCAGGGCGTAGTCGATGGTCTCGCGGCTGCGGGCGATGCCCGTTACATGGTAGCCGTGGCTGCTGAGCACCTGGGCGTATCTGCCGCCCAGCAGGCCCAGGCCCACGATCAGATAGGTTTTCGATTTATCCAACATCCAGCCTCACCCCTACTCGGTATCGATTTTTGCACCCAGCCCGCGCAGGGTATCCCAAAATGCGGGCCAGCTTTTATTCACGGCCTCGGCCCCGCGCAGCAGGGCGGGCAGCCCGGCGGCGTACACTGCCACGGCCAGCGCCATCACGATGCGGTGATCGTTGTGGCCGTACAGCGGCTCGGCAGGGGCATGCAGTGCCACGCCGGTGATGGTCACGGTATCGCCGTCCACCTCAATGCGGGCACCCATTTTTTTCAGTTCCTCCTGCATGGCGCTGATGCGGTCGGATTCTTTCAGCCGCAGCCGCCCCGCATTGCGGATGACGGTACTGCCGTTGCAGAAACAGCCCAGCGTAAACAGGATCGGTCCCAGGTCGGGGCAATCGGCCAAATCAATTTCAGTGGCCTTCAGCAGGCTGCGCTCAAAGCGGTAGCCACCCTCAATGGGCTTAAACTTTCCGCCGCAGCGCTTTAAAATGTCCAGAATGACCTTGTCGCCCTGCTGGCTGTCGG
>OGCO01004490.1_pt1 | contig 14849 bp, 12 predicted proteins | sample 1570171 | NCBI WGS metagenome assembly OGCO01 (sample SAMEA4370583, study PRJEB24528) | human gut metagenome | reverse complement strand
TTCATCCGAAAGAAAAAGCGCTCCTCAAGTGAGCTTGACTACTATACTATGCCAAACTCAAATTGTCAAGTACTTTTTCGACTTTTTTTGAGGGCACGCTCCATCACGCTTCATATATAATATGTACGATCTAATTAAAACCCTCGACCACAAACAATGTCGCCCCGCTGGCCTGCGCTGCCTTAATACCTGTGGGTGAATCCTCAAATATGATTGTCTGTTCCGGTGTTACATTGAAATACTCCATTGCCTTGAGAAATCCCTGTGGATCCGGCTTGGCCTTTGTCACATTCTCCGCCGTCAGGTACAAATCAAAACTGTCTTGTTCGCCAAACCGGGTCAATATATCTGTACTATTGGCTCTGCTGCCCGCAGTCACCAATGCAGTATGATATTCCGATCGCATCAGATGGATCAGACGAAACAGATGCTCATTTTTGACGGCGTATTTCAAATAGGATGCATAGCAGGCTTTTTTCTCCCGGTGTATCTCCCGCAGCTCCTCCGGCGACGCACCGGGCGCCAGCAGAGGGCCAAAATAGCCGTAATCATGGCCAAAGCACTCCCGGCGAAAGAAATCAAACTCCGGATAATACCCCCGCGGCGCCAGCACCTGCTGGTAGGCCAGGAAATTGACGCGAGTCGTATCAAACAAAGTGCCGTCCAGATCGAATATTGCCAACTGTTTCATCGCTATCCCACCTTTCGCCGGTATTGTACCATCCAGCGCCGCTGCTGGCAATTGACAATTTACTTCGGCCGCTGAATTTGACCCGGGTGCCAAAAAGCCGTGTGGCGCTGATCCTCTGTGTATTCGGTAAGCTCCGCGCGAGACATTCCTCTCCGAAAAGCAATGCGGCAAAAATAAAAGCCGCCCAACGGCGGCACACACCTATATAAATAACACAACCCCCATCCGTCCAGCGCGGATGGGGGTTACTGCTGATGGTTCTTAGTATCTAACATCAATTGTTTACCTCTCTTTCTATTGATTTGCAGCTAGGTCGAAGTTTTCGTCGCCAGTCTACCAGATTTTCGGTCCAAATACCTCATGTTTCCTCTTGGCGCTCTCTGCGCTATGCTGTACTCACAGCTTGGATTGGGTTCTGCCGATTTGGCTCTTGCGTTTTTACTTCCGCTTGCATCCAGTTTTTAGAAGGTGGTGAGTTTCCTGTTCATTGGACTCATTCCTTTCTGTGACTATAAGATAACACACCCCTGCAAAAACGTCAACCACTTTTGTGAATATCATTTATTAAAGACTCGGTAGTCAGTTTTTATTCCAGATTTTTGAAGCATTCTATGCTTCGCTCTTTGCGCCATATGAGGCACCTTCTGTAAAATCGCTCCGTAATTTGCTTCAACGCTTGCGTTTCAGGGTATATCCGATATAATAAATGTAAGAAACAACCTGAGAGGATGAACTCAGTCATGGCAGACACCCTTGAAATGAACGTGATTGCCCATATCCGCACCGACTTTCCCACCAAGTTTGGCATTCCCCGCCAAAGCGGTGTCGTGGAGGAAGCTATGGGCGCAGTAATATTCGAGCCGGAATACCGGAATCCAGATGCCTTGCGCGGGTTGGAGGGCTTCTCCCACCTCTGGCTTATCTGGCAATTCTCTGCGGCAGTGCGCGATACCTGGTCCCCAACGGTGCGTCCGCCCCGGCTGGGCGGCAACACACGGATGGGCGTATTCGCTACGCGCTCCCCTTTCCGGCCAAATGCCATTGGACTGAGCTGCGTCAAGCTGGTGCGGGTCCTTCCCACCAGCCCGGACGGCCCGACGATCATAGTTTCCGGCGTGGATCTGATGGACGGCACCCCTATTCTGGATATCAAGCCGTATCTCCCCTACGCCGACAGTCGCCCGTACGCCAAGGAGGGTTTCACCAGCTCCGGCTGGGAACGAATGCTGAACGTAGATTTTCCCCAAGTGCTGCTCGATAAAGTGCCCCGGCGGTGCCGCGCCGCGCTCATCGAGGTATTGCGCAACGATCCCCGCCCCTCCTATCAGAACGACCCGGAGCGGATCTATGGAATGCCCTTCGCCGATCTTGACGTCCGATTTCAGGTAGCGGACGGAATGCTCACCGTGATCGAAGTAAACCCATTAAAGAAGTAAGCAAAACAGGCTCCCGCCGCTGGCGGGAGCCTGTTTTCATTCTTTTTCGTCCGTCTCACCTAAAACGGTGACCCGGGTCTCCTCAATCCGCCGATCCTCCACACGGAGCACCTCGATGCGCAGCCCGTCCACATCCAGCGTAAACTGGTCGCCGTCTCTCGGGATCTCCTCCGTTTCGCTGAGGATCAGGCCGCTGAGGGTATTAAAGTCCTCGTGCTCCGGCAGCTCCAGATCCAGCGCCTTTTCCACATCCTTCAGTTCTGCCCGGCCGCTGATGTTCCAGCTTCCGTCCGGGTTGGGGGTGATATACTCCTCTCGCTCGTCGTATTCATCATAGATATTGCCTACGATCTCCTCGATCAGATCCTCCAAGGTGACAACGCCAAGGAAGGAACCGTATTCATCGGTGACAACGGCAAAATGGACGTGCTCCCTCTGCATTCTCCGAAACAGGTCGTCGCAGATCAGCGAGTCCGGCACAAACAGCGGCTCTTTCAGGATCTCTCGCAGAGGCTTGTCCTGATTCAGGAAATAATCCTTGACATAGAGCATACCGACAATGTTGTCCTGATCCTGCTCATAGACCGGAAAGCGGGAATAACCGGTCTCCCGGATACGCTCGGTGATCTCCTCCGGGGTAGATTCCACGTCGATGGATTCCACGTCCACCCGGTGAGTCATGACATCACAGATCTGGATGTTATTGAACTCAAAGACATTGTCGATCATCTCGCCCTCGGTGGACTCGATGAGTCCCTCCTCTTCGCTCTCATCCAGCATCATGCGGATCTCTTCCTCAGTGGCGTTGTCCGGGCGGGCCTGGTTTTTCATCCCGAACAGTCTCAGAACACCGGCCACAGCAACATTGACCAGCCACACTGCCGGGCGCAGAAAAGCGCTCAGAACCAAAACCACCGGCCCAGTGATGCGGGCGACTCTGTCACTCTTCTGCAGCGCAATGCGCCGCGGTACCAGTACGCCCAGTACCAGCGTCACAAAGCCAAGCACGATCGTGACCGCCGCCGCAAGGAGTGCATTCAGCGCACCTGCCGACAAAGCCGTTACCCCCCGGCCATCCACCAGCCATTGGGTGAGCCGTTCTGCCAGATGCAGGGCTGCAAAGGCGCTGCCAAGCTGGGCGGCAAACAGGCTGAACACCTGGAGCGCGGACAGCGCGCATTCCGGTGACTCCGCCAGCTTCAGAAGTTTTGACGCGCGGCGGTCTCCCTTCTCTGCGTCATCGCGCAGCGCGGCGGCATTCAGCTCAAACACAGCGGCCGTTGCCGCGGAACAGAAGCCCTGAACGAGGATCAGAAAAAGCTGTAAGATCAACTGCCATAAGAGCGGGTCATTCATAATTTTAATTCTCCTTTGTAATTGGGAAAAATTATAACATAAGGAACTCCGCTTTGCAATCAGACGCAGGTAAAATGGAGGTAAGAAAAAAGAAAAACTTTGGACACGGGATTTTGCGTTCATCATATTCATCAATTTTCCGAGTGGCGGAAGCACCCCTCTTCGCTGAGCAGTCTCAAATAACGACAATGACCGCGGAGAACTTTAAATGTCCCCCGCGGTCGTTGATCTTGTTATTCAAACGCAGAACGAAAGGTAAGCGTTTTGCTCTCTCCGGGCTCCAGCACAACGATACCCGGCTTGTCCGTAAGCCTGCGTCCCATAAAATGACCGTCCGGCAGGGCGGACCAGGGCTCGATGCAAATATAGTTGGTGACCACACCCTTCTGCGCCGTCCAGATGCCCAGATAGGGAAAATCGTCAAACTCCACCGTGACCTTTCGGGCGCTCTTGCGGCTGAACAGGGTGGCTCTGCGCACCGGCAGATCTCCCAGCACAATGGTGTCCAGCCCCACATCCTCAGGCAGCTTGGTCAGCACGCCGTTCTCCAACGGAATAAAACCTTTCCGCTCCTCCAGCACGCCGTTTTCGTCCATACCGTAGGGTTCCAGATGGTCGAGGCCCTCAAAGGCAATGGCATAGTCCCCCATGACCTCCCCGGGCATCAGGGTGGTGCGGTAGGCATCGTGGCCGCCCAGTTCAAAGGGCATGGGCTGAGCGGAATGGTTCGTCACCGTATGCCGTTTGGAGATGGCATTTCCCTCCAACGTGAAGGTGATGTCCAGCGTGAAGCGGAAGGGGTAGACCGCCAGCGAGTCGGTGCTGTTCCGGGTGCGGAAGGTCACAGTGTCTGCGCTCTGGGACACGACCTCAAACTCCCGTTCCCGGCAGAAGCCGTGCATGGGGGCCGAGATCATTTCCCCGTCCAGTTCGTACTGCTGGCCGATGAGCCGCCCGACCAGCGGGAACAGTGTGGGCGCGTGGCGCCCCCAGATAGCGGGATCCCCCTCCCAGATACGCTCCATGCCGTCCAGCTTCAGGCTGGTCAGCTCTGCGCCCCACGGATTGACCTTGGCCGTCAGGATACCGTTTTCCAATGTGATCATATTGTTCATATCATTCACCTCGCGTTGTGCTGTCGAATGCGCTCTTCCAGCTCTTTCTGGGCCTGTTTGACTTCCTCTTCAAAGGCCCGGGCGCTGATGCGCTGGGACTCATGGCCCAGAATGATGGTCTGCTCCATGCCGTCGGACGTCGCCACCCGCACCCGGTAATGGCGGCCCAGCTCATAGGTGGTGCGCTCAATGTAGGTGTCCGCCGTCTCCGCCTGCTTGGTGTAGACAACGAAAATATTGTTGACCTTCTCCGCCCGACCCGGATTGCCCTTCACTTTATAGGCGTCGAACACCAGAATGACCTTACAGCGGCGCACCCCCTGATAGTTGCTCAGAATGTGGATGAGCTGATTCCGGGCGGCGTCCAGATCCACCTTGGCCAGTTTATTGAGTTCGTCCCACGCAAAGATAATATTGTAGCCATCCACCAGCAGGAAGGTGTCGCCGATCTCGGCGTTCAGCAGCTTTGGCGCGTCCTGACGGCGCACTTCGGATTGGGGCGTGAAGGCGCTGGGCTTTTGATCCCCGTAGGTGCGCCGGAAGATGGCCTCCAGCGCCTTTTCCTCCTCCCGGGAGCCGGAATAGCTGGCACCGCCCCGGCGGATGGGCGCTGCGGGCGCCTCCTCCTCTGTTTTGGTCTGATAGGCCCAGGGCAGGTGCATATACTCCGGCACCTCGCTCCACTTCACGGTAAATCCGCCGCCATGGGCGCAGAATACAGAATCCGGCGAATTCTCCAGGTCAGCCTCCGGCCGGTAGTCCGCCGCAGCGATCACCTCCGGGGCATTGTGGCACGAACGATAGCCGCCGCTCTGGAGCGTGAGCCGCCCCCGGCCCTTGGTGTAGGCCGCCACCTCTTCCGGGTAATCGGCCAATTGCTCCACCGGGGCTGCGCCGGTGAGCACGCTCCGCTCCCCGTCCTGTTCCGGGGGCGCGAATTCTCCGCCAAAGCGTTGGAGATCCGCCATGGCGCGGCCCACATGTTCGGTGGGCACCTCCAGCCGGAACTGATACCACGGCTCCAACAAAACAGACTCCGCCCGCATCAGCCCCATGCGCACCGCCCGGTAAGTGGCCTCCCGGAAATCACCGCCCTCAGTGTGCTTGACATGGGCGCGTCCGGAGAGCAGGGTGATACGCACATCGGTGATCGGCGCGCCGGTGAGCACGCCCAAATGCTCCTTTTCCGCCAGATGAGTCAGAACGAGCCGCTGCCAGTTTCGATCCAGCGTGTCCTCACTGCACCGGGTAGCCAGCTCGACGCCGCTTCCCGGCTCCAACGGCTCCAGCAGCAGGTGCACCTCGGCATAGTGGCGCAGGGGTTCAAAATGTCCCACGCCCTCCACCGGGGCGGCGATGGTCTCTTTGTAGACGATGCTGCCCGGGCCGAAGGCGACCGCAATCCCGAAGCGTTCCCGAATGCGCTCCTGTAACACCTCCAGCTGCACCTTGCCCATGAGCTGCACCCGGATCTCCTGCCCGCGGCTGTGCCACACCAGCCGGAGCATGGGATCCTCCTCCTCCAACTCCCGAAGCTTTGCAAATGTGATCTGCGCGTCGCAGCCTTCGGGCAGGAGCACCTGATAGGTGAGCACCGGCTCCAGTGCCGGAGCAGGGGAATCCGGCTCCGCCCCCAGTCCCTCGCCGGGATAGGTGTGCGTCAGGCCGGTGACGGCGCAGACACCGCCGGCCGTCACCTCGCTGACGGGCTGGAATTTCGCTCCGGAATAGAGCCGCAGCTGGTCCGCTTTTTCCTCCCAGTCTGCGCCGGTCTTGTCCCGGCCGCGAAGCACCGTCTTCGGCTTCAGCGCGCCGCCGGTGACCTTCAGCCAGGTCAGCCGCACGCCCTGAGCATCCCTGCTGATTTTATAGATCTTTGCGCCGAACTCAGCAGGGGGATCCCGGAGCAGGGTATAGGTCTCCAGCGCCTCCAAAAAGGCGTCCACCCCCTCCAGCCGCAAGGCGGAGCCGAAAAAGCACGGAAAGAGCGTCCGCGGAGCGATCGCCCGGGCGAGCGCCGGATCGGACAGTGCGCCGGACTCCAGAAATTCGCCCATCAGCTCCTCGGAGCACATGGCCAGCTCCTCGTTCTCCTCCGCGCTTCTGGTGTCAAAGGGAATACAGGCATCGCTAAGCCGCTTTTTCAAATCCTTCAGGACTTCCGTTCGCTCCGCCCCGGGCAGATCCATTTTGTTGATAAAAAGGAACGTGGGCACCCGATAGCGCTCCAGCAGATGCCAGAGGGTCTCAGTATGCGCCTGCACCCCGTCGGTGCCGCTGATGACCAGAATGGCGTAGTCCAGCACCTGGAGCGAGCGCTCCATCTCGGCTGAGAAATCCACATGGCCAGGAGTGTCCATCAGGATAAGCCGCTTCTCCCCCAGGGGCAGGACCGCCTGCTTGGAAAAGATCGTGATGCCCCGCTCCCGCTCCAGCGTATCCGTGTCCAGAAAGGCATCCCGGTGATCCACCCGGCCCATCTTTTTAATTGTGCCGCCGCAGTAGAGCATCCCCTCGGAGAGGGTGGTCTTGCCCGCATCCACATGGGCCAGTATGCCAGTGACCAGATCTTTCATGCCGTTTCTCCTGTGTTGTAAAGTCTGTTCTCAGTTTATCATAGATCAGCCGGGAAATCTACGATAAATGGATTCGCCTGCGCAGTCGAGAATTTCTCTTGTTTTCCCATCTCAACCATGGTATAGTATATATAATACGCTATGCTAGCATAGATGGACAAACCGATCTCAGGGAGGGAATTTCATGGCCATTCATAAATCTGGTGAGGACTATCTGGAGGCGATCCTGATGGTGCGGCAGGAAAAGGGCTATTGCCGTTCGATCGATGTGGCGCATCACCTGAACGTCAGCAAGCCCAGTGTCAGCGTAGCCATGGGTATTCTCCGGGAGGGCGGCATGGTCACGACCGATGAGGACGGTCTGCTGAACTTCACCGAAGAGGGACTGAAGCTGGCCACCGACGTGTATAACCGCCACTGCCTGCTGACCGAATTTCTGCTCTATCTGGGCGTAGAGGATCGCATTGCCCGGGCAGACGCCTGCAAAATCGAGCACGACCTCAGCCCTGAGACCTACCGGTGCCTGCGCAAATTCGTGGATGATCTGAAGGCTAGGGGTGAAGCCCCTGCGCAAAACGTCCAAAAAGCGGAAAGCTGATTTTTAATTTCAAATGCCTGTGGTTTCCTTGAAACCACAGGCATTTTTTGCTCAAAAATTCAGATTCAATTCCTCCGCAAGGCAGTAGGGGCAGGCCACGCCACCCAGTTCGCCGAGGGAAACCACCGTATTCGCCGGATCATGTCCGGTCTCCTCCGGGCAGCGGTGCTTGCCCCGGGGCTTGAGCTTAAAGATCCAGGTCACATAGCGCTCGGGCAGCTTGGCCATGTGAGCGCCGTCCAGTTCTACGCAGGCCAGCAGACCGTTCTCCTTCTGGGGGCGGTTCAGGCCGGGAATGCGCAGGCCGTACTCCCGCTCCAGAAACTCCCGCAGCGTCACCAGCTGCGCCCAGTACATATAGGTGTGCTCCAGATGCTCTGTGTGATCTCCCCTCTTCATAGAATGGAGATGCAGGATCTGGGGATCTGCCGAATCGGTGCCGATACTGATGATGTCGACAATGTCCAGTCCCGCCCGGCGGCGGGCAGAGGCGTCGGCGATGTCCTTCTGCCGCAGCAAAAGCATCATGGAGCCGTAATTCCGGCTGTCCATATAGGGTGCAAAAAGCCGATAACTCCTGCGGTGGAACTCGGCAGAAGATTTGTTAATCTTGTTGGAACTCATTGCGCTCATCGTAAATTAAACTCCTTTAATGCTTACCCTAAGCATACCACGCCCGTCAAGCGGTCATTTTTCATCATATTTTCATTTGCTTTTCCCCCTTGAACAGGTATAATAATAGTATCTGAAACACGGGGAGGGATCTCCTTTGTTCTGGGATTCTGTCAATAAGGAGCTGATCTGTGCCGCCGCCGCGTGGCTGGCCGCTCAGCTCATCAAGTGCATCATCTGTCTGGTCGTCAATCGCTCGCTTCCGCTGAACATCATCTTCGGAAGCGGCGGCATGCCCTCCTCCCACTCCGCCACGGTCTGCTCATTGACCGCCGCCGTCGGCTTTGACTGCGGCGTCAGAAGCCCGCTCTTCGGCGTGTGCTGCATTCTGGCGTTCATTGTCATGTACGACGCCATGGGTGTGCGTCGGGAGACCGGCGACCAGGGCAAGGCGCTGAACGACCTCTTCCAGCTTTTTGCGGACATGGGCAAGCCCATCTCCCCGGAGAAAAAGTTCAAAGAGCTGGTGGGCCACACCCCCCTGCAGGTGGTCTGCGGCGCGATCCTCGGCATCGCCGTGGGCTGCGCGCTCATGCAGATCTGACGCGCAGGATCACAAGCAGTTCAACAGGCACGAGCCTTCCCGTCCGGGAAGGCTCTTTGCGAAGATAGGAGCATGAAATGACCATCTACAAAACCGCCTGCCGTGGCTGCCACGGCGGCTGTCTCTACAATGTCAGTGTGGACAACGGCCGAGTCGTTCAGGTGTGTCCCGCAAAAGAGGGACCGCTGAACCGCGGCCGGGGCTGTGTCAAGGGCATGAGCATCATCGAGCAGATGTATCACCCCGACCGGCTCCTCTATCCCCAAAAACGCATCGGGCCCCGGGGCAGCGGCCAATGGGAGCGCATCAGCTGGGACGAAGCCTATGACCTGATCGCGCAAAGGATGAACGGGCTCATCGAGCAATACGGCCCGGAGTGCATCTCCTCGCTGACCGGCACAGGCCGCCACCACCTGCCCTACTTCTTCCGGCTGGGCAACGCCATTGGCACGCCGAACTTCAGCTCTGCCGGAGCGCTGATTTGTCTCGGCCCCCGGCGCACCGCCGCCGTCATGACCTCCGGTCTCTTCGCCGGGGTGGACTATTTTGGCTCCAAACGCCCCGGCGGCATTCTGGTGTGGGGCGCCAACCCGGCCATCAGCGGCGCAGACGGAGAATTGCAGTGGTTCATCAAGGACGCGGTCAAAGAAGGCATCCCCATTGTGGTCGTCGACCCAAAGCCCACGGAGCTGGCCAGGAAGGCAAAGCTGTGGCTGCGTGTCCGCCCCGGTACCGACGGAGCACTGGCGCTCGGCATTCTGAACCTTCTCTTCACGGAAGATCTCTATGACCACGACTTTGTGGAGCGCTACACCCACGGCTTTGAAGATCTGCGTGCGCGCTGCCGGGACTATCCGCCGAACAAAGTGGCCGCCATCACCGGCATCCCGGCCTCTCAGATCCTGGCCGCCGCCCGGTGGATCGGCACCACAAAACCGCTGGGGCTGGAACAGGGCTGTGCCTTTGAGCAGAGCGTCAACGCCATGGACGCCTGCCGCGCCATCTTTATGATTCCCGCCGTCACCGGCAATTATGACGTGCCCGGCGGCTTTGTGGAGAGCATGGAGATTGTCCCCGCCGGACTGCGCCCGGCCAACGAACTGCCTCCGGAGCGCATCGAAAGGGCACTGACCGGCGGCGTTCCGTTCTTAAAGCGGGACACCATGGCCCACCCCTACCTGATGCTGGAGGCCATTCGCACGGGAAAGCCCTATAAAATCAGAGGAATGTTCATCAACGCCAACAACACTCTGCTCTCCATGGCGGACGCCCGGCACAGCTACGACTGCCTGAAGGAGCTGGATTTTCTCGTCTATATGGACATCTTCATGAATCCCACAGCGGAGCTGGCCGACGTGGTGCTTCCCGCCGCCTTGTGGCCGGAGGTGGACTGCGTGTTCGCAATGCCGGAATTTAGCGATCAGGTGGTGCTCTCCCAGCAGAAGTGCGTACAGGTGGGCGAGTGCAAGTCCGATGAGGAATTCATTCTTGAGCTGTGCCGCCGGGCGGGCTGGAACTACGGTTTCACCGACCAGCGCAGCATGATGGAGGCGCAGATGCAGGAGCTGGTCCGCCGCCGACCGGAATACCAGGGCTTCTCGCTGGACGATCTGCGCCGCCAGGGCTATCTGGCCCCGGAGCGCACCTACTATAATTACAAGCGCTGCGGCTTCCACACGCCCACCGGCAAATTCGAACTGCTGTCCACCGAGATGGCCAAGGCCGGCGTCGACCCTCTGCCCAGCTGGCACGAACCTTCGGAGACGCCGGTCAGCACTCCGGAACTGACCGACAAATACCCGCTTATTCTCACCACCGGCGGCCGCCAGCAGCCCTACTTTGTCTCCAACAACCGGCAGATCAAGTCCCTGCGCCGGATGGAGCCCTTCCCGCTGGTGCGAATGCACCCGGCGGCGGCACGGAAATACGGTCTCGCCGAGGGAGACTGGGCGTGGATCGAGACACTGCGCGGGCGCATCACTCAGAAGGTGAAGCTGGAGTCTGAGATGGCCGAAAACGTGGTGAACTGTGACTTCGGCTGGTGGTACCCGGAGGCAGGCGCCCCGGGCTACGGCTGGGACGAGTCCAACGCCAACATTCTTACCATCGCCGCACCGCCTTATGACCGCTACCTCGGATCCTACCAGCTGAGAGCCATGCTGTGCCGGGTCTATCCCAATCCGGACTGCAAGATCGAAGCGCGCTACAAGGCGTGGATGAATGCGGCACCTGAAACGGAGCAAACCGAATCTCTATGAAAAAAGTTATCAAATCTCTTCTTATCACCCTATTGGCCCTCATCGCCGCCTGTGCGGTGGCACTGGCTGTACTGTGGCAGAGCTATACTCCGCCTGACCCGTTGGAGACCACCGCCGCCGAGAGCGACGATCTGGACGTGGCCACCCGGACCTGGCTTCAGGCCTATGTCAACCGGCTTCAGGGCTGGCGGGTGCCGCCCTCCTACCAGGTGCGCAGCGTCACCATTGAGAGCACAGAAAAACTGAACGACACCTCCGTGCAGATCAACTATCAGCTGAAAACCATGCTGAAGCACGGACGCTTTGCCGAAGCCTTCGATGCCTCCTATGTGAGCGACCATGTCTATGCGGGTCAGCTGGCTGTCGTCTGGACGCAGGGCGAGGGCGGCACATGGTCGATCTCCGACATAATGCGCCCCGCCGCCTGGCAGATCGCCTTCGACCCGGAGATCCAGGCGGAACGGCAGCAAGCCCCAACAGTCCACTACGACCCAACGACTTATGACGGGTTACCGTATCTGGTGCAGAATGACACGCTCTTTGTCACCTATGACGAGGGGGAAACCTATCTTGAAGTACCAGACGGCTATGACAAGGTGTGCCTGCAAAGCAACGGCACCCATCTGGAGCGCCTGCGCACCAACGGCTATATCGTCACCCCGGAGCTCACCGCCTTTCTCACCTATTCGGATGAAGTCCGGCCCAACGCAACCTACGGCAGCAGCGAAGTCTACGATTACGGTTCCTACTCCGGCATGGAGACCGCCTGCCTCTACTACTCCCTCGACGAGGGTCAGAGCTGGCAAACCAGCCCCATTGCCTACGGGTACCGGGCCAACGACTTCCTGTCCCTGACGGCCGAGGGCATCTACGCCAGCTTTGCCGTGGATCGGGCGCTGGGCAGTGACTACTACACCTGTTATTTCTCCTCCGACCTCACAAACTGGACTGCGGTCGATCTGCCGGAGCACCAGAGCAATCTGACCTGCGTCTACTGGGCCCCCGACGGAACGGGATATTTCTCCGGCCCCTTCAATGCTGATTCTACTCAGCAATGCATTTACTACGCCACCACCGACGGCGGCGAAAGCTATCAGCGCCTGCTGTTCCCCTTGGAAGATGAGTATATGGAATACGGTGAATTCCCTTACCGTTCGCTGGACGGGATGTACGATGAGGACGGTGTACGCTATGCCATTCTCGGCCCCGGTCAGGACACCGACTATGCCGAGGCCGGAGCCAGTCAGCTCAAGCTGCTCTACCGCTCCGAAGACGGGATCAACTTCACCTTTGTAAAGGCACAGTATGACGACGCCATATACGCAGGATAAATAAGAGAGGACTGCCGCATTCGCGGCAGTCCTCTCTTATTTTGTTTATTGGCCCAAAAGTAGACCTTCACCCGACCGTTGTCCTACATCTCTGAGCAGACGGTTTCCGTGCTGTCGTCCAGTAAAGCCTGTCGGGCTTCTTCGTTCATGTGTGCTCACTCCAGCTCCAGCGCATCGGCCAGCTGGCGGAAGAGGGGGAGAAAGTCGTCCTGGATCATGGCAAAGACCCGCTGGGCAGTCTCCTCGTCGTAGATGTGGGAGGTCAGGTTGCGGACGTTCAGCAGCTCGATCCAACCCCGTTCGTTCTCAATCAGTCCGGCGGAGTAGGCCTTGCGCATGACAGCCTTGGGACTGTCCACGCCCTCGTTGTAGCCCTGGTCGATCAGATATTCCCGGGTTGTTTTCCACATCAGCTCCGTGCAGAACTCAAAGCGCTGGATCACGCCGTCCCGGATGCTGTCCAGCGCCAGCTTTTTGTAGTCCTCCAGCGCCCCGCTTAGCCGCTTTAGTGCCAGTGAGAGCTTGGTGCCCTTTTCTGTCAATTTGTCCATCAGGGTCACACCGTCCTTTTCGATGTTCTTGACCAGCTCAGGGCTGGTGCTGTCGTTTACATATACCAGATCAAATTCCAGCAGAGTGGGCAGTGCCTCCAGCGCGTCCACAAAGAAACTCCAGGAGTCGGGCGGGGCGCCGAATACGGCGATGTCGATGTCGCTGCGTTCCCGACAGTCTCCCCGGGCTCTGGAGCCGAAGAGCACAACCCGGGCTGCTCCGAGGTGCCGCCCGATGGCGGCGATCTGCTGGTAAATATTATTCAGATTCTGCATGGGACTCCTTTAGATTCTGTCTGATCTCGAACTCTATTTCAAGCTGTCTGGCCTCATACTGCGTTCCGTGTTTGCGGTTGATGATAGAGGCGACAATCCCCCAGCGCCAGCCGTAGCGGCGGAGACGGACAACATCAAGATAGATCTCACGGGTCATGGCGGCGCTCCTTTCTATTGTGCGGGTCAAACCCGCAGACATCTTTGATCTTGTATTTATAGTGTGGTCAAGATGGTGGATTGCATTTTTCGCATGGTTCGTAATTACGTTTTGCATCTTCCAGAGAAATTTCTTTTTCATATGCTGTGGGTTGCCAGCCAGATTCTCGGCGTAGTCACCCAGCTCAGCACTCAATTCTGTCTGTATAGGCTCCGCCCGCTTGCAGAGCGTTATGATTTGATCCGCAGTTGCCTTTTATCACTTCTCATCCACTATGTGCCTTAATCATAACACAAACAGACTTGAAGTCAAAAAAATTATTCTGAAGGGGTGAATATAGTGTGTATGATTCAAGCACCTTAGAAATATGATTTCTTAGCAAAGAAGGAAGCGCGTGATGGATACGCCGGATTCAAACAGCTTTGAAGATCGGAATAAAATCCGGAGAGAAGCGTTCGGTGTACAGCTAAAAAGCTCTCGGGATTGACCCGGGAGTTTTTTAGCTCATTGCGGTACGGACTCGTATGGTCCTTAAAAACGTTGAAACTTTTATAGTCAGTTGCAGAAAATCATTTCCTTTTCCCGAGGCAAACATAGTAATTCTGCCTTACCGGATCTGGCCGTTGCCGTGAATGACATACTTATAGCTGCACAGCTCTTCCAGCCCCATGGGGCCGCGGGCGTGGAGCTTCTGGGTGGAAATGCCCATCTCACAGCCCAAACCGAACTCGCCGCCGTCGGTGAAGCGGGTGGACGCGTTAACATAGACCGCAGCGGAGTCCACACCGGCAATGAACTGATCCGCGGCGCTGGCGTCCTCCGTAACAATGGCCTCGCTGTGGCCGGTGGAGTGGAGCGCAATGTGCTCGACGGCCTGCTCCACACTGTCCACCAGACGGACAGCCAGAATATAGTCCAGAAACTCCGTATCAAAGTCCTGTTCCCCGGCGGGTCTGCCGGGAATGAGCAGCGCGGAATCCCGATCAAGCCGCAGCTCCACCGGCGGCTTGCCCGCCTGTTCCCGCTCCTCGGTGAGCCGTTTCTGGAGCTTGGGCAGAAAGACCGGAGCAATGGCCCGGTGGACCAGACAGACCTCCTCCGCATTGCAGACGGAGGGACGGCTGGCCTTGGCGTTTTCAATGATGTTGACCGCCATATCCACATCCGCTGCCGCATCCACATAGACGTGGCAGATGCCGGTGCCGGTCTGGATGCAGGGCACCGTGGCATTCTCCACACAGGCGCGAATCAGCCCGGGGCCGCCCCGGGGGATCAGCAGATCCACATA
>OGCO01004478.1_pt1 | contig 14876 bp, 13 predicted proteins | sample 1570171 | NCBI WGS metagenome assembly OGCO01 (sample SAMEA4370583, study PRJEB24528) | human gut metagenome | reverse complement strand
TGCCGCAGAACAGCCAGCAGAACAGCAGGAACAGCTTGCGGCCGGTCTTGCCGATATACTTCTCGATCAGCATGCCCATGCTCTTGCCGTCATTCTTGACGGAAGCGTACAGAGCGCCGAAGTCGGTGACGGCACCGAAGAAGATGCCGCCCAGCAGGACCCACAGCAGAACGGGCAGCCAGCCGAAAGCGGCAGCCTGGATGGCACCGGTGACAGGGCCTGCACCGGCAATGGAGCTGAACTGGTGGGCGAACACCGTCCAACCGTCGGTGGGAACATAGTCCCGGCCATCCTCATGGACAACAGCCGGGGTCTTGGCGGTGGGGTCGATGCCCCACTTGTTTGCCAGCCAGCGGCCGTAGAGTGCGTAAGCACCGAACAGACACACGGCGGCGATCAATACGATGACCAGCGTATTCATTGTTTTTACCTCTTTCCTTTTTTTCATGCGGCAAACCGGCCAGGCGCACAGCGCCGTCCGGCAAGGCTGGCAACACCGCAGGGCGTAAAAAAGCCCTCGTCCATCCGGAAGATCTTCCTTGGGCGGAAGATCTTTCCCGAAGACGAAGGCTCACACATCCACTGCACAATGTGGATGATTTGCTCCGCGGTACCACTTCGCTTGCTGTCTGTGGACAGCCACTCCCACGCATGGCACATCTGCCATGCTGCCCGGTAACGGGGGCTGGACGGCGTTGCATTACTCAGGACGGTCAAGGTCCCGTTCACACACGCTGCTTGCAGGGGAGGGTCATTTGCTCCTGACTGCCGCCGTTGCATCAAAAAGGGCGGCTCGCTGAAAGAGGGTGCTGCAAATGATCATGTCCTGTTCGTCGCATTTGCCGAATGATTGCTCCTACTTTAGGGCAGAATTCATAATTTGTCAATATATTTCCGGGAAGTTCGGAGGATGCGCCAATTCGGCAAAGAAGTTCTAAGAGAATTTTAGGTGATTTTTATTCATATATGAAAAGAGCTAAATTGAACAGTGCATTTCCTGAAAAGAGTTCACGCAGAATGCTTGACTTTCACACTTTGAAGTGCTAAAGTAATAACACGATGAACCGACCCGATGTGATCAGAAGAAGGAGAACTGTTATGGCCGAGAAAAATCCCAGAAGAAACGAAACCATCGACGCGCTGTTCGACGCGATCCTCAGCCTGGAAACGCGGGAAGAATGCTACGATTTCTTCGAGGATCTGTGTACCGTCAAGGAGATCTCGGACATGGCGCAGCGTCTGGAGGCAGCAAAGCTGCTGCTGAACGGCAGCACCTACGAGCAGATCGTAAAAACGGTGGAGATCAGCACTGCCACCATCAGCCGCATCAACCGCTGCATCCAGTACGGCACCGGCGGCTACCGGCAGACCATTGAAAAGGTGCGCGAAAAGCAGCAGTAACGCCGCCACACGGCAGGGCATAGGATGGGGCGTGCAAACCCTCTTGACCGGAAAGGATGGTATTCTATGTCTGCTGAAACCTGTACCCGCTCCCAGTGCCCGGAGATGCCCAAGGTCACGCTGGACCAGGCTGTGATCGACCTAATGGAGAGCATCGCCCTGCAGGAAACGGCCCTCAGCCACATTCTGTGCGCCGAAAGCCAGAAGATGAAGGTGGCCATGGGCCTGGATGGGCTGGACCTGTGCAAGCTGCTGGAGGTCAACGACTCGGCAACCAACATGGTGCACGCCGTGGCCAACCTGGAGCTCGTGCTCAAGGATAAGCTGGAGTTCATCTCCAACAACCTCTACTATCCGCCTTCCGGCAGCGGCTGTTCTGCTGACCAGTAAGGCCCTCTGCCTGCCCGGGTGCCGGGCGGGCATTTTTGTTTACCGTCTCTTCACGGAAAGTTTGCATAAAAACCGGAAAATGCATTTGTTGGAATTGCTGAGGCGGTCAATCTGTGCTATACTATAGACTGTATCACCATGAAAGTGAGGAAACCGCAATTGCTGCATTACGATGCCATCCTGTTTGACGTGGACGGGACCCTGATCGATTCCGCTCCCGGCATTCTCCATACATTGGAAGAGGTCTTTCAGAAAATGGGCGTGGACGTCACCGGCGTCAACCTGCGCCGCTATCTGGGCCCGCCGCTGCGCAAGAGCTTCGGCGAGCACTTCACCGAGCTGGACAAGATCGAGCAGGCCACCCGCCTCTACCGCGAAAGCTACGCGGTGAAGGGCAGCCACGAATGCGCCGCGTACCCCGGTGCAGCGGAAATGCTGCAGCGCCTGAAGGACGCCGGGCTGATCCTGTGCACCGCTACTTCCAAGCCTACCGAGGTGGTCACCCCGATTCTGGAAGAAAAGGGTCTTGCACCCTTCTTTGATTTCATCGGCGGCGCGTCCATGGACGAGAGCCGCGACACCAAGACCGACGTGGTGCACTATGTGCTCAGCCAGCCCATGCTGCAGGGCAAGCGGGTGCTGATGGTCGGTGACCGCAACGACGACATGCGCGGCGCGGCAGACTGCGGTCTGGACGCTGCCGGTGCACTGTACGGCTATGGCAGCCGCGAGGAGCTTGCGCCCTTCCACCCGGTGCTGCTGGCCGAGAGCTGCGCCGACCTTGCCGACCAGCTGCTGGAGCAGCGTGCCTGAAACAACGCGCAATAAAGGGAATGGTGAAAACTATGAGACAGAATACACAACCGGAAAAACAGTCGCTGACGCCCATGCAGAAGCAGGCAGTGCTGGTGTGCATTGTGTGTGCACTGGCGGCGCTGCTGACCATTGGCATCACCCTTGTCCTGATCCACCGTGGCAAGGAACCGGCTGCCTCTTCGGAGCAGCCGGGTACCGAGCAGCCTGCGGATGATGCAAACATCGCCGACCATTACCAGATCAACGAACAGTCCAGTGCACTGCTCCCCGAGACGGCGGACGCGGGTGACGCCTACCAGAGTGAGACGCTGTTCATCGGCGATTCCAACACGGTGCGTCTGTATGCCAACGGCCTGATCAGCCTGCAGCAGTTCTGCGCCAAGGAGGGCATTGGCACAAGCGCTGCCCTGAACGAGGGCATCGTTACCTTTAAAAAGGACAGCAGCCGCTATACCATCGCGGAAGCTGTGGCCAAGATGAAGCCCCGCCGTGTGGTCATCATGCTGGGCACCAACGACACTGGCATGGCCGTGGAGGATTTCATCAGCAATTACAAGCAGCTGGTGCAGGCCATCCAGACCAGCTACCCCTACACCGACATCATCGTCAACACGGTGCCGCCGGTGCCTGCCGACCACTCCAACTATCCCAACATGGACCAGACCAGGATCGACGACTTCAATATGGCATTGCTGTCCATGTGTGAGGAAATGGGCCTGAAGTTCCTCAACACGGCCGAAGCCCTCAAGGATTCCACCGGCTACGGCAACGCCGACTATTACCAGAGCGGCGACATCCACCTCAAGACCTCCGGCCTGAAGGTGCTGCTGAACTACCTGCGCACCCATGCCTACGAGACCGAGGACCGCCGCCCGGACACCAACAACATTCCCAGCCGCGCCGAATATGTGCCCGACCCCAGTTCTGCTGTGGCTTCGTCCAGCAGTGAGGTGACCTCCTCTTCTTCCGAAGTGCAGGAGGACACCACCCAGTATCAGGCATCCTACCGCGTGGATAAGACCGGCGGCGGTACCCTGAGCGCCGGCAATGACAACGGCAAGACCACACTGACCTACAGCGTCGGTGCAAGCCAGTCGGTCAGCGTCACGGCGGTCCCGGCATCGGGTTATGTGTTCGTCAAGTGGAGCGACGGCGTGACCAACAAGACCCGCACGGATGCCAACTTCAAGCAGAATCTGGATGTGACCGCCGTGTTTGCTGCCGCCTCGGTGAAGATCAGCAGCAGCGGCAAGGCTGCAGTGGGCGGCAGCTGCACCTTCCACGCGAAGATCAGCGGCAAGCATCTGGAGGCAGATTCCATCCGCTGGTATGCCAACGGTGTGGAGGCTGCTTCTGCCGCAGGCCAGACCAGCGTGACGGTGCCCATTACGGCTGAGATGCAGGGCACTACCTTCAAGGTCTACGCAGTGGTGAGCTACAACGGCAGCACCGTCACCAGCAACACGCTGGAGATCACGGTGCCCGGTGTCCCGGCAGCTTCTTCGGGCTCTTCCAGCAGTTCTTCCGGCAGCTCCGGCTCTTCTTCGTCCGGCAGTACTGCTTCGTCTGGTTCTTCCAGCACTTCTTCCGGGGCTTCCTCCGGAAGTACATCCGGTTCTTCTTCCTCTTCTTCGTCGGAAAAGGAATCCGTCAGCAGCTCCAACGGGGCCGAGAGCACCAGCTCCTCCCACAGCACCAGCTCCTCCCACAGCGGCAGCTCGTCTCACAGCGGTTCCTCGTCGGAAGCCGGGAGCGGCAGCACCTCGCACAGCGGCAGTGCGGCCGCCAGTTCCTCCCACAGCAGTTCCGAGAGCAGCTCTCACAGCAGTACTTCCTCTGAGAGCCCGGCTCCCAAGGCAGAAGCCGAAAATGACACGGCCGAAGAACCGGCAGCCCGCTCCTGAGCGCAGAACCCTTTGCCCCTGCGCCGCATAGGCTGAGGGGAAGGGAGGCGGTTCGATGTTCTGGGAAGAGCCGCGGGTGCCGGGCCTGCCCGGTGCAGAAGATGTGACCGACGGCAGCGTGGATTACTACGATACCGATTGGGAAACTGTAGAAAACGGTGCACTGGAGGAGGAAATGCAGAAATGCAATGCCACTCCCTGCACCGCCCAAACAACCTGTTCAGAAAACAAACCGGAACAAACCGACGTACAGGCGTATGAAATGATTTCGGAATGAACAGAAGCCAGCTCTGCCCACCGCAGGGCTGGCTTCTCCCTGTTGTAATGCCCGCCCTGCAAAGCGGGCCGGAAAAGGAAATGAGGGGATATTATGGCAAAATACTATTGCATCCTGTTTGATGCGGACAATACGCTGCTCAACTTTGACGCCGCCGAGAGCAAGGCACTGGCCGAAACGCTGGTGAACTACGGCATCGAGCCGGACGCCGAAACAGTGCAGACCTACCGCACCATCAATGAGGAACTGTGGCGTCAGCTGGAAAAAGGCCAGATCCGCCGCGAAAAGCTGCTCAACGAGCGGTTCAGCCGCTTCCTCAAAGCCATTGACGCCGCCGGAGACGGCGCAGAGATGAACCGCTATTATCTGGAGCAGCTGTCTACCCACCCGGACCTGATGAACGCCGAGGTGCTGGACGTGCTGCGGGAGCTGTCGGAGGTGGCCACACTGGCCGTGGTGAGCAACGGCGTCCACAAGGTGCAGACCCGGCGGTTGGCCGAGAGCGGCGTGTCCAACTTCATGGAGGATGTGTTCATCTCCGAGAAGCTGGGCTGCGAGAAGCCCGGTGCACGCATCTTTGACGCCGCCCTGCGGGCACTGGGCGTGGAGAACCGCGAGCATGTGCTGATGGTGGGCGACAGTCTGACCAGCGACATCCAGGGCGGTGCAAACGCCGGGCTGGACACCTGCTGGTTCAACCCCAACCACACCGAGAACCCGGGCAAGGTGATCCCCACCTACGAGATCACCAGCCTGGAAGAACTCTATCCGCTGGTCATGGAGCAGGACGAGCTGGCCAATGTGGGACTGAAGAACCGCCGCCACCAGTGCTGAGCCCCTGCGGGACCGCAGCAGAACAGAATGGATTGAAACAATGCTGATACATTTGGAAAAACTTGGAAAGAGCTTTGGCGAAAAAGTCGTGCTGCACGATGTGACGGCCAGTGTCGAGCGGGAGGACCGTATCGGCATCGTGGGCCAGAACGGCGCGGGCAAGACCACGCTCCTCAAGATCCTGACTGGAGAATATCAGGACTATGACGGGGAATTCAGCGTGACCCACGGGGTGACCCTGGGGTACCTGGAACAGAACGCCAAACTGGACCCCACGCTGGACATCTACGGCGAAATGCGCGCCACCTTTGCGCCGGTGCTGGACGCCATGGCCCAGATGCAGGTTTTGGAGCGCAAGATGGCAGCCCAGCCTGACAACACCGACCTGCTGGCCCAGCACGACGCACTGCAGAACATCGTGGATGCCGCCGACGGCTACAACATGGATGTCAACATCAAAAAGGTGCTGTCTGGCATGGGCTTTGCGCAGGACACCTGGGAAAAGAACATTGCCGTGCTTTCCGGCGGTGAGCTGACCCGGCTGCGTCTGGCAAAGCTGCTGCTGGAAAAACCGGATGTGCTGATCCTGGACGAGCCCACAAACCACCTGGACTTTGCCACTATGGAATGGCTGGAAAATTACCTCAAGGGCTACTCCGGCGCGGTGCTGGTGGTCAGCCACGACCGCTATTTCCTGGACAATGTGTGTACCAAGATCTGGGAGGTTTCCTTCCAGACCATGACCACCTACAAGGGCAACTTCTCGACTTACCTGCCCCAGAAGGAGGCCGCTGACGCCCTGCGCCAGAAGCAGCACGATGCCGACGTAGCACTGGCCGAAAAGCTGCAGGACTATGTGGACCGGAACCTGGTACGGGCCTCCACCACCAAAATGGCCCAGAGCCGCCGCCGCCAGCTGGAAAAGCTGGAGATCACCGAAGCACCCAAGGACGAGACGAACCAGCTCAAATTCCGCTTTGAATACGATGTGGAACCCTGGAACGAGCTGGTGATGCTCAAGAACCTGACCATCAAGATCGGGGACCGCACCCTGCTGGAGCCCTTTACCTATACGGTGTGCCGCGGCCAGCGGCTGATTATCGCCGGCCCCAACGGCGCGGGCAAATCCACCCTGATGCAGGTGCTGGACGGCAAGCGCCGCCCCTCCGGCGGCATGGTGCGGCTGGGCACCGGCGCACGGCCCAGCATCTTTGCCCAGCAGCAGAACCGTCTGGGGCAGGGCCGGGTCATCGATGTGATCTGGAACAAGTACCCCCGCATGACCGAGCTGGAGGTGCGCAGCCATCTGGCAAAGCTGGGCTTCCGGGGCGAGACGGTGTTCAAGCCCTGCGAGGCGCTTTCCGGCGGCGAGCTGGCCCGCCTGCGCTTTGCGGAGATCGTGCTGGAACGGCCCAACCTGCTGTTTCTGGACGAGCCCACCAACCATCTGGACATCTACACCCGCGAAAACCTTACCGAGGCCCTCATGGCCTACACCGGCACGCTGCTGCTGGTCACCCATGACCGCCACCTGATGAACAGTCTGGCCTGCCCCATCCTCTACCTTGAGGACGGCAAGGCCACCCTCTACCCCAGCTACGATGCCCTGATGGGCCGCAGCGCCCCGGCACCTGCCGTGCAGAAGGCCGCCGAACCGGCCAAGACCGGCTACGGCAGGGAGCAGCGCCGCCGCCGCGCCGAGCTGCGGGCCAAGATCAAGGCCTGCGAGGACGAGATGGAAGCCTGCGGTGCACGCGAAGTGGAGCTGGACAACGAGATCAACTCCCCGGAGGTGTACAACGACCCCGACCTGCTGCGCCAGAAGAGCGACGAGCTGAGCGACCTGCGCTTCCATCAGGAAGAGCTGTTTGCCGCGTGGGAAGCTGCCATGGAAGAGCAGGAAAGCTACGAGCAGAGCCAGCAGACCGAAGAGTAAAGGAGAGTGCAGCATGCCCCAAAACAGACGCAGTTACGAAAAAACGCGCCGCATCGCCCTTTCCGGCCTGCTGTTTGCGCTGGCCATGGCACTGTCTTTTATTGAGGGCACGCTCACCATCCCGGGCCTTTTGCCGGGCATGAAGCTGGGCCTTGCCAACATCGTGGTGATGTACGCGCTGTTTTTCATGGGGCCGAGGCAGGCGCTGGTGCTGGACGTGCTCAAGGCACTGTTCGTGTTTCTGGTGTCCGGCTTCACGGCGGGCTTTCTCTCGCTGTGCGGCGGCCTTTTGTCCCTGCTGGTGATGTGGGTGCTGTACTATCTGCTGCCGGTGCGGCCAACCTGGTTCATCCTGTCCGTATGCGGCGCACTGGCCCACAACATCGGCCAGCTGCTGGGTGCGGGCGTGATCATCTCGTCGTCGCTCTCGTTCTACTATGCGCCGGTCATGCTGGTGCTGGGCCTTGTGATGGGCGCACTGACCTCCATCACCCTCAAGGCCCTGCTGCCGGCGCTGGGCAAAATGGGCTTCTCCACGCAGGAAAAGCGGGGGGAATAACCAACCGTCCATGCATCACAGTTGCATTTTGGCCGGAAATCAGTATAATAAGGAAACAACCTGCTATTTTTAAGATAAAATCTCTTGCATACAGCGCTGCCGCCGTGGGAAAGTGCGCGGCAGCCGGGAGGTGTTTGCACTATGAGTGAAAAAGTTACCATCAAGGTGGAGCGCAAAAAGCTGCATCTGCCCACCATCGCCCTGCGCGGGCTGGTGGTGTTCCCCAACAATCTCGTCCACTTTGAGGTGGGCCGCGAAAAGAGCATTGCCGCCGTGGAGTGGGCAATGGCAAATAATTCCAACGTGTTTCTGGTGGCACAGAAGTCCATGGACACCACCGAGCCGCAGCAGGCAGACCTGTTCAGCTACGGCGTGGTGGCCGAGGTCAAGCAGGTGCTGCGCGTCTCCGGGGACCTTGTAAAGGTCCTGGTGGAGGGCAAGTACCGCGCAAAGCTCAGTGCACTGGATGCCAGCGGCGATTTTCTGCTTTCGGAGGTGCGCCCGGCCCCGGTGCGCGCAGGCAAGGCCGACGATGCCGTGGAGACCGAAGCGCTGCTGCGCGCCCTCAAGGCCGGGTTTGACGAGTACCTTGGCATGAACCCGCGCCTTGGCAAGGACGTGGTGTTTGCCATCGTTTCCAGCGACGACCCCGCCTTCCTCAGCGAGTACATGCCTGCAAACCTGCTGTTCCGCTACGAGGACAAGCAAGCTGTGATGGACGAGGGCACCCTGAACGGACGGCTGAAAAAGCTCATCGAGATGCTGCGCCGTGAGTGTCAGGTGATGAAAATTGAAAAGGAGATCGCGGAAAAGGTCAACGAGTCCATGGACAAGAACCAGCGCGATTACTACCTGCACGAACAGCTGCACATTATCAGCGACGAGCTGGGCGAGGGCGATGACACCCACGCCGAGGCCGACGAGTACCGCCGCAGGATCACCGGGCTGCACCTTGCCGAGGACAGCGAGAAGAAACTGCTCAAGGAAGTGGACCGCCTTGCCAAGATGCAGGGCTCCAATCAGGAGGCAACGGTCATCCGCACCTATCTGGACACCTGCCTTGACCTGCCGTGGAACACCTTTACGGTGGACGACCTTGATATCAGCCGCGCACAGCAGATTTTGGACCGCGACCACTACGGCTTGAAAAAGGTGAAGGACCGCATTCTGGAAACGCTGGCCGTGCGCAAGCTGGCACCGGACGTGAAGGCACAGATCATCTGCCTTGTAGGCCCTCCGGGCGTGGGCAAGACCAGTATTGCACGCTCCATCGCCGAAAGTCTGGGCCGCAAGTATGTGCGCATCAGCCTTGGCGGCGTGCGGGATGAAGCCGAGATCCGCGGCCACCGCCGCACCTACATCGGCGCCATGCCCGGCAAGATCATCAGTGCCATGATCACCGCCAAGAGCTCGAACCCTCTGATGCTGCTGGACGAGATCGACAAGCTGGCCGGTGACTTCCGGGGCGACCCGGCGGCAGCTCTGCTGGAAGCACTGGACCCCGAGCAGAACAGCACCTTCAACGACCACTTCCTGGACATTCCGTTCGACCTGAGCCATGTGCTCTTCATCACCACGGCCAACGATCTGGGCAGCATTCCCGGCCCCCTGCGCGACCGCATGGACGTCATCGAGCTGCCCAGCTACACCCGCGTGGAAAAATACAACATTGCCCGCAAGCATCTGCTGCCCAAGCAGCTCAAGGCCTGCGGTCTGACCGGCAAGGTCACCCTGAGCCAGAGCGCCCTGTACGGCATCATCGACGGCTATACCCGCGAAGCCGGCGTGCGCAATCTGGAGCGCACCATTACCAGTGTGCTGCGCAAGTGCGCCCGCAAGATCGCATCCGGCGAGGCGGAGACGGTGTCGGTCACCGGCTCCATGCTGGAAGATCTGCTGGGCCCCCGCTTTGTCAAGCCCGACTTTCTCAACCGCACCAATGCCGTGGGCATCGCCAACGGTCTGGCCTGGACCAGTGTGGGCGGCGAGACCCTGCCCATTGAGGTGCAGGTCATCGACAACGGCAGCGGCAAGATCACGGTGACCGGTTCGCTGGGCGATGTGATGAAGGAGAGCGCTCAGCTGGCTGTCACCTGGGTGCGGGTCCATGCGCTGGAATACGGCATCGACCCGGAGCGGCTCAAGAAGTGCGACCTGCACATCCACGCCCCGGAAGGTGCTGTGCCCAAGGACGGTCCCTCGGCCGGTGTCACCCTGACCACGGCGCTGGTGTCCTGCCTGTCCGGCCTGCCGGTGCGCGGGGATGTGGCCATGACCGGCGAGATCACCCTGCACGGCAACGTGCTGCCCATCGGCGGCCTGCGGGAAAAGAGCATGGCGGCCTACCGCGAGGGCATGAAGACCGTGCTCATCCCCAAGGACAACGAACCCGACCTGTACGAGGTGGACGACGAGGTGAAGAAGAACCTCACCTTCCTGCCCATGCAGAGCCTGACGCAGGTGCTGAACGCGGCCCTGCTCAAGCCCCAGAACGCAAAGAAGGCCAAGGCTCCCAGCCGCACCCATGCAAAGAAAAAGGCGGCAGACGCCGCCATCGTGCCGCCCACCGCCGAAAAGCCCCAGCCCGGCGCGGTGTGCTGAGGGAAAAGAACTCCTTCAGTCTCGCATTCGCTCGACAGCTGTTCCCCTTCTGGCACTTCGTGCCACCTCCCCCGACCGGGGGAGTCTGTCTCATGGAGGGAGCCTCTGGCGAAGAGGGAAAGTTTGCCGCCATGCCAAAGCCTCCCTCTGGGAGGGAGGTGGCACGGCGCAAGCCGTGACGGAAGGAGTTCTTTAGCCCCTCTTACTGCAAGAGGGGCCTTTTGCGGCAGAAAGGAACCTTCCATGCATATCCTGATCTGTGACGACGATGCGGCGTTCGGCGCGCGCATGGCAGAATATGTCACCGTCTACTTTACCGCCCGCAGCGTGCAGGTGCACACCGCCGTCTGCACCAGCGCAGCCGAGGTGCTTGCAACGCCGGGGCTGGAGCTGTATCAGCTGGCGTTTCTGGACGTGGACATGCCCGGTGCAAACGGCATGGTGCTGGGCCGTCAGCTCAAGCAGAAGTGCCCCGGCCTGATGCTGGTGTATGTTTCGGCCTATCTGGAATTTGCGCTGGAAGGCTACACGGTGAACGCCTACCGCTACCTGCTCAAGCGGGACATTGCGCGCACCCTGCCCAAGTGTCTGGACGACCTGCTTGCCGCCCTGACCGACCAGCGCAAGACCCTGACGGTGCACCACAACCGCACCGAAACGGAAATTCCGCTGGATCAGATCTATTATCTGGAAAGCGACCTGCGCCAGATCAACGTCTACGGCGACATTGCCCGCCAGCCCATCTGCACCTACTACGGCAAGATCGCCGACCTGCCGCCCATGCTCTACGAGAACGGCTTTTTGCAGGTGAGCCGCAGCGATGTGGTGAACATGAAATATGTGCGCAGCATCCGCAGCTACCGCGCCCTGCTGAAAAACGGGGTGGAGCTGAGCGTGAGCCGCGCAGGCTATGCGGCCATCCAGAACGCATATCTGGAATGGAAGGGGCAGTATGTGGATGAGTGATGCATTTGCGGAAATGATGCTGGGGCATCTGGTGTGTCTGGTCCAGGGGAACGCCTTTATTCTGGTGGAGTGGGCCTATCTGGGCATGGGAAAACTGCGCTGGCCGGTTCTGTGGGCAGAGCTGCTGTGTATGGGGCAGCTGGGCCTGTCACTCGCAACAGGAATGTCATTTTTCAATGTGCAGAGCGTCCTGCTCAATGTGCTGTACCTTTTTGTTACGGCGCAGCTGTTTGGCGGAACCTTTGCCGATAAGCTCACCGCCTGCCTGATCAACGGCACCATGTGCCTGCTGGTGGAGAACACGGTCAACTATACCTACTCCTGGTTCACAGGAGCGCGCACCGGCGAAGCATGGCAGCACCCCGGCTGCCTGATCGCGCTGTGCGCCGCGAACCTTATCGTGGGTGCAGCAGTTGCGCATTCCCTGTACAGCTGGAACCAGAAGTGTGCTCTGCAGCCGCTGCAGGCGCTGGTGATGTCCTTTTTCCCCGGGGTGGCTGTGGTGCTGAACATTGTGCTGATGGTCACAGGGACCCAGCAGCCCGCTACCCGGATGACCATGCTGCTCACCTTTGGCATGAGCGTGGCGGTGCTGGTGCATATCGCCATCGTGCAGATGTTCAACGATCAGGTGGTGCAGCGGCAGAACTCCCGCTACCGTGCTCAGCTGGAACAGCAGCGTGCCGAAGCCCTGCTGGATTCCTACACGGAACAGCGCCGCCTGACCCACGAGTTCACCAACCACATGACAGCCCTTACCGCCCTGCTGGATCAGGGAGATCTGAAAGGCGCACGGGCCTACATTGCCAGCGTGAGCAAAACGGTGGCGGCGGGCACCACCATCATGGATACCCACAACCCGCTGCTGGATTCCATTCTGAGCAAAAAATACGAAGAAGCGGCAAAAGTTGGCGTGAACATTTACTTTGACCTGTGCGATCTCAAGCGGATGCCCTTCGACAGCATGGATATGGTCATCGTGCTCTCCAACCTTCTGGACAACGCCACCCGCGCCGCAGCGCAGGCCCTGCCGCCGGAGGTGCATGTGCGCATCCGCAAAACGCCGGAAGAATATCTGATCTCGGTGCGCAACCGCGTGCAGGAAGACCTGCTGCTGGAGGAGGGCAAGCTGCCCGGCACCACCAAAAAGGAGAGCGGCCACGGCATGGGCCTTGCCAACGTGCAGGACGTGCTGCGCAAGTACGGTGCCGAGTACACCGTGAGCTGCCGCGACCGGTGGTTCCGGTTTACCTGCGCCATCCCGTGCGCAGTTCATGACATGAGCACCGACAATTTATGACATGTTCTATGCAACAGGCACGCAACAATGCTATACTAAGGCCAGTAAAGGTGACCTCCTGCCGGGGCAGGGCGGATTTGCGGCCAAAGGAAAACCTGGTGAAGCTTTGCCCCCCTGTGCAGTGATCCGGGCAGCGGTGCGTGTTAAGCTGCTCTGTTTTCCCTTTGCTCTTCGCTGTGCAGTCCTCATGCGCTGCGCAGCTCATCTGGCGGGGCTTTCAACGGCGAACTTTGGGGTTTGCTGCTGATAAAGTCACTCGGTACGTCGCATTTCTGTCCGGCAGGTGCTGCTTGTGGGAATGGAGCATCTGCCGCACAGGGCATTTGCGTCGGTGAGAGTTCCGTCAGATTTTTTATTGCAAAAAAAGAGCTGCTGTACGGCAAAATTGCCTGATACAGCAGCTCTTTTTCTGTGTCGTTATTCCGGTTTTACCTGCAGCTCCTGCTCACAGTAGATGCAGCGATATTTGCCGTTGGAGCTCAGCTCAAAGATCTGGTCGCACTCTTCCTCAATGGAGGAGATGCAGCGGGGGTTGCGGCATTTTACAATGTTCACAAGGCGCTTGGGGGGCATCGGCTTTTCCTTGCGCACGGCCTTGCCGTTTTCAATGATGGTCACGCTGATGCCCGGGTCAAGGTAGGCCAGCACATCCAGGTTCAGCCAGGAAGCATCGCCCTCCACCTTGATGATGTCCTTGCGGCCGCTGGCGGTCTTGCTGCTGCGTGCATTCTGGATCAGCGCCACGCTGGCGGTGCGGTTGCCCGCAATGCCCAGCAGGTCCATCAGGCCAATGGCAGTGCCTGCCTTGATGTGGTCGATCACGATGCCGTTCTGAATTTCATCGATGTTCAGCATATCAGTTCTCCTCCTTAGGTGCCTTGGGGTCGCGCAGGCCCAGCAGGGTCATGATCAGTGCCATACGCACATACACGCCGTTCTGCACCTGCTCAAAGTAGGCGGCGCGCGGGTCGTCGTCCACGTCCAGTGCAATCTCGTTGACGCGGGGCAGGGGATGCAGCACAGCCATATCCGGCTTTGCAAGGCTCATCTTTTCCTTGGTGAGGATGTAGCTGTTCTTCAGGCGGATGTAGTCCTCCTCGTTGAAGAAGCGCTCCTTCTGCACGCGGGTCATGTACAGGATGTCCAACTCCGACATGGATTCCTCCAGACTGCGGGTCTCCTGGTAGGGGATGCCGTTGGCCTCCAGCACGTCCTTCACGATGTAGTCCGGCACGCGCAGCTCTTCCGGGCTGATAAGCACGAACCGGATGTTCTTGCAGCGGGCCATGGTCTTGATGAGGGAGTGCACGGTGCGGCCGAATTTCAGGTCGCCGCACAGGCCGATGGTCAGGTCATCCAGCCGTCCCATGCGGCGGCGGATGGTCATGAGGTCCGTCAGGGTCTGGGTGGGGTGCTGGTGGCCGCCGTCGCCCGCGTTGATCACCGGGATGCGGGAGTAGCGGGAAGCGCGCAGCGGTGCGCCCTCTTTGGGGTGGCGCATGGCCACGATGTCCGCATAGCAGGACACCACGCGGATGGTGTCGGCAACGCTTTCGCCCTTGCTTGCGCTGGACACGTTCTCACTGGGAAAGCCCAGCACATGGCCGCCAAGGTTCAGCATGGCTGCCTCAAAGGAGAGGCGGGTGCGGGTGGAAGGCTCGTAGAACAGGGTAGCCAGCTTTTTATGCCGGGCCACCTCCTGATACGCGGCCGGGTCGTCATGGATGCGGTCGGCCAGGTCGAGCAGAGTGGAAATTTCCTGCTGGGTAAAATCCAACGGGTCGATCAGATGTCGCATGGGTGCATACCTCCGTCAGTTTTTTTGGTTTAGAGCAGCTTGCGTAAAATGGAAAAATCAAAGAAGTTTGTGTAGTAGCTCAGCGAACGCATCA
>OGCO01004470.1_pt1 | contig 14893 bp, 27 predicted proteins | sample 1570171 | NCBI WGS metagenome assembly OGCO01 (sample SAMEA4370583, study PRJEB24528) | human gut metagenome | reverse complement strand
CGTAAAACAGGAACAGAATCATGAGCGAAAACAAATTAAATGTGATTGTACCGAAAGATTATAACGGTGCACCTATTGAAGTAGTATTGAGAGAGGGTGAGGCACCAGAACTTTTGGAGATAAAAGAACCTGAAAGGGTTGTGATAAGTGGGACTATTGACACTCCTTTCAGATGGCTGGAAAAGCGCATTGAATTAATCAACCAAAAAGCGTCGAACATCATTGTAAACCGTGATGTGATGGGGATAGCATTGACGGTTGACGAAACGAACTATTACCAATCGGACATCAGAGGTGAACTGAAAACCTCCAAAGAAATGATGGAGTTCGGTATCAACACCGAAAAGAAATGGGAACCTATTAAGTTGTCCAAGTTCTTAAAGATGCACCGTGCTTTCTTTACCGATAAATCACAAAATATGATGCTTGTTTCTACTTTAAAGAACTTCAAGGCAAAAGTAAACCAAGATATTGAACGCAGTAAGGAGGAAAATGGCAGTAAGGTGGATAACTACTCGCAAGTGGTTGATTCTAATTTGCCGAAATCGTTCAAATTGAATATCCCTCTTTTCAAAGGCTTTGCCAATGAAGAGATAGAAGTCGAGATTTACGCAGATGTGGACGGTCGGGATGTATCTCTTTCTCTTGTGTCTGCCGGTGCAAATGAAGCCATTGAGGAATATAAGAACAAGGTGATTGATGAACAACTGGATGCCATCAGGCAGATTGCACCGGACATCGTAATCATCGAAGTATAACTTTGTTAACCTGCCTGCTCGGTCTGTAAAGATGGGGCAGGCAAACATGGGGATGCGCAGTGGAGTGCTTTTGACTTTCGAAAGGTGCACATGGTAGAAAGTACGGTACGTGAGATATAAGGAGTAATTAACCTTAGAAGTAGCGCAAAAGGATATAGTCCTTAATTGGGTGTTCGAATCGCCCCATCTCCACATAAATGTGAGCCACACATAAATGGCATGGGTTTTAAATAATGGTTGTGCCCCGAAGAATGCGCTTCGGGGCTTTTAATTGGGAAAGATTATGAGAATAGACAAAATTAAGACAGTAGGTCAGCTTAGAAAGGTTATTGAGAATCTTTCCGATGACTACGAAATCGAGATGCGTGTCAGACGCAAATTGACGGATGAAGACATAATTAAGTTGCATAAAAAGTACGGTAAGATATATCCTTATCCATACGAAACAAGTTATTCAGAACTTGAATTTGATGATGTAGGTGTGTCTGACAAAGTATTATGCTTGGGAGTTGAACTAAAAGACGAATGATATGCCGTACTACATAAAAAAACGAACAAAGGCTAAGAAGAAAGACAAGCCTTTACCCTTGTTTGATAAAGCAGGGGTAACAGTAAAGAAGAAGCCGGATTTGAAAGCTAAGCTCGACAAAGAGTTTTCCCTTTTCATCCGGCTTCGTGATTGTATGCCAAACGGGTATTTCAAGTGCATTTCATGTGGACAGATAAAACCGTTCGGGCAAGCGGATTGCGGTCATTTTCATTCACGCCGCCACCTCTCTACAAGGTTTGACGAAGATAACGCTCATGCCGAATGCCGAGCGTGCAACCGGTTTAGCGCAGACCATTTGATTAATTACGAAAAGAATCTAATAGCCAAAATCGGGCAACAGAAATTTGACTTGCTGAAAGTGAAAGCTGCTGGTACTTCTAAGATGCCAGATTTTGAGTACGAGCAACTAATTAAGTATTACAAAGCACTCAATAAGAAGTTACGAAAGGAGAAAGGTTTATGAGTTATGTATTGCGAGATTACCAACAGAAAGCCTCTGATGCATGGCATATTTAACTAATGTGAGATTCTAATATGAAAAGTATAAAAGAAGTAATCAGGGACATTGAGCATATTCCGAAATGTCCGAGAAGTGGAGAAATGAACTTTTACTATTATATCGTAAATCCAATAAAACAAAAAAATATGAGTTACATCAAATTTTACGACAACGGAGTATCCATAGAAATAGGGACTCCTGCTAATGACAAATCAATATTATGTTTTGATTCAAAAGTTGATATTGATGAAGAATCTCTTATTACTGTAAATATTAGCAAAAAGGAGGTCCAAGAGCTAATCTTGTTTCTTCAAAATAAAGTTGAGGATATGGTATAATGGCAAATACAAGAACTGGTTTTCTTTATTATAACTTAGATACTGACCGGTTCCAAGATATACGGATCAAAAGACTTAAAAAAGATTTAGGTTGTGACGGATTTGCCGTTTACGAATATTTATTGAACGAAATCTACCGAGTAAGAGGTTGTTTCCTTGTGTGGGACGAAAGTACTGCCTTTGACGTAGCCGAATACTGGGGATTGAAGGAAAATAAAGTGAATGAAATAGTACGTTACTGTTGTGCTGTGGGGCTTTTTGATAAAGCACTGCTCTCTAATGGGAATATACTTACTTCACCATCCATTCAATCAAGATACGTAGAAATGTGTATTCGTGCAAAGCGGAATGAAATCAAAATTCCGGAAGAATATGATATTCTTCCGGAAGAATCCAAGATTATTCTGGAAGAATACCTAAAAAAGAAGGAAGTTTGCCGCAATAGTATTAAAGTAAATATAAAGAAATCTTCTAAAGAAGACAAAGAAAGTGCCATCCATCTGGAAATATTAGAAAAATCTCTGGAAGACTGCTATGAGGAACTATCCACTAATAGTTCATGGATAGAGACCGTAGTAATGAACAAGAGGTCTGCTGGTCATCCAAATCTGACTTTGGATAGTTTTCAGGAATATCTCAAGAGATTCTTTGCAAAACTTCAAAATGAAGGAGAAACCCGCAAAAGCCCTAAAGACGGAATGGCTCATTTTGTCAGGTGGCTAGATATTGAACTTGGAAAAGCTAAAACGGACATGTACAAGACAGAAAATGAGCAGTTACTATCCTCTGCAAAAGGGAATAGTAGCAGATATTACCAATTCCTATCGTACATCAAGAAACAGGCACCGTATTGTTTTTCAAATATGCGATTACCTAGTGAGGAAGAATCTTTGCTGCTACGTGACAAATATGGGAACGAAATGTTCAAAAGTGCATTGCGTACAATAGAGGGAAGAGCAGATATACGTTCCAAATGGGATGTGCTTTATTATGCGATTTTAAAACAATTTGAATATCAGAATGGAAGTTAATGTACAACTACGTGATGAAGATGCCGAGAGAATAGTTCTAGGCACTATTATTCTTCAACGCAATGCTTTTGAAGAAGTGAGAGAGTTACTATCGGAAGAATCTTTCTACAATCCTTTCCATCAGGAGATATACAAGGCTATTCTTCAAGTGGTATCATCTGGAAACAGGCCTGATATGATAACGGTCAAAGGAAAACTTGTTGCCAATGGTGTGAAGTTTGAACTGGTGGAGTATATGAAAATTGCTTCTAACAGTACTTTTGACTTGTATCAGTATGCAGCAAGACTTCATGACTTGGCCATCAGGCGTAAGTTCTATGTAATAGGGCAATATCTAGTCTCAAACTCTTACTCGGAAGCAGAAGATATTCTTGATGTGACTAATTCGGTCAGTGACGAACTTGCATCTCTCTTCAAATCAAGTAGCACCACAGTATCAACCATTAATGATGGGCTAGAGAATGTTTACAGTATGATAAATGAGAATCTCTCAGGAGCTAAAGATATCACTGGTACTCCAACTGGTTTTGAAAAAATAGATGCCAAATCAGGAGGATTACAAAAGTCGGACTTGATAATCATTGCTGGTGAGACTTCGCAGGGCAAGACATCATTAGCTGTTTCTATCATGAGGAATGCAGCAGATTTTGGTGCCAAAATTGCTATGTATTCCATGGAAATGAAAAAAGAGCAGATAACAGCTCGTATTCTTTCTATGGAGAGTGGTGTCCCTGCCAATCAGATTATGTACTCACGCTTGACAGATTCGCAGCTACAGGCGGTTGACAAAGGTATTGGCAAGGTGTCAGGTAAGGGTATTTACTTTGATGACCGAAGTACTTCCAATATTGACACTATCATTTCGTCCATTCGCTATATGAAGTTGAAATATGGTATTGATGGTGCTATAGTTGACTACTTGCAGATTCTCAATGTGAACATGAAGGGAGCAAATAAGGAACAGCAAATGGGTGATGTGGCAAGGCGGTTGAAGAACCTCGCCAAGGAACTTGATATTTGGATTATAGCCCTTTCCCAGTTGAATAGAGACACCATGAATCCGGTTCCTACATTGGCCCGGCTCCGTGACAGTGGACAAATTGCAGAAGCTGCCGATGTAGTCATTCTTATTTATCGTCCCGAAGTAACTAAGAAATCCTATCCAAGCGATTTCTCAAATGTAGAAACGAAAGGAACAGCAATGATTGATATTGCCAAAGGTCGAAATATTGGATTGCTACGGTTCATTTGTGGGTTCAATGCCGCTACGACTTGCTTTTATAATCTTGACTCCGTTCCATTATCAGGAAGTAGTGCTGCTGATGTGGAAGACGATAATCCATTTTAAATGATGAGAGTTACCATTTATTGGGAAACAAGGCATCTTGATCCCAAAGACATCCCCAGAATCAAAAAGAGAATCAGGGATAAGTTTAATATCCCGGACTACACTACCGTGAATGGTGAGACTCCCTGTGACATCAAAGATGAAGATATGGAACTTCTTCGGGAAACTGAACGCAGGGGGTATATACAAATAAGAAATAAATAAATAATAAAACCATGAAACAGACATTAGAAGAAGCAGCTATAAAAGCTGTAGAAAATCACTATGGAATGGATTACGATGGGAAGATACATGAGATGTATATCCTTAGGGAAGCCTTCAAAGCCGGTGCAGAATGGCAGGAAAACCAATCCCCGTGGATAAGTGTAAAGGAACGATTGCCGGATGAGAGCGAATTTGTGCTTTGTCGAATGGTATCAAATGAAGCTATTGTTGGTGGATATATATTCGTTTCACCTGACGGATTGCCATGTGTCGAAACTCTACCTAACTTTGAATTTGACGACTATGGTGGGTATGTGTGTGATATGTGGATGCCAATGCCGAAGTTTAACTAATAACTAATCAAGAAATGAAGCAATCAATCGAAGAAGTAGCGTACGATTATGCTACTCAAAAAACGAAATTCAGAAAAGAAGTTCTGAAAGAAGTAGATGCTGATAATTACGTTTCCCGTCACTCTGATTGTATGGAAGACTTTCAATGTGGTTATAACTGCCGAAAAGAAGAGTCTCCGTGGATAAGTGTAAAGGAACGGTTTCCGGAAGAACAACAACATGTTCTATTCATTTCAGAATGGAGAGGCATACATAGAGCCTATTATACTGGTCAATATAGGAAAGGCAAATGGGAAACGGAAGAACATATATTTAATACTACTTCTTTTTATGGAACCATTACCCACTGGATGTTAATACCGAAGTTTAACGAATAAAACAAGATAGAAATGAATATAAATCAGATATATAATGCGGAATGTTTTACATTGCTGCAATCGCTTCCAGATAAGAGTATTAATTGCTGTGTTACTTCTCCACCATATTATGGACTTCGTGATTATGGTAATGATGCTCAAATAGGACTTGAAAAAACTCCGGAAGAATACATTAAGAAGTTAGTTGATGTTTTCCATGAGGTGCGTAGAATATTAAGAGACGATGGAACTCTCTGGGTGAATATAGGTGATTCCTATGCCGGTTCCATGAAAGGTGCTGCCAGTTATCCCGAAAATGCAATGAATTACAAACAGGGTACTAACCGAGGTACACTTGGTAAGGCTACTTTGGTAAAGCAATGTACAGGTTGCAAACCTAAAGATTTGATAGGCATTCCTTGGATGCTCGCTTTTGCTCTTCGTGCTGATGGGTGGTATTTGAGACAAGATATAATTTGGAGTAAACCAAGTGTAATGCCTGAATCAGTAAAAGATCGATGTACTAAATCACATGAATATATCTTTTTACTAAGTAAAAATAAAAAGTACTATTTTGACAATTATTCAATTGCAGAAGCAGCAACATCTTATGATACTATAATCCGTAATAGAGACATTACTAAATTGAATAATACTCCTGGTCGTACAAAGATGAAAGGACTTGTTCGAAACAATTATATCACAAGGAATAAGCGTTCTGTTTGGAATGTGCCTACTCAACCTTCACGTGAGGCTCATTTTGCGACATTTCCAGAAAAATTAATAATTGATTGCATTAAAGCTGGATGTCCGGAAGACGGCATAGTGCTTGACCCGTTCATTGGTTCTGGTACTACGGCCGTAGTTGCCAGGAAGCTAAACCGAAATTATGTAGGTATTGAACTTAATCCAGACTATGTAAATATAGCAAAGAAGAGACTAAGTAAAGAATTAGGATTTTTCAAGTAATTCAAATCTAGAAAGATATGAACAAGCTTATTGAAAAATACATAAGTAAGGAAGAACGAAATAAAATGCCTATCAAGCAGATTGAGGTATGCAAAAAGATACATACGACTTATCAAAGTGTAGGTGAAAACGATATTATGTTATCTTCTGCTTTAGGAGTCTATATTCGGCTCTTTCCTATAATTGGCAATTTACCTGAACAACAACAGCTTGATATTGTACACGAGGCTACAATGATAGCTTACGATGCTCGTACAAAGGCATTTGAGCACATGATTAACTATAATCCAAATAACGTATAACTATAAAAGTATGAATGATATAAAATTGTCATTTGGGCAAATAGAAAAGATGAAACATGCCATTGGATTGGGTTACGAAAATATGAAAAAGAGCAGATATTGCGCTTATCGTAACAGATATATTGTTTCTAAACCAGATAATGATTGGGAAGAATTGGTTTCCATCGGGTATGCCACGAAACGAGAATTTGAAATTGAAAAACAAATTGTATACTATGTTTCAGAACTTGGCATGAAATACTTAGGTTGTTTGTTTGGGTGCATTATCAAAGAAATGGATTAACTAATAACAATTTGGAAAGGAATCAAATGATAATATCGTGGTTCTCATGCGGTGTAACATCCGCAGTCGCTTGTAAGATAGCGTTGAGTCTGTACGATGATGTGCATCTCTATTATATTGAAACCGGTTCAGGCCACCCAGACAACGCTCGCTTTCTCTCTGATTGTGAGAAATGGTACGGACAGCCTATTCATACCATACAAAGTGATAAGTATGCCAATGTAGAAGATGTATTAATCAAGAAACGATACATCAATGGTCCAACTGGCGCCGCCTGTACATTTGAATTGAAGAAACAGGTCCGTTACAAGTTGGAAAAGGAGCTTGGTTCTTGGGACGGTCAAGTTTGGGGATTTGATTATGACCCGAAAGAAATAAACCGGGCTATTCGATTAAAGCAGCAGTACCCGGACACAAAGCCGCTATTCCCACTTATTGAAAAGCAGATCACAAAACCGGATGCTATGGGGATGCTTTTGAAAGCCGGAATCAAACAGCCTGTCATGTACTCAATGGGCTATAATAACAATAACTGTATAGGTTGTGTGAAGGGTGGTATGGGCTACTGGAATAAGATACGCAAGGACTTCCCGGAAGTCTTCAATCAAATGGCACAGATTGAGCGTAATGTTGGTGCTACGTGCCTAAAGGACAAAAACGGGCGTATCTTCTTGGATGAGCTACCGACATGGCGGGGCGATCCCGTGGAAGAGATTATACCGGATTGCTCTCTTATCTGCCAGATAGAGTTTCAGGAAATACTTGATAGGCAGGTAGAGCGAGTTTTGAAAGGAGAAATTAGTATTAATGATGTAGCCTAATTAGGCTCAAAACAAAATAGAAAGGAATCAAATGAAGATAATAGTAAGTTTCTCCGGAGGCAAGGATTCTCAAGCATGCTTAATCCAAGCTGCTAAGCAATACGGAGCCGATAAGATAGAAGCCGTATTTTGCGACACTGGCTGGGAACATCCCGATACATACCAGCACATAACGGATGTATGTAAGCAGATGGGCGTGAAATTGGCAACTCTTAAATCAAAGTATGATTTTGTTTCTCTGGTTGAATACAAGAAGCGATTCCCATCGACAAAAGCACGATTTTGTACCAGTGAACTAAAAATGAAGCCTATGATTGATTATATACTCACGCTGGAAGAGAGTTGTATTATCATTCAAGGTATTAGGGCTGGGGAAAGTCCTGCACGTGCTTCTATGGAGCCGGAGTGTATGTACTTCCAATCTTACTTTCAACCAAATAGCAACGGGAAAAAGGAAACATACCGGGGCAAAGAGGTACGGGAATGGTGTTCAAAAAATGATGCTTCCGTCAGTCGTCCTATCTTTCGATGGACTGCACAGAATGTAATCGACTGTATTCTTGATGCCGGGCAGAAGCCAAACCCTTTGTATTACCGTGGATTTTCACGTGTTGGCTGCTTTCCTTGTATCATGTGCCGACAGGCTGAAATCAGAGAGTTAATGAAAGATGGACCTATGAGGCAACGGTTGTTAGAGGCTGAACACAAGATTGGAAGATCATTTTTTCCTCCTGACTACATCCCCAAATATGCTTGTACAAATGGGAAATACCCAATGGTAGAAGATGTATTCAAATATGTAAGCGATAAAAATGCGACATTGGATATGTTCGAGCCAGAAGGCGGTTACGCTTGTATGAGCCTATTTCATGGACTTTGTGAATAGAAGTTTAATTCAATACAATTTGGAAAGGAATAAAGTATGGCCCATTACACCTTCGATATAATCAAATATACCTTAATTACCGAAGAGGGGGAAACGTACAAGGACTTCATAGAAATGATGCCCTCGCTGACAGTACAAGCAACAAATTATATTGCAGCTACTTTAAAAGCCGAAAAGGCATATCCGTCAGATAAATATGTACACCAGCTCATTGGTACTGACGCGGAAAAATGGCCGGTCAATGCAACTATATTTTAACTAAAAACAATACAGTAATGAAAGATATAGGTATTGCATTAATTTATGTTGCTTTTTTTTCTCTAATAGGATTTTCCTTGTGGGTGACAAAAAGTGTATGGGTATTATTGGCATTGATATTTACCCCTGAGTATCACAGTAAGAAAGATTAATAACAATTTAACCCCGAATTAATAAACTATTAACTAATATATTAAGTAACAAAGCTATTCTGACGCTATGATATGCATTTATCGGAACTGGTCAACCGATGTCCGAGTGGTACTGGATAGCTTTATCCAAAGTGAAATCGGAAATTCCGACTATTTAAAATAGTGATCCACCTTTAAAATGATACAGTCGCAACATTACATGCATTTTCCCAAGTCCCGACCGTCCAAGTACGCAAGGACTACATTAACCACTTCCGCCAAGCGAAACCACTTGAAGGAATCTACTTCACTGCCTTCGCCCGGGAAGTGCTTGAAAAGAGAAGCAGACGCAAGTCTGAACACTATGCAGCAGTTTATGATGCAATAATTAAGCACATAGATGGATTCTCAGAGGAATATGATTGTGACATCTTCACGAACTCAGTTACTGCCGAGTTCCTGGATGATTTTATAATCTACTTGGAGAACCAGAACTTGAGACATAATACAATAGTAGGTTACATTCTAAAAATTCAATCTATGGTACGAAGAGCAGGACAATACAATTATGCGGTTGACTCGACTTATGACGAGATTGACATGCGTCTGGAAGAGACGAACGCAGTGTTCTTAAGTATGAATGAGATTACGCGTATCTATTACTACAAGTTTCTCAATCAGGATAAGAGAAAGGCAAAAGAGCGCATTCGAGACTTATTTGTCATTGGCTGTCTTACTGCCTTGCGCTATTCGGATTATTCCACTCTGACAAAAGACAACTTTCAAAATGGATACATCGTAAAGCGTACCAAGAAAACCAATGTAGACGTTAAAGTACCTGCGCATGATTACGTGAAAGAAATCTTTGCGAAATACAATGGTAGCATTCCTTGCGGTTTGTGCATCCAGTATTTCAATAAGTACCTAAAGGTCATCATGAAGGAGATCGGGCTGAATGATAAGATTACCTACTCATTTACTAAAGGCGGGAAGTTGCAAACTGTGACTCGTGAGAAATGGGAGTTAATTAGTAGCCATACAGCCCGACGGTCCGCAGCTACTAATATGTATCTCACAGGGCGGATGAAGACGTTTGAAATTATGAAGCTCACCGGACACCGATCAGAGCAGAACTTCTTCCGGTACATCCGGCTGACTGGTGACGATACAGCCCGATCAATTTCCGGAGATATGTTTTTCAGAAAGTAATAATCAATAAACAGTAAATATAACTATGAATGTAAATTCCAATATCAGAAAACGTAATAAACAAACTATTTCAGACAGATACAAGAAAGTTGATACAACGGTCAACGGAGATGCCGAACGCCTCGTAGAAGAGCACAGAGAGATTGAGAAAAGGTTGTACCCTCTGCGCATTGACCACCGAACTGTTATCTATGTGACCAAAGACAAATGTACCAAGGAATACGCTCAAAAGAGGCGGCGTCAGTTTGGGATTGAACCCTCTCCAGAAAGGAAAGGAGGAAATCCTCGCATGCATATTGAAGTTGAAGAGGTAGGCAAACTTGTACAGGAAGGGATGCATCTTAAAGACATTGCCCGTACACTTGGAGTAAGTCGAACTACGGTTAGTAAATACATACAAAAATATAATTTGAGAAGAAATGGAAATAAATAAGTACTTATATAGCAAAGCTTTTGATAAGGCTTTGAAAGTTGAGTTCCTTACCAATCGTGAAGAGCTCTTTTTATATGCAGGCGCTCTATAATCTGCAATGATGTGGAGTAAGGAAATTAATGAGAAAATAATGGCTATACACAAAAAGACAAGCCTTTCGCTAAAATAGCGATAGGGATTAACCATTCTAAAGCATGTTCAATCATCCTCAATAAGCGTTCCATTGAAGCATGGCCAATACCTTGCAGAAAAGCCAATGAGGAATATCATCAACCTGCTGAAGCAATATGTCTAATTTATCGTTTCTCATTTGCCAAAATAGATTTGATATTTTCTTCGGTAAAACCAAAACAGGCAGCAAAACGCTTGAATGCTTCACGCCTCTTCTCTGGTATAAGAGCGTACATGCTATTGATAGGCGTGTCGCTCTTCATTGCTTTTTTTATCAGTTTCTTTTTCATATCATATCTTTTACCTTATGTTTGCAGCAGTCACACTCACACAGCAACGGATGAGCGTACTCCCACATTTTTTCCACTATATCATCCCCTATATATTGAATTTCTTCCCCATATGGGGTTATGTCAAGTGCCTGGCATATATGCGTAGCTAGATGCCCGCACTCATGACGCCAGGACTTCTCAAATTCCTTTGCGGACGAAGTGAGAGCAATAACCATCACCGTTTTTCGATCCCGGAAATTGGAGTATGTGACACCGGTATTCATTTTGCCGGAGCTCATATTCTCATATGCAGTACGAAGCATTTCCCCATCACATCCAATGCCGTGCATTTCCGCGATAATCTCTGTGACATAATAACAATCAACCGCGTAATATACGGAGCAATGCCAGCCATATTTGGGCAAAGTGAACTGCTGCCTTATCATACCTATAACATTTCGTCCCACTCAACCGGTTCGCCTGCAGCAACCATTGTCGCATACCACCTACGCATTGGCGTACCATCAGGCGCATCAGGATCGTCGATTACATCCTTAACGTACAAGGCAAGGTGCTGCTCATCAGGAACAGACGATTTCAAAAAATCTGCCTTACACATATTTGCTGCATAGACATAATCGTATAAAGCATTATTATCCAGCTTTATACCATATCGGGTGAGAAGTTCGTCAACCTTATCCTTAGAGATCGGTTCAATACGTTCCTTTTTCCCGGTAGCAGGATTCATCTTCTTCATTAAGGAAACAGCAAATTCGCACATCTTCTTATTGAAATGCCACCCGAAATTAGAAAGATAAGACCTCATTTCTTTTGGGCGTTCATCGTATATATCTAATGATTCTCTTCTCATAATATAAATATTATAGGGGAGTCGCAAAATACTACTCCCCTAAGTTATACTTAACGATAACGGGAATAACGTCCAGTGCCTCTAACACCACGCCTTTCACCCATGCTACCGCTACGGCCTGAATTTCCACCACGACCATAACCGCCACGCTCGCCCATGTTTTCTTCGTCGAAATAGCGGTCGTCGTCATATCTGCGATCTTCATCCCAGCGTTCGCCCATCTCTTCACTGCCAGAAATCTCTTCCAAGCACTGCATAAGCTTTCCACCGTAACGAATCATCTTTTCAGCATAGTCGGACATCTTCTCGACTTTGCTCTCTGATATTTCAATCATCATCATAATTATTGTTTTTTAGAATTACTACTTGCAACCTTTTCAGAAGACTTAAAGAAATCAGCCATCATAGCTTTCAGTTCGCTAAGTTCTTGGCGGAGAGCTTTGTTTTCAGCATCTTGTTTTTGTCTTTCTGCAAACTCTGGATTAAGCACCTGAAGCATCTTGTCACATGATTCCATAACGGATCGATGGTGATCGACACTTCCCAATATTTCAGAGGAACGATTGCGCATGGCAGCTACTTCTGCATTCATTGATTCCCGGGAACCGGATATTACCATATTTCCACCTCCGGGAAAGTTTGCATCAGCAATATCGGACATAGCCGGTATCTTTTGAAAGGTGACAGTCTGTTCACCTACCTTAATGGTTATATCAACCACCATTTTAGGAGGCTGACCATAAGGGAGCGGCTGTTGCATAAATTCAGGAACAGGATTAGACACGCCGGAAACGGAACCGACTTCTATGTATGGAGTACCATCCTTATGAAGGATAAAAAACTCACTGTTTACTCTTAGATTCTGAAAAGGCATAATTAATTAACTCTTTAAAGAGCGGGATTTCTCCCGCCCATTGTTTTACACCACTCCGGTAAGAATTTGTAATGTGTTACTACCTGATTCGTAGTAGCACAGATAAATTCCAGTACCGGTAATATCCGAAGCTGTAACATCAGCACCGGCAATTGTAGTTAGTGCTTGAGTAGCACCGTTCGTATCAAAAACTACCGGAAGCGTACCGGTAGTACCGGAAGGAATTGGCTGCGCCAAACGGAACAGAATCAATCCACTGAATGGAGCAGAAAGAAACGGATGATTCCGAAAAGAAAAACGCACATTGGTAGTACCTACAGTGACTCCTGTGCTTTCTAATCTTGGAATACCGTTCTTATTTGCCATGATAAAAGGACTAATGAATGCCATATAATGCCTCCCTCCTTTTATCCCCAACCATTAAAGTTGCCCCATGCTCCGATACCATTGAAAAGGCCGTATTGAGCAGCAACGCAAGAAGGAACACCTACAACAGGACTATAAGGGACCTTGGCTACTTCCGGTTGGTTACATTCGATTTTCGCAAGGCGGGCACTCAGGTCGCCCAATGCCGCGCCCAGAGGTGCAGTTGCCTGACCTACAATCTGAGAAGTCATGGCAGACGTCTTGTACGTACTGTTCTCTTCGCGAAGTTTGTCAATCTTATTTTGCATTTCACGCATTTCAGCGGCACGCTGACCGGCAAGAATTTGTTGCGTGCTATCCTTAATGGAATTTTGCAAATCACAGGTTTGACGCTGAGTTTCATAAGCCACAGATGCAAAGCCTCTCTCCTGTCCGGTAGCAACACCGTTGATTGCATTCTGCAATGTGTTAGTCTGTTGACAAATTGCCAGACGGTTTTCGCAGCAACATGATGCGATCTGTTGAGCAATGTTACAGTTACCTTGCTGAATAGCATTGATTATCTGCATTGAACTTTGCCCAACTTGGTTACCCACTTGCTGAACCTGTGACATTACGCCATTGATAGCGTTTTGAACCTGACCGATTGAACAGTTCAAGTTTGTTGCCAGGTTATTGATTGCCTGACCGTTTCCTTGGATTGCGCTCATTAGCAATTCCCTTCCTGCATCATTGTTAATCAAATTGGGGATACCGGCAACACCATAGCCACCGCCATTACCACCGTCACCATTACCCCAACCATTGCGGCCAAACAATGGAAATAAGAAGAAGAGGAAGATTATCCACATGAACCATGAACCATCACCTCCGAAGCCATTGTTGTTCTTACCTTGCATAGCAACCAACAAGTTAGGATCAATGCCTTTCTGTTGCAAAAGCGGAGCAAGCATTGCCATCATGCCACCACCGCCACTGTTCCCACTCTCAGGGAACACGTAAGTTTTTGTTTCGCTCATAATATATACTATTAAATCCGGTCATATGACCGTGGAACAAAAGTACCTATATGACAAAACCTTTGAAATCAGTTATTTCCAAGCTGTTTCTTTATATTTTCCAAATATATTCTCATCATTTTCCCACTATTCAAGCGCTCCTGAAAATTGGATATGATATAGTTAATAGCTCTCTTGGTCTTATGCAGATGAATAGATGTTTGAGAAGGATAAAAACCCTTTTCAGAAAGGATGTGAACTATCAAATAACGAGCATCAACGGTTTCGCTATCTTTATCAGAGGAAAGTATTCGGTCAATGGCTATCTCTGTTTCTTGAGACACAATTTTTAATATTTCGGCAAAGATTTCAGATTTACACATGGATTTTTCATTTTTATGCTTACCTTTGCCGTGCCACATAAAACATTCGATTTAATGAACAAAGCATAAGGAATAGCGTTAAAGGTATTGATAGCCTCCAACGTGCATTCCTTATGCTTTATCATTGTTTTATGTGGTGTAAAACGCGAGCGTTGGGGGCTTTCTTTTATCTCTGAGCCCCGAAAAGAGATTATTTGTTAATGTATTGCGAGATGCTTCTACTCATCTC
>OGCO01004469.1_pt1 | contig 14894 bp, 14 predicted proteins | sample 1570171 | NCBI WGS metagenome assembly OGCO01 (sample SAMEA4370583, study PRJEB24528) | human gut metagenome | reverse complement strand
TAATTCCTGTTCCGAAACGGCTACCGATACCGGCTGCCATGATAAGTAATGTTGTGTTCATTTTGTTTACTCTCCTTTCGAGGTTTCAAAATTCCGTTTATTCTCTTTAGTCTAAGCATTCAATCTGACTCGTTGTCACTTGAAATACTTTTTGCGAGTGCCACACGCTAGTAACAATGAAGATCTTTTGACTAATATTAATTATATCACCTAGCATTTTCAACGCAGCTTTTCTAAAAGGTTTCAACATCCATTGTGCTAGTACGTCGATTGACATACAACCAACCATTGCGATTAATGCAACAGCAATATTTACTAAGGGCCAGTACCATTCTCCTTCATACATGCTATAGTCAAAAACAATATTTTGCACAATTTGCCGTAATGCACCTTCAAAAAGATACACTGCAAACACATGTTTTGCAACTCTATTAATGAAATCCGAATGGAACTCAACCTTCATAAAGAACATCATCAGAGCCGCTGCTTCTATTACAATAAAAACACTACAGTCCCTTGCAAAAGGAATATGTGGCTTTCCTCCTGTAGCAATGCTGATCAAAGAATTTAAAAGAACATTTAATGCCGTCGTTGCTATCAGGATCTTTAAAAGAGATTTCTTATCAAACCGTTCGTCCAAACTGTATTTTCTAATATATGACCCCAGAAAATACAAAAGAAGCATATTTATAACATTCTTGCCCCCCTAGAACACTGTAATAAATTACAGTAGGTGCAACAAAAAACACAGCCGACATAAGCAACAGTAGTTGTCTATGTTGCAATTCACTCATCGAATCAATCGCCCTATTGATATATGGGGAGAAGATCATCAATAATATGTAGCAAGAAATAAACCAATAGCAATTCGTTGAAACAGGAATAAAAGCTTTGATTATGCTTAATATAGACGCTTTGCCAAAGTAGCATCCCACTAATGCGCTTAAAACCGCATAAAGAATCACTGTCGATTCCAACTCAATCAACTTTTGAGTGCTTCGTCGTATTCCGAAATATCCTGATATTAAAACAAAAATCGAAACTCCGGCATTAAAGATGCCATTTTCAATCTATGTCCAAGCAACTCCAGTTCCTGAACCATGCTCCATTACCGCCCCATTCGTATGCATGATTACAATTCCTAGCATCGCCAGGATTCTAAGTATTTCAATGCTTGAATTTCGTTCTTTCTTCATACATTCCTCTCTACCAAACGCCATTTTTATTATCTACTCTTCACACGTGACAGCACTTTCCTCGCAACTCCTGTTAATTCTTTAAAATATAACACAAAGACAGCAACTGCAAAACCGATTTGAATCAGGTACCCACTCCAGTTATAGCTATAAAACACTAGGAGTGTAGCTTGTAGATACAGCAACACATAACTCAAAGCATCTCTAATCAGGCTGATATCTAGTTTCATCTGGCGGGTTACTTTATAGAGTCTCAATACCCAAATCAGCATATACGACAATGATGTTGCAATGGCAGCCCCTAAAGGTCCGCAAGCATATACAAAAGCTACATTCATAACCGTGTTGGCTGCTGCACCAATCAAAATTGTATTTCCAAATGCCTTCGATTCTTTTGCAGCTGAGAAAATTCCTCCTAAAAGCTGAACCAGTGCACCAAATACTACTGAAATCATCAGGAAAGGAGCATACTTCCATGCTTCATAAAAGTCTGCTCCGAAAAGGATCTTAGCGATAACCTTATCAAATAGAATCAAGCCTGCACATGTAATCACCATACACATGTTGTACGCCTTATAGATTGTGCTATAAAACTCACTGCTGTCCTGATCGTATTCCTTTACAGCTGATATTGTCCATGCCTGATTAAATATCTGCTGAAACATCGAAAGAAGCGATGGGATTTTATATGCCACTGAATACACACCATTGGCAGCAAGGCCACAAATCCACGTTACGATATAGCGATCAGAGACATTATTAATCCACCATCCGATATTGCCAAGTCCCATTGGTACACTGTAGGCAACCATTTCTTTTTTCAAGGACCGATTTTCTGGTTTCCAACTAATGACTTTCCAAATTTTCAGCTTAATTAGTAAATACAAGTCTGTGCTTGCAAATGACAAACAATTGGCAACAAAATATCCAACAAGCCCCCACTTAAATACCAACAAAAAAAGAACATTTAATGTAAGCATCGATACCGAACCGATAATGCCTCCAATGGCAACATCTGATACCTTTTCGATTCCGCGCGCATAATTATTGAAAACATCCGACATCAGGCTTGTAACAAAATATAAAACAAAGAACTGTGGGTACAATGTCAAGGTTTTTATTATAGAAAAGCACTGATTAACACCCACCAGTAAGATGCACAGAACACATGCGGCAATATACCGTCTGACACCAACCATAAAGACTTCACGCTTATCATAGGTTTCATCCAGTGAGAAGCGCATAATTCCATCTGCAATATTCAATGACAAAACTGGAACAATCAAAAAGAGTGTGGTCTGATAGATATCATACGTTCCATATGCTTCTGTTGATAAAATATTTGTATATAGCGGAACCATTAGAAATGATAATATTTTGGTTCCAAAACTGGCCAATGTCATTATGCCAACATTTTTTAAAAGGTATTTATATTTTTCCATAATCTTCCTGTACGATATTTTTACTCTATTCTATTGTTTCTATTTCATTAGCAGGCTTCATAACAGCTGCCAATGCTATTGCACCAATCATACCTGCAGGAGCAGAAAGAATTGCAGAGCCAACGGCATGAATTATATACTGCATGTAACCAGCATATAAAAGTGCTTTCTGCTCCGAATTCAATTTCATCCACCTGAACGAGAAGAAGATTCGCACATAGATCAATATATACAAAATCGAACCAATCCACCCGAACTGTCCTATTGCCATCGGCCAAAATGTATCGCTCAAGAATGAGCCATCTTTGGGATTCATTCCGAATAAACTGTTAAAGCCATATTGATAATATAATCTCGAATAATTTCTAGCTGCCTGATCCGAACCAAATGTGGCAAACCCGGAACCCAATGGAAAATATGTATTTGCTGTTTTTCCTCCGTAGTAGAAGAACAAATATCTAGGTGCATTTACATTCATCAGATAAGTTTGAATCTGGAAGGTTCCCAAAAGCAAAACAATTACAGCCATAAACACTATTGTTCTCGTTTTAAGCTGTGCTCTCTTTTGAAAATAAATCAAAAGGAATATAAACATTACCGAAAATAGCAACGGAGAACTTTTTGTCGCTAGGATCAGTCCAACGCACACGGCTGCATAAGGCAAATGATTGTTGTATTTGTCCTTTGAAATTGACAGCACAGCAATTGCAACCAACGCAACTGCAAGAAATTGAAAGCTCATCGGAAAAACAAAATTATAGGATTTGATTCCGTATCTTTCGTTTGCAGTCATTCCGAGATTCGCAAACTGGGATATAATCGCAAATAAGCCTGCGAGATAGCAAAACCATTTTGCGAGCGGACGCAACGCTCTGGACATATCGCTGTACACGCCTGATGTAATATAGTATTTAAATGCAAAAATCGTCCACAAAAATTTTGTTTCTGAAATGACATCCACAAAAACTGAGAACCATGAATATGCCAATCCACTCATCGCATTCGAAAGTAAGCCAATTGCGATTACCACAATCAGAAGGAACACCGATATTTGGTCTGATGAGTCCAATCTTCTCTTTAAAAGAATCATTATAACATAGAACATGCAAACAAGTGCTAGTCCTTCATCGAAATAGGTTCTGCCTCCTCGCATTTCAAAATAAATCTGGAATGCAAGAACCAAGATGCAAATCACAGTATGTGAATGATATACTCTTTGTCCAACTTTCACCTTCCAACTCATACCGCCACCTCACATCCTGCAAATCTCATATCATTGCAAAATTGAGTGTGCATAGCACAAGCTGTTTCGCGCTTCAGTCCAACAAGTTTTTTCTTAATCCATCTGCTTAGGATTACCCCCCCCCCGTTTAATTGCGTCGATTTTAATAATCATACAATAGAACGGATAAGAAAGTGTTGCGCAAAAATAGGTATAAAACATATTAAAGAAGGCATTAAATGCCCATATTGCAACTAGCATCATCATCGCCATCTTCGATATTTTAATTCCGTTAAATGTCTTCTTAAACAATGTTATAAACATTCCCAAGTACACCAATAGGCCAAACAAACCATAGTCGCTAAAAATTTGAATAAAATCGTTATGTGCCCACAATGGATTTCCAAAATGAGCATAGTTGATCTTGAACAAATAATTAACTCCATTTCCAAATAGAATCCGAATTGGATTGTTTTTGATCATAGTTAAAATATCGTATGTCCAGAAAGTCGATCTTCCGCTAGTGAATGCTGCCAGCGGATCAATGCCGATTTCTGTTCTGCTTGATGCAGATATAAATTTTTCCTTTATCGGAGACAGCAGTACAATTCCAACTAGAACCACTGCTGCTATCGCAATTACTGCAAAGTACATCTTTTTGTTTTTGATTTGTGTATAGAGAAATAACATCCATGCACACGCCAAAACACCTAGATATGTTCTTGTCGTACCAAGCATGATACACAGCGAAGGTACGAACATGGCAATTATATATCTCTTCCTATGCCAAAGATTATATTGAACTGCAAGAAGCGCAAATACAAAAATCGCAATTGGACAGAGCAGGAACGTTGTTCCCGCAAAGGAAACAAATCCTCTTGTTTCTCCCTCATACACATAACTGCTTGACAACGGCAATGAAATCAGCACTGCCATTACCCACAGCCCTATAACGCTGTCTACATACTGCTTATGATTTTTCATAAACACTATAGAATCGTCTTGATGGTATATAAAAAAAAGAAAGTATAAAATCAAAAATGGAAAGTAAAAAACCATGTTCGTACTGAAAAAATGGAAGCCATTGATTGCAACATTCATCAAAACGCCGAGCACTGCATAAAAACAAATCAACAACTCGCTTTTGAACATTTGTGTTCTATAATAATTGTAGAAAAAAAGACCAAACAGTAAAATCGTCAGAATTAAGTTTAAAGGTCCAACATATACTTTTATCGTTGAAGTCAATGGAAACGCAACGATGATATACCAAATCAAATCTTTTATCCTTACTTTGCCACGGTCACTGTATTGAATCATACTGTTCTCTCCTATTTTGAAACAACACTCCCAACTTCTCGGCAGTTGCCCCCTTAGATGTTTCCACCTTGTATGTTAGTTTGTGAATCGGTGTCAGACGCATAATTTGTTGACAACGATTTTCGTCATAATGCTTTGGCAGTTCCTGCATCAGCAAATGAGAATCAATGTGATTTATTGCCGGAACTTGTTCCCACAGTTCTGGATTCGCATCTGTTACCATACGGAAAAATATATGCATCAAAAAGTAGTTCTTAATATAATTGTATTTTTTCCAATACGCATAGAGTAGGCTTTGTGTTTCAAGAAGAATTATATTATTTGTGTACTTACTGAAAATTAGCCAGCTACCCATATTGATCATTTCCATGTCCATCCAACCATTTCTATATACAAAGAAATTGGAATCATCAATATAGGCTGGGATAGTGCCTGTCATATACGTCGTACTATCAATCCACAATCCACCATAACGAATAAGCAACTCAAGTCTTAAAAGATCAGATAAATGTGTATTGCTAATCACTCCTTCTTTCCATTTTCTAACAATATAATCAGGGAATTGCACATATTCGTTCATATTGTCTGCAGTAATAACCGTTATCTTCCAGCCTTTCATCCAGCAACAGACAGATGCATAGCAATCCCGAACAATTTGAGGTGCGTTCTCCATTCCCTGCAGCCAACAGATCCAAACTTGTTTCTCCGCCACGTCACAATTCTGTTCTTTTGGAAACTCAACCTCGATTTGTTTCAGATCATTTTCAAAGCGTTTTTTAAGCCACGAATAGGATTTATACATTGTCAGCTGACCCGCCAGGTATTTATCTGCGAATCCAGTCTTTGTCAGCGAATATCCAAAAACATCTGTAAACAATGTTTTTTGGCTTATACTCTTTTTTATCAATTGTTTTATCTTCATTATATTCCACCCTTGTTTTTTTTCTGGTTCCTTAGTTTCATTGCCTTTATCGGTTCAAACCAGAATAATAACCACCACTGTTTTTCGGCAATCATATAAATTACTACTGGCACAAAAACACTTACACTAAAGCCAATCATAAAGTGGAGAACTCCTGAAGAGATGCCGATTTTCAACAACACGGTTCGAACGCCCGCCGCCACAATTGTATGTAATACATATACGGGCATAAAATACTTTACGCTATGATTAACCAATCCATCTGTTTTATACTGCTCTTTGCTTTGAAAAAAGTATGTAATCACAAGCACAAAAATACTGGCGAAGATAAATTGAGCTTTTGCATTATCGGTCGGTGTACTATAGACAAAGTAAGAAAGGATGCATGCCAATATCACCATCCCAGCAGCTATCCCATCAGCCAGTTTACTTTTTTTGAATGGAGTCGCTGTAATCAGCATTCCTATGCAAAACCAAACAGCACTTGCCATTACTTTTGCAACCAAATCCGGGATAGTCTTATCTGCAAGCCACCCCACATAGATGATCTTCATGAAGCACGCTATGACAACCATGCTGACAAGCGGTTTTCTTTTTTCTTTTCCTATCACCGGAGGAATCAGACAAAACAGTAAGAACAGCGTATATAAATACCAGTATGGTGCGATTGGTTCTATAAGAAGCGTTTTCAAAAAAGGTGGTGCGGCGTTGTTTACATCCGTGGCAAATACATTCTTTAGTAAAAGTGTAATAGTTGAAAACGTTACATACGGAACACCCAATGCGAGGGCTTTTTTCTTAATATTCCCTATGTGTTTTTTTACATTCCATTCGTTCGGAGCAGTAGCCTGATATAGAAAACCACTACAAACAAAAAAAAGAGGCACATGAAATGTATATACTGTTTGGATCGGCCAGCAATATAAGATATTGTTCTCGCTTATCCAGCCGCCTGCCATCATCGACATATAGAGATGCCCTATAACAACAAGCAAACAGGCAAACATTTTCAAATTATCAACCCAAAGATATCTTTTGGGTTTGCATTTTAAGGTTGTTTTATTACTGGACATGAAGCATTTCCTCGACTGTACAGGGTTCCCGCAGTCCTTTTTCTAAGAAAGGTGCTGAAAATGCCCTTGCTTTTTCTTTTGCACTTTCATAAGTTCCAATTACCCGTGCCGGAACGCCTCCAACAATACTGCCCGACGGAACATCCTTCGTAACGATTGCTCCTGCAGCCACGATACAATTATCCCCGATTGTAACTCCATAATTGATAATTGCATCCGCACCTACATACACATTATTTCCAATTTCAACTTTTCCGAAGCGGCAAAGATACTGATCTGTTTTTTCTTCATGATTAAACACCGTATTCAGCGCACTATGAGTTACAATTCTTACGCCTGCCGAAATTGCCACATTGTCATGAAGATAGACCAAAAACGGTTCTGCGGGCAGTATATTCGACTGGAAATAGCAATTTTCACCCACTGCACCAAACATTCCGTGCTTTTTTATGTAGGCCATCTTCTTCCATCCATCACGGATCGTCAGCATGTGAATCTGCCGCCAATAACGGCGAAATTTATCATATACTTTATAAAGTCCCACCTATCGCTACCTCCTTACTTCTTATAGTTCAACATTCCCTTTACATTGAATACAATTCTTTCCCAAGTGATTTTCTTCCTATTAAACCACAGTACCTTCGCATAGTATTTCACTTTACTGCGGCGGCTTCTTTTCAGAATCAAGCCAGGAGTCAGCTCAAACGGCTTATCCGTTGTAGTATCTGCATAAATCAGATAATCTTTTTGTTCATCGTACTCTTTAATTGCAAAAGTTGTCGGGCGGCACCAGTAGTGCAGGTACATATACTCTTCATCCTTTATTTTGCCATGATCCAAATAATGGCGAAGAAGAGTTCCATTGTGCCATGTAAAGACCTGATGTTCATTTTTGTACGCATCCTCTTCCTTACCCCAGTCAAGGAAGAAGCCATAATCATATTTCAGCAGGTTGGCGAAATCAATTTTTTTATAGACTGGAATTTGAAGTGCCTCGTAGATGTCATCCATACCCGGCTCATCGAATGCAAAGCCTTTATCGACTGAATAGACATCTCGATAGTACATCTTTCCTTCAATATGTGTTCTATAGCGAGCACACACCTCAGGTGTATTCTTATAGAGATTGGAGTGTCCATTAAAACCAACTTTTTCATATTGACCGAGAACTTCATCCGTATAAAATTTGCGGATATTACCCCAAACCAGATCTATATCACAATGTCCCCAGAAATCATAGTCTTTCAGCTCGTCTGCAAAAATCTCACCATACGCCGGCTTGAAATCGCAGAGCTTATACGGGCGCTCCAGGAAAATCTGGAAATCATAAATTGCCTGAGCCTTTTTCTTCATCTGATCGAACGTCCAATATGTAACCTTCACATTTTCTGGGTAATCATAAGGTGTTTTATCATCTGTAAAAATCAGCCAGTCAATCGATGGGTTACACTTACAGCTTAACAGCCAGAATTGAAACCCCTTTGGAAACTTTCCAAAATAGGGTACAACATACGCTATTGAATACATTTTATCCTCCATAATCACATCATTTTTTAACTTCCAAGAACTGTTCTACCCTTTGTTTTGTAGAAAGTTTGTATCTGTATTTCATGCAGTTTTCAATATACATTTCACTGTTAGAAACCACATCATTCAAATCGGATTCATCCCACTGTTTCTTCGCAATGCCAAGTTGATAATCTTTGATATAGGTGGAATTTAGCGGAACGTCTGTTGTGACAATAGGCGTTCCAACCGCAATCGCTTCTACGATGGAAATCATATTGTTGTCTTTCACCGTATTAACGAGCAACGCCTTTGACTTAGACAAAATCGGAAGTAGTTCATCGTGTGTCATCTTTCCTGTGAAAATTACATTCGGAACAATTCCCAAAGTCTGTGCCATCCTCTGAAGTTTTTCTTTCAACTCCCCTTCGCCTATAATGTATAACCGGCATGTAGAATTGTACCGATCCAGATACTTGGCAAACTTTTCAAGGATTCCATCGATTTTCTTTCGCTCAATCAGCTGCGAACACACCACGAAACTATTATCTTTCTCAGCAGATGCTTTAAACTTATCGAGGTTGACACCGTGATCGATTACATTTACATCCGTATTCATGCAGTATTTCTTCACAAAGTTTCTTGCCTCTACTGAGCGTGCAACAACCTTTGCGTTTCGCATGAAGAGTCTTGCTATAACTCCATACCAGATCTTTGAGGGAATTTTCTTCATAATGGCATTATGCTTTGCAAGTTCGTGCCAGATAATTGTCTTGTCTGATGCTGCTCGATATGCCATCAACGAATTCAGTGAGAATACTTCGCTTGTAATAATCAAATCGTACTCTGTACGATGTTGTTTTACATACCGATACGTCTCTGGCATAAACGGCAAGCAGTGCGGCATGCAGACTTTTTGACACTTGCACTCCCACCACAGTACCTCAAATGGATATGTTTCACTTTTTGTCGGCTTGAACGGCTCTCCTCCAACCAGAGTTACAGAATGACCCATTTCATGGAACGCCAAGCAAAAATCATACATCATTGTGTCTTTTATTGATGCAGCTTTTTTTATATTTTTTGTTTCCGATGTGTACATAATCGGATTAATAACAAGTACTTTCATTAAATATCTCCCATCATCTACTGACAGAAGACATTTAGGCACTTAATCAATCGAATTACTGTGCTTTACTCCATCGCGAATGCAAGAACAATCCACCCGGTGTGCACACTGTTGCAAGAACTTTATGTCTTGATTTGCGAATCAAATCGACAATCTTGACTCCCGCAAATCTCCCATATACAATATACTGTAGTCCTCCCTTGATTCTATATCTTGTCTTTAAGTCGGACTCCATGAATTCCTCTGCTCGATGCATACATCCTATCGGCGATGCAATATTATGCTTACGCCGATTATTGGTTAATCCATCTTCAAGATAATTTCCGACGTAAATGGCTTTATTAATATGTACCATCTCATATTTTCTAGCCATTCTAACCCAAACAAGATCTTCCCCAAGGAATTTCTCATTCGGGTATTCAGGAAACGGGAATTCCTTCAAGCAATGTGTTTTGAACACCTCTGCCTTATCTGCGCCAGTGTCATCACCGTTTACGCGCACATCGATATAGGAACCTATTTTTTCATTGACATCAAACTTCTTGCCATTGACTTTACCATCAGGAAACGCTCTGAGAAATGCATATCCACAGATATTGTTTTGTGACCTGTATTTCTTGTGAATCTTCAGTATCGACTCAACTGCATCATCTGTCACACAGTCATCTGAATCAACTATAAAGGTAAGTTCGCTGCAAATGGTCTGTATTCCTACATTTAAAGCAGTGTGTTTTCCACCATTACTCTTATAGATATACCGTATTGGAAAATCACTTTTTTCTTGTAACTTAGTTATTAGATTTTTCGTACCATCAGTACTTCCGTCATCAACTACAAGCCACTCAAACTCTTTTACAGTTTGCTTTTGCAGTGAATCCCAGAGGCTTTGTAATCCCCCCCCCGATTAAAGGTAGGGGTTAAAACTGTTATCATCATAGTTATTGTTTTCCTTATTTATTCTCCATCTGCTGTGCAATATCAGCATCCACGATTTCCTCGCCGGTCTTATGCTTCAGCTGCTCTTTACTTGCCTCACTCAGACCGTTGTTGATCACACAGTTCATATCGCAGGTGCTGCACTTGTCCAGTTCTTCCTTAGTGACCTTGCCGTCGCGGTAGTCGCGGCAGATCTTCAACTCGTACATGCTGTACGGATGTTTGGTAAACAGAGCCTTAAACTTGTGCACCAGAACCCAAGTAGCAGGCTTCCAAATGTACTTGTGCATAGCCGGAGAAACACTACCGATCATCCAGCAGTCACGGTCACAGCAGCGAACCTTTGCACGAACCTTCTCTGCTTCCGGGCTGTTCCACAGCTCATCCCAAGTCTGGTTGTTCAGGTTGCCCATGACTTCCTTATCCTTGGTGCCATTGCAAGGCATAACATCGCCATACGGGTCGATGAAGAAGGTATCGAAGCTCATGTCGCAAGGCAGCAGACGCTTCTGGCCGTAGATGTAGTTGATCAGGCCGTGGTTAAAGTAAGCACGGAACCACTTCTTCGGGCTGTTGCTACGGAGCAGCTCGTTGACCAGATTCTCAAAGTTCTTTGCAACCATCGGGCGGTCGTGGATGATGTTCTTTGCTTCAACAAAGTAGAAGCTGTTATGCAGAGAAGCCGTAGCAAACTCCATGCCCATCTCATCGGAGATTTTATACAGCGGAACCAGGTCAGGAGCATTTTTGTCCTGAACGGTCATACCGAAGCCAACGTCCTTCATCCCCATCTCACGCAGTTTCTTCAGCGTGCCGTAACCACGCTGGTAGCCGTTCTGCAGACCACGGATCTCGTTATTGGTCTGCTCCAAACCTTCGATAGAGATACGGATACCGATCTGCGGGAACTCCTTGCACAGATCAACGATACGGTCGGTGAAGAAACCGTTCGTGGAAATAACGATACGGTCAGACTTCTTGTACAGTTCACGCACAATATCCTTCAGGTCGGTGCGGATGAACGGCTCGCCGCCGGTGATGTTGGTGAAGTACATCTTCGGCAGTTTCTTGATGGTTTCGATGCTGATTTCCTCTTCCGGCTTGGAAGGTGCTTTATAACGGTTGCACATGGAGCAACGAGCGTTGCAGCGGTAAGTAACGATGACCGTACCATTTAACTTCTTTTCTTCAGACATAATTAACTCTCCTATTATTTACTCTCTCTTTTATGAATGTTCCGATTTTATTTAAGAACCTCTCAGCACATGTTAGTAATAGTATCAGACAGTGTAGATAACCATAACAACTGTAAATATGTATACTCCGCATAAAAAGGAAAACGAGGTTTGTGAAAGATGGTATCAACTGTTCAAACACAAATCCTCCTAATTCATCTTTTTCGTTTTAAACGACTTGTATCCAAACATTACCAGTAATATCACATATTTTCATTTCAATGATTCACTCATATGCGTCTTTGATTCTCACGGTTTTTATACTACATTCCATATTTTTCAAAAAAAGCATCCGTCCGTAACCGTTCCGATCGAATTACACTATATACTTTTTCGTAGTCAATGGGTCTCTTCATCTTTTCAGAAATACACGCGGTATCCCCCGATGTGACCATCCGATCTTCCAAGTGCAACATCGACATCAATGAATAGAATCGATCATTTTCAGCAGCACCCGATCCCTTCTGCACAAAGAACAAAAATTGCTTTTTAAAAATGATGCAAAACAGCATTCCATGATATGTATTTGTAAAGATACAGTTAGCATTTTTATAAAGGCCAAGCCATTTCTCAACAGTTGGAAAAATTGGATTTTCATTCAAAAACAATGTGTAATTAGACGGAGAAGTTACTATTAACTTCATATTTTCATCCGCTGCATATCTCTTTATTTCATCAAATGAAACATTCTTTTTATCTCCAAGATTCAAGAAATAACAATAGCAATAATTTTTTTCTTCAATGTTTGCATATGGATATTCATCCATATCAAGCAAAAGCGTTGGATCAAGAACTTGAACTACTTCTTTATCCACGATTGACTCGACCATATTAACTGCGGTCTTTTCTCGCACACTAATACCATCGAATCTGTTCAGCCACGGCTTGATTTTTTCAGCTATTTCTTTTGGTAAAGAGGTTCTGCCAAAGCTTGCAGCGTATGAAAGTTTGATTGCCTCATCTGGAGCATAATTCAAGAATCTACTTCCCGTTGGATTTCTCCAGATTTGATCACTCCCCGCAATAAAGCAGTCTGCCTTCGGACAATTTTTATACATTGCCTTTTCCGAAATATAACCCTTCGTGGATACAGCAATATTGTCCTTAATAAATCGTCCCATTTCAAACTGTGCAACTGCCTTGGCACAGAAAGGCTTAAACCATTTAATGTTTTTCAGCCTTTTCAGAATCAAAACCGGATTGGCACGATAGTCCCTTAAATGTTCTGGATCATGCCCCCTTTTTTTCAAATACTTCTGTAATGCATAACACTGTAGGGTTGATCCGTAATTGATATTTGTCCGAATATAACTATATGTGGAATTAATTGATATTTTCATTTTGATCACTCTCCCGATAACAGTTTTCTTAAAAATTTCATTCGATAAATCTGAACTCTCAGCTTATCTGGAATATGCGTCTTAATCATATTCTTCGCCGCATAGACCGTTCTTTTCTTTCCAACTGTATCGTTATAGTTTTCTTCTATTTTTTTGTATCCCTCCATATAGTAGTTTTCTAATACAGCATCACGCGCTTTACCACGTTTTGATGGCTTTAAAAGATTCGAGTTATGTCGTGTTATAGAAGCCAGATCTACTTCATACATAACCATCTTTTCCTGCAATTTAGACAAATACTGCATTCCCTTCTCAGTATTAACCATCATGCAGTTAATGCCTTTTCGGATTGAAAGTGCTGGGTCCTTTCTTACTATGAATTCCGGATGTTCTATTTCTATAGCCCAGTAATCGCCGAATGTAAAATCGCTCACTCTGTTAGTATTTGACATTTCACAGCTGAAGCAATTCTCACGCGAAATATCTCCTCTCAAATAGTGTATTTCATGTGAGGCTCCTTCTTTTGGAAAACGCTTGATTTTGATTTTATTCTTATCGCCATTGTCATAGTAGGAATAACAGAAATTGCTTCCCCATCCAGCTTTTTTATCTCGGAATATATAATCTGTTATTACAATATTCTGTTCTTTTTCAACTTCTCTTAAATAATCATTGAATATTGTTTTAGATGTCACTCCATGGCATATTACATCCACAACAATCAGATTTTCATACTCATTGTTCAAAAAGGACTTCAGTCCTAGTGCTTGGCAAGGAGTTCCGCCAAAGAGAACCAATTTTCCATTTTTTAGGTCCTCTTTGATTTGCTGATATGTTGTTCCTATATGGCTAAGAATATATTTTGAATTCAGGATAGATTGAAGTTCATCTACATTTGTCACCCGAACATGATACGCACTATATTCGCCATTTATCATTTTTCCAGCACAACCATAACAAACTCCGCCCATTTCAAGAACAATTTCAGCCAGCATTTGAAATGCTGCTCCTGAAGCTGAATGTTTCAATTTTTCAGAATCTCTTGATTGCCCTGCATAGCATTTGATTGGACTGTGCCGTTCTATTTGCATCCTCCTAGCGCACACTTTTGCACACAAGCCACAATCAACACATTTTCCATTATCAATAACTACTTTTTCATATCCATATTTATTTATGCCAATATCAATGGCCCCTTTAGGGCAAGCATTTGCACAAGCCATACAGGCTGTACATTTTTCTTCGCAACAAATAGATTCCTTCACTTTTTTCTCCTACTGATACACCTTCATAATTTTCTCATAATACTCATCAATGGTATCGAAGCTGATGTCCTTGCAGTTCTTGCTATACTGCTCACACAGCTTCTTATCACCCCAGAGCTTCTCGATCTTCTTCTTCAGATCTTCGGCATTACCGCTCTCAAACAACTCGCCGGTCTTGCCAACCTGAATCAGCTCCGGGATACCACCTATCTCAGCTCCCAGCACCGGCGTGCCGTACATCTGGGATTCCATCACGGAGAACGGGCAGTTCTCATACCACTCAGAAGGGTAAATGGAGAACCGTGCCT
>OGCO01004467.1_pt1 | contig 14896 bp, 11 predicted proteins | sample 1570171 | NCBI WGS metagenome assembly OGCO01 (sample SAMEA4370583, study PRJEB24528) | human gut metagenome | reverse complement strand
GGACCTTCTTCAACATCAGTCAGTACATTCTGGGCATCCAGCCCACCTTGGACGGCCTGCGGGTGGACCCCTGCATCCCCCACACCCTGACCGGCTACACGGTCACCCGCCGCTTCCGTGGCGCAGAGTATCGCATCACGGTGGACAACGCCGCCGGGGTTCAGCACGGCGTCAAGGCGGTTACCGTAGACGGCAAGGCCATCTGCGGCAATGTGCTGCCGCTGGCTGCCGCCGGGACCGAGGTAACGGTGCAGGTAACTATGGGTTAAACCGACTTTTTCTGCTTCCTCATATTATTCTCCTTTTCATAACCAACGCCGCCGCGCAGCCCCCCTGCACGGCGGCGTTGGTTTCACAGCTTATCCGACCGTACAACGATCAAAAATGCGCTCCGCGTTGCTCTGCGCATAGATAGCGGAATTATTATTTTAATTTGCATGGGGCTGTTGCACAAGCCCAACAAAAAGGCCAGAGTTATTTAGCCAAAAAGGCTTTACAACTCTGGTCTTTTGCTTTAACGTTAACAGTGCAAAAATGAAACGGATAAAGCAAGAACAGCATATCGAAATTGAGGAGAAAAGTCAACAGTTAAAATTTCGAATCTTCGTGGTCTCCACTTTCACATAGGCATCATCAGGCACCTTGGGGAGATACTTCATCAGGAAATCAACATCCTGCTGGATTCGCCGGACGGCAGCTTCCAGTGCAGAATAGTTGATTCCGTAGATTCGTTTCTGCGGAGCAGGGCGGTCCTCCGGGTGCAGAATCTCGTGCACGATCTGCTTGCGGTTCGAAAAATCGGCTCTGGCAAGGAGGTGCATTGATATTTACGACATGACGCAGGCGGTGGAGGATGGCGCAACGCGCCCTGTCCACTACGAAAGCCGCGGCATCAAGCTGCATCTGGATAAGGACACGCTGGCTCTGATTGATGCGACTTATGACGCATTGGAGCAGCAATCGGACACAGCGACCATTGAAAAAAGCAAGAAAATGTTGGGACAGATGGAAAGCGTGTTGGGCGCAGATTCTACGGTGCAATCGCTGTGCGAGGATATTGTCACCCACTACGAAAAATACCGTGCCAACCTGCTGACCGGTAAGGCGATGATTGTTGCCTATTCGCGCCCGATTGCCATGAAAATCTACCGGAAGCTGCTGGAACTGCGTCCGGCATGGAAAGAGAAAATCGGTGTGGTCATGACCAGCGGTAACAATGACCCGGAGGACTGGAAAGCGATCATCGGGACAAAATCGCACAAGGAGGAACTGGCGCGAAAGTTCAAAGATAACGATGATCCAATGAAGATCGCTATCGTGGTGGATATGTGGCTGACCGGTTTTGATGTTCCCTCGCTGGCGACAATGTACATCTACAAGCCGATGCACGGTTATAATCTGATGCAAGCGATTGCTCGTGTGAACCGTGTGTTCAAGGACAAAGAGGGCGGCTTGATCGTGGACTATGTGGGCATTGCATCTGCCCTCAAAGCTACCATGAAGGAATATACCAAGCGCGACCAGTCCCGGTATGGCGATATGGATATTTCCAAAGTTGCATATCCGAAGTTTCAGGAAAAGCTTCAGGTGTGCAAGGATTTGCTGCACGGGTTTGATTTCAGCAGTTTTATTGACGGTTCGCCGCTGGTTATGGCAAAGCTGGTAACGGGTGGTGTGAACTTTGTGCTGGATGCCAAAGCACCCAAGCGCAAGGACTTGTTCCTGCGAGAAGCAATGCTGCTGAAACAGTCGCACTCCCTATGCTCCAGCATGACCACAGAACAGGAGCGTCATGAAGCCGCCTACATGGAAGCTGTGCGTTCTACCGTGGTGAAAATTACTTACGGCGGCAGCGGCGGAAAGACGCTCTCGCTGAAAGAAATCAACACTCAAATCAATGAACTTCTGAAAGCGAGTATCCAGAGCCAAGGTGTAATCAGTCTGTTTGACAGCAAGCAGGCAGATGAAAATATCAGCTTGTTTGACCCGGCGGTATTGGACGAAATATCAAAAATGAAAGAAAAGAACATCGCTGTGGAAATTTTGAAAAAGTTGATGGCAGAACAGGTATCACTTTACAAGCGGACAAATGTTGTGCAGTCGCAGAAGTTCTCGGAGAAAATTGCGCAGCTGATGAACTCCTATTACAATGGGCTGATTACAAACGAGGAAGTTATCAAGGAACTTCTGAAAACGGCACAGGAGATCACGGAGCTGTACAATAATGGTAAGAAACTGGGGTTGTCGCAGGAAGAGCTGGCATTTTATGATGCTCTGACCAAGCCGGAGAACATCAAGGATTTTTATCGGAATAATGAATTGATCGGCTTGACCAGAGAACTTACAGAGATGCTGCGCAAAAATCGGACGATAGATTGGCAGAAGAAAGAAACAGCCCGCGCCAGTATGCGGAAGATGGTGAAACATCTTCTGAAAAAGTATAAATATCCCCCGGAGGATTACGACACAGCAATCAGCACGGTTATCAGCCAGTGTGAGATGTGGACAGATAACATAACAGCGTAAAATGTGAGAAATATCGATGATTTCCTCTTGACAACATACAGCTCAGTCCTTAAAATAATCTTAGAGAATACTATTATTGAAAATGTGAAAGGATGTTTTATGGGAAAGATGATTTTAGACGATCTCCGCAAGCGTCTGGAACGGTTAGATGAAGATGCCGACTTGCTAATCGACAACGATGACCGTTATCAGATGGTGATTGTAGGCGGCAGTGCGTTCATTCTGCTGGGCAAGTTGACCCGTGCCACCCATGACATTGATGCGCTGAGCGTTCCGAAAGAACTGTACGGCTTGCTCGGAAAGTACGACATCAACACGGATGTGGAAGCCTATATTGATAATTTTCCGTACAACTTCCAAGATCGGCTTCAGCCGCTGCCTTTCGGTGGTACAAAGGTACAGTTCTACACACCCAGTCTGGAAGATCTGGTAATCGCAAAGCTCTGCTCTTTCCGTGACACTGACAAGGCAGACGTAGAGAGCGAGGCTGTGCGGAACTCTTTGGACTGGAATTTGCTGGAACACCTTGCAACCGATGAGGATGAGCTGAAAGCCAGCATTTTGAACGACTGGCGGTATCGAGATTTTTATATCCGTTATCAGGAGTATGTGGAGAGGTGGAGACCGTGAGAAAGCTGACATTTGAAGGCTTTTTGAAGCAGTATGTGGTAGAACTTTCCGGGGTTCAGACGGCAAGTGTCCATAAGCTGGCAGATTGCATGACAGAAAATCCCCGCCTGAAAGAGCCACTGTATCTCTATGCGCTGGCCTTTGATAAAGTGGATTTGTTGCTCCGCTATACCGTAAACAGGGCTGTTGCTGCGGAGTATGAGCAGCTTTCCAATCGCTATTCGCTGGCGCAAATGCTGCTGCTTCTGGAAAACCAGTCACCGGAACTGACAGAGGGCTATTTGAAAGTCTGGCGCAGCTATTGCTCGGTGCGGGATACCTCTCTTGCGGACAATGATACGAAAGCGTTGATTCATCGCCGAGTATTGGAACTTCAGCGGAAAAAGAAACTGACGAATTATCGTCTCTACACAGACTTGAAGCTGAATCCGGGCAATGTGAATGCATGGCTCAAACACAACGATTCCAGCAAAATGAGCCTTGACTGTGCACGAAAAATTTATCAATACGCAAAAGAATAGGATAGAGCACAGAAAAGCCCCCCGGCGCCCTGCCAATTGCCAGCAGGACACCGGGGGACTTATGCGTTGAAGTTTATTGCTCTTCCGTTTCGGCCTTGGTCTGATCGAGGAAGGCTTTGATCTTGTCGATCTGGATCTGGGCCACGGCGCGGCCGGTCTCGTAGACGCGGCGGAGCTGGGCGGGGTCGCGTTCCATCGCGCCGATCTCCAGCGGGATGGGCGGGCGGATGACGTAGTCCACGCCGGACGTCTCCAACATGGAGATGTAGCTCAAAGTCTCGTTGTAGCGCTCGTGGCGGTCGGCTACGGCCTCCACAAAGGCCGGGTAGCGCAGATACCGCGCCCGGATGGCGGGCAGCATGGGGTTCTTCTTCTTGACGAAGCCCTTGGGCTGGGTCAGGATGATGAGGTTGCGCTTGTAGCCGATGGACTCAAAAAAGCGGATGGGGATGGAGTCGGCCACGCCGCCGTCCAGCAGCCCGTAGTGGCCGATCTGGACGATCTTCGCGGCCAGCGGCATGGAGGCGGAAGCTTCCATCCAGCGCACATCCTCGGCGTCGCCCTTGCGGCACTTGTGGTAGATGGGGCTGCCGGTCCGGACGTCGGTGCAGACGACGAAGAAATCCATGGGGGACTCCGCAAAGGCCTTTTCGTCAAACGGGTCGAGCTTTTCGGGAACGTCATGATAGCAGAACTGCTCGCTGTACAGGTTGCCGGTGCGCAGCAGATTCTTGAAGCTGGCGTAGCGCTTGTCGTTGCAGTACTGGGTGTTGTAGCGGATGGTGCGGCCGATCTGGTGGGACTTGTAGTTACAGCCGAACACCGCGCCCGCAGACACGCCGATGGCGCCGTCCACGGTGATCCCGTTTTCCATCAAAACATCCAGAACGCCTGCGGTGAACATCCCCCGCATGGCGCCGCCTTCCAAGACCAATCCGGTTTTCATATGAGGCACTCCTTCTTATCCAGATAGATTACTTTCAGTATACTCGAATTTTTGGAGAAAACAAGAGGAAAATACCCAAAAGACCTTGAAATCTGGGGTGCGAATCCGGTATACTAGGTGAAATCGAAATGCTGTAGCAAAAGCTTGGAGGAAGAGACTGAAATGAGACTGCTGGAAGATCGGATTCGGAGAGACGGCATCGTCCGCGAGGGCAATGTGCTGAAGGTGGACAGCTTTATCAATCATCAGATGGATATCCCGCTGTTCCGGGAGATGGCAAAGGAGTGGAAGCGTCTGTTTGCGGGCAAGCCCATCAACAAGGTGCTGACCATCGAGGCCAGCGGCATCGGCATCGCTGCCGTGGTCGCCAGCGAGTTCAATGTGCCGGTGGTCTTCGCCAAGAAGTCCATGAGCATCAATCTGGACTATGACAACTATGAGACCAAGATCCAGTCCTTCACCCATAAAAAGATCTACAACGTCATCGTTTCGAAAAAGTTCCTCACCCCGGAGGATCATGTCCTCATCATCGACGACTTCCTCGCCAACGGCTGCGCCCTGATGGGTCTGCTGGATCTGGCCAAGGAGGCCGGTGCCACCGTGGAGGGCATCGGCATCGCCGTCGAAAAGGGCTTCCAGCAGGGCGGTGAGCTTATCCGCAGCAAGGGCATCCAGCTGGAGAGCCTTGCCATCGTCGAGTCCATGGATGCCGCTACCGGTGAGATCAAGTTCCGCGAGCAGCCGCAGCAGAATTAAATCCAATGTCCATCAGACCGCTTCGGCGGTCTTTTTTGTTGTGCGCGGTCAGGCTCCGTCGAAGCTGTCGCCGTCGGCGGGGAGGTCGGCGGCGGTGGGCTCTGTCGGGGCGGCGTCCGGCACGGCGGCGCGGGGAATGCCCTTGTAAACGAGGGTCTGTTCCAGCACCTCGGCGCAGACGGGGGCCGACAGGCTGCCGCCCGCCGTGGTCCAACTGTGGGGTTCATCGAGGCAGACGAGGCAGAGGAACTGCGGGTCGTCGATGGGGGCCACGGCCACGAAGCTGGCGATGCGGGCCTTTTCGTCGGCGCTGTCGAGCTTCTGGCTGGTGCCGCTCTTGCCGCCCACCCGGTAGCCCGCGATCTGGGCATTCCGCCCGCCGCCGTAAAGGACGACGGCTTCCATCATCTCCCGCATCGTGGCGCTGGTCTCGGCTTTGAGCACCTGCCGGGTGCAGGTGGGGGCGATGTGCTCGATGAGGGAGCCGTCCGGCGCGAGGATGTCCGATACCACGTAGGGCTGCATCAGCTTGCCGCCGTTGACCACGGCGCAGACCGCCGCTGCCATTTCGAGGTAGGAGACCTTGCTGCTCTGGCCGAAAGCGCAGGAGGCCAGCTCCACCGGGCCCATCCGGTCGGCGGTGTAGTAGAGGCTCTTTTTCGGCTCGGCAGGTAGGTCGATGCCGGTGGGCTCCCGGAGGCCGAAGGCGGCAAAATAGCTGCAGAAGGCCTCTTTTCCCAGTCGGGCACCGATCTGGATGAAGCTCTGATTGCAGGAGTTTTCGAGGGCTTGGGTCACGGTCTGTGCTCCGTGGCGCTTGTGGTTGGCGCAGTGGAACCGGGTCCCCGCCACCGAGATGGACTCGCCGCAGTAGAAGCTGGAATGCCGGGTGACAGCCCCGGTGTCCAGCGCGGCGGCGCAGGTGATGAGCTTGAAGACGCTGCCGGGCTCGTACAGGTCGCTGACGGCTTTGTTCCGCCACTGGGTCTGCTGGGCCAACTGCAATGCAGCGGCCCGTGCGCCGCCGGAGAGGGCTTCCACCTGCGTCCGGGCGGCGGCGTCGAAAATGACGCGGGGCTCGTTGGGGTCGTAGGAGGGGGTGGTGGACATGGCCAGCACCGCCCCGGTGTTCACATCCATCACGATGCCCACCGCCCGCGCGGCGACATGGTGCTCCTGCACCGCGTAGCCCAGCGCGTTTTCAAGGTAGTGCTGGATGTTGGCGTCGATGGTCAGCCGCAGCCCGTCCCCCTCGGTGGGGAAGCGCTCGGTCTCGTAGCTCTGTTCCAATGTGTAGCCCCACGCATTGACGGCGGTGAGGACCACCCCGTTTTCCCCGGTGAGGAGGCCGTCGTATTTCAGTTCCAGCCCGGAGACGCCCGCGTTGTCCACATTCGTGAACCCCAGCACGGACGCGAGGAACTGCCCCTGCGGGTACCACCGCTTTGAGTCCTGATTGATCCGGATGCCGGTGATGCCGTTCGCTTCGCAGAGATCCCGCACCTTGTCTGCCGTTTCGCGGTCCACCCGGTAGCGGAGCAGACAGTCGTTGGAGCGGCGGTCGCTGAATTTTTCCAGCAGCGCGGCGGCGTCGAGGCCAAGGATGTCCGCAAGGCCGTCGGCGGCGAGGGGGAGTTTTTCCTCCGGCATCTCGCGGGGGGAGGCGCGGAGGGTCCAGCAGCTGCTGTTTGCGGCCAGCAGGACACCGTCGGCGCTGTAGATCTTTCCCCGGTCGGCGGGGACGACGGTATCCCGCAATTGCTGGCCGAGGGCGCGGTCGGTGTACCAGCCGCCGCTGCGCAGCTGCAAAGAAAACAGCCGCACGGCCAGCCCCAGACAGACCGCGCAGAATACCGCCGCCACCATCCGCGCCCGGCGGCGGAAGGCATGTTCAGGGAGGGTGCGGAGCAAATTTGACATAATGAAGCCCCTCTTCTATTATTAGCTTCTCCTTCGTACAACCTCTCCGTCAATGCTTCGCATTGCCACCTCTCCTAGTAGGAGAGGCCTTGGCAGCCGATTTTAGTTTATGGATACGCCAGAGGCTCCCCTACTAGGGGAGCTGTCGAGCGCAAGCGAGACTGAGAGGTTGTACAGAGCAATCGTTAATCTTTACGCAGGTACAAACAAAAATAGACTAAGCGCCAACACTCCGGCGTACAATAAGAAGACTGGGGGTGACGGGATGAAACAGGCGGCGTTGACCAAACGACGGGTACCGCTGCGGGTGCTGCCGGCGCCGGATCTGCCGTTTCTGGTGCTGGTGCTCACACTGGTGGGGTTCGGGCTGGTGATGCTGGGCAGCGCATCGGGGGCGGTGGCCCTCTACCGGCGGGGCGATGCCTTGGCGTATCTGCGGCCGCAGATGCTTTATGCGGCCATGGGCATTGCCGGGATGGGGCTGGCCAGCCGGGTGGACTACCATATCTTTCACAAGTTGGCGTGGCCGCTGCTGGCCGTTTCGCTGGTCTTGCTGGCAGCGGTGCTGTTCATGCCGGAGTACAACGGCTGCAAACGGTGGCTGGTGCTGCCGGGGCTGGGGACCTTACAGCCCAGCGAGATCGCAAAGTTCGCGGTGGTGCTGGTGTTTTCCCACATCATCTCGCTGAACCATGACCGGATGCAGAGCTTTGCCGTGGGGGTGCTGCCCTTTGCGCTGGTGCTGGGCGTGGTGGCGGCGCTGATGCTGCTGGAACCGCACCTTTCCGGCACGCTGCTCATCTTGGGCATCGGGGCCGTGCTGATGTTCGTGGGCGGCACCGGGCTGCGGTGGTTCGTGCTGGCGGGGGTCGGCGGGGCTGCGGCCATTGCGACGGCGGTGGCCCTTATGCCGGAGCTGGTGCCCTACGCGGCGGACCGCCTCCGGTCGTGGCAGGACCCCTTTGCCGACCCGCTGGGCGACGGCCACCAGACCATCCAGAGCCTGTACGCCATCGGCTCCGGCGGGGCCGTGGGGCTGGGGCTGGGCAACAGCCGCCAGAAGCACCTGTTCGTGCCGGAACCCCAGAACGACTTCATCTTTTCCATCCTGTGCGAGGAGCTGGGGTTTGTGGGGGCCTGCGCGGTGATCCTGCTGTTCAGTCTGCTGCTGCTGCGGGGCGTCACGCTGGCGGCCCACGCGCCGGACCGCTTCGGGGCACTGCTGGTGGTGGGGTTCGTGGTGCAGGTGGCCTTGCAGGCGGTGCTGAACATCGCCGTGGTCACCAACACCATCCCGAACACCGGCATCAGCCTGCCCTTCTTTTCCTCCGGCGGCACCAGCCTGATGATGCTGCTGGGCGAGATGGGCATCGTGCTGTCCGTCTCCCGCGGGGAAACATAAAGGCGGCCATTTCTGCCGCAAAATGGGATGTTTGCCCCGCAAAAGACGCAAAAAACAGACAAACGACCGGACAAATGCGTTTTGCGGTGTCTGGGTACAAAACAGGGAACCGACGGCCCTCGTTCTGCATACCATGGGGTATCTTTGGCAGAACGGGGGTCTTTGCATGGCAGGGGATTACATCATCACGGGCGGGCGGCCGCTGAATGGAACGGTACGGGTCCCGGCGGCCAAGAACAGTGTGCTGCCGCTGCTGGCAGCGTCCCTGCTGTGCAGCGGGCCAGTGCGGCTGTGCGGGGTGCCGGAGCTGGCCGATGTGGCCGAGAGCCTTGCCCTGCTGCGCAGTGCAGGCTGCACAGCGGAGCGGCAGGGGGCGGATGTACGGGTGGACGGGGTGCCCGGCAGCGGGACGCTGGCGGCAGGCCCGGCGGGCCGGATGCGGGCATCCATCCTGTTCTGCGCCCCGCTGCTGGCCCGGCTGGGCCGGGCACAGACCGTGCTGCCCGGGGGCTGCCGCATCGGAGCGCGGCCCATTGATCTGCATCTGGCGGGCCTTGTGCAGATGGGAGCCTGCCCGCAGCTGGAAGGCGAACGCCTGCTGCTCACGGCTCCGGCGGGGCTGCACGGAGCGGACATCACCCTGCGGTTCCCCAGCGTGGGGGCCACCGAAACCCTGCTGCTGGCGGCGGCGCTGGCACAGGGGGAGACGACCCTGCGGGGTGCGGCCCGGGAGCCGGAGATCGAAGATCTGGCGGCATTCCTGAACCGGTGCGGCGGCCGGGTGCAGGGCGCGGGCACCGGCACGGTGCGGGTGCAGGGGGTGCGGCGGCTGCACGGATGCAGCTTTGCGCCCCTGCCGGACCGGATCACGGCAGCCACCTTTGCCTGTGCCTGCGCAGCGGCTGGGGGACGGGTGGAGCTGGCAGGCTGCGCGCCCCGGCTGTATGCGCCGGTGCTGGAAATTCTGGAACAAATGGGGTGCGGTGTTGTGCGCCGGAGCGATGCTGCCGTTATTACCCGGTTCGGGCGGCTGTACGGGCCGGGGCGGGTGTTCACCGGGGCATACCCGGCGCTGGCCACCGACGCGGCCCCGCTGCTGGCGGCGGTGCTGCTCTGCGCGGAGGGACCCGGCAGCATCGAGGATGTGATCTTTGAGCGGCGGTTCGGCTGCGCGGCAGGCTTTGCGGCGCTGGGCAGCCGGGTGCGGGTGGAGGGCCGCACCCTGTACGCGGAACCCGGCGGCACCCTGCAGGGAACGGTGCTGGAAGCGCCCGACCTGCGGGGCGGGGCAGCGCTGGTGATCGCGGCGCTGGCGGCACAGGGCCGCAGCCGCATCACCCATACGGAGTTCATTGACCGCGGCTATGCCGATTTTGCACAGAAACTGACGGATCTGGGTGGGCAAATTGCACGAGAAACCCCGCGCGGGGCAGACTGCCCGAAAAAAAGAACTTCAAAAACGTAAATTTGACTTGCATTCACGGCAAAAAGATGATACGATACAGTTATATAAGTGTAGGTTGATATTTCTGTGCGTTCTGCACAGTTCTACGATAAAATCCGGATGGAGGACAAAGTTATGGCATTGATGCTCGATGAAGAAATGGACGAAAATGTTACGACGATCAAGGTGATCGGTGTTGGCGGCGGCGGCGGCAACGCCGTGAACCGCATGGTCAGCGATGGTCTGCAGGGCGTGGAGTTCATTGCGATGAACACGGACCAGCAGGCGCTGGCCAAGAACCATGCCACCGTCAAGGTCCAGCTGGGCTCCAAGCTCACCAAGGGCCGCGGCGCAGGTGCCGACCCTGAGATCGGCCAGCGTGCCGCTGAAGAAAGCAAGGACGAGATCGCAAACGCGCTCAAGGGCTCCCAGATGGTGTTCATCACCGCCGGTATGGGCGGCGGCACCGGCACCGGTGCGGCTCCTGTGGTGGCTGAGGTGGCACACGACCTGGGCATCCTGACCGTGGGCATCGTCACCAAGCCCTTCTCTTTTGAGGGCAAGCGCAAGATGGGCCTGGCTGAGCAGGGCATTGCCAACCTGCTGATGCATGTGGACAGCCTGATTGTGATCCCGAATGAGCGCCTGAAGATGATCAGCCAGGAGAAGATCACCCTGATGAACGCCTTCCAGGCTGCCGACAACGTGCTGCGTCAGGGCGTCGAGTCCATTTCCGCCCTGATCAACGTGCCCGCCTTCATCAATCTGGACTTCGCCGACGTGCGCTCCATCATGAAGGATGCCGGTTACGCGCACATGGGCGTGGGCAGCGCCAAGGGTGCCGGCAAGGCCGAGAACGCCGCCAAGGCTGCCATTTCCAGCCCGTTGCTGGAGACCAGCATTGCCGGTGCACACGGCGTTATCATCAACATCACTTCCAGCCCCGACATCGGCCTGGAGGACGTGGAGACCGCAGCCGGCCTCATCACCCAGAGCGCTCATCCGGATGCGAACATCATCTGGGGTACTGCGTTTGACGAGAACCTGTCCGACGAGATGCGCGTGACCGTCGTTGCTACCGGCTTCGACAACAAGAGTGCCAGCGACCTGCGCAACAGCATCAACAACGCCATGGGCGGTGCCCAGTCGGTGCCGTCGGCAGTATTCAGCAGCGACACCGGCAGCGCAGCCACTGCCGCTGCTCCTGCCGCTCCTGCTGCTCCGGCAGCAGCCCCGGCCGCTCCGGCAGCTGCCGCAAAGCCCGTGGAAGAGGAAAGCAGCGACAACCGTTACTACGACGAGCTGCTGGCCATCCTGAACAAGCGGAAGTAAGGCTGGCAAATAATAAACGCATCGTGGCACAGCGCCCGTGAGGAGGGCGGGTCTCTTGCGCGCAAGCGGAGGGAGGCAATGCAATGCTGAAACAGGACGTTCCGCTGCGGACCGGATGGTTCGGGTACCGGAAACTGGATGTTGAAAATTGTATTGCGCACATCCGCGCAGCGTATGCGGCAGAACTCCGCCTTGCCCGGCAGACGCAGCAGGGAATGGAGGAGACCATGGCGCAACTCAGGCAGGAGAACAAAGCTCTGCGGCAGCGCTTTGCCCAGCAGGCGGCGGCGCAGGCCGCAGCATCGGTGCGGGCAGAGGGCAGCGACAAGCTGCAGCAGTTGACCCGCAAGCTGGAAGCGGCCCACGCCGAGATCCGCCGCTACCAGACCCGGCTGTTTGCCTGCGAGCGCCAGATGATCGCTCTGCGGCGGGAAAATGCCGACCTCGAAGCGGCCTGTGAGCAGGCACGGGAGGAGCTGCAGATGGCCGTGGCCCGTGCCGAAAAGGCAGAGCAGCAGGCTGCCCAGACGCCTGCCTGTCCGGAAGTGCCGGTGCAGGCCCCGACGCCGGAACCGCCCGAAGAAGCTGTGGCCTGCTGTGCAAGACCGGCCGCACAGCCTGCGGTGCAGCCGGAACCCGTGTGGCAGCCGGAAACGGAGCTGGAGAAGCTTTCGGTGGAGCTGCTGCGCCGGTTTGATGAAATGATGCAAGAATGATTCGACAAGCTGCTGTGCCGGCATGGACTGGTGCAGCAGCTTTTTGTGTGAACAGGGGATTTTTGCTGCGGCAAGGCAGCACATTGCCAGATGGGGATGGCGAGGAGCAAGGCACATGAATGTGAAACAGAAGATCCTGATCGCAGACGATTCTGGGATCAACCGCGCGCTGCTGATGGAGATCCTGGGCGACGGGTATGAGTATCTGGAAGCAGAAAACGGTGTCCGGGCGGTGGAGCTTTTGCGCGAGCACACGGACATCGCACTGGTGCTGCTGGACATCATGATGCCGCAGATGGACGGCTTTGACGTGCTGAAGGTCATGCGCTGCTATTCCTGGCTGGACGAGATCCCGGTGATCATGATCTCGGCGGCAAAGGACACGGCCAACATCGAGCGTGCCTACGACCTGGGTGTGGCCGACTACATGCGCCGCCCCTTTGAGCGGGTCATGGTGCTGCGCCAGGTGCAGAACGTGCTCATGCTGTATGCCAAGCAGAAGCGCCTGACCCGGCTGGTGACCGATCAGGTGTACGAAAAAGAGCACAACAGCGTGCTGATGATCAGCATCCTGAGCCATGTGGTGGAGTTCCGCAACAGCGAGAGCGGCCTGCATGTGCTGCACATCCGCACCCTGACCGACCTGTTGCTGCACCAGCTGGCGGGCAAGACTGACCGGTATCAGCTGGACGAGAGCGACATTTCGCTCATCAGCACGGCATCGGCCCTGCACGACCTGGGCAAGATCGTGATCCCCACCGAGATCCTCAACAAGCCCGGCCGCCTGACCGCCGAAGAATACGCGATGATCAAGACCCACACGGTGAAGGGTGCCCGCATCCTGCGGGACCTGAGCAACACCATCGGCGGGGGAAACGAGCCCCTGCTGCAGGTGGCCTATGCCATCTGCCGCTGGCACCATGAGCGCTGGGACGGCGGCGGCTACCCGGACAAGCTGAAGGGCGATGCGATCCCCATCGCAGCACAGGTGGTAGCACTGGCAGATGTGTACGACGCCCTGACCAGCGACCGCTGCTATAAACCGGCCTACGACCACGACACGGCCCTGCGCATGATCCTGAACGGCGAGTGCGGGGCCTTCAACCCGCTGCTGCTGGAATGCCTGAATGAGTCGTCGGAGCTGCTGCGGCAGGAGCTGCAGCGCAACGAGTGGGACCGCAGCTTCCACCAGGACACCCACCGCTTGTCGGAGGAGATCCTGCACCGGGAAGCCCTCCCGCGGGAGGACCGCAGCCAGCGGCTGCTCAACCTGGAACGCGAGCGCACCCAGTTCTATGCGGACCAGTGCGGCGGCATCCAGTTCGACTACGACCTGCTCAGCGGCCGGGTGACGGTGACCAACCACTACGCCAGCGCCGCCGAGCGCACCCAGGTGCTGGACTTTGACCATGGCGAAGGGCTGAACTTCCTTTCCCTGAAGGACCGCCGCCGCCTGTTGGAAGCGCTGGAAAAGGCAACCCCGGAGATCCCGCAGGCCAGCTTCCCCGTGGAGGTGCAGACCGGCGGCGGATACCAGCCGCACCGGCTGGTGCTGCGCACCCAGTGGAGCCGCGGCGGGCAGCGCCGCTGTGTGAGCGTGGTGGGCCAGCTGCTGCCGGAGCAGACCGAGGATGCAAAGGCGCAGCCGGATGTGCTGCTGCACAGCTCCGAAGGCTCGATGGCGGCTGTCCTGCAGCAGCTGCAGGGCGTGTTTGACCTGGTGCGTCTGGTGGACCCGGAGCGCGCCAAGGTGCTCACCCTGCACCCGGACGGCACGCTGGAAGAGCGGGCCGGTCACTGCCATGTGGTGTGGAACAAGGCCGGCCGGTGTGAGAACTGCATCTCGGCCAAGGTGTTCACCAGCAAAAAGACCCTGAACAAGATCGAATTCAATGGCGAGGACGCCTATTTTGTGCTGTCGCGCTATGTGGAGAACAACGGCCGCGGCTGCGTGCTGGAAATGGTTTCCAAGCTGTCCAACGGACGCTGGCTGGACATGGGCGGCCGCCGCATGCTGCTGGACCGCAGCGAGGAATTTGACAACAGTGCTTTCATCGATCCGCTCACCGGGGCCTACTCCCGCCGGTACTTTGAAAAGTTCCTGGCCGACAGTGAGCAGATCAACGGTGTGGTGGTCATTGACGTGGACCGCTTCAAGGCTGTGAACGACAGCTACGGCCATCTGGTGGGCGACAAGGCGCTGGAGAGCATCTCTGCGGCGGTGCAGGCCTGCCTGCGGGAGAGCGACATTCTGGTGCGCTACGGCGGCGACGAATTCCTGCTGCTGATGCCGCAGCTGCGGCCGGAGGGGCTGCCGCTGGTGATGGACCGCATCCAGGAAGCGGTGCGGCAGGCCCGGGTGGAGAGCCACCCGGAGATCCGGCTGTCCATCAGCGTGGGCGGTGTGTGCGGCGTGCACCCGCTGCGGGAGGCCATCCGGCAGGCAGATGACCGGATGTACCAGAACAAGGCCCGCAACAAGGAATAAAAAACAGGACCCGGACACGGGGCAGGCACAAAAAGGTGCTGCCGGTATCCGGGTCTTTTTTGGTATCGGGATAAAATATGCTCAGTGTACGGCGCTGGTGCGGTGCTCCATAAGATAGGTGGCTTCCAGATCCGCGATGTGCAGTTTGACGGCAAGGGGGTACTTGTCGTAGGCTTCCGAGATGGCAAAGCAGCCGCCCCGGGCCGCATCGTCAA
>OGCO01004457.1_pt1 | contig 14913 bp, 8 predicted proteins | sample 1570171 | NCBI WGS metagenome assembly OGCO01 (sample SAMEA4370583, study PRJEB24528) | human gut metagenome | reverse complement strand
GCTGCCGGAGCGGTGCTTAAGCCGCAAGGCGGGAATTGTGCGGTGTTGCCTAAAGAAAAAACGAACCATTCCGGCGCGGTCGGGTGAGCGCACCCTACAGGGCAAAAACTCGTCTTTATTCTTCCACCACATCCCACTCCGCAAAATATTCCCGTGCTTCGGGCAAGATTTCGCGGGTGCAGGGCTGAATGTAATCGGCGGTCAGAGGGAGGTCAGCGCTGTTGGGGCCAGCTGAGATGGTGAACCGCCCGGCTTCTAGGTGCCAGACACTGTATTCGTCCGGGAAAGCCATCTGGTTGAGATTGAACCGGAACCGCACGGTGCGGCGCTGGCCCTGCGGTACGGTAATGCGGGCAAAACCCAACAGTTCCAGTTCCGGTCGCACAATGGTGGCGATGGCATCGCGGCCATACAGCTGCACCACAGTCTCGCCGTCGCAGCTGCCGGTGTTATGCACCGTGACCAACGCTTCGGCAGTGCCATCGGGGTCCACGATCAGGTTCAACGCCTCATACGCAAAGGTTGTGTAGGATAGGCCATAGCCAAAGGGGCGCAGCGGGCGGAAGTCCGACTGCCAGTAGCCGTCCGGGTTCAGGGAACCCGCCACAAAGCTCTGGCCGGTGGTCCCGCGGTGTTCGGCCATGAACATCGGCTCGTGGCCCGCGGTGCGGGGCAGCGGCAGTGGCAGGCAGCCTGCGGGGCTGTGGATACCGGCAATCAGGGCGGCCAGCTCAGTGCCGCCCCAGGTGCCGGGGGTGAATGCTTCCAGAATGGCGGCGGCGTTGGCGTAAATATGGGGGCTGGTCAGGGGACGGCCATCTGTATGGGTTACGATGGTACGCGGGTTTGCAGCCAGCACCACACGGGCCAGTTCTTCCTGCGCACCGGGCAGGTCCAGGCTGGCGGCATCGTTACCTTCGCCGGTGTCGCAGTGGCGGCCCCAGCCATTTTTTCCGCTCAGGCACAGGATCACGGCATCCGCGCTTTCAGCGGCCGCGAGGGCGGCGGCAAAGTCGGTCTGGGTGGGGTCGAGATAATCGCAGCCCTGGGTGTAGGTGCAGTTGGGGTAAAGCTCCTGCAGGGCTTCAAAAATCGTTTTGGCTTCGGGGCGGGATTTGTGAATCTCGCGGTCGGTGGCGGCAAGGTCGTACTTGCGCACTGGCTTGGCGGTGGATTTATCACCCACGCCTGCCATGGCACTGGAATCCTGCACCACCTGGAACATTTCCAGCATAGAGGGCTGGGTGTAGCCGCCGTACAGCAGGCGCAGGCTGCTGGCACCGGGTCCAATGACAGCCAGCTTGATGCTGCGGTCGGTAAGGGGCAGGGTGTTGCCCTCATTTTTGGTCAGCACAATGCTTTCCCGCGTGGCGCGCTGCTCGGCAGCAGCGGTGGGGGCAAACGCAGCGGCGTGGTACTGCTGCCACTGGGGGTAAGGCTCATCAAAAAGGCCAAGTTCAAATTTGAGCGTCAGCACGCGAAGAACGGCGCGGTCCAGGTAGGAGATATCCACCTTGCCTTCGGCAAAGGCGTGGGTCATGCCATCGGCATAGCCAAGGCGGTCGGGCAGCTCCATGTCCAAGCCCGCGGTCAGGCATTGCAGCGCGGCATCGGTGATATCATCTGCAGTGGCCAAGATATCGTCTAGCAGGCGTTGTACTGAGCGGTAGTCGCTGACTACCAAACCGTCAAAGCTTAGTTCGCTGCGCAAAAGGTCAGTCAGCAGCTTGCGGCTGGCGCAGACGGGGCGGCCCTCCCATTCGGAGTAGCTGTTCATCACGGTGCGGATGCCCGCCTTGCGGATGGCAGCCTCGAACGGTTTGGCGAACACCTCGCGCAGTTCGCGGGCATCGGCCTGGGTGCAGGTCAGGTTCAGTCCGCCCACAGTCTGGGAGTACCCCAAAAAGTGCTTGGCGGTGGCGGCCACGCCGGTGCTCAGGTCGTCGCCCTGCAGGCCCTGCACAAATGCGCAGCTCATAGCGGCACTCAAGGTCGGGTCGCCGCCATATGTCTCATTCACGCGGCCCCAGCGCAGGTCCTTGGCAACGTCCAATACCGGCGATAATGCGTGCAGAATGCCCATGGCGCGCATCTGGGTACGGATGGTATTGGCCATATCGCGCACAAGGGCGGTATCAAAGGTGGCGCCTAGGCCGATGGAGTTGGGGTAAAGCACGGTATGCGGGACTACCGGCCCACCCAGTGCTTCGCAATGGAAGAGCGCCGGAATGCGGTGGGGCGAATGCTCCATTACATACTGCTGCACATCCCGCAGGCGGGCAGCCAGTGCTTCGGGTTCTTCGCAGATATCCAGCAGGGCAATTTCGCCGATGCCGCCGGAAAGATCTTTGGCAGTCAGGTCGGTGTCCTCACTGACCAGCATGGTGCAGCCCAGCTGGCGGACTTTTTCTTCCAGCGAAAGTTCTTTCAGCAATGCCGCAGCCCGCTGGCGCGCCGCGGTGGAGATAAGGCGGTTGGAGATGTTCATGGGGAGGCTCCTTTCTAGTTAGAAAGTAGGAGTTAGGAGTTAATTAGGAATTCGGGGCGGGGCAGGGAATGTTACAAATTTTTATTATGCAATTTGGTAAAGTTCCGCGGGACGATGCGCGCATCGTCCCCTACAAATAGGATGAAGGCTGCGACAAACAATAATGCAGTTTTCCCTGGCGCGATGAAAGTATCGTGCCCTACAGATGATTTATTTATCAAATAATTCCTTTCATTGCTAATTACTAATTTCTCATTTCTAATTTATTTAATATCTGATTTTCACCGTTCTTACCTCAAACGGTTTGAACGGGGCAAGGTTGGTGAGGTCAACGGAGAATTCGGCGTTTTCTGCCGTATCGCACTGGTGGGCGGCGGTCACGGCAAAGCCGGGGTGCAGGGCAACGGGGGCAGTGTGGGAACCTTCGCATTCATACAGGCGCACGATCATGGCGTTCTGGGCGTCCTCGCAGGGCTTTACGGTTTCTACCACTACATTGCGGCAGCTGGTGGTCAGCAGGGCAGGGGAGGGCGCATCGGCAGCCAGCACGGTGGGCAGACGGTCGAACCGCATGCCGCGGCGGGGCACCTTGGCGCTGAAGCCTTCCGCATGGGGCTGGATGGCGTACCGGAACGTGTAGGTGCCTACATCGCCGCGCTCATCGGGCCGGGTACCGCCCTTGGCCAGCGTCAGGGCCATGGTTCCGCCCTGAACGCTGATGCCATACTTGCAGTCATTGAAGATGCTCGGCCCGCGGCCCGGCTCCGAAAGGTCGGTATAGCGGTGGTTGCAGCGCTCGAACATGGCCTGCTCGCGGGTATCGTTGGCAGTGGTGGGGCGCTCAATGTAGCCAAACTGGATCTCGTGTCGGGCTGTTTTGGCGCGCAGATTGGTGGGGAATGCCGCTTTCAGCACACGGTGCTTTTCGTTCCAGTGCAGTACGGTCTGCCATTCTACCAGCGTGCTTTCGGCGCGGAAAATCATGTCCTGCTCAAGGATTGTTGCGGTGCCCAGTTCATACCGGCTGTGCAGGCGGAACTCCTGCGGGCCATCGGCGGTCACGGTCTGCTTGGTAAGGCGGGCGGCAGGCTGCAATTTCATCATGCAGTCGGCGTCAATATCCCAGCCATCCCAGCCAGCGGAAACATCCTCTGCCATCAGCAGGGTATTCATTGGGCCGTCCGCCCACTGCATGCCGTCTGCACGGGTAACAAGGGAGGTAATGCGCCCCAGCTCGTCCAACTGTACTTGCAGCAGCGGGGTGGTCAGCGTTTTGCCGTCATACACAAAGTGGCTGGTTTGGGCGGGCTGTTCACCGGGAACAAAATGCAGCACGGCAGCGCCCAGCGCGGGGCGTTCCAGCCCATACACAGCGGTGGCGGCGGTGCCATCGGCAAGAACCACATTTTGCAGCGTCACGCCGGGCTCCTGGGCTATAAAGCCGGAGGCAATCTGCGGCAGGTAGAACACATCGCGGCAGGGTTCATCCAGCGGGTTCAGCACGGTATAACAGTTCTGCGCGGGGGCAAACCAGCTGCGCAGCAGTTCGCTGCCGGTGTGCAGCATCTCGGCCATATCATGCAGGCTGCGGTCATTAGCGGCGGCAATGCAGCTGCCGGGCAGGATATCGTGGAATTGGTTTACCAGCAGGGTGTTCCACAGCGGGCGCAGGGCAGTGCCGTCCGCAGGGGTGTGGGTGGCAACAGCGCTGCGGGTCAGGCAGAGCTCCAGCATGCGCAGCAGGTTTTCCGCCATGCGGTTGTTCTTTTTGATCTGCTGCTTGGCCGTCAGGGTGCCGCGGTGCAGCTCCAGATACAGCTCACCGTCATACACGGGCAGGGTGGGGGCGGCAGCTTCGAGCTTTTGCACAAAGGCATCGGCGGAGGTATATTCGACCTTGGGGCAGCCTTCCAGATCCTGCAAGCGGCGGGCGGCTTCGATCATCTCAAACTGCGGTCCGCCGCCGCCATCGCCATAGCCAAAGGCCACCAGCCGCTCCGGGAACGCCTGCTTGCGGGCAATGTGGTCCTTGTAGCCAATGCCCTCAATGCGTTCCAGCAGCCCAGCCGGGTCGGGCCAGGTATCGATCACAAAAAAGTGTGCTACCACGCTGGAACCGTCGATGCCTTTCCAGACAAAGGTTTCATAGGGGAAGCGGTTGGTATCGTTCCAGGCAAGCTTGGTGGTCAAAAATCCGGTCACACCAAAACCCTGCATAATCTGTGGCAGGGTGGCGCTGTAGCCAAAGGTATCCGGTAGCCAGAATACCCGCTGCTCCTTGCCGAACTTATCCCGGATGTACCGGGTGCCCCACAAAAACTGGCGGACAAGGCTTTCGCCGGAGGGAATGTTGCAGTCGCATTCCACCCAGACCGCGCCGTTCAGCTCAAACCGGCCATCGGCTACCCGCTTTTGTAGCTGGCGGAATACCTGCGGGTAGTGCTGTTCCATCAGCCAGGTGTGGTAGGCAGCGCTCTGGATGAACCGATACTCGGGGTACTGGTCCAGCAGGTTGAACTGGTTGGCTGCGGTGCGGGCAATCTTTTTGATCGTTTCGTCCATCGGCCAAAGCCAGGCGGTATCAATATGGCTGTGGCCCACAAGGTCCGCAGTGGGGGCACTGCCACCGTTTTTTGGGGCCAGGGCGGGGGCCATCACGCGGCGTGCTGCGGCCAGGCTAGTGTGCCAGGTCTCGGTATCAGTGGCCGTTGGGTCATAGTACAGCACCTGATGCACCTGCGTTAATACGTTCAAAATCTCTGCGCGGCGGAAAGAAGTTTCCGGCAGTTTCTCCACCAGCTGCAGCAGGACCCGCAGGTCAAGAATAAAGTCCAGCACATCCTGGTTTTTGGTGCAGACCGAGATTTTGTCCGCAGTAAACCGAAAATCCCGGTGGGGGCGTTCCTCAAACGGCTGCTCGCCAATGACATAATGCCCGGCATAAAATTCAATGGCTAGCTGCACCGGGGTGCCCGGAACAGCAGCGCGGGTAAAGCAGTCGCAATAATGGTTGCCATGGCGGGTCACGACAATTTTGGTGGCAAAGGTACCATAGGGTTCGCCGTTCACCCACAACATGGCCTCGTACCCGCCAAGCTCCGGGTACAGGTAAAGCGGCTGCCCGGCCAGCTCATTCGGTGGGGTATACTGGGTCAAAAACCAGCAGTAACGGCCTTCACCACCCCAGGTTTTGCCGGTGGGGCGGGTTTCGGGCACAGCGGCCAGGGTGGCATCCGGCACAGTCTCCAGCCGGTCGGCAGTTTCGTACATCGTATAGGGCAGCTGGGCGATTTTGGTGAACACATAGGGTTCAAACACTTCCAGCGCGCGCTTTAGTTTGCCGATCAGTTTGCGGTTCTGGGCATCGTTCAGCATGGGGCGCCTCCTTCTCTCTTTTCCTGGGTTTCCGTTTGGCTCGTTTTTTGCCGGGGCAGCGGGCGGCCCGGCGTTGTTTCATGCTTCCATCATACGGGTTTTGGGGCTTTCTGCAAGGCATTATAAAGAATTGATGATGCGATATCAACAATTCGTTATGTTGCAAAGTGGGTAAAATCGTCTATAATGGTAAAAACGCATGAATTTTGTTCAAAGGAGGCCCGCCCCATGCCGCAGGACCGCACCCCGCAGCTTTCCTTCAATTTGTCCCGCAGGCTTATCAGCATCTTTCTAGTTTCGGTGCTGGCGGTTTACACTGCCGGCATTACCGTTACCCTGCGCCTGCGCCGCAGCACTATGCAGGACTGGCAAGCCGCCTACACTGCCCAGGCTGCGGATTTTACCGATCAGCTGAACACTGAGCTGCTGCGCATCCGCACCCAGATGAAATATACCCTGACCCGTTCTGTCACCCTGCGGCTGACCCTTACTCCGCGGCAGGCCAGCTTTCCCGCGCTGTATGATTCCATCCTGCGTATGACAGAGCAGGTATACACCATGCAGAATACCAGTAGTCTGATCCAATCTACCACAGCGTATTTTCCCTCGCTGAATAAAACCATTCATTCTTCCGGCACGTACAACGACCCCACCGCCCTGGAGCAGCAGCTGATTGAAGCATATTACGCTGCGCCCGGCCACAGTGCTGTGCTGACGGTAGGCGGGCGGCTGTATCTGGTATCGGACGCCACAAGTTTCAAAAATAAAACATCCACCGCATTGGTGTGGGCGGAACTTTCCACCGCCGCACTGACCCGCCTGTGCAGCCAATATGCGGAAAACGGCCAGACCACGGCCATCTATTGTACGGACGGCAGCAACATCTTTACGGTGCGCAGCCCCGGCAGCGCATCAGCCCCCGCCGCCCTGGTGGTGGATATCCAGGATGCCGTGTTGAATGAATTCACCGGTAGCACGGAAACCAAAGTGGATGCTGCTGAATATCTGCGCATCGTGCAGCCTGTTGGTTCGTGGAGCTTGTGGACTGCCAGTTACGCTGGAACCGATGCACTGCGGGAAGTAACAGCCTCCTTTGCAGTGTGGATCGGCGTGCAGACGATAATTATGATGCTGGCGGTAGGAATCTTTCTGTTTTTGGTCTGGCGGCTCATCACAAAGCCGTTCCGCCAAATCGCCAAACAGCTGCAAACAATGGAGCAGACCGGGATGCTACTGCCGGACCCCAAGGGCGGGCCGACCATCAGCAATGATATGGACTTTTTGCATTACGCTTTTGCCCAGCTGGGCAGCCAGCTGCAGGCCACGCTGGAACAGGCATATCATAATAAAGAGCTCGCTTATCAGTCCGAGATCAAATACTTACAGGCGCAGATCAATCCGCACTTTTTGTACAACAGCTTTTACCATTTGTACCGAATGGCCAAAATGGAGGACACCGACGGCATTGCCGAGATGAGCCTGAAATTAAGCTCTTACTACCGTTATATTACCCGCAGCGCCCAGCCGGTTGTTACCCTGGCGATGGAGTACCAGAACATTGTGGATTATACCGAGATACAGACCATCCGCTTTGGTGACCGCATCACGGTGCAGCTGCAGCCCCTGCCCCTGCCGGAACCTTACCGCGAACTCGCCGTGCCGCGCTTTATTTTACAGCCCCTGTTCGAGAACGCATATAACCACGGCGTGGAAAAAATGGAGAACGGTCTGATCCAGCTGCGGTTTAAGATGGAACCTGAATTTTTGAATATTTATGTTGAAAATAACGGCAGCTGCCCAGATGCCGAGCTGGAAAAACTGACCCAGTACTTGAACAGCACTGACCGCAAGGCCGAGTGCACCGCCCTGAAAAACGTAAAGCTGCGTATGCAGATGCAGGGTGGCGACTTGCAGGTGAGCCATGGCACGCTGGGCGGCTTTGGGGTCAGCCTGCGGCTGCCGTTGCATCCCGCTCACTCGCTGAACACCGAACAGCAAAACGGGCAGCCACAAAAGGAGGAAACCAGCCATGCAGACACTGTTGCTTGTGGATGATGAACCAAATATTGTAGAGGGCATTGCCAGCCAGTTTGAGGGCCGGTACGGCGGTGATGTGATCGTGCTGAAAAGCTTTTCCGGCCTGCACGCGTTATCCATTCTGCAAAACAACAAGGTGGATGTGGTGTTGTCTGACATCCGCATGCCGGATATGGACGGCCTGACTTTGCAGCGGGAAACGGAAGCGCTGTGGCCGCACATCCATTTCGTGTTTTTGAGTGGCTTTGATGATTTCCAGTTTATCCATCAGGCGTCCAAATCGCCGCTGTACCATGGGTATCTGCTCAAAATGGAAGGCGACGAGGTGGTACTGAACAAGATCGATCAGGAGATCGCCCAGTGCGCAGCCGAAGCACGCGCCGAGCTGGAGCAGGGCGAAATGCAGCGCCGTTATGCCCGCATGCAGGGCTTTTTGCAGCGCGCTGCGCTGGAAGGTTTTGTGCGTGGCGGCGGCAGCTGGCAGCAGATCCAGCATAGCCTGCCCAATCTGGAGATGACGCTGGACCCCACCCGCCCCGTGGCCATGGTTCTGGGCAAAGATACCGCAGCCGAGGCAACGGAGCATCTGCAAAGCCTGATGCTGGCGGATAACATCCTGGCCGCGCAGTTCCCGCAGCTGGTGTTTGAATCCCTGATGCCGGAAAGCGGAACCTTTGTGTGGTTGCTGCAGGGTGCTGCGCCGGAAAACCCGCCTGCAACCAATTATCTGTATGCTGTGTTTGAAGCGTTGCAGCAGCAGTTGAGCGATACCGCCAACTGCCCGGTCAGCGTGGTGGTTGGCAACGCCGGACCGTTTGAGAATCTGGCCGAGCAGTACAGCCTGCTGAACCGCATCTACCGCATGGTGGACCAGAGCGCTGGCCGCCTGCTGATCGTGGACGAAAATACTTACGCGGATCTGCTGCTGGGCACCGGCAGCGCTTCCATCCAGAACCAATTCCAGTTTTCGGCACTGTTGCAGCAGTTGGACCAGCTGATACGCACAGGCACTGCGGATACTGTATGCACCATGATGCAGACAACATTTTTTGATGCTGCCGAACCGCCCCAACTGGACAGCGAACAGCAGCTGCTGCTCTTCACCCTGCTGCTGAACGTGCGGCGGGAAATTTTTGCCGAACAGCTGGGAGAAGAGCCCGCCCGCGATACGGCCTGCTTTGACCTGTTTAACGCTTACCTGCGCAGCGGTGCCGCCACCCAGCTGGAAATGCTGCACCGCTTTACCGACCTGCGCGCCGAAACCTGCCGCCAGCGCGAGGAAAACGAAACCCACAGCACCCAGGCCATCATCAAGCGGATCAACCGTTATATTGAGGACAACGTGGAAAACTATGACCTTTCCCTGACTGCCCTTGCCCGCATGACCGGCTTCAACCCGTCGTATCTGTCCCGCTTTTACCGCATCAATACCGGCAAAAAGCTTTCCGACCAGATCGACGAGGCCAAATTGCAGCACGCGAAGAAATTGATCGCCCAGGGGGAACTGGTCAAAAATGTGGCCGAACGTACCGGTTTTGCCTCGCCGTCGGCGTTCATCCTGTTCTTCAAACGCAACACTGGGGTAACGCCGAGGCAGTATTTTGAGAGCGAAAATAAAAGTTAGGGCAATACCGCATAATTCTAAGTGCCGATACGGCGAGCGAGGTGCGGCAGATGCTAAGCCAAAAGCGCAGATAATACTGGATGTCTTATCGAGCATTTTGGCAACGCAGATGCCGTGCCGCAGCCGCCGGAGCGGTGCTTAAGCCGTCAGGCGGGAATTGTGCGGTGTTGCCTTAGGAGTTAGGCGGGAGGAGTTAGGAGTTGGCAGTGGGGATGAAAGCCCGGCGCGGAAGAATTAGAAATTAGGAATGAGTAATTAGGAATTTGAGATAGGGCAGGGCATGCTGCGGGGGTTGCGGCGTGCCCTGTTTTGGGAAATGAAGAAAAAATCATGTTGGGGGAGTGCGGTGCGTGGTGCCGCGCAGGAATATTGGGGTTGCTGTATGTTGAAAGTGTGCGAAATTTCTGTAGGGCGGGGTCACTGACCCCGCCGGAACTTCTGGCCATATTGTAACCCAAAATTTGCGGTATCCCCACAACTCATGTGTAGGGCGCGATGCCCTCATCGCGCCGGGGAGAAACGTTGAAATACACGGCGGACGCTGCAAACAAATGGAATTCGAACATAAAAAGGCAGCGCCCGGTGCAAATCTCGCACCGGACACTGCCTTACATTCAATTTCTAATTACCCATTGCTAATTATCAATGCTTTTCCGCTCTTTTTTCCATTCCGCGCAAAAAATCTTTATAAATTCCGGGGTCGGAATCTGGAATAACGGTGGCATTGCAGGTTTTCTGATAGAATTCCACCGGGCCAACGCTGCCAATGATGGCATAGCCGTACCCGTATTCCCGCATGGCGGTCAGACAGCGCAGCAGCAGGGCAGTGCCCACACCGTGGCCCTGCTCACTGTCCAGCACACGGGTGGGACCGAAAAAGTCCGGCGCGGTGGCATCGTAACAGGCGTAACCCACGATCTCGCTGCCGCGGGTAGCGATCCAGCAGCCAATGGGCGTATGGGCAAAACTGACAGCGCATTCACCGGCAGCGCAGTCGCCAGAGTGGGTGCGCACCCAATCCAGCACGCGCTGGCGGTCCGGCGCCATGGCACGGCGGATCTCGACCCCAAACGCGTGGCTCCGCGCCAGGGCCGGGGCTTCATCAGGCAGGTCATACAGTTTAACAAGCATATCAGGCATGGGAAAACCTCCAATTTGGGTGTGTGGATATTAGTAGCAAGAAGTAAGTTAGGAGTTAGGAAGGAGGAGGTAGGAGTTGTCTCGGTTTGGGTTGGAGAGGAAAGAATAGATCAATGGGACAGGTAACGATATCCATATCGAATGACGAATTCCTCATTGCTCATTTCTAATTATACCAACTCCTAACACCTCACACCTCACTCCTCACTCCTACTTCCTAACCATTTTCCGCCATAACCGCTGCCCCATCCGCGGCATCGCCAACGGGTTTGGGGAAGGTGAGGGTGGGGAACTGGGCAGTCAGGCGGGTGATAACAGCGGCACGCAGGGTTTCATTTTTTTGCAGCACACTGCCAAGCAGGGCCATACTGCCGGTCTGCAAACCAAGGGGCTGCATGGCGGCGGCAGCCATCTGGGTCAGTTCATCAGCGGCATGGGCAATAATGGCCTGCGCCGCGGCATCGCCCTGCTGCAAGGCAGGGTCCAGCAGGGGGGCCAGGGCGGCAATTTCCTTTTTGGTTGTGGTGGGGGCATAGGTGAAGCGGATAACCGGCTGCACGCCTGGCGCACCCAGGCGCTGGGCGACCAGCTCCGTCAGAGCTGTGGCAGGGGAACGGCCATCGGCAGCGCGCACCACGGTGCGCAGAATATCCCGTCCGAGTGCATAGGCACTGCCCTCGTCGTCGATCAGATGTCCCCAGCCGCCGCTGCGGGCTTCGCGGCCATCGGCCGTGCGGGCGTAACAGATGGAACCGGTGCCTGCAATCAGCACAGTGCCCACCGGCTGACCCAAGGCACCGGCCAGCGCCGTGACCTGGTCGCCAACGATTTGCAGCGGGCCAGTGTAGCCGCCTGCGCGGATGATATCCTGAATAAAGTTGTAAGCATCCGGGTTGCTGATACCTGCGCTGCCGATGCAAAGCCCATCGCACCCGGCCAGCCCTTCCGGTTGGGCAGCTAGCCAGGCCAGCGTATCGGTCAGGGTTTTGGCGGCAGCGGTGCGGTCGCTGTTGCAGTTCAGGGGGCCAAACACAGCGCGGCTGTGGGCTGCGGAACCGCGGGTGCGCAGCTCCACGGCGGTTTTGGTTCCGCCGCCGTCAATGCCAACATAGTAGGGCATCATTGGGCCTCCTGTTCCGGCGTGGCAATGGGCAGGCGGCCTGTTGCGGCATGGCGGCCCAGCAGAACATCCGCCACGGCGGCAGTGCTGCGGGCGGTGTATTCATACGCGGCAAGGGTGTAGACACTTTCCGGCAGGGGGAAGAGGTCATACGGGTTGCGCAGCGCCACCACAATAACGGGCTTGCCGCTGTGCTCAGCCAAGGCCTTGGTCAGCTCCAGCTGCTGCGGGTGCAGATGGCCGTTATAGGTGCCGATCACGATACTGGTGTAGCTTTCGGCGCGGCGCACCCACTCGTAAATTTCATCCTCGCTGGGATCAATGGGGGTGGTAAAGCCGTCCCCACCCAGCGCTTTAGCCATCATAACGGGGAAACTTTGCTGCACATCGTCCACCACATTGCCCACAAGGCCGGTGCGGTAGACCTGGCAGCCCAGGCACAGTGGGTGCCCGCCCACGTTAGGGCGGCCTGCTTTGGGTACATGCACTTCGGTAATGGTGGCGCGCAGCAGCTTGTCATTCAGGGCGGCGGCCTGCTCCGCATCAAACGCGGCGGCGGGCACGGCGGCCAGCTTGGCCTTGGCGGCCAAAATGCGGTCCACACTTTCTTCCATCTCTTTGCGGTCCAGTTTGCCGGACTGCAAAGCTTCGGCGGCAGCCTTGGCGGCTTCGCCGGAAAGCAGGGTGGTGTGGGAAAGCAGCACCAGATCCACCCCGGCGTTCATGGCGGCCAGCACGCCGTTGACCGAACCAAAGAACTTCTGCACAGCCTGCATCTCCATGCAGTCGCTGGTGACAAGGCCGGTAAAGCTCATTTCGCCGCGCAGCAGGCCGGTGACGATGCGGCGGGACATGGTGGCGGGCACACCGCTGTCATCCAGCGCGGGGAACAGGATGTGCGCCGTCATGATGGCGGGTACGCCGTCGGCAATGGCAGCGCGGAAGGGAGCCAGCTCCATCCGTTCCAGTTCATCGCGGGGCTTGTCTACACAGGGCAGGGTGAGGTGGCTGTCCAGCGAAGTATCGCCGTGGCCGGGGAAATGTTTGGCCAGGCAGAGCACGCCGCCATCCTGCAGGCCGCGGATCATACCGGCGGCATACTTGGCCACGGTGGCGGGGGTATCGCCATAACTGCGCACCCCGATGATGGGGTTGGCAGGGTTGCAGTTGACATCCACGCTGGGGGCCAGGTTAAAGTTGACGCCCAGACTGCGCAGCTCTTCGCCGGTCAGCTTGCCGGCCAGATAGGTGGTTTCGGGGTCACTGGTGGCGGCCAGCGCCATGGAGCCTGGTACATTGATGCAGCTTTCCGGCAGGCGGGTCACAGCGCCGCCCTCTTGATCAATCATGATAAAAGCGTCGTGGCCGGTTTCGCTGCGGATGAGGGTTTGCAGGTCAGCGCACAGGGTCCGCAGCTGGTCCGCGCTGGCAATGTTTTCGCGGAAAAGGATGATGTTGCCGATCTTATATTCTTTGACCACCTGCACCAGCTCCGGTGTGAGGGCGGTTCCGGGAAAGCCAGTGACAAGGCGCTGGCCGATACGTTCAAGGTCTGTCATGTTTAGGCTCCTTCTGATTATGAGGGAAATTTTTAGTTAGGAGGGAGAAGTTAGAATTATGCGGTATGGCCTTTATTCCTTTTTAATTGCCCATTGCTAATTCCTAATTCGTCCAGCTCCAACCTTGTGATGCCGCAAAACTCCTAACTTATCATTCGTACATTCTCGCAAACGCTGCCCTTTTATCAAACGCTTTTGCCTCGTTCTCCCAGCGTTCCATCAGCGCGTCAAAGTCCGGCCAATCGTGGGCAAGTACATCGCTGCCGGTTAGGCGGTTGATGGGCAGCAGGGCTTTTTCGTCTTCGGGCTGGCGCAGGGCAAAATCGTTGGGGTATATCTCGCGGATGGCATACAGCAGGGCGGTGCCGGTGCGGATGGTGTCATACGCTTTGGTGTCGGTCAGGTGGATGTGTACGCCCTCGCAGCGCCTGCCTGCATGTTTGGAAGCACTGGGCGTAAAGTAAGCCGCGGTAAAAATTACGCCCGGCAGCTTTTTAGCGTTCATCCGGTCAGCCAATGCCGCACCGTTGATGAACGGTGCGCCGATCAATTCGAATGGGGCCGAGGTTCCGCGCCCTTCCGAAATGTTGGTGGCCTCGGTCAGGCAGGTGCCGGGGTAGAGCAGCGCGGTTTCAAAGTTGGGAATGGCCGGGCTGGGCATCATCCAGTACAGCCCTGTTTCGGGAAAGAGCATCTCCCGTTTCCAGCCCAGCACCGGCAGCACATGCAGCTGGCAGCCAATGTGCTGTTCCTCGTTGGCAAGGCGGGCAAATTCACCGGGGGTCAGGCCGTACCGGGTTGTAAGGGGATAGGCCCCTACAAAGCTTTCAAAACCGGGCTGCAGCAAACCGCCCTCCACCTTGCCGCCCAGGGGATTGATGCGGTCCAGCACTACCAGTTCTTTGCCCGCGGCGGCGCAGTCCCGCATCACATACAGCAGGGTGGAAATGTAAGTATAAAACCGCGCGCCGATATCCTGGATATCATAGATCACGGTATCTACCAGGTCCAGCATCTCCGGCGTCATGTGCTGGGAATCCTTGCGGTACAGGCTGTACACCGGCAGTCTGGTGGCGGGATCGGTGTAGGTTTCCACGGTAGCACCGGCGTCATGGTCGCCGCGTACGCCGTGCTCCGGGCCGAACAGCGCTGTCAGCGGGAACTGCGCGTGGATGGCATCAATGCCGGATGTCAGCATCCGAGTTACGCCGGATGTCGAGGTGATCAGGCCGAGCCGCCGCCCTTTCAGCCAGGGCGCGGCGTCAGCCAGGTGGTCAAGACCATTCAGAACCATGGGGAAACCTCCTGTTGCGGTAAACGCTGTGAAATTTTATATCAGAAAAGCTTACCAAATTGCACGATGCAAAGAATAAACGAGAGAAAAAGATTTTTTGCCCCGCGATATGGCAAAATAATGACTTGATATGTTCATTATATTCGCGTTATAATAAAAAGAAAAGGGGGCTTTAGAAATTTTGTTTCAAAAAAGTTGAGAGTATTTTTGTACAAAATTTCTAAGGCAATACCGCACAATTCTAAGTGCCGATACGGCGAGCGAGGCACGGCAGCT
>OGCO01004453.1_pt1 | contig 14923 bp, 10 predicted proteins | sample 1570171 | NCBI WGS metagenome assembly OGCO01 (sample SAMEA4370583, study PRJEB24528) | human gut metagenome | reverse complement strand
AATATTTATTTTATATTTACACAAAAGCATTATTACCGCAATAGGCACAAGCCAAAAAAGCGGATGGTATGCAAATGCCTTTGCTATATCAAGCTGTAAAAATGCCATCCATGCCCTCGACATGCCACAGCCTGCACATGATATTCCGGTGATGAACTTAATGGGGCATGTGATGCCTATCGACTCCATAGCTGTGTAAAGTACCACTACGGCTGTGACAGCACATATGAGCTCTTTTCTTCCATTTTTTCTTTTATTTTTTCCTTTATTGTCCATACAAATGTTATCTCAAAAAGTATGCACTGTAAGGTGGCAGCTCAAGGCCACCGTTTAAAGTAACCTGCTCACCTGTAATCAGGTCTGTTGCATCACCCTTTCCCATATCAAAGCCTGCGAAAAATGGCTGGTCTGCAGCATTGATGCACACTAATACCCTTTCACCATCACATTCTCGACCAAAAACACACTGGCCGTTTGTGAGCACAACCGAATAGAAATTACCGTAACATAGTGCCTTTGACTGCTTCTTTGCCTCTGTAAGCTTTGAAATCCACTCAGTCAGTTCATTCCACTGTGGGGCTTCAAAGCATACCCTAAGTGCCGGGTCACCGTCTTCTTTTTTTGCCTTCTCTCCCCACTCACTGCCATAGTATACGCAAGGAATGCCCGGCATACCAAATGCAAGTGCATAGATTAGTGGCAGATGCTTTTCATTGGTCAGTATGCTTGCCACTCTTGTCACATCATGATTGTCCACAAATGACAGGAGGTGCTTACCCTTGTAGAGAGTCCACTGCTCCGGTCCGAACTGTCTGAGAAGCGAATGATTTATCTCAAACATATTCATGGAATTAAAGCTTGAGTACAGACCCTTATAGCACTCATAGTTAGTTACCGAGTGAAGCATCACATCATTCATAATCTGGTTGTAGTCACCATGCAGTGTCTCTCCCACCAGGAAGAAATCCGGTTTTAGTGAGTCGCAGAACGCCCTTAGTCTTCTGAGAAAATCATGGTCGAGGCAGTATGCCACATCAAGTCTCAGCCCATCTATATCAAACTCGTCTACCCAGCCCTTTATCGCTGAAAAGATATGCTGGATTACATCCTCATTTCTCAGATTAAGCTTGACCAGATCATAGTTTCCTTCCCAGCCCTCGTACCACAATCCATCATTATAGTTTGAATTGCCATCGAACGCTATACGGTCAAACCAGTTTACATATGGTGAGCTTTCTCTGTTTTTAAGCACATCCTGGAACGCCCAAAAACCTCTTCCCACATGATTGAACACACCATCCAGCACCACCCTTATGCCGTCCTTGTGCAGATTATCACAGACCTGTGCGAAGTCCTCGTTTGTGCCAAGCCTTGTGTCTATTTTTGTATAATCCCTTGTATTATATCCGTGTGTATCAGATTCAAACACCGGTGAAAAATAGATTGCATCTGCCCCAAGCTTTTTGATATGAGGTATCCAGTCATTTACTTTTAAAATTCTGTGCTCCAAAACACCATCATTCTCAAATGGTGCCCCACAGAAGCCTAACGGATAAATCTGATAAAATACGCTTTCATATGCCCACATTATTTTGTCCTCCTTGATAGTTGTGTAGTGGTTTTGTACCTGTTATCTATTATACACAATTATGTACTTATATGCTATATTTTTTTGTTACTTTTTACCTACATTAAGTATTTTGTTACCTTGTATAATTAAATTTCTAATAGAAATTCCTGTAGACAACACATGCAATAACCACATGGATAAAGAAAATAAGCGGCATCCCCTTTACAAAATACCAATGCTTTGTCTTGTGCCTGAAGGCATACATCCCAGCCCAGGTACCGGCGCTTCCGCCCAGCAGGCTGAGCCCAAATAATGTCTTCTCAGGGATGCGCCATGCGTGTGCCTTGGCCTTACACTTGTCAATTCCCATCGCAGCAAAGCCTGCTATATTCATAAGAAGCAGATAAATCAGAAAAATTTTCATATAAATAATGCTCCATTCTATTACTCCGCACATAAATTTATAAATATATAAACATATCTGCATATATTAATAAGTCCACAAAAAACAATAGCCCAGCCTTTAAAGGCCGGGCCATAAATTAATTATTAATTCTTAGCTTTTTTAGAAACCTTAGCCGGTGCAGCCGCCTGCTTTTTGATGGCGCTCTTGCCCAGATAAAGCTTCATAACATACCACAGCTCTGTAGCGATGCAGATTGAAGAATATGTTCCGCAAAGCACACCTACCATGAGTGGTAATGAGAACTCTCTGATTGATGTATGACCAAAGATAAAGAGTAACAATACCATAACAAATGTAGTAAGCGAAGTATTGATGCTTCGTGAAAGTGTCTGTGTAAGGGACTCGTTTGCTATATCAGCAAGCTCATCTGCTGAGTACTTCTTGATACCGTGAAGGTTCTCACGGATACGGTCAAAGATAACGATTGTATCGTTGACTGAGTAACCTACGATTGTAAGTATACATGCGATAAACGTACTGCCGACTGAGATTCTGATAAGTGCATATGCTGTGACTACAACAAGCACATCATGTACCAGCGCAAGGATAGCACTTGAAGCAAATCTGATGTCCTTGAATCTGAACCAGATATATAACAGCATGAAAATACATGAAATAATAACTGCCTTTACAGCGTTTGTTCTCATCTCTCCACTGATTGTTGAGCTGATACTCTGAGTCTCTATAGTTGATGCATCAACATTGAAATCCTTCTCAAGAAGAGCTGCGAGATCCTGTCTCTCATCGAGTGAAAGTGTATGTGTCTTTAATGTGACATTATGGCTGCCCTGGACTGTAGTAACCTGCACTGCACTATTGCCAAGGAGCTTTGATACTGAAGGCACGATGTCCTTCTCAACCTCTGCGGCTGTATAATCCTTGCCAAAGTCTGCAGTGGTTGATGTACCACCTACAAACTCAAGACTGTAGTTTAATGCATTGCCGCTTGTAGCACCGAAATAAATCATGCCGCCAATACCTGCAAGTATAACTACACCTGAGATAACAAAGTATTTAACTCTGTTCTGTACAAATCTGATAACCTTTCTCTTCTTTGCCTTGCCGTAGAACTTCTCAGCTCTGACACCGACACCGTAAAATGCTCTTGTAAGGTATTTTGCAATAAAAAGAGCTGTAAACAGTGACAGAATAATTGAAATCATAAGTGTGTATGCAAAGCCCTTTACTGTACCTGAACCGAGCACCATAAGCACAAGTGCTGCGATAAAGGTTGTAACCTGTCCATCGAGGATGGCTGAAAGAGCCTTCTTGTAGCCCTCATTTACTGCAGCAAGCACTGATTTGCCACCTGCGATTTCCTCACGGATACGGGCAAATACGATAACGTTTGCATCTACTGCCATACCGATACCAAGGATGATACCCGCGATACCCGGCAGTGTAAGTGTAATCTCAAACCAGTAAATAAACAGTACTGTAAGCATTGAGTAGAGTGCAAGTCCGATAGATGCAACCACACCGAGTATACCATAGAGCACAATCATGAATATCATGATTAAGATAATTCCGATAATTGCAGCCTTTACTGCATTTGTGAGCGCTGTTCCACCGAGCTGTGCGCCAACAACATTTGACTCTAACTCCTCGAGCTGGAGGTTGATGGCTCCGACACGGATAAATGTTGCAAGGCTTGTTGCCTCGTCGTAATCCTTCATTCCGTTGATTACACAGTTACCATCTGAGATAACGGCGCTTACTGTAGGAACGCTGATGAAATGATCATCATAGTATATACCGATTGACTGTCCTGCATCCTTTGCCTTCTTTGTGGCATCTGCCCATGTGTCAATAGCCTTATCCTTGAGCTTTAATGAAACAACAGGCTCCTTGGTTGATGTAGATGATGACTGGTCATACTGGGCGCTTGCATCCTTTACATCGTTACCATCGAGGATGACTGAGCCATTGGCCTTTAAGGTGTCAATATCATAGTTGAGCTTGTAGCCGCCCTCAACCGATGTGTCCTGTGTATAGTTGGCATTTCCGTCACTGTCATACTGGGCGATGAAGTACAGTGATCCCGGACTTCCAAGATCCTCGAGTACCTTGTTAGGGTCGTCAACACCCGGAATCTCTACAGTGATACGGTCATCCCCGCTCTTGTATACAGAGTACTCTGTTGTGTAGCTCTCTGCACGCTCCTCGAGCTTTGCGATAGTATCATTTACATCCTTGTCTGAAGGATTCTTGTCCTTGATATGGTAGGTGATTGAAACACCACCTGAGAGGTCGAGACCAAGCTTGATATTCTGATAATCCTTATCCTTGGTGCTCTCACCATTAGCAGTTGCCTCCTGCTTTTGCTTTGTGTCGGTGATTACTGCAGTGGAATACCAGCCCAGCAAGCCGATACAAATGACTGCCACAAGGATAATCACCCAACTCTTTCCTTTTTTCATTTTCTTATACCTTCCTGTCATTTTGCTACCATCCATATAGGTATACAGATGGCAAATATATTCGCACACGGGTCACAAATACCGCTATCCGTTTCCCGTGACAAATTCAAATTATTGTGCATCATCTGCCATATCAGCCTCTGCTGCCTTAATCATGATAGCGCACTCTATACGCTTCTTCTGCAGCTCGCAGCCTAAATCATAGGCATCAGTGATTGTGCCGTGGAAGTTGTATGAGTTGGCGGCACAGCCACCGCTGCAATAGAATCTGGCAAAACAGTTGCGACATTTTTCCTTGGCATAAACATTACAGCACTTAAACTCATCCTGGATGTCAGTGGCCTTGATGCCATCCCAGACATTACCCATAAGGAAGTCCTCATTGCCCACAAACTGGTGGCATGGATATAAATCTCCCCATGGAGTCACTGCCAGATACTCAGTTCCTGAGCCACAACCGGAAAGACGCTTATATACACAAGGTCCTCCCTCTAAATCTATCATAAAATGGAAGAAATTGAAGCCGTTTCCTACCTTGTTTCTCTTTACCATCTCTGCTGCAAGTCTGTCGTACTCATCAAAGAGCACAGGTAAATCAGATTCCTTAAGTGCATACTCATCTGTAGGCTGTGCCACCACAGGCTCAACCGAAATCTGTTTGAAGCCTAAATCAGCCAGATGAAGCACATCCTTTGAAAAATCAGTATTGAAATGTGTGTATGTACCTCTCACATAGTACTTGTCCTGATGTCTGCTCTCCGCAAACTTCTGGAATTTCGGAACAATAAGGTCATAACTGCCGGCACCCTTTCTGAAAGGTCTCATGCGGTCATGAACCTCCTTGCGTCCGTCGATACTAAGAACTACATTGTCCATCTCTTTGTTGGCGAACTCCATAATCTCGTCATTTAAGAGCACACCGTTTGTAGTGAGTGTGAACCTGAAATGCTTGTCATGAAGCTTCTCCTGCTCTCTTCCATATGCCACAAGCTGCTTCACCACATCCCAGTTCATGAGAGGCTCTCCTCCAAAGAAGTCTACCTCTAAGTTTCTTCTGCTGCCTGAATTGGCAATCAGGAAATCAAGTGCCTGTTTTCCTGTCTCGTAGCTCATGAGAGCTCGTCTGCCGTGATACTCGCCCTCCTCTGCAAAACAATATCTGCAGGCAAGGTTGCAGTCGTGCGCGATGTGAAGGCAAAGTGCCTTTACAACTGTCTGGCGCTTCTTGAAATCTATGATACGCTCTTTGTATGTATCTTCTGTGAAGAGCTCTTCATTATCCTTAAGCTCATTTACTTCCTGTATTGCTTCTTCTATCTCCGTCTGTGGATACCTGTCCACAAGCTTTTCAATAATCTCCTTAGCTGAGTTGTCCTCAAACAGCTCAATAACGTCATATGTGACATCATCCACCACATGGATTGCGCCACTGTTGACATCTAAGACAATATTATAGCCGTTGTTCTTGTACTGATGAACCACTACAATATTCCTCTCTTTCTATACACATTTTAAAATTACACTGCGAAAAGAGTGTGCACCTATCAGCGCACACTCTTTAAATCCGCTTCACCTATGACTATTTGTACTGCTCACAAGTCTGGTTTCCAACTGTACAAGATGTCTTGCAAGCTGACTGGCATGATGTCTGGCACTCGCCACATCCGCCCTTTTTAACAGTGTTCTGTAATTTTCTTGTATTTAATGTCTTTACGTGTTTCATTTTTATCTCCTTTTCATTTAACGATGTCTCATTGACACATCATATTTGCTTTCAACATTATATCACAGCATTATCAATATGAAAAGTCCTTTTTTAGCGAAAAACAAGCGCTGAAAACATTACCAGAAGGAGTATTATCAAAAGCTCGAAAATATTTTTGGATTCACCTATATCTATGACCACTGTTGCTATCACATACGTTATCCAGTATGCTACGACCGTCACCCTGATAAAACGTCTGCGGTGAAAGCAGCATTTGAGCAAAAATCCGCACACAAACCCCACCACTATATTGACCGCCATGGCAAGTGCAAACTTTATCCACTCCGCCATGTCGACAAAGCACTGTACTATAGAAAGTATGATAAGGCACAAAAGCGCCGTAAGATGCATAATACATATTGTTATCACAGGACCTTTGATTTTTCTCCACATAAAAACGCCCTCCACACATCATATATATGTGCAAAGGGCGGTAATTATTCATATATGAAATTCATTCGTGATTACAGCTCACAGTTATTAACTGTTCTAGGGAATGGGATAACGTCACGGATATTGCCCATGCCGGTAAGATACATTACGCATCTCTCAAAGCCCAGTCCAAAGCCTGCGTGTCTTGCAGAGCCGTATTTTCTTAAGTCAAGGTAGAACTTGTAGTCATCCTCTGAAAGTCCAAGCTCATTTATTCTGGCAAGAAGCTTATCGTAGTCATCCTCTCTCTGGCTTCCACCGATGATTTCTCCGATTCCCGGTACAAGACAGTCAACTGCTGCAACAGTCTTTCCGTCGTCATTCAGCTTCATGTAGAAGGCCTTTATCTCCTTCGGATAATCTGTGACAAATACAGGGCGCTTATAAATCTGCTCTGTGAGGTATCTCTCATGCTCTGTCTGTAAATCACAGCCCCATGATACCTTGTAATCAAACTTGTCATTGTGTTTTGAAAGGATATCTATAGCCTCTGTGTATGTCACACGGGCAAAATCATTTTCAACAACATTTCTTAATCTGTCAAGGAGTCCCTTGTCCACGAAATTGTTGAAAAATGCCATCTCCTCAGGTGCATTTTCAAGCACATAGTTGATAACATACTTGAGCATGCTCTCTGCAAGCATCATATCATCCTCAAGGTCTGCAAAAGCAATCTCAGGCTCAATCATCCAGAACTCTGCCGCATGACGTGTGGTGTTTGAATTCTCCGCACGGAAGGTAGGTCCGAAGGTGTAGATATTCTTGAATGCCATAGCATATGTCTCGCCGTTTAACTGTCCTGAAACAGTAAGGTTGGTAGGCTTATTAAAGAAATCCTTTGAGAAATCCACCTTTCCATCCTCTGTCATAGGGAGATTGTTCAAATCAAGTGTGGTCACCTGGAACATCTCTCCTGCACCCTCACAGTCACTTCCTGTGATAAGCGGTGTGTGCACGTACACAAAATCCCTCTCCTGGAAGAATTTGTGAATAGCATATGCGCAGAGTGAGCGCACCCTGAAAACTGCCTCAAAAGTATTTGTACGAGGTCTTAAGTGTGAGATTGTACGAAGATACTCAAATGTATGTCTCTTCTTCTGCAGAGGATAATCCGGTGTAGATGCACCCTCAACAGTCACCTCAGTAGCCTGAATCTCAAATGGCTGCTTTGCATCCGGAGTGAGCACAAGAGTACCCCTTACGATAATTGCAGCTCCGACATTGATCTTGCCAACCTCATCATAGTTGTCTAAGCCATTTCCGTATACAACCTGGATTGGCTCAAAAAATGTACCGTCGTTTACCACGATAAATCCAAAATTCTTTGAATTACGATTGCTTCTGACCCATCCTCCGATAGTCACCTCTTTGTCAGCGAATTTGTCCTTGTTGCGGAAAATCTCGCGTATGTTTGTAAGTTCCATTATCTAATCCTCCATTTAAGCTGCCTGCGCATCACCACAGACAGCATATTTATCGTTATTATTCGGCATCCGCGCTGCCACTTGAAGTATCCGGCGCTGCACTGCCATCCTCAAATGTCACATTTGCTTTCTCTGTGACTGTATCAATAGCCTTGTTTACAAGGTACTGGTTCTTAAGGTATGTCTTTCCCTCATCCTTGTGTCCGCTTCCAAAATACTTGTATACCTCAGAAGCCTTGCTGAACTGACCATTGCTGGCTGATACGATGTAATCCACATAGCTGTTGAAGGCATCATCATCCATCTTGATATTTTCCTTCTCAGCGATAAGTCCAAAGATGAACTCTGTCTTTATCTGGTCTGTCAGATTCTCCTTCCACTTCTCTGTGGCCTGATCCACTGTCATGTTGTAGTTGGACTTTAAATATTTCTTAAGTGTCTGTCCATCCTTGACATTTTCTTTGGTAAATGAAGCAATATACTCATTGAGTCTGGCCTGTAGATACTCATCAGGAATCTCGACTGTGCTGTTTTCAATCATGTAGCTCTTTATCTTGTCCACCTCAGCGCTGTAGAGCTGCTGCTTCAAATCTTTCTCAATCTGTGTGGTAAGCTGGGCATTTGTTGTCACTCCGGCCTTTCCAAACACTGTGTTGACCTGCTCGTCTGTCATATCAGCAAGTGCAACAGGATCTGCTGAGTAAATTCCCTTTACTGTATACTCAAATGTAACTGTCTGTCCGTTTAAGTCGTCGTTGCCATAATCCTCAGGGAATGTCACGTCACCCTTAACCTTGTCACCCATCTTGGCTCCGATTAAAGGCTTTGTAAATCCATCGATAAAGGATGAACCGCCGACCTGGCTGTTATTTGTCACATCAAGCATCACATCTGTAGCAGAACCACCATCAAATGCTTTGCCATCCTTATATCCTGTGTAATCAACCTTGACATAATCGCCATCTGCAACTGTATCACGATCTGTAACCTGCTTGTACGCATCTGCACCATATGACTGAAGCACATTGGTCAGATATTTCTGCTTTGCTGTATCGTTTATCTCATAATCGTTTGAGACTGTAATTGCAACACCTGAATAGTCTGCAAGCTTTGTAACCTGCTTTGCGTAGTCTATGTCAAACTGTCCGCTTCGCATCGTCTCGCTGCCGGCCTCGGTGCCTGCCTCTGTTGCTCTCTTTGAGCCACCCTTTTTGCTCTTGCCGCTTATCACAGCAACAAGCGCAATAATTACCACGATAAGTGCAATCACAATCACTGCTATGACTGCCTTCTTACCTGTATTCTTCTTCTCACTCATTGGAATCCTCCTGAAATCTGTAAGTCATGTTATTTATATGTACAATGCCCTGCCACGGCAAAAACGCATCCGCAAAACACTATACCTGTCTACAATATCACATATCAGGTTAAATTACAACGAGTGAAATTTTCTTTATCTTTGCAAACACCGGAGGAGTATGCATCCTAAGCCCTACTGTCACCCTGGCATTCTTTTGCAGCCTTACCGGCTTAAGCAGATGTGTCACAAACCTGATATCATCCGGGAAAATGTCGCTTGTATATGTATGAACGCCGCTTTCATCCTCCACATCCATAAACAGCTCGACCTCGACACCTGTTGTATTGGTTCCTCTATAGTCAACCGCTGCTATATACTCACCGGTATATTCAATATCCACCGTCTGGCTTATCGAATAGTCAAAATTGCCATCCGAAGAGATAAACACTCCATCCTTCCCCAGTGTATACTGTCTTTCTTCGAGACTTGTCTCAATCTGCCAATTATTAAATCCATCCTTAAATTCAGGATTTGAGATTAGATTTCCATGAATCATAAGAAGCTTCATGAAATCCTCCACCTCCGGTGTTTCTTCATACTCATAAAGTGATTCAATATACTTATCAAGCTCTTTAATCGGAGGATTTTTCTGATCAAAGTCCCTGATTGCATCCCAGCCCGGCAAAGCCCTGCCATGCTCGTCAAACATACCCATATTCTCAAACCAGGTTCCCATGCCTTTACCAGGCACACCGACAGGCTCCCAGTAGTATACACCGGTCTTTCCGGTATCCTTTGACACCTCTGCTGCTATCTGCATGATTATTTCAAGAGACTTCTTCTGCTCTGCGCTGCCTGCATCAAGGCCTGCAGTCTCCATGAGTTCCTTCGAGATATGATCTCCATTGCAATGCCTCCACGGATGAGCTGTCTCCACAATATAAACCGGCAGATTATATAATTTTATGAGCCTGCTCATAGTATCCTTCAAATCCATGAAGGTACCATGCCAGAACGAATAAAAGGAAAGGCCAATCGCGTCAATCGGCAGCATGCCCGCATTAAACATAGAATCAAACCAAGGCATAATACAGTTATATCTGCCTCCCTGATCCAGATGAATCATGACCTTTGTCTCCGGGAGCAGCTCCCTGACAGCTCTGATTCCCTCATTTACAAGCGCAGCCAGCTGCCTGTACTGTGGCAATGCACCATCCGGAAACAGCATACCACTCCTTATTTCATTGCCAATCTGAACCATATCCGGCGCACAATCCATGATTTTTAATCTGTATAGCACATCATATGTGTACTTGTGCACTGCCTCCTTCAGCTCATCAAAGCTTAAATTCTTCCACGCATCAGGCTTATTCTGCTGTCCCGGATCTGCCCAGTAATCCGAATAATGAAAATCAAGCAGAAAATGCATTTTGTATTTTTTAATGACATGAGCCATCTCGAGAACATATGTAAGACTGCAATACCCCTTAGACTCCGGCACCTTATCAGGCTCATTCCATATGCGCAGACGGACTGAATTTACATTATTCAGCTTTAAAAAATCAAATACCCTGCACACATGACCTTCCCTGTCCATTATTTGTATATTATTGTCAACCATCATAGGAACGGATGAAATATCCACTCCCTTTAAGAAATTGCTATCCTTTTTCTGCTTGCGCTGCTGCTTAAGCTGATACATCTTTGTGTCAGCACTTACTAGATAATCGTCAAAGCTCTTACCACTGCCCGGCTTCGTATATATGATGCCGTGACTGATAAACAGGCTGTGCTGCTCCATGATATCATACACGCGCTTTATATACTTCTCAGCAGTGTCATGTCTGTCCCCAGGGATAAACACGATAAATTCATCTCCACCGAATCTATATACCATACTTCCCTCAGGCTTTTGCTCATCAAGCACCCTCGCCACAGTCTTTAAAAGCTCGTCACCGTACTGGTGTCCGTAGGTATCATTTATGTCCTTGAAATCATCCACATCGAGAAATACTATGGTGCAGCCGACATTTTGAGCTTCAAGCTCAGCAAACATAGGAATGACCATCTCATTGCATGCCACACGATTGTATAGGCCTGTGAGCGCATCATGGTTGTAGAGATTCTTAAGCTCATTATTTGTATTCTCAAGTACCTTTTGCTTAAAAAGATTCTCAAGCCTCTTGAGCAGGGCAGACTGTATATCAAACTGCTCAGGATGGTCGTACAAAAACTCAGGATTCCTGAGTATTACATAGCCCACTATCTCGTCCCTGAAATGCAGCGAACAATACATATAGCAGGTGTTTTTATCTACACTCTGCATGTACTGCATAAGGTCATTTACACTCTTAAACTCAAGCTTTCCATTGTCCTTGTCATCCGCATAGAGTACAACCTCGTCGTCAATATCATAGCCATGCTTCCTAAAGTGTGCATTGTTCCTTGCAGCTGCCAGATCAGAAACACCGACCACATACACTCCGTCACACTTCATGCTCTGTATATAGTCAGAGTATCTCTCAAACAAATCATAGTATTCATTGCACTCCTCGAGCTCTTTCTGGAGGATCATTACTGCATCCTCCTCCTGCTCTCTTGCAACGGAGCCTTTGATAATATTCTTTATGTAATTACGATAATCCACTCTGCCGGTATTAGGGCATCCGCAGCTCTCAGCCGGTATAAACTCAGAATCAAGGTATTTATCAGAAGCATCGCCCGTGCCATTCCAAAGCGCCTTAAATATCTCAAGAGCATTTCTGCCTATATTGCCCCTGTTGTTATCCACTGTTGTAATCTGTGGGTTAAAATACGCAGCCTTATCCAGATTGTCAAAGCCTGTGACCTTAAAATCCTGTGGTACCTTGTATCCAAGAACCTCTGCTGTCGCACACAGTCCTGCTGCTATATTGTCATTTGCACATAAAAAGACATCCGGTAACGGCTTTTTGCTCTCGTGCCAATCACTCATATACCTGACACCTGTCTGATAATCAAAATCACCAAACATGTACATATCAGCTGTAAGTGGTATGCCATAATCACTTAAAGCCTCCTTGAAGGCCTCAAAACGCATTCTGTTCTCATAATGATACGGCGGACCACCTGCAAACACAAAGCTTTTGCAGCCATGCGCATAGTACATATGATCCATTACCTTGCGAAACAGCCTCTTATTATCGTTGCCTACATAGTAAAACCCATCAACCTTATACCCGATACTCACTACCGGCACATTTACCGACTGAAGCTTTCTGACCATATACTGTATCTCATCCAGGTTGGTCGTATTGGTGCAGTCAAATACCACTCCGTCGAAGCTGTTTAAATCAGGCAAATCGTTCAGCGCATATTCGCCTTTGTTAAACTTTGAATCCTGACTCCAGGTTCCGTTGGTGTTGTAAAAATACAGGCACACATCCAGTCCCAGCTCTTTAGAGCCTTCCATGATCCCCTCAACCCACGAATATGTTACATATCTTCTCCAGCCATCAGCTAGAAGAGCAATTTTCTTCATTAATAAATACCCCTTTGCATCTTCTAAAGACTTTTCCCAAAATATAGTTCTATTATACTACGGTTTTACCTATTCTTGCAATAAAGATTGATTTTTTTTAGCATATTTGATAGAATTAATTTAAATAAGCAAATTTTTAGGAGGGATACGTTTTGAATCCAGCATTAATCGTACTTATTGTTATCGCAGTAGTGCTTGTGGTAGCATTTATAGTATTAACAATCCTCGGTAAAAAAGCACAAAAAAGAAAGGAAGAGCAGGACGAGCAGATAGCTGCAGCATCACAGACTGTCAATATGCTAATCATTGACAAAAAGCGTATGAAGCTAAAGGATGCCGGTCTCCCACAGCAGATTATTGAGCAGACACCAAAGCTTATGCGCCGCTCAAAGCTGCCTGTAGTCAAGGCCAAGGTCGGACCAAGAGTCATGACTCTTATCGCAGACGAGCAGATCTTTGATGAGATTCCTTTAAAGAAAGAGGTTAAGGCTTCTGTCAGCGGTATCTACATCACAGCTGTCCGCGGTATCAGAGGACCTCTTGAGAAGCCTAAGAAGAAAAAAGGCTTCCGTGCAAGAATGGCAGAAAACTACAGCAAGGCCAACGAACAGCTCAAGGCTGAGGAGGCTGCAAAGGCTGAAAGAAAAGCTGCTAAAGCGGCTGCCAAAAAGGCTAAGCAGAAATAATATCATGATTTAATTTTCATGTACATAAACAGAGCATGTGGGATGGTTTTCATCCTCACATGCTCTGTTTTTTATATGCTCTATCCATATATGCTTTATATATTTTTTCCCCATAGGCTTGGCAGACTTTTATGCAATTTTGACTGCTGCGCCTTTTTTCTTCACAGCTATATTGATGTGACAGTCGCCTACAAATTCATAGTTGACATCAAGTGCATACTTTACCTCTGCCCTTATCTCGTCCTCAGTCTCCTTTACCTCTATGCTTGTGGCATCAATACCTATCTGGATACTTCCAAACGGTGTATAATAATATGTCAGGTTTTTCTTTCCCTTCTCAAATATCATATGTACACTCATAGGTCCCTTGCGGGTGAACTCAAGATAATTGTCATTGAATTTAAGCATATTTTTGAGTGTCTGGGTCTCACCCTCCATTATCTCCTCAAAAAGCACATAGTGCTTGTTATTTCTTATATAATACTCTCCCGGGGCAATCACCTCTACCGCATCCGACTGCTGGTCCGGTGCGAGCTGTAAGCCCTTTAATGATACTACTACATCTTTTGTCATTTCTTTCTCCTTATCCTCTTGCATATCTAAATTAATTCACGTTTTAATAATTTGTCATCACATATTTTCTTTTAATATATTTTTTCAGCATGAATATACTAACTGTTTTATCTGAAAATATCAAGGATTTTTAGTTTTATTTCATATTTTCCACTGTCAAATATGCTCTCATACTCGTCCGGAGTGAGTACCTCCTTAAGATTTTCCTTTGCTTCGTCCTCCACCACCTCGTACACACTGCCCCTAAAGCACATGTTTGGATACAGCACGCACCACCAGTTATGACCGGCTCCATCGCCCAGTGTTATTTCAAGCGCCTCGTAATTTCCCTCAGGAAATGTATAGTCCCCATACGTCTTTTCCGGGAAATCGGTGTGTGTAAGCTCTGCCGATGCGCCATATGTAAAACCGTTTGCTGCAAGCGTCTCCTTTGATACCGCTATTATTTCGTCCATATGGTCATTTACAGTGGCTCTGGTTTGTTCGATATTTTCGCACTCCAGCAGATATGGCTCTATGTAAGCCCCTACTGCATCGCGCACCTGCTTTTTCACATTCTGGTCTGCTTCGCTGTCGCTGTTTGCCAGCACGTGGAAACGCAGGATTTTGCCGGCGATGGATTTTTGCATGTCGGCTGTACACGCTATACTATTGGTGTTTGCGGCAGGTGTATGATTTTTTGAAGCTATCGCTGCCGTAAGGGATATTATTGCTATGGTTGTTATTATTATTTTCTTTCTCATGTAAACAAGTATTGCCTTATTTGA
>OGCO01004440.1_pt1 | contig 14949 bp, 10 predicted proteins | sample 1570171 | NCBI WGS metagenome assembly OGCO01 (sample SAMEA4370583, study PRJEB24528) | human gut metagenome | reverse complement strand
CGATGGTGTTCAGATTAACTGGTGACGACACGCAGATTTATTTGACGAAAGACACTCGTGGTCGGCGACCGGTGCGCCGGACTGGTGGCCACGGTCGGCTCGATGCTGCCCAAGGCGAAGTACCAACGCTGCATGGTGCATTTCATGCGCAACGTGCTCTCCAAGGTCCCGCCGATCCACAGGGAATGGGCGTCCGCCGCCCTGAAGGCGGTATTCGCCATGGAAAGCCGGGAATCCGCGCTGGACAAAGCCGAACAAGTCGCCGCGGAGATGAGGTCTAGGAGGCTGAGGGCCGCCGCCAACTGCCTGCGGGAGGGCGTCGGCGAGACGACGACCTACCTGCTGGACGAGTTCCCGGACGGGCACCGCAGGCGCATCCGCACGAACAACATGATCGAGCGGTTGAACAGGGAGATCCGCCGGCGCACGCGCGTCGTGGGCGGCTTCCCCGACGGGAACAGCGCGCTCATGCTCGTCTGCGCGCGCATCCGGTACGTCACCGCGAACGAATGGTCGACCCGCCGCTACCTCGACATGTCCCGGTTCGATGACAACCTCGTGGAAGCGAACTGATCATCGCTCCATGGACGGCCATGATCCAAAGTGCGCAACTTTTCGGGCACTACCGTATTTTTATATTGACATAGCAGAGAACGGACCAATATTTTATCGTATATTGGCGAAGTTTACGCATTAATTTATTATCTGGAACCGTTTCTGTTATCTGCCTAATGCATAGCGGGGGAAGGAAAGAAGGTCCATTGTTGGGCTTTCGAGTTGTTCGATGTCCAGAGTTGTACGTTTGTTCCGTTGGTGGTTTCGCCGTATCTCACGTCCAGAACGAGGGATGAATTGAGTGCGGAGACGAATTTGTAGGATGATCCGTCTTGTATGGCGATCCACTTCTGGGATCGAGTACCGTTCGAATCCCACTGCTGTATGCTTGTTCCTTCATGCGCCTCGCCGTATCTCACGTCCATGGGCTTGCCGGAACCCGTGTTCGTCAGGGTCACGTAGCCTTTCTTGTCGTGGGACATCATCCACTTCTGGGCAGTGGTTCCATTCGACGTCCACAATTGCACATTCGCTCCGTTGTCGTGGGAACCATTGGATACATCCAGGACCTTGCCGCCGTCCAGGGCGGAGGCCACGACATACGTGCCGTCGGCCAAGTCCGAACGATGCTTCTTGGCCAAAGCATCCAACACATCGCGATCGGTCTGGCCTGACACTGTTATGGCTATGGATGCGTTCGTATCGCCAGCAGTTGCGGTTACCTTCGTGGTTCCCGCTTGTGCTCCCGCTTTCACAAGGCCTGTGCTGCTCACGCTTGCGATTGTGGAATCGGAACTGGTCCAGGTGACCTTCTTGTTCGTGGCGTTATCTGGTTTCACGGTCGCGGTCAGCTGTACGGATTCGCCTGACTTCAACGTGATCTTGCCGTCCTTGACTCCATCGCCGGAAATCGTGATGGAGTCGACGGGGATGTCGTTGTATTTCACGGCGAATGCGAAGTTGCTGTCGTCCTTCCTGGTTGCAGTCAGCTGAACGGTGTGGTTCGGAACCTTCCAGGTTTCCTGGTTCATCGCATAGGCCGTGATGCCGTTGACGATGTTCTTGATGCTGGGCGGGTACGAGTCGTTGTCCACGCCGATAGTGAAGGAGGTCTCAAGCGCATCAAGATGCTTCTGAATCCGGTCCGCGTAGGAATCTGCCCACTGCTTCGCATCGCCGTTGCGTACGAAATAGTTGTCCTCCAAGGAAGTGGAACGGGTCGCGTAGCCGTCGGCTTGGTAGGTTTTGGTGTGACCCGTGTGCGCGATGGCCATGAGCTCATCGGTCAGGCCGAAGTACAGGTGACGCTGGTCGAAGTTGTACCAGTGGTCATCGCTGTCATCCCAGGTGCAGTCGACCTGGTACCACTTGCCGTCCAGCTTCACGGCGTTCCAAGTATGGGCGTCATAGGTGTCCCGAGTCTCGCTGTTCTCAATGCCCGCGGCGGTCAGCAGCTTGCTGTATGCGGATTCGTAGGACTGACAGGTGCCGAGACTTCGGGTGAGGGCGCTTTCGGCGCTGCTCCATTTCAGGGAATTGTCGTACTTCATCTGGTCGAGGAGCCAGTCATGCAGCCATAGGGCCTTGGCGTATTCTGAACCATCGGTCTCCTTGTTGCACTGGGCCACTGCGGCGTTCACACGGTCGGCGACTGAAGGGTAACTCGGGTCTGAGACCTGGACGTTGAACGTGACGCGCATGTAGTACATGCTTGATGCCTTGTCCATGAGGAAGAAACGGTAATTGTATGTTCCGCTGGCGGTCATGGTGAACGTGTAGTCGTGTGAGGCTTCCTCGGCGGTGTACTTGGTCCATTCGCCGCGACTCGGGTCTGCGACGGATTCGAAGGACCATTCATCAGGATTGCTGTATGAGGGGGCATCCATGCGGAACTGATAATTGCCTGACCCTCCCGAGGCCTCGACATGGAATGTGGTGGGGCTGCCCAGCTTCGGATCGTTCCAATAGGCGGTCAGCGTGATTCCATTCTGCGGATCAGATGAAGCGGAATGGGCGTAGCCGTTCATGGCCGCGCGGATGGTGTTATCCGTGCTTTGGGTTTGCAGTGGGGTAGCGGTGTCCTGCTGTGCTTCTGATTCTGGTTGGGACTCTGGTTGTGCTTCCGGTTGGAATGTTGTTTCAGCTTGTGACTGCGGTTGCGTTTCTGGTTCTGTTTGCGGTTGTATTTGTGTTTCCGTCTGAGGTTGCGTGTCGGTTTCCGACTGCGCTGGTGCCTGTGTCTGTGCTTCTGCTGCGCCTGTTTCGGATTGAGTGGTTGCTTCAGGCTGTGCGGATGTTTCTGCATCTGGTTGCGCCTGCGTCTGTACTGTATTCGAAGCAGTGTCTGTAGTAATCCCATTTTGGGCATAGCTAGCTGTCGCAGTCAAACTCAGAGCGATCGCCGCGCTAAGCATGGCGGACAACGCGGTGACGATTGGTTTTCTCATCTCAATACCTCTCTCGAAGCGGTTGCCTGAACCCGGTCATCACCCTCGATGACTGCCTGTCCCGAACGTTCCCCCGCCTTGACTATTACTCTATTCACCAGTGTATCGGGAATACGCAGTAAGACACGGGGCATTATTCGAGTTTGGCGCATAATGCTCAGGAATTATTTTCGTTATACGTCATTCGACGTACAGTCCTCTGCTGAAATCCGAAGGACGAATTTCAGCATCGAAATTCATTGTTTCAGCCAGATGATTCACCAAATCCGCCAAAATCGTATCCCGTGTAGCAACGTCGTGCGTCTCCAAAAGTTTTCGGTAAAGTTCTTTGGCCTGTGGATCATCGTAAAAAGTGAGCGGAATTTGGTTAAGATCAATGCAGAGAGCTCGTTGATTCATCCTGTTACGCATAATATTTTTGACAAGTTCTCTTTTGTCTTGCCTTCGTTCGTTATTGAGATCGTCTTTTTGCTCAATGCGATGCTGGACAAACCAGAATGATGTAGTGATGATTGCTCCGATAATGGCTCCAACAAGTGATGCTATGGTTTCCGTCATTTTGAATCATTCTCCTTGTTTGGGATTTTATCTATCAAAAGCGTACTGCGCTGTGCGATTTCACAGTTATGCTTGATTTTATGGTTTCAAAGACGGGAATTAAAACTTACGCATATTACCTACCATCTTCAGCCGAGGAAGATGCTTCGGAGAGTGTTCATGAAACAACGGTTAATTCTGTAATTATTATTGGTGCAAACGGCGCAGGGAAAAGTAGGCTTGGAGCTTGGATTGAGCAAAAGCATCCTCAAAATTTGCAAAGAATATCTGCTTTACGGAATTTATCTTTAAGTCATGATATACAGCTCTATCCTTTTTCTGTAGCAATTAACAAAATGATGTACGGGAGCAACACAAAGGAGAAAACGCATAATTCGTTATATGAATGGGAGACTGCCGAAAGGAAATATCGGTATACAAATTCTCCCGTCTCCAATTTTGACTCTACAATTGCTGCGATAATTGCGAGAGACAATGATGATAATCGTCAGCTTGTCAGGAAAATGCAATCTGGTAATTTATCTGAGTTCTCTGATGAAATTGCATCAACTACGGAAAAGAGGTTGCAAAAATTATTCTCCAGAGTCTTCCCTCATAGGAGTATCTCGTTCAAAGAGAATACGGTATTCGCTTCCGGCGATATCAGCTCGGGTGACGATTACAACAGCTGTGAGATGAGTGATGGTGAGCGAGCCGGACTGTATGTGATGGCGCAGGCTCTTTGTTTACCTGAGGGGAGCACTGTGATTGTTGACGAACCTGAGCTACATTTGCATCCTGCTATTATTACAAGTCTTTGGCAGGAAATTGAAAAAGAGCGAGTAGATTGTCTTTTTATCTTTATTACTCATAGTATGGAGTTTGCCGAATATCATACTGATTCCGATAGAATTTGGGTCAAAAGTTATGATGGAAAAACATGGCAATATGAAATTATCCCTAAAGATCAAGAAATGCCAAGTGCATTGCAGCTAGAAGTTCTAGGAAGTCGAAGGTCGGTTCTTTTTGTCGAGGGGACTAGAACGTCTCTCGATTATCGTTTATATTCACTTCTATTTCCTGAATATTTGGTTGTACCTTGCGGGAGCTGCCAAAAAGTCATCGAACAAACAATTTCTTTTCGGAACAATTCGAATCTTCATCATGTTGAAGTTTATGGTTTGATTGATCGTGATCGAAGGTCACAGGGACAGCTTGAGGAGTTGCGAATGCGTGGAATAAATGTTTTACCTGTGGCTGAAGTTGAGAATTTGTTTTTACTTGATGAAGTAATGCAGGTGTTTGCCGGTCATATGGGACAATCTGCCGAGGTCGTCGCTTATGCGCAGCATTTTGTTGTAGACGAATTCATAAAAGAAAAAGAACGATTGGAGCGTGAAGCATGTCGGGATGCCATCAAAGATTTTTTAATTGGCCTAGATGTTAGCGGTAAATCCTCTGATGAAATAGCGAATATGGTAAGGGATGGGTCGGCAGAAATACAGAAGAAAATTTGTGAATGTTTTTCTGCTATTGGAAAAAAGAAAGATTATGTTCAAATTTTAGAGATTTTAAATGATAAAAGTATAGTAAAGCGTATAAGCTCATTGTTTGGATTATCTAAGAATAGTTATTGTAGTCAAATTATTTTGCTTTTAGGTTCTCAAAATCCTATAAGTGATAATTTGAAGGAAGCATTCTTGTCGTCAATTCCGAAGTTTTATGCAAAGAGTAGCGCGGTATAAGATGGCGCAGTAGATATATTGGCCGAGTTCAAATATCCGCGTCTTAAGGAAAACAATTGTTCGCTGCAGATAAGCCTATACGGCATGTTGAGGATGATAAGTATGGTCGTGAAAAATATGTTGATAACCTTGCTTATGCTCTTTTAACCGGCGATGATTCGGATGGCTTAGTGGTTGGGATAGAGGGAGCGTGGGGCAGCGGTAAAACATCCCTCAAGAACATGCTCATTGAACGTCTTCAACAGATGCCTCTACCTGATCGCAAGACGCACCTCATTGAATTTGACGCATGGATGTACTCCAGGTCCGGTGAGATAGTATCTGCATTGTTCTCCGAAATCTCGGCAGGTCTTTCTCCCCGATTGAAGTGGTATCAAAAGCTATTGATGAGATTTGATTGCTTTAATAATAATGCAATCACCTCTGTGGTTCATTTGATTTATAGAGCGATAAACGCTGTACTTCCTTATTCTGAGATTGGTATTTCTATTGGATGTATCTCTTGGAGTTTCCAAAATTTATCAAAATTATTATCTACTAAGAAATATAGAACTGGTGATTTACATCAAACAAGAAGCAGGCTGAAGTACGATCTTCAATCGCAATCAGACAAGATTGTTGTATTCATCGATGATTTAGATCGTCTTCTGGATGATGAAATCAGTTCGCTTATCCAAGCGGTAAAAGCAGTGGGTGATCTCCCGCATGTCACATATGTGTTGCTCTATGACAAGGCATATGTAACGCAAGCACTCGATAAAGCAAGTCATAATCGTGGCTCTGAATTTCTTGAGAAGATAGTTCAAATTCCTGCAGTAGTTCCTGAGTTGTCGCTTAACGAATTGCACGAATCTCTGAAACATGAAATATTGCGCGTTGGTTGGCGTGACAGCCTGTCATTAGGGAGAGAACAGGGTATTTTCAATTATTGCATTTGCCCATTCATTCAGAACAAGCGAGATATGGTGCGATTCTTGAATGATTTTCGTCTGTACTATGAGGCGCTTGGTGATGACGTCGAGCTATTAGATTTGGCGGGTATCACCGCATTGCGTATCTTCTGTCCGGAGTTTTATTCTTGGATATGGGAAAATCGGTGTTTAATGGTGGATCCTGTTTTTGCGGATGAAGAGTATATGGTTTATTCTGATCAAACAGCTGATCTTGAAGAAGTTATAAAACAAGCTGATGAAAAGAAAATATTTAATAAATATTCAATCGAATGGAAGAAGATAATTCATATATTATTTCCTTTTGTAGATAAAATCTCCATGGGGAAAGAATACTTTCTTTCTGAAAATGATGTTCCGGATTCATATCGGTCGATATGCAAGAAGGACTATATTGATGCATATTTTCGACTGATGCCATCTTCGGGGGATGTTCCGGAGAAGTGGTATAAACGATTCCTTTGTGAAATCAATCTTGATGCCGTACAGTCGGATGCTGGTTTGCTGCAGATTGCTTATTCTCCAAGATTGCAAGAAAAAATCAAGCGATACTTATCTCGGGATACACATGGCAATGTAATAAGAATGCGTATGTTGCTTCGTTTTTACTTGAAGAATAGTTTCTGCAAGACATTGCAAGAATATTATCCTTATGTGCTGAATTTATTTACTATGGTATGTAGAAGGGGCTGGAATGCGGTTGATGTCGAATTGCTTTTGAAAGAATGTCTTCAGAACGACAATGTTGGTGCGTTTCTGTTTGATATTTATTTGGCTGTGCTATGTGAACTGCAATCCCTGTCGTCTCAAGAGGGTGACCGGCAGCGCAATAAAATGCTTGAGACATGGAATGTTCGGGTAGAAACTTTAGGGTATGGCCATTCGCAGTCTGCGTTGGGAGAGATTGATTGGAAAAGCTACGCTGAACTCTTCGAAAAGCGGGTTTTGCTTCTTGCTAAAAAGTGTGTTCAGAATAATAATCTTGCCGTATTGCCAGGGCGTTTGAGTTTTTGTGAATTGCGTTTGACAATGGTGATGTTGGGATGGTTGTTCGGTAATGTGCCGGATGATTTGAGGAGTGTATTACTTGCACTTCGTGAATATGCCGAAGACGAAGGCCAATTTGTTTTTCTTTCTGCGGCAGCATTGGTGACAAAACAAGATGATGAAAGCTATGTTGCCGATGTTCAGACTGCCAAATATTTGTTTGATCCTGCTGAGTATCTGAATATGGTCGCGTCATATGTTAGCGATAATGAATTGCAACATAAAACTGGTGAGCGGCGTGAGCAGCAGTTGTGCCATGCGGCATATACCTTTGCACTCAAAGGTAACGGTGTAACAAATCAAAATGGCAAGGTTCGGATTACTGCCGATCAGGCGAATGATGTCTTGGAAGGTTGGAGATTAAAAGATTCGGGATCAGAGTTTTTGGAATTGTTAGTAAAAGACTAAGAGGGGACTGCGAGCATTTCATCAATGTCGGCTTGCGTGACGGTGATGGTGAGCCGAGGATCCGTGGATTCGCTGGAATCCATGATCCAATCGTTTCAGAAGCTCCGAGCATGATTATGCTGCACCGTAACGTCGATCAGCACGTCTGCAAGGCGAAGCGCATCATACCATCCTCATTTTTCTGAAAATAACGGCAATACGGAACAGCATCATACAATCCGAGACATTGCCCTTGGGTGTTTTCTGTTTACATGCGGCAGCCTTTGCGATGTGTCACTTCTCGTATCGGGCTGGGAATCGTTCCAATCGAGACGGTGATGTTTCCGGGACTCTCGGTTCCTGTTCCCGATAGGGGAGACCTGGCGCAAAATATATGAAAAGCGGTGCCTTGAATGTGTTTTTCTTGCCATGATCGTATGTTTCCGGCCGCTTTGGTATGTTCTGTGTCCCGTAAAGGTAGTGCCCGCTTCTTTGCGCAGATTGGCTGTTGGCTAGCTGTTGGCGTGACTTTCATGCCGCTGCGCCTAGGTTGTCATCGAGCCGGGACATGTCCATGTATCGCCGGTCCGACCACGAGCGTGAGGTGACGTAGCGGATTCTGGCGCATACGAGCATGAGCGCGCTGTTGGAGTCGGGGAAGCCGCCCACGACCCGGGTGCGCCGGCGGATCTCCTTGTTCAATCGCTCGATCATGTTGTTCGTGCGCAGCTTGATCCCATGGTTCGCGGGGAACTCCGGCAGGAGGTAGGTGGTGGTCTCGCCGACGCCCTCGCGGAGGCAGTTCGCGGCCGCCTTGAGCTTGCGTTCCTCCATTTCGCCCGCGACCGTCCCTGCCTTGGCCATGGCGGATTCGCGGTTTTCCTGCGCGAAGATGGCCTTCAGGGCGGCGGACGCCCATTCCCTGTGACTGGGCGGCGTCTTGGAGAGCACGTTGCGCATGAAGTGCACCATGCACCGCTGGTATTTCGCGTTCGGCAGCATCGAGTTGACCGTGGAGACGAGTCCGGCGCACCGGTCGCCGACCACCAGTCTGACGCCCCTCAACCCGCGTTCGATCATGCTTCGGAAGAACTGCTCCCAGCTGGCCGCGTCCTCGCGCATGCCCTCGTCGACCGCGATGACCTCGCGCCGGCCCTCCGTGCTGACGCCGATGGCGACGAGGACGCTCACGTTCTCCACGTGCCCGCCCCAGGATCGCTTGTGCCACACGCCGTCCACGAACACGTACGGGTACTCGGATTCCAACGGGCGTTTCCGCCACTCGTCGATCTCCTTGTAGATCTTCTTGAGTTTGTCGCTCAATGTCTGGGATGGCATCCGCTCGCCCCACAGCAGCTGGCTGATGTCGTCCACCCTGCGTGTGCTCACGCCCGCGAGGTACATCTCCCTCAGCGCCTCCTCGACGCTGGATTCGCGCCTCCGGTAACGTTCGATCACCGCCGACTCGAACAGGGCGCCCTTCAATTTGGGCACCTTGAGACTCAACTTGCCGGCCTTGGCGGTCAGCGTGCGCTCGTAGTGGCCGGCGCGGAACGCCTTCCGGTCGGTCTTGCGCTCGTATCTGGCGGCGTTGGTGATCTCGTCGGCCTCGGCGTCGAGCATGGCGTTGATGGTCTGCTCGACCTTGATTCGAACCAAAGCATCGAGCTTGGACTCGAACATGGCGTCGTCGAACTGTATGATTTTATCGGACATGGCTTCCGGCCTTCTTTCCAATCGCGGTTTTCATGTGTAAGCGACTGAAAATCGTACCAAAGCCGGGCCATGTCCTTTTCATCGGAACTCACAACCGAATCTGCGCAAGAAGACGGGCGTTATCCTTGGCGCATGCAGAAAATAGAGAGTTGTGTTTCCCCCATATAAATCAATCTGATCAAATATGGCCTGAAAGTATGAATAGTCGGCTGTGCCAAGAGAATGGCCATAAAATTTGATAAGGGGATGCTGGCGTTTTCTTGGAGACTGAATGAGAGAATCTTCGTATGTCCGGTCCCGAAGAACGACAGCGTGCGGTGGAACTGTATTCCGCCACGCCGAGGCCAACGGCCCAGGTGGTACGGCCCAGGTGGTCGAGCACCTGGGTTATCCGACCAGGCAGTGACTGGAACGTTGGCTGGCAAAGGATTCCCGGTATGCTGGCCATATGGCCAAACGGGGGGCGGATGCTTTCTTGGAGGTAGCTTCGCAGCCATTCGCTGGCGGCACCATCTCCAGGTGCTGGCACATCCTGTTTACGCGATGAGATATCGCGAGGAACGTCCTTTGCCCTCATGCATCAGTTTGCCCTCATCCTCCATCTTCTTAAGTAGCCGGTATGCGCTGATATAGCTCAAGCCCAATAAATCCATGACTTCCGAAGATGTCACCTCGCCGTCGTTCTTTTCGGCTAGCTCAAGTACCAGTCCTCGCTGACGTGTCGCTGAGATATTGTTCTGCCTGACGTATGCCGGTAATGCATCGTCTGCCTTGTACACCTTGGAACTCAGAATGTACGAACGGGATATGCCGCTGCCGGACGCCTCCACAACGCCAGCCTCCACCAAATCCTCCACTGCGCCAACTACCCGACGTTCTTCCAATCGGGAAAACTCGTGAAGCTGCGACATAGTCAGACGACGATGCTCTTTAAGCAAAGAAAGTATGATAAGCGCCCATACCGAGAGACTGCTGCCACGTCGCTTCTCTTCTTCGGACACCATCCTGATGAACGACTCGTCTGGCACGGCACGGCGAATGAACAAATTGACCTCGGTGCTGGTGGATTGCGAATAATCGGGCATTGCGCCTCCATTGGCCAATGAGCCGATATAAATCTTATCCACTCCGCGTCCGGTCTGCTCGGCATATCCAGCGGTTTTCAGAATCAAGGCCAGTCGGGGATTCCTCGATCTAGGCTGTGCAGACAGGAGGTTGTCTTCGCTTATGCCCTCGATGAAGCCGCCCGGGTTGGAAATGGTCAGGCCATCGGTGTCAATCATGAACCGCACGCTGCCGATCCGTGCATAGTCGCGATGGCAGAACGCGTTTACCATGGCTTCGCGGAGAGCCTGAGGGTCGAAATCCGGCACGTTCATATGTATCAATCCGCTCATGATTTCGTGGCCGGGGTTCCATGGTTGTATTAAATCGCTGATTTTGCCGAACATGTCAACCAGCGGCAGCACAAATGGATCCGTGTTTATTCGCGGTGTCGTACCTTCCATGACCTGGAACGTGGCTGAGGCTGTGGGTATGCAGCGCTTGATGGCTTCGGTGGTGCCAATGGTCAATAACCCGGCAATGGTGGGAAGCTCTTCACCCTCATTGCCGGACACCAGTCCAAGAGCCCTGTCGAAGTCCGTATCGTCGAAAGTCAGCAGTGAACTGTTTGTATTGGTCTCGCGAATGTGCTGGCGCAATTGGTTCCGGGCTTCGGTATCCAAATCTGTGAGCTCGCCGCCTGGGGCTGGCATGTCGCTGTAATCGTAACTGCGTTGTTGTGAGAGACGGCTGATGAATTGCGAGACGAATAACGGCACTACTTCGGGAGTGCCGTCGGCTTTGAGCCGGCGTTGCAGAGTCTTGCCGTTGCTTGTGGATACGATTTGCTGACTGTTATCTACTTCTATTGCTACCACTTGGCAGCCATGTTCGTGAAAAGACTCGATTCGGGTGGTCTGCTGCGGTACGGTTTTGTTGAATATGAAGGCCGCGAGTCCATTGATATTGGAATGCTGTTCGGAGACGCCGGTGACTATGCCGTTATCTTCGATTCCGAGATAGAGCGTGCCGCCTTGTGTGTTCGCGAGGGCAACGACGTTATCTACGATTTCATCGTCTGATTGCGGGCGGCGCTGCTCGCTTTTGAATTCGACGGTCAGAGATTCCCGATCTGGTAACATCGCTTTCCTTTCATAACCTTTCATAATTCTAACATGTAAGATTTATCTCTTACATGTCAGAATTATGAAAGATAGGTAAGGAAGGTCAGATTCCTAAATTTAATTGTGGTGGAAGCCTTCGGGCGACACCTAGGAGGAGCCGATGCGTCGGCTCATTATGCTTCAGTCTCTGCTGATTCCTTCTTGAGAGAAGGAACGGATGTTTTGATGTATTTTTGAGGCGAGCAACATCATAAATCTGGGACGTTGCCTTGGACGTTTTCTGTTTGTGTGTGGAGGCTTTTGCGATGTCCCCCTTCTCATATCGGGATGGGAATTGTTTCGATCGGAATGCTGACGTTTTCGGGATTCTTGGTTCTTGTTCCTGATAGGGGAGGGCCGGAACGTCAAATAGATGAAAGGGATGGAGTCTTGGACGCGTTTTTCTTGCCATGGTCGCATGCCTCCGGCCGCTTTGGCACGTTCTGTGTCCCGTAAATGTCGCACGATTCCATTTTTCGGCCGTTTTTTGGAATCGTGCTACATCGCACACCCCCGTACTCGCGCGAAAGTGCCGGAAAAGCCGGTTCGGGGGCATGAAATAGGTGGGAGAATCGTGTTTCGACAGAAAAAATGTTGCACGATTCGAAATTTGCCACGAAAATCGGAATCGTGCAACGAAATTCGTCGTTTCCTTCCGTGGTTTCTTATCTCTTGGCAGGTTCTCGCGGCATCTGCCTTTCAGTATCCTACAGTCTGCATGATTAAGGAATCCGTGCGTCTAACCTTATATCGGCCGCGCGGATTTCTCTTGGCGAAATCGTGATTGCCGGTATTATCGACGCCCCCTCATGAAACATCATCATTGAGCATCATCACGCTGCTCTACTTGATGCTTTTGTCGAATAAATCTGCATGCCGTCGCCAGTTATGCTGAACATTATTGGCGTTCAGCATAGACACCGTTCTCATCGCGAAACGTCGGCTTGACTGAACGTACACTATTGCAGATATTCTCCAACCTTGTCCACAAAGTGGCTGACATTAGCTGAATAGTTTGGATAGGCAATGCTTAACTGTTCATGATTTTGGGCGTAAACCAACACAACATTGTTGTATTCGAATTCGGTTCCCTTATTGGTCGCTGCCTCAATTCGGTCTTCAAGATCGCCGTATTTTTGCAATGCTTCAGAAAGCTGATCTTGGCGGAAAGACTCGATATCAAGGAGTTGATCTTCGCGAGAAAGTTTGAGGAGAAACAGCGTTGCCGCTTTATCCGTTGGAGGATTCAAAGGGAAGATGCTGTCTGTGGACGCTGCCAAATCATCCAATAAGCATGATGAGCATTCAAGCGTCTGAAGCTCTTTTACCAATTCCTTTTGGCTGCGTTCAAAGCCGGGAACCTGCGGGGCTCCCTCTTCGAGAGCGAATAGGCTGGAAACAATTTGAAAGAATTGAATCCTTTCCTGGTCTTCAGGCCCTACGGCCTGTCTACGAACTTCGGGGCTTTTGTATTCGGTGCCATAGATTTCTCCAGCGGCCTCAACAGCTGTTGCCCAGTAATGTTGAAGCTGTGTTCGAATCTGTACCTCCACTTGATAAGAGCCTGTTTGAGTCTCAGGTTTGAACAGAAGGTGGCGGGATCGGTATCCGGACTTTTGCGGATTGAGGATATAGTCCTTCTCTCCGCTGCCTTTCTTGAGAGGGATTTGAGATTTCAGAATTTCAGCCGCTTGACGGACCTGATTATTGGTCTCTAAAATCAGACGGCATCCTCCGATATCATCCAATTCGCCTAATTTCAGGTGGGTTTGGGCGCGTTGCAGTTTACGAATGATGGAAGCAATTCGTTTGAGACGATAAGTGCAGACGGATTCGGCAAAATAATTTGAGCACTTTAAGACCTCTGAAAAACACTCTTGAGTGGCTTCGATATGCTGATCACGCCAAGCTTGTGCTGTATCGATAGCGAGCTGGTATTCTTCCGGCGAAACTGATTGTGCTCCTGCACGTAATATTTTCCCAGCATTGTTCGCTCTGTTCCGACTGATAGTGCCGAGGCTGATGGTAGTAAGGGGCGCGTCCATGGCCATCCACTATACTAGACTGATTTCAGATTTCATATATATGAGGGGAGGATTGACATGGCAACTGTGGTGGATGTCGCGGCGTACATTCTTAAACGCTGTGGAGCAATGACCACTATGAAATTACAAAAGCTCGCGTTCTATTCGCAGGCGGAATCTTTGGCTCGTCGTGGACATCCTCTTTTTGACGAAGATTTCCAAGCATGGCGTGGCGGCCCTGTATGTCGTGAACTGTATGCGCAGCACAGGGGAAAATTCCTTATCCGTGAAGGCGAGCTTCCTGTGAACGACTGTGGAAAGACGCTTTCTGAAGAAGAAAAGCAAACCATAGATGCAGTGTGCGCGGTGCTGTCGTCTCGTACGGGAAATGAGCTAAGCATAAGGACGCACGCTGAGAGCCCTTGGAAAATCGCGCGCGGTGATTTGCCGCCTTCCGCTCCATGCGGCACGATTATCAGCAAAAAGACAATTCAAGAATATTATGCCGCTAATCCCATTGTGCGGGAAAGTATGCAGAAACAAGTGCCAACGCCGAACACCTTTATTTGATCACTCACAGTCATCTAGGCGTCTAGAACGCTGTTCCCCGTGATTGACGTTAGCTACGTGCCGGTCAACGAGGGGTGGCGGATGGCTCTTGACGGATGAAGTCGAGCAGGATGCGGACCGCGTAGATCGCCAGCAGGATTCCAAGTATTTGAAGAATTGCCAACGGCTTGCTGGTAGAGGTTCTTCAGGTTGAACAGTCGGACCCAGAGCAGTTACTCGGAAGTTGCGTAGTAGATGATTGTGTTGAAATAGCCCAACAAAACATCACCAGCTTCATCGAGATGGGTGACGTTTCTGGGACTCTTGGTTCCTCTCTGATAAAGCGCATTAAAATATATGGAAAAAAGGGGGAGTCTGCCTTGGATGCGTTTTTCTTGCGGTGGTTGCATGCTTCTGGCCGCTTCGGCACGTTCTGTGTCCCTAAATGTCGCACGATTCCATTTTCGGCTGTTTTTTGGAATCGTGCTACATCGTGCACCCCCGTAGTTGCAGAAAAGTGCCGAAAAAACCGGTTTGGGGGGTATGGAATAGGCGGAAAACCGCATTTCGGCAGGAAAAATGTTGCACGATTCGAAATTTGCCCCGAAAATCGGAATCGTGCAACAAAATTCGTCGTTTCCTTCCGTGGGTCCTCATCTCTTGGCAGGTTCTTGCGGCATGGTGTCCGCTGCAAGCTTGGTGTTTGGACGGTGAGGCGAGGGGCTCAGTGGCGTGCGCAGGGTCTGCCGATCGCGATCGTGGAGGAGATCGCCTTCGAGAACGGT
>OGCO01004413.1_pt1 | contig 15038 bp, 10 predicted proteins | sample 1570171 | NCBI WGS metagenome assembly OGCO01 (sample SAMEA4370583, study PRJEB24528) | human gut metagenome | reverse complement strand
TTGTTCCATCGGTAGTAGGGCTGATCATAGCGGGGGAAGTAATTAAAGATCTGGCAAGAGCATAATTGAAAAAGCATAGAATCAATGATAAGATAAATCTGTTTTATTGACTCCATATTTTGTACAAAGGAGAGAATGTGTATGAGAAAGAAAAGTAAAAGTGCAGCGATACTGGCTGTGGTCATGGCGATGACACTGGCAGGAAGTTCCGCAGTATATGCTGAGGAGAATTCTTCTGCGAAAACAGCTGAAACGGATGATAATGAAAAGGAAGACACGGGAGCAGCAGAGAATGAACCTGCTCCATGCAATGAAGGCGAACATGAGCTTATAGAAAGCAAAGTTGTTCTGCCAACCTGCACAGAAAGAGGTTATACGATCTACAAATGTAAAGTGGATGGCTGCACCTACGAAGAAAAGAGAGATGAGACAGCTGCACTTGGTCATGAACTGAAAGAAGTTTCTATTCAGGAGGCGACAGCAGATAAACCAGGTGTGATCACATATAAATGTCAGAGACAGGGATGCGATTATACAGAACTGGCGGAGATTTCGGTCAAAAATACGAATGCTGTTGATGGCAAAACAGATGATGCAGATACAAAGACAGATGAGAAGCCGGGAACAGATGCTGACGGCAAATCAGAAGATGGCAAAACAGATGCTTCAGAAGAAAATAAGAATTCTAATACAGAAAATGCTTCCGTAGATAAAGACAGTACTTCCGGAAAAACAGAACCCACTGATTCAGATACTTCTGCCGATAGTAAAAATGAAGGTGCAGAGGAAGACCTGCCAGAGGAAGACCTGCCAGAGGAAGATATTGATGAAGAATATGCTTCTTATGCGTCTTCAACTTCTACAGACATTGTAACGGAGTATGATCCGGAAACTGCAGTTGGTACGATTCGTGTTGCAAAGAAAGATTCGGATGATCCGACAGAAACAGAGGAAGTTACCGGTATGACAGTTCCAGCGGGAACGACAGAAATCAAGAAAGATGCCGATGGAAACATCACGGATCTGGCAGTTTCTACAGCTATTGATGAGGTTAAAAACGGATTTTCTCTGACAAGTGAGAATAAGAAACTTCATTCGATTTCTATTAGTGATAAGAAAAATCCGAAAGATCATTGGATCACGCTGAGTGCCAAAGAATCTGCCACTGAGCTGGGAATCCGTCTCCGCAATGGAAATAATAAAATTATTATAACACTTACGGAAAATGAGAAACCATTGAATATCATCAAGGTTTCTGACACAGAGAAAGATGTGATTTTGACAACTTCCACTGCCGGAACCTGTGTGATCAATAAGGCGGTTCAGAATATTTCGGTGGATAAAGATGGGAAATATTCAGATAAGAAAACTCTGGGCAGAAAGAACCAGATCATTCTGAATGATGTAAATGGAAGTGCTCCATATCTGGAACTTGAGTATGTGAAAGACGAGGTTGCAACGACATCTGCATCTGAAAAAGACGAAGATGCTGCAAGAAATTTGGAAACTAAAAATACCAAAGCAGGAGATTCTGAATCCAAAGGTGCTGAAGCGGAGAAACAGAAAGATCCGGATGAAGAATTATACTGGATTCAGCCATATGGGGAGGAAAACCAGGAACCGATCGTAATCACAGTTTATAAGAAATAGAACTGTTTTTACAACAGATATGTTTGATTTTCTTAGAGCATAATCCACTTTTATCTGGTAAAAGAAATTGTTAATTCAATCACAGAATGAGTAAAAAACAGGTCATTATCGTCCGAAACAGGAGATAATGACCTTGTTTATTTTTGTATACAATTTTACAGGATAGTCAATCCGGACGTGGTAAGCAGATTAATACTTACCAACAACGGTTGCTTTGAGCAGATTTGTGTTGCCAGGATGTCCAAGAGGAACACCAACTGTAAGAACAACGATATCTCCTTCTTTGACATAACCTTTTTCTTCAGCTGCTTCTGTAGCGTGAAGAAGAAGAATCTCCATGCTGTATTCCTCTTTGGTCAGGAGTGGTGTTACACCCCAGATCAGGTTCATCTGACGCCAGGTACGCTCATCCGGAGTACATGCAATGATCTGGCATCCCGGACGATATTTGGAAACCATGCGTGCAGTATTTCCGGAACGGGTAACTGCGATGATGGCTTTTGCATTCAGGTCGATTGCTGTCATGCAGGTAGCATGAGAAATAGCGGTAGTTACATTTGTAGCATGATCTTTTGAAGAAGTGCTGAACTGTTTATTGTAGTCAACATCAGCTTCTGTACGTACGGCAATCTTGACCATGGTTTTGAGCGCTTCTACAGGGTATTTACCTGCAGCGGTTTCACCAGACAGCATGATCGCACTGGTACCCTGATAGATTGCGTTGGCAACGTCAGTAGTCTCTGCACGGGTTGGACGTGGATTCTTGATCATGGAATCCAGCATCTGGGTAGCTGTGATAACCTGTTTGCCGGCACTGTATACCTTTGCAATGATATCCTTCTGGATAACCGGTACATCTTCAAGTGGAATCTCAACACCCATATCACCACGGGCGATCATGATACCATCTGCAGCTTCAATGATGCTGTCGATGTTGTCAACACCCTGCTGGTTCTCGATCTTTGCGATGATCTTGATGTCATGTCCGCCGTTTTTCTCAAGGATATCACGGATTTCTTTGACATCGGCAGCAGTTCTGGTAAAGGAAGCTGCAATAAAATCATAGCCTTCTTTAATACCAAACAGGATATCATCGTGATCTTTTGGGCTGATAAACGGCATGTTTACTTCTACACCAGGGAGGTTGACGCCCTTCTTATTGCCGAGAACACCACCGTTTACGACTTTACAGATGATGTCCTGATCTTTAATCTTCTTGACTTCAAGTCCGATCAGACCATCATCGATCAGAATGCTGTTGCCTGGTTTGACATCTTTATATAAATCTTTATAGGTAACAGAAACGATTTTTTCGTTTCCTACGATTTCTTCTGTAGTTAAGGTAAATTCCTGACCTTCCTTCAGTGTGACCTTTCCATTTTCAAATTCGCGGATACGAATTTCAGGTCCCTTTGTGTCGAGAAGCGCAGCTACCGGTTTATTGAGTCTTGTACGAATTTCTTTTAATTTATCAATACGGCCTTTTTGTTCATCATGTAAACCATGAGAGAAGTTAAAACGTGCTACGTTCATTCCCTCTTTAACGAGTTCTTCCAGAACACCGTCCTTATCAGTAGATGGACCAAGGGTACAGATAATTTTTGTTTTGCGCATTCAAATTCCTCCTACTTTTCCTAAAAAATACACCTTTATTCTAACACATTATTTTCAATGCACAAGTAAAGTTTTTGATAAAATACACGTTAAATTTCTAACATTTTTTACGTTATTGTGAGAAAAATATATGGGAATCGAAAGTAAAATAAAAGAAAAATTCCGATGCCTGAAACTATTTATGTTAAAGAGTAGCAGACATCGGAATATGTAAAATTAAATTTTATAAATTTAGAAACGAGTATGACGATTGATGTACTTAGCTTTATATTTGGAGTATACGATCGTCTGATCCTTGTACAGACCATAGTAACCGGATACGGCATAACTGATAGATACAGCAATTAGGTAATAGGACGCACCACGGAAGCCAAACAGCTCAAATGCGATCAGGATGGAAGTGATCGGGCAGTTGGTAACCCCGCAGAAAAGTGCTGCCATTCCGGCGGCTGCACAGATGGATGGGGAAAGACCGATCAGGTGTCCCATGATACATCCGAATGTTGCTCCGATGCAGAAGGAAGGAACAATCTCACCGCCACGGAAACCGGCGCGCATGGTCAGGGCAGTGAGTACGAGCTTCCAGAAAAAGTCCAGCGGGCGAGCCTGACCATTCTCGACAGCAAGCTCGATCAGGTTATTTCCGGCACCCATATAATCAGAGGTGCGCAAAAAGAGTGTGATCACAATAATGATGGCACTGGCTGCGACGATACGGATATATGGATTTTTTAAAAATTTCGCATAAAGTTTGCTGACACCCTGAAGTGCCATACAGAAAATAATACTGATGGCAGCACAGGCAACGGCAACAAGAACCATCTTGAGTCCTGTTTCGATGGTAAGTTCCGGGATATTGACTACATGAAAAGATTCCGGATTGATGCCAAAGCCCGCCGCAAACTTTGAGGCAATAATGGATGCAATCACACATGGAACCAGTGCGGCATAATACATAATGCCAACGCTCACGACCTCCATAGAAAAGACTGCCGCTGCCATCGGTGTTCCGAAAACTGCGGAGAAAGCAGCACTCATACCGCACATGACCATGACATGATGGTCTTCTTCATCGAGGTGAAACCAGCTTCCAAGCTGATTGCCGATGCTTCCGCCGAGCTGAATTGCAGCACCTTCACGACCGGCAGATCCACCGGCAAAGTGAGTCAGGATCGTAGAAACGAAAATCAGCGGAGCAGAACGAAAAGGCACATCATCCTGAGAACGGATCGTTGATAAAACCTGATTGGTTCCGCCATCTTCCTGACCGAATTTCTGATACAGAAAAACAATGATCAGACCGGAAACAGGAAGCAAGAAGAATACCCAGAAATGCTCTGTACGATAGTTGGTTACGAATTTCAGTACTCTGGCAAAAAGGCTGCTGATGAAGCCTACGCTCAGTCCGGTCAGTACTGCCAGAACCAGCCATTTAATAAGATTGGTCATATCATATCGAATGTGATCGATATAATAGTGCAGGTTATGGATTTCTTCTGGTTTTTTTTTATCCTGTGTGTTGTTCATAGCTTCCTTTTATTCCTGTGTAATTCCGGTTACTTCGTATCCGGCATCTTTGATCGTCTGACGGATCCTGTCCTCATCAACCTTTTCCGGTGCTGTGAAAACGGTTGTGTTATTTTCGTGAGAAGATACAACGTCTTCAACGCCGAATGCTTTCTTAATAGCTTCGTTTACATGTGCTTCGCAATGTCCGCACATCATTCCCTCAACATTAACTGTAACTTTTACCATAGTTTTTTGCTCCTTTTCTTTTTTATTATAATCATTTTTTACTTCAATGGAAGTAGCTTGTTTAATTTTTTTGTCCTTTTTTGTGTCGTGGATCTTAAACAGGTTCAGACGAAGGGCATTGGTGACAACGCAGAAGCTGGAAAGACTCATTGCGGCGGCACCGAACATCGGATTCAATGTCCATCCGAAAATCGGGATCCATACACCGGCAGCCAGTGGAATGCCGATCACATTGTAGAAAAATGCCCAGAAAAGATTTTCGTGGATATTTTTCAGGGTTGCACGGCTGAGACGTACTGCAGCAGGAACATCGCTTAAACGACTCTTCATCAGAACGACATCAGCGGCATCGATCGCGATATCAGTTCCGGCACCGATCGCGATTCCGATATCTGCGCGGGTAAGTGCAGGAGCATCGTTGATTCCGTCACCGACCATGGCGACTTTGCCCTGTTCTCTGAGTGAACGGATCACACTTTCTTTGCCATCTGGGAGAACACCTGCGATGACATCATCAACACCGGCCTGTGCACCGATCGCTCTTGCGGTGCGTTCATTATCACCGGTCAGCATGACAACACGGATTCCCATGTTCTGGAGTTCTTTGACCGCCTGTGGGCTGTCTTCTTTGATGACATCGGCAACAGCGATAATGCCGACCAGTTTACCATTCCGGGCAAAAAGCAGGGGTGTTTTTCCCTCTTCTGCAAGTTTTTCTGCCTTCTGGGAAAGGGTGGCAGGAACGTTTACCTGGCTGCTGATGAATTTCATGCTTCCACCGATCAGAGTTTCCTGATCAAGTACTGCAGAGAGTCCGTTGCCGGGAAGGGCATGGAAATCAGAAACCTCCGGTGCTGTAAGATGTTGTTCTTCAGCATGTTTAAGAATCGCTTTCGCGAGCGGATGTTCACTTTTTTTCTCCAGGGCAAATGCCATGGTGAGGAGTTCCTGTTCGGAGATTCCATCTGCAGGGAGCAGATCAGTAACTTCCGGCTGGCCGCTGGTGATCGTACCGGTCTTGTCCAGGGCAACGATCTGAACCTTGCCGGCCTCTTCAAGAGAAACGGCAGTTTTGAACAGGATACCATTTCTGGCCCCCATTCCGTTGCCGACCATGATCGCTACCGGAGTAGCAAGTCCGAGGGCACATGGGCAACTGATAACGAGAACGGAGATACCGCGGGCAAGAGCATAGCCAAATTCGTGTCCGGTCAGAAGCCAGATGATCGTAGTAACGATTGCAATCGTAATAACTGCCGGAACAAAAACACCGGAAACGCGGTCTGCGATTTTGGCGATCGGAGCTTTGGTAGCGGCGGCATCACTCACCATTTTGATGATCTGAGAGAGTGTGGTATCTTCGCCGACACGGGTTGCTTCGCATTTGATAAATCCGGACTGGTTGACGGTCGCGGCAGAAACAAGATCTCCGGCTGCTTTGTCAACAGGGATACTTTCACCGGTAAGAGCAGATTCATTGACGGCACTAGTTCCCTCGACCATCACGCCATCAACCGGGATATTTTCGCCAGGGCGGACCACAAAGACATCTCCCTTGTGGACCTGTTCGATCGGAACGGTAGTTTCCTGGTTATTGCGAAGAACAACGGCGGTCTTTGGGGCAAGCTTCATGAGGCTCTTGAGAGCATCGGTCGTTTTTCCCTTGGAACGGGCTTCGAGCATTTTTCCAACAGTGATCAGCGTCAGGATCATTGCGGCGGACTCGAAATAAAATTCCATCATGTAGTTCATAACGGCAGCAGAATCACCGTCTACCTGTGCTCTTGTCATGGCAAAAAGTGCGTAGACACTCCATACAAATGAGGCCATGGAGCCGAGTGCAACCAGTGTGTCCATATTGGGGGCACGGTGCCACAGACTCTTAAATCCGCTAATGAAGAATTTCTGGTTGATGACCATGACGATTCCGGCAAGCAGAAGCTGGACAAGTCCCATGGCAACGTGGTTATCGTTAAAAAATGCCGGGAGTGGCCAGCCCCACATCATGTGTCCCATGGAGAAGTACATCAGAACGAGTAAAAACCCGATGGAAGCGATCAGGCGGCGTTTGAGAACCGGTGTCTCGTGATCTTCCAGGGCTTCCTCGGCTTCAGACATGGAAACCTGTTCTTTATTTGCACCCTTGAGTGATGCACCGTAACCTGCCTGCTCTACGGCAGTGATGATGTCATGAGAGGATGCGGTTCCTTCAACTCCCATAGAATTTGTCAGAAGGCTGACCGAGCAGGATGTAACTCCCGGCACTTTGGATACGGCCTTCTCCACACGGGAACTGCAGGCAGCGCAGCTCATCCCGGTGACGTTGTATTGTTCCATTGTATTACCTCCTATTTCATTAGCTTCTGCAGAGTTGCAACCAGCTCATCGATGGTTTCATCTTTACCTTCGCGGATATCACGAGCCACACAGGTACGGATATGATTCGCGAGAAGTTCTTTGTTAAAAGAATTGACGGCGGCATTAACGGCGGCTGACTGAATGAGGATATCGTTGCAGTAAGCATCGTTTTCCAACATTCCTATGATTCCCCGGATCTGCCCTTCGATACGCTTCAGACGATTAATGAGTTTCTTGCGGTCGGCCTCTGAACGGTCGGTGTGCCTGGTGCAGCAGCAGGCAGAAGCGGATGGTGTGGCATTATCATTGCTGCAACAAGATTTTTCCTGAGTAGCTGCTTGTTCCTTTATAATTTCTTCTGTCTTTGTAGAGGAACTGGTGTTAAAGTTATTATGATCCATAAGCAAACTTCCTTTCGTTCGAGATTTATTATATCAGATGTGAGATGACTCCCACCTCGCAGCAAGAATGCCGATGGCATTCCTGAATCATATACCCCACAAGGGTATATTTGCTATATTTGTAATATATACCCCATGAGGGTATGCGTCAAGGGAAAATATAAAAAAAGAGGGATATCAGGGAATTATACCCCGATAACCCTCTTGCTGATAAGCAAGGATACCCCGGCGGTCAGCGCTTCCGCAATCCAGAAAGCGTTCCATACACCAACGGCTCCGAAGAAATGACTCAGGATAAATGCTGCCGGAAGGATAATGACCAGGTACCTGCAGAGAGAGACGATCAATGAGGCAGTTCCTCTGCCAAGTCCCTCCAGTGCACCACATGCTGTGACGGATACAGAAGAGATCAGGAAACCTGCACAGATGATTCGGAGTGCTGTTTTGCCTGCGGCAATTGTCTGAGGATTTGTGGTAAACATGCCGATCAGCTGTCCCGGAATTGTCAGGCAGATGATTGTTCCGATCAACATGATCACACCACTCATGCCAAGTGTGACGAAGTAGATTTTTCTTACACGTTTATGTTCACCGGCACCATAGTTGTATCCGATGACCGGGCGCATGCCCTGTACGATCCCGCTTGCCGGAAGATACAGGAAAGTCTGCAGTTTGTAGTAAATTCCCAGAATCACCACATAACTCTGGGAATAGGCTGCCAGAAGTCCATTCAGTGCAGAAACCAGGACAGAAGGAAGTGCAAGATTCAGTGCTCCCGGGATACCGACAGAGTATAATCTTGCTGCCAGAGCCATGTCCGGATGGAGATGGCTGCGGCTGAGTTTTATCTGGATTGGCTGCATTTTGTAAATGATCAGATAGAAAACAAGATTGAATACCTGACCAAGTCCGGTTGCCAGTGCAGCGCCTTCAATACCCAGTGCCGGGAACGGACCAAGGCCAAAGATCAGCAGCGGATCAAGAATGATATTGGAAACACAGCCGACCAGAAGCCCGATCATCGTAATCTTCATTTTGCCAACGCCCTGGAAGATCTTTTCGTAAGCAAGGTTAAGCGTATTTATCGTTGCAAACAGAAAAACAATTGTAGAATAACGGATTCCAAGGTCAATGACATCTGCATCACCAGTAAAAAGTGCCAGAAATCCAGGCATCACAAGGATACAACCGATTGTCAGAATTACACCATGCAGACCGGACAATGCAAGCCCGTGTGTGGCTGCTTTGCTGGCAGTCTCTCTGTTTCCGGCACCAAGACAGATGGCAATCTGTGAACTGATACCAATTCCAAAACCAATCGCAATCGCATTGGCGAAGTTTTGGACAGGAAAAACAAGCGACAGCGCGGTCATGGCATTTTCACTGATCTGTGCGACAAAGAAACTGTCCACGATATTGTATAGAGAATTTACGAGCATCGAAATGACCATTGGCAGGGCCATGGACATGATCAGCGGAAAGACCGGCTTTTCTTTCATAAATGTGTCGTTCATAGAAACTCCTTTCAAATAAAAACATCTGCAAGTGCCGGTATTTCCGAAAAATCTGTATCGGCGGAGCAGACATAAAAAAATGCCGCACAACTACCGCAATGGGTAATTGTGTGGCGAAAAATGGTCGGACCAGAAAAGTCCACACTATATTTTGGAAATTAAAATTGTTGTAAACATGAAAGAACAGAATCGTTGTTTACAGACACAGATTGTAGCATATAAATAAGAAGAACGTCAATAAGAAGATTGTACAAAAAGGAGATATCCGACCTCATTTGGATGGTCAGGTATCTCCTTCCGGGAAATATCCAGATCACGCGCGGTTCCGAAACATCCGGGTACAATCATAGTTGGAGCCGATTTCTATGAGTTCAAAGAGTCGCTTGCGGCGCTTTTCCCATACAGAATTGTTCATGCATAAAGCCTCCAGGGTAAAATAAAAACTACTTTTATCTTACAGGAAATGCGGAGAACCGTCAACGGATGGGTGGAGTAATGTATTAAATATAAACGGAATCGTTCGCAGATTATTGTATACAACTCTGTACAACTGGCCTTCTTGCGGGGATTTCGGCAATGTGCTACACTAAAGTATGATTTGAGATGATGAGTATGAAAATGAATTAAGAAGAAAGGAAGCAGGTGTTTCAAAGGAAGGAAACACGCGGAAAGTAGAATATTATGAAAACACTTCTTACATTACAGCTCACGATCTTTCTACTTGTAGCTGTAGGATTTTTAATGAAAAAAATACATATCATCGGACCGCAGGGGCAAAAAAACATCAATGACCTTGTTATTTATCTGATCCTGCCGTGTAACATTCTTCATGCATTTACGCAGAGTGCGGCAGATGGAAATTTTATGAAATATCTGGAAATCCTTCTTATATCTATAGGTATTCAGGTATTCTGTGTGATTTATGGAAAAGTGATGTTCCGAAAAGAACCGGAAGGACGATATAAATGTCTGCAGTATGGAACGATCTGCTCGAATGCGGGATTCCTTGGAAATCCGATCGCAGAGGGAATTTATGGCGCAGAAGGTCTTGTGCTTGCCAGTGTTTATCTGATTCCGCAGCGAATCATGATGTGGTCCTCCGGGTTGGCTGTTTTTTCCGGAACCAGTGACAAAAAGAAAACTTTGAAAAAGGTTATGACACATCCGTGCATTCTGGCATGTGTTCTTGGAATTATTCTGATGGTTATGGGACTTCCACTGCCACTTGGACTTGACGGTGCAGTAACGGCAGTTGGAAACTGCAACACTGCTATGTCCATGATGGTCATTGGCATGATCCTGGCTGACATTGATCTCAAAGATTTCTGGGACTGGACAGTTGTAAAATATACCGTACACAGACTGGTCGTTATTCCGGCGGTCGTTTATATTGTATGCAGTTTCCTGCCATTGAATAAAACAGTCCTTGGTCTTTGTGTGCTTCTGGCAGCGATGCCGGCGGGTGCGACAACCAGTATCCTCGCAGAAAAGTATCAGGTCGATTCACCGTTTGCAACGAAGATGGTTATCTTTTCCACGCTGCTGTCATTGCCAACGATCTGTCTGTGGAGTATCTTCCTGCAGTAGGAGAAGTAGAAGAGAATTTGTAATAATGCATAGAGTTCTATATATGGATATGCTAAAATAGAACAAAAGGGAGAGGCAGGTGGAAATTAAGCCTGAAAAATATGCTGGATGAAATATTTGCAGGGTTACTTTCATTTACAGAAGATGCCGGAGCTGATTGTGCCAGTGCTCAATGAGATATTTGGAACAAATTATCCACTTGATGTTTCGTTGGAACAGCTACGAAATGAACACCAGACGCTGAATGGTGAAAAAATTACTGATTCATACTTCAGAATTGGAAAAAAAGGTTATCATTTCGAATGTCAGAGTACAGGTGACTCGAAAATGGTGATCCGAATGGTGGAGTATGATTTTGCAATCAGCATTGAAAACGTGAAAAAAGAAAATGGAATTTTCAGAATGAGATTTCCACACTCAGCGGTGATATATCTTCGTGGTACAAGAAAAAAGAGCCTCAGAATGGAACTGATCATGCCGGACGGAAAAATTGTGCGGTATCAGGTTCCGGTTTTATGTGTGCAGAAGTATACGAAAGATGAAATTTTTCAGAAGAAGCTACTGTTTCTGTTACCTTTTTATATCATGAGATATGAAAAAGATAAAAAGAAAATTAATAAAAGTGAAACAGAACTGCATAAACTATTGGAAGAGTATGAATCTATACTGCAACACCTGGACAAGATACTTTATGATCAGGGAGCGATATATGGCAGACTGCTTGAGCTTATAAAAGAAATTTCCGACTACATATTCAAAAAAGAAGAATCGGTGAAGAAAGGAATAGGTGATATTGTGGGTGGAAAAGTGTTGGAACTGCAGACAGATAAAGCACTGCAGAAAGGCAAAGAACTTGGCGAGAAAATCGGTGAGATAAAGGGCATTTGTGAAACGGCACAAGAATTTGGCGGATCTAAGGAATCGCTGAAGAAAAAGCTGATCGAAAAGTTCAATCTTACAGAAGCAGAAGCCCAGAGTCACATCGATAAATACTGGAAAGAATAGAACAAAAGATAAATACAGAAAGTAAAAGAAAGCTTCAGAGCTCGTACAGTGAGCCCTGGGGCTTTCTTTGCGTATAGAATTATTTTTTTGCTGTTATGAAATCTTCCATTTCTTTGGGATAGGAAATTTATAGATATTACATATCCCAGAATGGGTTCTAACAGGATATTTGATATGTTATAACGATTGACATAGGATATTAAATAACCTATAATCAGTAAAAGAAAGTCAAACAATATCCGATTTTCAAGTCAGAGGTGCAATCAGATGGAAAAAATACCGTACTATGCGATCACAGTCAGGAGATACAATGTCCTGTTCCGACACACAGAGTGGTTCCACCAGACCCAGGACCTCTACAACGAAATCCTGCTTTTTTATTACCAGCTCTATCTGGAAACCTTTACAGATGAGCAGCCCGGCACACAGGAAGCACTCCGCATTCTGGAAAAACTGACGATCGTTGGCCGAGATAAGCAGCCGGTACCGAACCCACTTCCGTGGAAAAAGGTTCCCCTTTATTTTCGAAGAGCGGCGATCAATACCGCCACAGCAGCAGCCAAAAGTTATCTGGCAAGAGATAAGCAGGAACAGCCTACCGGGGCTTTCACAGAATCGGTGACATTCTATAAGGGAATGTATCGGGACTTTCAGGGAAATACGATTTCTTTAAAGCTCTGGGATGGAGAAGGATGGCAGTGGTCCAGACTGCGTCTCCGCGGAAATACAGTTCCGGAAGAAGGACAGATGATGTCACCGGCACTGGTTCTGAAGAAAGACCACGCGGAACTTCATATCCCATGGAAAATACCAGTGGCAGACGGGCGTGGTGCCCGTGAACGAATTACAGCAGAAAATAAAATCTGTTCCACGATCTTTACCGGTCAGGACGCATGCACAGTGTGCTGCATTCTCGATTCTTCCGGAAAACGAGAGAGTTCCTTCTATGTAAAAGGGGGCAGAGAATACGCGAATGCCAGCCGACAGATTTACGACCGGATCAAACGATCCGAAGACGTTCAGGGTGGCGGCGACAATGCCAAAGCAAATTACCGATACTGGAAAAAACTGAAAAATCTGCATGAGCATTATGCACATCAGATCAGCAGACAGATCATTGATTATTGCAAAATTCAGAATGCCAGCATTCTGGTCCTGCCGGAATACAACAAAGACTATGGAAATATCATTCTGGCAAGCGTCGGAAAAAATTCCCCACTTCGACTCGTTCCGTCCATTCGGGAGAAGCTCAAGTACAAGGCATGGCAGGAAGGCATCGTCGTTCTGGAGGTTCAACAGCATAATATCAATTCTGTGTGCAGTCAGTGTGGAGCCAAAATTCGCCGAAAAGGAGCCGACTTCCAGTGTGTCAACGGCCACCGCGGCAGCAGATATCTGAATATGGCACAGAACCTTGGACAGAAATGCCTGGATAGCTTTAAGGAAAATCAGAAAAACAAATAATGGAAAAGTCAACGATAGAGTCGTTGTTTTCATGTGATGAGCGATCATCGCATCACGAATAGAAGTAGGTAACTACAAAGAGGGCAGCATCTATATGGTGTGGCTTTCGGGCTGAGTACCGCCCGCCGGAGTCCACGAGGATCCCGCAAAGACAGTGACTTTTACAAAAGCCGCGAGAGTACTCGAAGTTATATAAGAAAGAGAACATTTGATACAGATTTATTTTTGACCGAACTGCCTGACTGAAGGAAGGGTGGCTTGAGTTCTGAATGGAAGATGAAAATGAAAAAGAAAAATACAGAACAGAAAAAAGATAAATTTGCATTAGCCTGCTGAACTTGAGGAGTGAGGCGGGCTATTAGTGTGTAAAAAAATAGATAAAAGGGACTGAAAAAGATGTTTAGTAGAAAAAAAGACTTTGAACCATTTGAAAACAAAGTATGGCTCGCATCACCAACTATGCATGACGGTGCAGAAATGAAATATGTAAAAGAAGCATATGACACGAACTGGATGTCAACAGTAGGTGCAAATATCAATGAAGTTGAAAAAGTTGCAGCCGAAAAATCTGGAGTTAAATATGCAGTAGCATTGTCCTGCTGTACAGCAGCACTACATCTTTGTGTCAAGTTTGCTGGTGAAAAACTTTATGGTAAGCCGGAAATTGGACATGGAGCAGTTGAGGGAAAAAGAGTTTTCTGTAGTGATATGACTTTTGATGCAACTTTGAATCCGGTTGTTTATGAGGGTGGAATTCCTGTATTTGTTGATACAGAAAAAGATTCCTGGAATATGGATCCAGTTGCTCTGGAAAAGGCATTTGAGATGTATCCAGAAGTAAAACTGGTTGTTTCAGCAGAACTTTATGGCTTTTCTGGGGATATAAAAAAGATTAAAGAAATCTGTGAAAAACACGGAGCACTTCTTATCGAAGATGCAGCAGAAGCTATGGGAGCGACATGGGATGGAAAACAGTGTGGCTCTTATGGAGATTATGCCGCTGTATCTTATAACGGAAACAAAATTATAACAGGAAGTTCTGGTGGATGTTTACTGACAAATGACCTGGAAGTAGCTAACAAAGCACGAAAATGGTCAACTCAGGCAAGAGAGGCTGCTGCATGGTATCAGCATGAAGAAGTCGGCTATAACTACAGAATGTCCAACGTGATCGCGGGTATTATCCGGGGCCAGTATAACTATCTGGAAGAACACATTGCACAGAAAAAAGTTGTATATGAGAGATATAAAGAAGGCCTGAAAGATCTTCCGATTCAGATGAATCCATTTGATGAAAAAAGATGTGAGCCTAATTATTGGCTCAGTGCATTGATTATTGATAAAGATGCAATGTGCAAACAGGTACGTAGTGGTACAGAAGCAATTTATATTCCGGAAAAAGGAAAGAGCTGTCCGACAGAGATACTGGAAGCAATCTCAAGTATCAATGCAGAAGGAAGACCGATTTGGAAACCGATGCATATGCAGCCAATGTACAGAATGAATGAGTTTGTGACAGTATCCGGTTCGGGAAGAGCAAAAACAAATGCCTATATCGAGGGTGGTATTGAAGATGTAGGAGCTGATATCTTTCAGAGAGGCGTTTGCCTGCCAAGTGATAATAAGATGACTGCAGAGCAGCAGGACAGAATTATTGAAGTGATAAGAGCTTGTTTTGAATGATAGTAAG
>OGCO01004408.1_pt1 | contig 15066 bp, 10 predicted proteins | sample 1570171 | NCBI WGS metagenome assembly OGCO01 (sample SAMEA4370583, study PRJEB24528) | human gut metagenome | reverse complement strand
AAGGTATCCTACTAGATAAAATATGTATACATGGATTAAAAATAGAAATATCAAAATTAAGAAACTGAACCATGTTGATTATTGAGATACACCAGAGCATAAAAGACATCCCACGCTAGAATTAAAATTATCAATCATTCGTCGTTGCTTTCAAGAAGGAGAAGAGATAAAATCAGTATCAGAGGAAACTGGTTACTCAGGAGCGAGTATCTATCTTTGGAGAAGAAAATATGTTGTTGGAGGTGCATCTTCATTGGTCAGTAAAAAGAAACATTTACCTCGTGGTAAAATCATTACAGATACGTCCGGTCATGATTCTAGACAAGAAGAACTTGTATCAAAAATCAAAGAATTAGAAATGGAAAATGATATTCTTAAAGAGACAATTAAAATATTAAAAAAGATCAGGGCATCGATCAGTTTAATTTAAAAAACAAAGAAAAGACAATGATCATCGATGCCCTAAGAGATAAATATTCATTGTCATTGCTTTTGAAAAGGATGGATATTTCAAAAAGTAGTTATTGCTATCAGCATAAGATTATCTATTCAAAAGGAAAATACGAAGTGACAACTAATGAAATTATGCATTTATTTCATAAAAATGATAGCAGATATGGCTATCGAAGGATCTATGCCTTGCTGAAAAAACAAAATATCATTATATCCGAAAAAATTGTTAGAAGGATTATGAAAGAAAATCATTTGGTAGTTAAAATCAAAAAGACCAAGAAATACAGTTCCTATATAGGAGAAATTTCGAAAGCAGCTGAAAATCTTATTAACAGGAATTTCCATTCTGACAAACCTAATCAGAAAATGCTGACAGATATTACTGAATTTTCGATACCGGCTGGAAAGGTATATCTTTCACCAATCATAGATTGTTTTGATGGGATGGTGACTGCATGGAAAATCAGTACAAATCCAAATGCAGAACTCGTCAACAGTATGTTAGATGAATACCATAAAACACTGAAAAACGGAGAAAAGCCCATCATACACAGTGACCGTGGAGCGCATTATCGATGGCCAGAATGGATCAATAGAATGAATATTTTCCCAATATTGACTCCAAATTTGAAAAATGGTATGATGAAAACGTGGATAATTAAAAGAAAAGGTCATAGCAGAGTCTTCGGCTGTGACCTTTTGTAGTAACCAACCCCAAGGAGAACATCATGATAAGTTTTGACCTAGACATGACCCTCTTAGACCACCGGACGGATCAGATCACACCGAGTGCGCTGGAGGCGATTGAAAAGCTGCGCCCGAAGTACAGGATTGTGCTGGCAACGGGGCGCGATATGGATAATTATTACAGTACATCGTACCGGGACATCGTCCGTCCGGATGCGATTGTACATATGAACGGGACGAAGATCACAGTGGGAGATAAGCTGCTGTTTGAGCACATCTTTGATCCGAAACTCCTGCGCCGGGTGCTGAGTTTCTGCGATGAAAAGGGATTCGGAATCGGCATGACGGTGGGGGATGAAGATTACTATATCCATCCGGAGATCATTGCGGCTAATGATATCCGCTTCTGGGGAAGCTGCGGGCGGCAGTTCCAGGATCCGTGGAAGATGCTCACGATGCCGGTCCGGACACTGGCGTTTGTCGGCAGCCGTGAACAGGTGAAGGAGATGGAACGGGAATTTCCGACCCTGAAATTGCCGATGTTTGCGAGCGGACATGGCGCGGATGTGGTCGAGAAAGGCAATTCCAAGGCGGACGGACTCCGCAGGCTGGCGGTGTATTTTGGAGAAAAAGAAGATCTCTCCGATACAGTGGCATTTGGCGACAGCATGAATGATATTGAGGTTGTGCAGGAAGCCGGCATCGGCGTGGCGATGGGAAATGCAGTGGATGCGCTTAAAAAAGTAGCCGATTACGTGACGGCACCGATCGAGGAAGATGGAATTTATAAAGCGTGCGAACACCTTCATTTATTTTAAAGAAGTTATTTTCCTATTTTACCTGTTCCCATTTTCCTATATAAATGATATAATAGCTACCAAACGGTTATTGTCCACAGGTGAGTTTCTTTGAGTAGAAATTCCATGCAATACAATAACAAGAAATGACTTAAAAGGCGCGTGCCTGCAGGCTTTGACTAAAAGGATGAACTGCGGCTGCAGAAATCGGCAGTGCGGCAGGGAACCGGACACGCACCGGGAAAAAAGAGAGGATGTAACAGATGGAACATTTAATTACTCCGGCTGGTTATAAACCGGTATTGGATTTGAGAGAAACACAGGTTGCTATCAAGGAAATCAAGGACTTTTTTCAGAGAGAACTGGCAAAACAGCTCAATCTGACCCGTGTGTCCGCACCGCTTTTTGTACTGCCGGAATCTGGTCTGAACGATAACTTAAACGGCGTAGAGCGCCCGGTATCCTTTGGAATTCTGGAGCAGAAAGATCGGAAGGCTGAGATTGTACATTCTCTCGCCAAATGGAAACGTCAGGCATTAAAAGAGTACGGATTTCAGGAAGGTGAAGGTCTTTACACCGACATGAGCGCGATCCGTCGTGATGAGGATACAGACAACATCCATTCCATTTATGTGGATCAGTGGGACTGGGAGAAGATCATCAGTAAAAAAGATCGTACCCGTGAGACACTGGAATCCATTGTCCGTTCGGTTTACAAGGCACTGAAAGTGACCGAGGACTATATGGCATATGAGTATGAGTACATTGGACGTTATCTTCCGGAAAATATCACATTTGTGACGACCCAGGAGCTGGAAGATATGTATCCGGATTGCACACCGAAGGAGCGCGAGTACAAGATTGCGAAGCTGCACGGTGCGGTATTTATTGAGCAGATTGGTGACAAGATGAAATCCGGTGAGAAGCACGATGGTCGTGCCCCGGACTATGATGACTGGAAATTAAACGGCGATATTCTGGTATATTATCCAGTTCTGGATATCGGACTGGAGCTTTCTTCCATGGGTATCCGTGTTGATGAGGATTCCCTGAAAGAGCAGCTGGTAAAGGCGGGATGTGAGGAACGCGCGGAGCTGCCATTCCAGAAAGCAGTTCTGGAGGGAGAGCTTCCGTATACAGTCGGCGGCGGTATCGGTCAGTCCCGTATCTGTATGTTCTTCCTGCGGAAAGCACATATCGGAGAGGTGCAGGCATCGATCTGGCCGGACGGTGTGCGCGCAGAGGCAGAGGCTCACAACATTCATCTGCTGTAAAAATAAAATTGATGAAAAGCTGCCCGGGAAAGTGATTTTCTGCGGCAGTTTTTTGTGTAATAAGAAATTCATTAGAATTCCCTATTACACAAAAGGGCACATTCTTTTTATGTAATGGGAAGCCCATAGAATGAGAGGATAGGATATTTATATGGCGGATCATATCTATGATTTAATTATTATCGGTGCGGGACCGGCGGGATATACGGCAGCGCTGCGTGCGGCGGCGATGGGGATGGATGCAGTCCTGATCGAGAAAAAAGCGCTGGGCGGCTCATGCGTCAATACCGGCTGTATTCCTGCCAAGGCGCTTCTGCAGGCGACGGCAGTCTACCGGGATATGTTGAAAGCATTCCGGTTTGGCATCGTGGCGGAGAAGGTCAGCTTTGACTGGCGGCAGATGCAGATTTATAAAAATGAGTCCGTGGAATCATTCCGCTCAATGATTCAGGGAATGTTAGAAAAAGCGGAGGTGGAGATGATTCACGGCGATGCGCGCCTGCATGCGGATAATGTGGTGCGTGTGACGACCTCCAAAGGCGCATTGACGCTGAAAGGAAAAAATGTGATTCTGGCAACCGGTTCCAGCCCTGTGATTCCGGATATCCCGGGAATTGATCTGCCGCAGGTTATGACAAGCCGTGATATTCTGCGGATGGATGACTGGAATTTTGACTGTCTGACGGTCATCGGCGGCGGTGTCATCGGTGTGGAGATCGCGACGATCTTCGCGGCGCTCGGTTCCCGCGTGACGCTTTTGGAGCAGGCAAACCGTCTGCTGGAGTCGATGGATCCGATGATTTCCGAGCAGATGGAAGCAAATCTGCGTTCTAAGGGGATTGAAGTCCACTGCAATGTACAGGTCATGGAGATCAAGGATCGCGGCAATGACACGGTGTCGGTCAATTACCGTTGTGAGCGCGGCTGGAAGGAAAGCCCGGCGGACCGCGTGCTGGTGGCAGTCGGCAGACGCCCGAATATGTCGAAGGTTCTGGCGGACGATTGTCAAGTACAGCTGGAAAATGGGCGTCCGCTCATCAAGGGAACCTACCGCACGACGCAGGAAAATGTCTATGCGATCGGCGATACCGTGGCGCGGAAACGTCTTGCCCATGTGGCAGCGTCCCATGCGGCTTATCTGGTCGAAAACCTGGCGGGACGCGGACACCGGATGCAGCTTTCGGTCGTGCCGAACGGTATGTATGTCGTGCTTCCGGTTGTGCCGACCTGTATTTATACGGAGCCGGAGATTGCGGCGGTTGGATTTACGGAAAATGACGCCCGCCTTTATAATATGAAGATCAAGTGCGGTGTGGCATATATGACGGAAAATGGAAAAGCGCTTCTGGCGAGAAACAGCCGCGGTTTTGTGCGCCTGATTTTTGAGGCGTATACCAACACGCTGATCGGGGCGCAGATCATGTGTGCGCGTGCGACGGACATGATCGGAGAGATGGCAACGGCGATCGCCAACGGTCTTACGGCATATCAGCTCTCGACGGCGATGCGCGCGCATCCGACGTACAGTGAGGCGATCACGGAGGCGATCAAAGATGCGTTGAAAAATGGATAATAGAGAAACAACAGGAGGCAGAAAAATGGGACGTGAGGTTCGGGCGAGAATTGAACAGCTTCGCGAGAAGATGGCGGAGCGTGGAATGGACGCATATCTGATTCCGACATCGGATTTCCATGGCTCGGAATACGTGAGCGGGTATTTCAAATGCCGGAAATATATGACAGGCTTTACCGGTTCGGCGGGAACGGCGGTCATTACGATGGAGGACGCAGGTCTCTGGACGGATGGCAGATATTTTGTGCAGGCGGCAGCAGAGCTTTCCGGCAGCGGGGTGGAACTTTACCGCTCCGGTCAGGAGGGCGTGCCGACGACGCTGGAATTTTTGAAAAAACATATGCCGGAACAGGGTGTTCTGGGTTTTGACGGCAGAGTGGTCGATACGGCAGAGGGCGAGCGCATCGCGAAAGCACTGTCCGGGAAAAAGGTACGCATTTCGGAGGGTGAGGATCTGGTTGGAAGCATCTGGGACGACCGCCCGGCGCTTCCGATGAACCCGGTCTGGATTCTGGAAGAGAAGTATGCGGGAAAACCGGCGGAGGAGAAGATTGCAGATCTGCGCGGGGAGATGAAAAAGCGTCAGGCGACGGTGCATCTGCTGACGAGTCTTGATGATATCGCGTGGCTTTTAAATATCCGGGGTGATGACATTGTACATACGCCGGTTGTATTGTCCTACTTGATTGTAACAAAACAGGAATTATTCCTCTTTATTCATGAGAAGACGCTGAACGAAGAAGTACGTGCCTATTTGCATGGACTGGGCGTTCGGATCATGCCATATGAGGCGGTATACCAGATTGCATCCGCATTCCGCTATGAGCGAGTTTTATTGGAAAAGTCGAAGCTCAATTACCGTCTGTTCCGGTGCCTGGATGCGAGCGTGAAAGTGATCGAGGCGATGAATCCGACGGCAGCGGCCAAAGCAGTCAAAAATCCAGTGGAACAGGAAAATATGCGCCGTGTGCATGTGCAGGACGGTCTGGTATTGACCCGTTTCCTGCGCTGGGTGAAGGAACATGCAGGCGAAAAAGGACTGGACGAGTGGATCGCAGGGGAATATCTGGATAAGCTGCGCCTGGAACAAAAAAACTGCCTGGATATGAGCTTTACGACGATCTCTGCGTGGGGACCGAACGCGGCGATGTGCCATTATACGGCGTCTGAGACAGAGAAGAGTAGTGTACCGAAGAAGGGGCTGTATCTGGTCGATTCCGGCGGACAGTATTATGAGGGAACGACGGATGTGACGCGTACCATCGCGGTCGGACCGATCACGCAGGAAGAAAAACGCTGCTGTACGCTGGTGGCGTGCTCGATGCTGCGTCTGCTGGATGCGAAGTTTATGTATGGCTGCCGCGGTATCAATCTGGACTATATTGCGCGCGAACTCCTGTGGAAAAACGGCATGGATTTCAATCACGGAACAGGGCATGGCGTCGGCTATCTGGGCTGTGTGCATGAGCGCCCGAATTCCATCCGATGGAGGCTGCTCACATCGCCCGCTGAAAATGCGGTTCTGGAGGAAGGTATGGTTACCTCTGATGAGCCGGGTCTTTATCTGGAAGGAAAATTTGGCATCCGGACGGAGAATCTGATGCTCTGTGTGAAGGATGTGAAGAATGAATTTGGTCAGTTCATGAAATTTGAAAATCTGACCTGGGTTCCGATCGATCTGGACACGATCGACGTATCGCTGATGGAAGCGCGCGACCGCGAGCTTTTGAACGCGTACCATAAGGGCGTGTATGAGAAGCTGTCTCCGTATATGACGGAGGAAGAGAAGGTGTGGCTGGCAGAGGCGACGAGAGCGATTTAGAGGAGAAAAATAAGGAAGATACGGCAGCAAAATATTAAAAAATCGGATAAAAACCGGCATAGATAAAAGATGCTGGATATAAACTGTAAATGACCATGTAAAATAAATGCGAGGCTGGATGCATGCGCTATCATTCTTTCGACCGTGTCCGAATTTGTGAGACAACCGGAATGCAGGATGGCTATCTGCGGATCGATGTGGTAAACAGTGAAAATAATTTCCCAATTGAGGGAGCAGAGGTTTCGGTCAGTTATGGTGATTCCGGACAGACGCAGGAAGTGCTTAGAACCAATTTATCCGGGCAGACGGAGGAGATTGCGGTAGCAGCGCCTCCTGTGTCGCTTTCACTGGAAGAACAGAACCGGGAAAAGCCGTATGCGGATTATACGGTGGAAGTGCGGGCAGCGGGCTATGAGCCGGTAAAGGTAAAGGGAACGGAGGTGCTGGCGGGCGTGACGGCAGTCCAGCCGATCCGGATGATTCCGCTTCCGGATCAGACCGGAGCGGAGGAGAATATACAGATTCCGGATCATACCCTATATGGTTCCTATCCGCCCAAGATTGCCGAAGATGAGGTAAAACCGGTGCAGGAGAGCGGCGAGATCGTGCTGAGCCGCGTGGTGGTACCGCAGACGATCGTCGTGCATGACGGCGTACCGACCAATGCCTCCGCAAAAGATTACTATGTGGCATACCGGGATTATATCAAAAACGTGGCGTCGAGCGAGATCTACGCGACCTGGCCGCGCAGCACGATCGTCGCCAATGTGCTTGCGATCATGTCATTTACACTGAATCGGGTGTATACGGAGTGGTATCGGAACCAGGGCTACGATTTTACAATCACTTCCTCGACGGCATTCGATCACAAGTGGATTTACGGGCGTGATATTTTCGAGCCGATCTCAGAGGTGGTGGACGACATTTTTGACAACTATCTGTCCCGCCCCGGCGTGCGGCAGCCGATTCTGACACAGTACTGCGACGGGCGGCGGGTGTCCTGCCCGGGCTGGATGACCCAGTGGGGTTCGTGCAGTCTGGGAGAACAGGGATACAGCGCGATCGAGATATTGCGGCGTTTCTATGGAAATAGTATTTACATCAACACTGCGGAACAGATATCAGGAATCCCGATCTCCTATCCGGGGGAACCGCTTAAGGTGGGGTCCAGCGGCGATAAGGTGCGGCAGCTGCAGCAGCAGCTTGACGCGGTGGCGACTGTGTATACAGCGATCCCGCGAGTTACGCCGGACGGGATCTACGGATCCGAAACGGAGGCGTCCGTACGGGCGTTTCAGTCGGTGTTTGGACTTCCGCAGACGGGCGTGGTCGATTTTGCTACCTGGTACAAGATTTCTCATATCTATGTGGGGATCTCGCGGATTGCGGAGCTGAATTGAGTTGGAAATGGGATTTGCGGGAGAAGAATAACGAAAAGGCATATGAATTCATATAGGTGAAATATCTGTGAGCAGGATGCATACAGGAAACAGAGACAAAGAACATAAGAGGGGGTGGATTGGATGAAAGATACCAGACGGGAAGAGGAAGTCAGACAAACCGGGGGGACTGGCCGGGCAAATGCGATCACAGAGGGAGTGATCTGGAAACAGCTTCTGCTATTTTTCTTCCCGATTTTATTTGGAACTTTTTTTCAGCAGCTCTATAATACGGCAGATGCGGTGGTAGTAGGCCGTTTTGTCGGAAAGGAAGCGCTGGCGGCGGTCGGCGGAAGCACATCGATGCTTACGAACCTGCTGGTTGGCTTTTTTGTAGGACTTTCTTCGGGTGCGACAGTTATCATCGCCCAGTTTTACGGGGCGGGACGCGGTCAGCGGGTCAGCGAGGCAGTCCACACGGCGATTGCCTTTTCGCTGCTGTGCGGTATCCTCATGACGGTTGGCGGACTCCTTTTTTCCGACACGGCGCTTCGCCTGATGGGGACGCCGGAGGATATCATGGACAATGCAAGCGGGTATCTGCACATTTATTTTGTCGGAATCACGGCGAACCTCTTATATAATATGGGTGCCGGAATCCTGCGGGCGATCGGTGATTCCAAAAGACCGTTCTATTTCCTTGTGATCAGCTGTTTTACAAACATTGCGCTCGATCTGTTGTTTGTAGTAGGACTTCGGATGGGCGTGCGTGGCGCGGCGGTGGCGACGATTCTTTCCCAGGTGGTCAGTGCGTGTCTGGTATTGGGAACGCTGATGCGTGCGGATGGCTCGTACCGGTTTGAGATCCGGAAAACGCGGATTACACCGGTGATTCTGGTGCGGATCATCCGGATTGGGTTTCCGGCTGGACTCCAGTCGGTTATGTATTCCTTTTCCAACCTCGTGATCCAGAGCAGCGTCAATGCACTGGGAACAGACACGGTGGCGGCGTGGGCTGCATATGGAAAGATCGACAGCACTTACTGGATGATCATTAATGCGCTGGGGATCTCCATCACGACCTTTGTCGGACAAAATTACGGCGCGGGGCGGCTGGACCGTGTGAAACGCAGCGTGTACGTCTGCCTGGGAATTTCCTGTATTATCACGGTGGGGCTGAGCACGATCCTGTATCTGACGGGCGGCTATATTTATCTGTTGTTCACAACGGATGCGGAGGTAATCGCGATCGGCATGAAGATTCTTCACTTCCTGGTGCCGGCATTTGTGACATACCTCTGTATTGAGATTTATTCCGGCGCACTGCGCGGTGTGGGAGACTGCTGGATTCCGATGATTATGACGGCGCTGGGCGTGTGCGTCCTGCGGGTTGTCTGGATCCTGATCGCTGTTCCGATCCGCCCGGATATCCTGACAGTGGTATTCAGCTATCCGCTGACCTGGACGATCACAACGGTTCTCTTTAATATTTATTATTATTTTTTCAGTGCGCTGAAAAAATGGAATGTGCCGCTTCCGTGGAAGAAAAAGAGGCGGGAGCTTCATAACTTGTAAATGGGTTACTGTGAATAGTTACATAAATGGTTTTGAAAATAATTGACAAAATGGGTTGGTACTGGACTTTTTTCAGAAAGCATCGGTATTTTCCGCGCTGCAGGTGTATCTGGACTTTATCAACCTGTTTTTGTATATTATCCGCCTGATGAACCGGAATCGGAAATAGGAAAAAATCTTTCAGGAGAACGGAAGTTCCTTTGCAAGAATAAAGATAAGTGGAATTTTGCGGAAAACTGAATATGCAAAAATGAAATGCCGGAACGGGGGAAAGCTTTGTTCCGGCATTATTGTGTTTTTCTGCTTGAAAATCCTGTTTTTGGCATGGACGGCTTCATTCTTTTAGCAGAAAGGGAAGCATTCTGTAATAAATTTGACAGATTTTATTTAAAGTTTCTCTATTGAAGTGGATGGGGAGTATCTGTTAAACTAGGTTATAATAGGAAAAGTTCTGCTGTTGGTTACACAGTGTGTGGATGAACCATATTTGTTTCGCATATGCCCCCGCCGGATCAGGCGGGGAAATGTATATAAAATGGTGAACAGACAACAGGAATAAAAGGATAATCAAGGAGGTTTTTTGGCATGAATCGGAATAGAGTGAACAAAAAAAGGATGGGGCGCGCGCGTGTGCTTTCACGGGCAGCGGCTGGCATGCTGGCAGCAGCGCTGTGCTTTCAGCCGATGACAGCGCTGGCAGGACCGGCGGGAGATTCTTCTCTTACATCGTCATCCTCGAATGCGGGGCCGGGCGGTGGTTCGGGCAGCTCCAATTCGGGAAGTACAGGCAGCTCTGGCGGTTCGACTGCTGTTTCCAATGGAAGTGTGAGCGCGGTCACATCAGGGCTTGGCGTGTACCGGGTGACGGAGAATGAGGGGATCGGTGCGATTGCGCGCGGCGTGGATGTGTCTTACTGGCAGCAGAATGTAAATTGGAGCCAGGTGTCATCGGATAATGTACAGTTTGCGATGCTGGCAACCCGGTTCCGCGGTAATGTGGATCCGTTTTTCGCTATGAACGCGGCAAATGCGAGCCAGGCAGGGCTGCGGCTGGGCGCGTACATTTATTCGTATGCGACTTCGGTCGAAATGGCGCAGCAGGAGGCGGATTTTGTCCTGAATCTTATCAAGGATTATCCTATCTCCTTCCCGGTTGTCTTTGATGCCGAGGATGCTAATACGCTGGGAACCCTGACGCAGTCTCAGGTCAGCGATGTGATCAACGCGTTCTGTAAGCGGATTCAGGATGCAGGATATTATCCGATGGTCTATGCAAATGAATACTGGATTGCCAATAAGATCGATATGTCGAAGATTTCGTATGATATATGGGTGGCAAAATACCAGCAGAAGTATACATATTCAAAGACCTCGATGTGGCAGGCGTCCAACACCGGTTCGGTCAAGGGCGTGAACGGCAATGTGGATATTGATTATCTGTATAAAGATTATACGCAGATCATTCCGGGCAATACCTGGCGGACGATCGCGGGAAACCGTTACTATTATCAGAACCATGTGATGCAGAAAGCGGCGTGGATCAACGATGGTCAGAATTGGTACTATATGAATGCGGCGGGCAATCCGTCCACAGGATGGCTGGAGCTTTCGGGCAAAAAGTATTATTTGGAGGCGGACGGTCATATGATTACCGGCTGGAAGACGCTGGACGGCGGCTGGCGTTACTTTGACGCATCCGGCGAACAGGCGACGGGCTGGCGTGCGGTCGATGGAAGCTGGTATTTCATGGCGGACAATGGTCTGATGCAGACCGGCTGGCTGGAGACGGGCGGCAAGAAATATTATCTGAACGCATCCGGCGCGATGCAGGCGGGCTGGCAGAACCTGGGCGGAAGCTGGTATTACTTTGACGGCTCCGGCGCCATGACGACGGGCTGGCAGGCAGTCGGCGGAAAGTGGTATTACATGAATGAGTCCGGCGTGATGCAGACCGGCTGGCTGGATCTTGGCGGTAAGAAATATTACCTGGATGCCAGCGGCGCGATGTACGCAGGTATTACGTTCGAGATGGATGGAAATACCTGGCAGGCAGCGGCAGACGGAAGCTGCACGGTAGTTCTGCCGGAGGAGAATGCGGCGGGAAATGGCGGTTCGACGGACGGACAGACTCCGATAACCGGAAGCCAGTCACCGGTGCAGCCGTCCGGTCCGGCAGGGGTATAATATAAATATGATTTGAACCAGTACCCAGATATTGGAGCTGATTCAGTTAAAAAAATGAAAAAGTAAACAAATTCGAACGGAAATAACTTGCTTTTTTGCCGACCTCATTATACAATGTTAAACAGGCAAAAAAATGGACTTGCTTATGGGATGGAGGAAACCAGCATAAGTAATCTGGCATAACATGACGTTTCAAACTGCTATATCAACTGTATGTGCAAGATAAGCTGCGGCTGTTCCGGTGCGGATTTGACGAAAGATGCGAGGCTCTTCTGGCTGCAAATTAGGAAGAGCCTCGGTATACGTTATATCGGCAAAAGCGCAGAATCGGGATGGCGGGCACAGAAGTAGTGCGAAAGCGGGGGCGATTGTCAGCAGGAAACTGTGAAAGCAGTGGTTCGCAGGCAGGCAGCTACGCGGAGACGCAGGCAGGGAAAGGTCGGAGAATGCAGATTCCGGATTTAGTACTGCATGGAAGCAGCGTGTTTTTACATATTGTATAATGATTATATAATCAGAACCGTCGGCGGAGTTGTAGTGCTAAAAAAGGGATGTCAGTGCGGCTGGCTGCCGGAATCATTTCCGGAAACAGGGATGAGGGCAGTGTTTGTCATCAGTCAGGCACCGGACAGCGCTTATGTGAGAATCGAATAACAAGTCAGTGGTACAGATGTTTATGTATGCATGGCTATTAAAGTCGGATTCGCATAGACGGAAGTGCATGCCATTTATGTATGCAGAGGAGATTGTACAATCCTCTGCTGCCGCAGCGTGTCAGATGGAGAATTCCCGGAGTGGATGACAAGCTCTGGAAATTTTGCAAAAACACCTGCAAACACAGATAGGTGGGAAGTATCACGGATGGCGCCATGAAAGAAACATGGATGCTGTCAGGATATGATTCACGAAGAAAGAGGGACGTCCGTCAAAGCATGGAACGATCTAATTACGAGGTGACACATTTATGAAACAGAATATGAAAAGAATGCTGCTTGTACTTTGCATGGCAGTCTGCTTTTTCGCTCTGTCCGCCTGTGGTAGCGCTTCTGAAGAAGCGGTAGAGCCGATTTCTCCGGAGATCGAGCAGACCATGAGCGATGGCGCTAAGAGCTATCTGGAGCAGTTCGCCAGCTACAGTGACGAAGATCTGGCAGCACAGCTGAAACAGGCTGAGAAGCAGAAAAACACAGTCATTGAGTCTGCAATTTCTTCCTGGACCAGTTCTAAGGACGATTTAGGCAAGATGGGTGAGGTTCAGAGCGTGACCGTAGAGCGCGCCGATGATGACAGCTACACAGCAGTTGTTCAGGCTTCCTTTGAGAAGAGAAACTTGACTTTCTCCCTGACCGCTGAGGAGAGCGTAAGCAGCTACGGCGGTACTTCTCTGGTACCGACCGAGTTATCCTTTGTTGTAAACTACAGCTTCGGTGAGAAGATGGAGAAGGCAGCATTAAATACCCTGATGGGTATGGGTACCGTATTCCTGGTACTGATTTTCATCAGCTTAATTATCAGCAGCTTCAAGAAGGTTAACGAGATTGAGGCAAATGTAAAGGCTAAAAAAGCAGGAGCAGAGGCACCGGCAGCAGCACCGGCACCTGTACAGACTGCAGCACCGGCAGCAGCGCCGGCACGTACCGCAGCACCAGCAGCAGGCAATGCGGCAAACGATGGAGAACTGGTAGCAGTTATCACTGCAGCGATCGCAGCAGCAACCGGCGTACCGGCAGACAGCGTAAATATCCGCTCCATTACACGTAAATAATCATCGATAAAATCTGGAGGAATTTAAAATGAAGAATTATACTATCACTGTAAATGGTACAGCATATCAGGTAACCGTAGAAGAAGGATTTGCAGGCGCAGCAGCTCCGGCTCCAGCAGCAGCTCCAGCTCCAGCAGCAGCTCCGGCTCCAGCAGCAGCACCGGCAGCAGGCGGCGTAACCATCACATCCCCGATGCCAGGTAAGATCCTTGGTATTAAGGCAGCAGCTGGCACAGCTGTAAAACGTGGTCAGGTTATCCTGCTTCTGGAAGCTATGAAGATGGAGAACGAGATCGTAGCTCCTCAGGACGGTACCGTTGCCAGTGTTAATGTTGCAGTAGGCGATATGGTAGAACCGGGCGCAGTTCTTGCTACATTAAACTAATCTAATTTTTTATAAAACTGGCTGAAAAAATACGGGATATGTTATTCCGTTTGGAGGAATTAATATGGAATATATAACAACTACATTGTCCAATCTTCTTCAGCAGACAGCATTCTTAAACCTGACATTTGGAAACATCGTTATGATTTTCGTAGCGCTGATTTTCCTGTATCTGGCAATCGGAAAAGGATTCGAGCCGTTACTGCTTCTTCCGATTTCCTTTGGTATGCTGCTTGTAAATATCTATCCGGATATTATGAGATCGATTGAAGACTCATCGAACGGAGTTGGTGGACTTTTACATTACTTTTATTTACTGGATGAGTGGAGTATCTTACCATCCCTCATCTTCATGGGTGTCGGTGCGATGACAGACTTCGGTCCGCTGATCGCTAACCCGAAGAGCTTCCTGCTCGGTGCAGCTGCTCAGTTCGGTATCTACGGCGCTTACTTCATGGCTATCTTCATGGGATTCAACGATAAGGCTGCGGCTGCTATCTCCATCATCGGTGGTGCAGACGGCCCGACCTCTATCTTCCTGGCTGGTAAACTTGGTCAGACAGGTCTGATGGGACCGATTGCCGTAGCAGCTTACTCCTACATGGCTCTGGTTCCGATTATCCAGCCGCCGATCATGAAACTCCTTACCACCAAAGAGGAGAGAGAGATCCGTATGGAGCAGCTTCGTCCGGTATCCAAACTGGAGAAGATTCTGTTCCCGGTTGTTGTTACAATCGTTGTCTGCATGATTCTGCCGACAACTGCTCCGCTGGTTGGTATGCTTATGCTTGGTAACCTGTTCCGTGAGTCTGGTGTTGTTAAGCAGCTGACAGAGACTGCTTCCAACGCCCTGATGTACATCGTCGTTATCTTCCTGGGTACTTCCGTAGGTGCTACTACCAGTGCAGAGGCTTTCTTAAACCTGGATACCATCAAGATCGTAGTTCTGGGTCTGATTGCATTCGCTCTGGGTACTGCAGCAGGTGTTATCTTCGGTAAGATTATGTGCAAGGTAACTCATGGTAAGGTAAACCCGCTGATCGGTTCCGCAGGTGTATCTGCAGTTCCGATGGCAGCACGTGTATCCCAGAAGGTTGGTTCTGAGGCAGATCCGAGCAACTTCCTTCTGATGCATGCAATGGGACCGAACGTAGCTGGTGTTATCGGTACTG
>OGCO01004394.1_pt1 | contig 15114 bp, 20 predicted proteins | sample 1570171 | NCBI WGS metagenome assembly OGCO01 (sample SAMEA4370583, study PRJEB24528) | human gut metagenome | reverse complement strand
TGTCAGGTACATTTAATTTATTAGGCATATTATCATTGAACTCATTTAGTGCTTTTTGGAAATCATCTAATGATTTGTAATCTTCCTTTTTAGGCAGATTTTTGACAAATTCATCAACATTCATTCCATTTCCAATGCCTAATTTGTCCATCACAGTATCATGGCTCAAAACTCCACCGCCATATGCATTAATCCATTCAAATGGATTAAGACGTTGTTTAAAACTTTCCTGAAAATATTGCAGAAAACCGCCTTTTTCATACGCTTTTTTTAAATTATTAACATCTTTTTTTATGCTATCTTTTCCAACCGTAAAAGATAACGTTGCCACTACTACAGCAAGTGAAATAGGAATTGCATAAGAGAGCAATGATTTTACCGCCGTTGAATCAAAAGCGGCTGTGAATTTCGCTCCTATTAATTTCCCAATCTTCTTCTTGAGAAGTTTCCCTGTTAACAGTTTGCCTGCAAGTTTCAGGGCAAATGCTCCAAGAAGAATTTCAACTGTCTCAATATCAATGTTTGAAAGAAAATCTTTTACGCCTTTCCAAACATCAGACCACTTGATATTTTCTATCATGGTCTTAATTGTCTTGTAAACTCCCTGTACCCAAGTATTTATATCTTCTGCAAGTGCTTTAAAATCAAATGTTTTGAAGAATTTATTTATTCCCTCTGCCAGTGATTTTCCAAGGTTTGACCAGTCAAATGTCTGACCAAAGGAAAGGGTTGCATAAATCGCCGTATTCAGTGCCCCGGCAATCGTTTTACCAACATTTCCAAACAATCTCGGATTGATAAGACCATTGAGGAAATCTGCCAAGCCTTTGCCAAAATTTCTTGCCTTGGAATAAATCTTATCCCAGTTGATAGACTCCATAGCTTTTGATAAGGCATCACTGATGTATTTTCCAAGTTGTTTCAGATTTTTAATATCACTTTCGTAATTCTTGAAAATGGTATCAGTCTTGACGAGTTTACCGCCGCTGGCTCCACCGGATGCACCGCCGCCGGAACCGCCCGAACCTTTTTTGCCAGAACCATCATTTGTGGTAATCAGTTTCAATTCATCAAACTGACGGACACCCTTATTCATCTTGTCGATGTTCTTTGCCGCCTGTCCTGTGCTGTCCGCAACATCATCTGCACTCTCTGCCGCATCTGAAAAGTTATCTGCAAGTCCTGCACCGGAATCCTCATATTTCCATCCGAAGATTGCGCCTAAAGCGTTTGTAACCTTTGTAACAAAGCTGATAACAACCAGTAAAACGGAATTGAGTGCTTTTACGAATGGTTTGAAAGCATTGATTAATGCTCCACCAATAACACTGCCAAGCTGTTCGAACGACTGTTTTAAAATTCTGATCTGGTTCGCCCACGAATCAGCAGTACGCGCAAAGTCTCCCTGTGCTGTCTGCGTATTGGCAAGGACGTACTGATACCGGAGCATTGTCTTTTCAGCCTGTGACATAGACTCGATATCAGAATCTAATCCCTGTTTCATCGCCCACTCTTTAAGGGTTGCCTGTGTAAGATCAAGACCGTAATCTCTTAATGGACGTGTCTGTCCGGTAAATATTGCAGCTAAATCCTGCGACACAACATCCTGATCTATGTTATGCAGAGATGCCATATCAGCAGTTAATTTTGTTAAATTCAAAGACACATCAGCCATGGAATCAGACAAACCAATATAGCCATCTGTCTGCTTATTCAAAAACTCATTGGCTTTCTTTATCAAACTGCTGTCAATTCCCATGGCTGTTCCCATTGCTTGGAATCGGCTTGCCGTCTGTTTCAGTGTCAATTCTGACATACCGAACTGACGTATAGAGTCCTGCGCAAACTCATTGACTTTCTTTGACATGTCCCCAAAAGTAACATCAACAACGTTCTGAACCTCTGTTAATGCCGATGATATGTCGATTGCATTTTTTATTCCTCTGATTGCTCCGTACAGACCAAGATAAATCCCCATAGAGGATAAAATCTGTCTTGTGAATGACTTGAGTCCGATCAATGCTTTTCCTGTGGATGTCTTAAATCCAAGGAAAGAACCGGAAAGACTACTGATGCTGGTATTTAATCCGGAAATTGCACCGCCAGACCTGTTGGAAAGATTGCCGAGTGCCTGCGTCATCTGAATGATATTCGAAGATACATTTGGTGCTTTTGAAAGCGTCTCAAACAGGTATTTGAGATTGTCAGCAAGCAAAGGTATATTAGTTACCGCACGACCGCTTGCAACGCTTCCAAGCCTTGATATGGACGTTACAAGATTGCTCATATTGGTCATATCAAAATTCAATGCACCTATCTTGTTCATCTGGCGTACAAAGTTTTGTAACTGCGCAGATAAAGCCGGCAGATTCTTTGTCGCCTGTGTAGATGCCTTGCCACCAATTTTTGACAGTGCCGACACCATGCTTGTGAGTCCGCTTGTATCAACAGCCTTAACACTTGCTATTCCAGATGCAAGATCTCTCACAGCAGAAGATATTCCGTGGATAGAATTTGCATCAACACCAGAAAATTTATTGAGTGCCCGCACCATTGATGTGATTTCCGAAGATTTACCACCTTTGAATCCGGTAGCCGCATCGGAAATGCTTCTGATTCCGCTTGCAATATTTGAAAGTTTTGCAGTGTCAAACGATATGCTTTCCCGGAGCCTATTCATGCTGTTTACAAGGCTTTCTATGGAATTACTTGCTTTTGCAGAGTCAGCTTTGATTTTTATTTGTAATTCATCAATGTCTGCCATATATGCACCAACTTTCTATGCAAAATAAAAAGACGGTAGGCTGTGACACCTTACCGTCCTTGATCTACTCTTTTAATTTTTCTCTTGTAACCGGTCCGCATTTCTTATCTACTGTAATTCCGACTTTTTTCTGGAATGTTCCAATACCGGTCGCCGTATCATTTCCAAGAATACCGTCCACATTACTGTTTCCCTTTTTATCTTTTTCATCCAGGCATCCGTGATAAATAAGCTCCGTCTGAAGCCATCTCACATCATCCCCTCTCATGCAAGGGAATTTTTTCTTTAAAATCCTTGCAGGTTCCGGGTATGGGTTTAAATGATCTTTTACATTTTTTCTAGGGTTTCCGCTTGTCACAATCGCTGTATGACCTTTTGTTTTTGTGACAATAACATCTCCGTTGTAAAGAACCATTCCTGCCGCATAACCTCCAATGTCATCAAACATGCCACTAGAAAGAAGTACAGATTTTTCATTTGCTGTGGTGAAATTTCCAACATCTTTTCCAGTTGCATGAATAATGCATGCACGTACCGTTGTGCCGCAATCTGCTTCTGTTTTTACTTTTGAATTAATACCATATTTGACAATTCCAAGCCGGTGTCCCTGACAGTAGCCAATATTATCATTATTGCACGCTGTAATCATTGATTCTGCCAGTTTATCCGCCATATCTTTTGTTTTTGGCCTTAACACATACCATCCTTTTTTATGAACATAAAAGTTTTGCATACTTACTTCTGTTCCGGTCTGATCTCCCGGTCTCCCACCGGTCAATTTCCCATTTTCATCATGTCTTGCAGATCCAATTCTAATTGACATATTTATACCTCCAAGTTCTTTTCTGGTTTTGGATGGCTCAACTCATAGTTTGACTGCATAATTTTGAGCTTTGCCACAAATAGCTCTCTCTGTTTCTTAATTTCTTCTTCCGTCATTTCTGAATCATCTTTCCCTTGTTGCTCATTGATTGGTTTTTTAATATACTTTGATCTTGCTTTTCGTCCGGCAAGGCAATGTTCTACTGCCACCGATACCGCAGACAATCCGTATGTTCCAAACCACATCCACATTTCATTATCCCGCTGTTTTCTCTCCAAGCTGTATGCATCTGCATATGGCTGTAAGTCAGCCGGGCACGACATGTCTATGTCATGTACAGTAAATCCATATCCCTTGGTTACTAACAGCCAAAACGGGCGGATTTCCGCACAATATGTTCCCCATGTAAGTTCTCTCTGTTCTTCTACTTTTTCCTCGGAGTTTTCTTCTCCGCTTCTTTCTGATCTGCTTTGAGCAGTTTTGATAAAAAACCGTTTTCAAGCAGCTCCGCTAAAAGTGCATTGTAAAGTACCTGAACATCTGCATCTTCTCCGTCAAAGTAATCATCCAGCATGGCATATACTTTTCCAAGCTGCTGTTCCTTTTCTCCCTCATTGTCCGGATTGTATCCAAGTTCCTCTTTGTGAAACTTCTGCGCGCCTACAAGGATTAACTCTGGAAGAAATAAAAGGATTTCGTCAACCGCTTCAATATCTTCCATCTGGTCTAATTTTGCTACTTTCTTGATAATTCCGCTTTTCACGGTTGCTTCATATCCAAACTTGATCTGTAATTCTTTCTCGCCAAATTTTAATTTTGTCATTTTCTTTCCCTTTCTCCCTCTCATATAGGGAAAGGGCAGTCCGAAGACCGCCCTGTTCTTTTAAATTGTTTCTTCAAGCTCTGGCTCGGTTGTCTGGTTATCGTCAGCCGATCCAACCGAACTATTCGACTGACGTGTTATTCCCCCGGTGTAAAAGCTACAGCGGTGTCCATGCCCTTGTATTCTTCAATGGTAAGATTCATTTCAACCGTCAAAAGTTCGTTCTGACCAATCTCCGGCTGTGGAATCTGCTCTGGCGGCTGAGCCACAACAAAAAACGCTTCGGTAAATCCCGGGATAATCGTTTCAAACCACATTCTTTTCCCGCCGGCAAGCGCCTTGTACGCTGTGATAAGTGCTTCCCACTCTTCCTTTGTGGCATCTGTAAGGTTTACCGTGATAGGGAAAGAGCCACCGGTATCTGCGCGCCCCTTTACATATCTGGTAATAGCATCTTCTAATGCAGATGCGTCAATCTGTTCCGGCTCAATGTTAATACCGCCGATTGCGTTAATTCTTGTAAGCTGTTTAAACGATGTAGGCTTTGTTCCGGCTGTCGCTTCTGTGCCATAGCCAAACGTAATTCCTAACGTAGACAATCCTGCTTCTGCCATTTTTACCTCTCTTTCTACCGCCAAATAATGCGGTTATCGGGCGCATCTTTTTGCACCCGGTGCATAAAAAATAGAGCCTTTCGGCTCTTTTACATCAATCTGTCGTTGGCTCCGATTATCCGCCGGAACCTTGCAACGCTTCTAAATTTTTTTTCACTGTCATTTTTAAACTCCGGCATTGCTGTAATTTGAAATCGCATCTGTTTAAAGGCATCAGCTAAAATAGCCATAATCCCTTTTGCATCGCTCTGCTTTGTGTTTGTAATGACGTCAACCTGTATTGTTTCCTGCACCGCATTTACGGATGTGCCCTCTAAATCTGCCCCACGTTCAAGCCCCGGCATCTCATGGATGTAAATAGTCGGGAAAACAGGGTCTTTATCAAGGTTCTTTTCAACCGTTGTAAATGCAGTGTCAAAATTCATGCTTTTGTATTTTTTCTTGAGTTTTGGTTTGGCTATCGTTGCAACATTGGAGAAAATGTTTGTTTCAAGATCAAATACCCACTGGTTGTCTGCCATTATCCAAACACCTCCTTCGCTGTCTGTGTAACAATCTGCCGCAACTCATTCGCGGTCAGATACATGAATGGTCGGCTTGGCATTCCCTCTGTAAACCACCAATCGCCATTGTCGTCCTGATAAAACCATCCATATCTTCCATCTGAAATCTGATGTATAGTTTTTCCACTTGCGTACTGCCACGAAACACCTTCCGGCAGTTTCCCAGGATAAGGACTTTGCTGTCCCACAATTCCGGTTCCAAACTCAACAAATGCGGCGTGGTCTGTACCGGCTATTACCGCCCATATCCCGCCGCCCTTAGTGCTTCCTTCATATTCCGCGTGAACACTTGAAATCAGTTCCGATGTAAATATTGCGTCAAGGTCAGCAATTTGCACTCTGGCAATCTCTACGCCCTTTTCCGCGAGTTTTTCTGCCAATAGCTGGCATTTATATGTTAAGCTGTTTTGATAGGCTCTAAGCTCTTGTATTGCATTCTGAATAGACTTTTCAGACAGGCTCATTGTGATTACTTTCTTCCCCATGCCGCACCTACTTCACATTTTTTTGCAATAAGAACAAATCAACCGTCAATCCCTCGTCTGCAACACCTTTTACGATGTAATCAGCCGAATTTTCGTCAACGATTGTATTCTCTTCATCTTTGTACCTTACATCTGACCGTTTCCATACCAAAGAACCGACGTTCAATGGAAGTTTCCCTTTGTCCTCGACAATTTGAACAAAGTTTGTGGAATTGTCAACGCCAAACTCTTTTATAAGTGCTTCACTCAACTTATTGCTGATTGAAGAATAAAAAACCACAGGCTTCTCGTAACCTGTGGTATACTCTCCGGTTGTTTTCGGTATTTTGTTTCCATCTTTATCGAGGTAATAAATTACATTTCCATCTGAATCCGTGTATGAGGAATATTCGATGTTACCATCATCATCAGTCACATATACCGGCACCTTTCCGCTCTGTAGCGAATAATTCATTTTTTGCTTATTGATCTCAAGCATTTCACTTCACATCCTTGCCGAACCGTTTCCACAGTTCAGAAAGCTTTTCCCATCCATACATTGCGACAAACGCAACAATAAATCCTGCAATAATAGCTGCCAAGATCATATACCATAAAATTGATGTCTGGATGTACTGCATGTATGCCACAAACGCAGCGACCGTGATTCCGATAGAAAGAACAAATACCAAAATGTCCGTTGGAATCTTAGAAAATACGCCTACACCTTTGATTACCTGTGTTACCACAGACACAACAAATGCCAGCGCACCAATGATTGCCAGAATAATTGTCATATTTGCAATTACAGACTGTATAATATCCATGATTAAACCTCCTTTTCATCATTAAGACGGGTTTCTATCCCGTCAATTCTGTGATGCGCCGATTTCACACTTTCTTCAACCTTTATAATTCTGTTGTCGTGAGAATTTATTTCTTTTCTCATCTCCGAAACTTCATTCTTGATCTCGGTTGTGTTGTTTGAAATGGCATCCAACTTCATGTTAATGCGTGTGTTCTCCCGCACGCGCTCTTCAAGATCCGTGTTGTCTGTCCTTTTGTTGCTCTTCAAGCCCATAAAGACGGAAAAACCAAGCGACAGCACGCTTATAATGATTGCTGTTGATATCTCAATCGTCAAATCATATACCGCCTTTCATTTTTTATGGCACACCGCCCACCACCGCTCAATGTGTGCCGCCTGCTACGTTTTGTCGATACTAACAAAGCGTAACGCACAATCTTCTAAACTCCTCGAAATCGATGGGTTATAATGATTTTATAAACGGAAATACTCCCACAAACAAGCTGTCCCTGTCTTTCCAGCTACGGCTTATGCCGTTTTCTAAATAACTTGCCATATAGGCTTCTCCTGCCTGTGAATGGTCGTACACGGATAAATTGACGATTACATCCTCAAACTGTTTCAAGTCTTCGGATATTTTTTCATCCGTGTAGCTTTCCGGGTAATTCCGCTTGCTTACCACTTCATTTCTTGCCTGCTTGATAAGCTGTTCAATGTAAGGATTATCTTCTTTCTTGTCGAACACGACAACATCAGAAGTAACACCATCTTCATCCGTAACGGTTTCAATATGAAATTGTTTCAGTCTGATTTTGACTTGTTCTAATGTGGCGTATTCTGCCATAGCTAAAATCCTTTCTAAAGCTCTACATTTTCCATTACTGCTCTTGCTTCAAGAACTGCAATATAATCTGTCATTGCTTTAATCTGCATATTATATGTACTTCTAGGGCAAGTTGGAGTAAAGGTAAGTTTATCGTTATCCCACTTATCAAGCATATTTTTTAGTTTCTTATAGCGAATAACTACTTGCTGATACTCTGCTTTAAATCTTTCTTTGTAGTCCGTGCTGTTCATCATTTCCACGGTGTCTTTTAATTCCATAACTATCTCCTATAATCCTAATTTCTCAATTAACAGCTTCTTTAATTCTGCTCCTGTAAGTTCTTCTGCGTTGTCTATACCTTGTTCTGTGGCAAATGCCTGTAAATCAGCAGTGCTCATTCTGTTAATCTCTGTCTTGGTGTACCCGCCGGAAGATTTTTCTCCCGGAACAATGTCCGGGATTTCATCTCCTGCTTTGTACCATTTTCCATTGCGCTTTACCGTGTATTCAGCAATCATACCGCACCTCCTACGCAACTTTCATGACAACAACGCTGTCCATGCCCTCAAAAGTAGGCAATCCGATCATTGACACAACGCAATGAGTGTTGATCGGATGATTTGTTGCGTATGTATACACCGAAATACCGGTTTCTACAATAGAAAGGTTTCCGTCTGTTAAACTTCCGCTTCTCTCTTCCGGTGTCTTTCCAAAGACATAATCTCCAAGGTACACGCCGGATGCCTGCGCTGAAATAACTCCTGTAGGAATAAAATATTTGGTAGCACCGTCTGCAGGGTCGATGTAAAGTTTGTCGTAAACTTCAATCTCGATGCCGTATCCTCTAAGATACTCTGTAACCTGCCCCTGCTGTAAGCGAATACCGCCATTGTAAGCAGTAATTCCAAGCACCTGTTTCTTTGTGTCCTCCGCCTTAAGGACCATTTCCCATGTTTCTGTATTCATGCTAAAGCGTGCAAGGGAATATCCTGTTTTCTTTGCAAACTCACGTTTAATCTCGATAAGGTCGTCAAGTGGCGTTGCTGTTTCGGATGCAGACCATTTATCGGTATCGCTTCCGGAGATATCCTTGTAATGGTCTCTCTTGTGCGCCACTCCATTGTCCGAAGTATAATCCACATAGTAGCTTTTTCCGCCAATTGTTACCTGTACTCTTGGAATACCATCAGATGGTGCTAATAACTGCCAAATCTGGCGTTCCGGCACTACTCTTGCTCCTTCAATAAGCATCATCGGTTTTTTGCTGATTTCTCTAAGCACCTGGTTTGCCATGTTGGAATTTTCTGCCGACTGGTAATTTGCATACTCCTGCTCTTCACGCTCTGTTACCATGTAAGATTCACGGTAGAACGGCATCTCGTTCTGAATATCCGAAAATCCACCGACATCTCTTAACTCTGCCTGCGCATCAAAATTGGATGCCTTTAAGGATACCGGAAGACCGTTTTTCCCTTTGATAAATCTAAGTTCAAGGCTGTCCTGTTTTCTGGTTCCAAATTTCTGTCTACCTAAGTAAGGTGCAGAACCAAGCGTTTTTTCATAATTATTCCACATAACCCCAAGACTTCTTGCGGTAAATGCTTCTGCTAATGGTAATGCCATTCTCTAATACCTCCATTTTTTAATCAAAAAAAGTAACACGCGGTGTTGCTGCTTTTGCAGTTGCTTCCACGGTCACTCCGTTCGCTGTTACCTTTGCGCTGTCAATAGAACCCTGATATACATAAGTTCCAGGCGCATCTCCCATTGTTACGTCAACATCTTCCAGAAGATACCCTTTGCAAGATTCGTCATTGCTTGGGAACGGTGTCCCTGCCTTTGCAATCTTCTTTCCGTTTGCATCGGCACTTGACACCATTGTCTGCGGAACGATACACGCCGCACCCTCATAAGGAAAGAATTTTAAAATTCCTTTACTCTGTGTAAAGTCTCTTTCAATCGGTTTTCCCATAATTTACCTCCTATAAAACATAATGGTCTTTGGCTTCTGCACTTTCTGCAGGTTTGCCAAAACTGATTTTTTCTGCGTTCTCTACGTCCGCAGTTTTTTTATTTTCTCCACCTGCAGTACCGCCGCCCGGATTTTCAGAATTATTTGCAATCTCCTGTTCCTTTGCCTGCGCTGCCGCGGTTTCCTTTTCGGCTGTAATCTTTCCAAGAGCGTCATAATCAAGGCTTCCATTATCCTTGACAACGGATTTTGCCTGCTCTGCATTGATTTTTAACTTTTCCATCAATGCTTCGCGCTGGTCTCTAATGGCGTTTTTCTTCTGCATATCTGCAATCTGCTGATTTGCTGTCTCTAACGCCTTGTTTGCTTTTTCAAGTTCCGTGAGGTTTCCTGCTTCCATTTCATCCAGCTTTTTCTGCAACTCATCTGCGCTGTCTGCCTTTGCCTTAAGCTCTGCTGCTTTTGCCTGTTCTCTCTGTACGGCACTGCCGTAATCAGCAATGATTTTCTCAACATTTTCCTCACTGATACCCATTGCAATTAACTCTTCTCTTTTCATTGATTACCTCCGATATGTCTTTACGAATTTTTGCGGTGCAACGACACCGAATGACACTGTTGATTTTTACGCTCACAACTTTGCGAATTTTTATAAAATAAAAACAGCCACCGATTACTCGGTAGCTGTCTTATTTTGCTGTTTATTTAATTGGTTTACAATTTCCTGTGCTTTTTGTTCCTGCTCTTCTGCATCATCAATTGTTTTCCACAACGCATCTATATATGGCTTAGACAAGAGGAATGTCTTTTCAGCATCTCCCCAAAGCCCCACCGTTTTAATGGCAATAAGAGGATGTATGCCGCACTCTAAAAGCTGATATAGTGTTTGCGACTTTGTATACATATTGTCTTGCGGGCTATGATTGATTTGCACATCAAAATCCCTCATTGACAATTTCAAATCCTTGTCCTTAACGCGTATTACATTTAAGACAACTTTTGCAAGTCTCTTCTCTGCCGATTTCACAATTGGGTCTTTTAATTTTGCTCTTGTCTTTGAAAAATCCCATCCAGCCCTTAATGATACTGCTCCTTGTGTATCTCCTCCAGAGTTTTGGGACTCTCTGTTTGGTATTGCTAATATTGCCAAGGCATTGTCCCACAAATCATCTTTTGCCACCTGACACTGGCTCTGATTTAGTTCCTGCGTCATAATCTCAACATCGGCTTTGTTATCCTTGTTATTGGACTTTACCGTCAAAGCATGGCTCATTTTCATCTCTTCAAACGTTTTTGGGTCGATTTCACAGTTCACAAACTTAACCCAGTACTGAACAAACTGCTCAATTCCATCCATTCTGTTTGACTGCATATTGTTTATGGCATCCAAAATACCTATGACAAGCTCAATATCAGAAATTCTCTCATGATTATTTGGAAACTCAACAATAGGTATACTTCCAAATGCGTGCAATTTCCATTCAGAAACTACTCCATTTTGAATTTTGCATGAATAATTGTCTGTATAGCACAGTTTGTACCATCTTCCATCTTCGTCCTTAAGCTCCTGTACGGCAATCACCGGTTCTTCCGTACTCCGATTATAAATAACACAAGTATTCATCGGAGTAGGGGCAACAATCTGAAATGGTATTTCTCCATTTGAAAATCTCACAGCCTTAAAAGCTGTTCCAGTTGCTGACTGCCACTCTCCTACTTTAATGTCTTTTTCCTGTTTATTCGCATCCACAAGATAGTCATTCAGCGCATCCACTGCCCGATTAATTTCATCATCATCTTTTCGACTGATAAACTGTATTGGCTCGCCATATGTCTGTCCTACTTTGAACTGAACAATCTCATACGCATGATTTTCTACTATTTTGTTTGTAATATCAGCATTTTGCACCTTTACACGGTATAAAACAGGCTGGTCACCTTTGTAATATCGCCAAAGATATTCTATGATGGTTTTGTTGTAATAAAAATTTCCGATGCAGTCTCCCACCACATTGACAATATTATCTGCTGTGATGGTTTCAACATCTGTATATAAAATTTTTCTACCATAACAGCCTTTAACAAGGTCTTGGAGAGATTTGTCATTTCTCATTTTTTTCTCCTAAATAAAGGTCATTCCGCTGGATGTTGCACGAAACGGAAGAGATTTTAATTCTGTTTTTCCATTCTCCGGATAAAAAACAACTTTTTTGTGGCATTTCCTACATTCCACAGAAATGTTCATTGTTGAACGCCCATCGTGTGTGGCAACTTTTCTTCCACACCGCGGGCAATATATTGTTTTTGGTTTATATCCCATAAAATCCTCTTTTCTTTTCAAAAGAAAAAGCACCGGAGATTTCTCTACGATGCTTTTCTGAATTGGGGGAGGTGAAGTATTCAACTTTTGTTGCTTTCTTCGATTATAACTATATCATTTTTTCAATATGACATTCTATGACATTTTATAAATAAGTTGCTCCATATTTTTGCTCAAATTTTTTTAATGCAATTCCATGAAGTCTTATTGTTTGTCTCCAAGAGTAATTCATTTCGGTTGCAATAACCTCAAATGTCTTTTTTTCTATGTACTTTGAAAACAACACATTATAGACATTCTCATCTTCCATACTGTCTATCTGGCTGATGATCTTATCTCTTTTGATAATATAATCATCAACCATCGCGTCTATGTTTCTTTCAATTTCATCAATTTTTGCCTGTTTTGTTCCTATCTTGTCAAAATTTGACGTTGTCATAACTCTTTCTTCGTTTGACACAGCAGATATGCTGCATGCCAGCTCTTTCAGTTGTGCAAGCTCTACCAGCTTATTATTTATCATCCGGTTAAGCCTGCTTATCTGGTTCAAATAGTCCTTTGTCGTCATATCAATACCTCCTAAACGGATTCACTGCTGCTTCTACTTTTGCTACATTCCTTCCATTTGTCACTCTAAGCGCAAAGTTTGAAAATACATCTGGCACATCATCCAACTGCTTTTTACCGGATACTGAATATCTCTTAAGAAGAGACATCATTACTCCGTATGGCTCATTCGGCTTATATGATGATGGGTCTTTAAATATAACGTGCTGCAATATCCAGTTTGAGCACTGAAAAATCCTTGCTTCCTTATTTGTCTCCGTCGGTGTATCTGTGATATTGCATATCCATCCTTTGGCTTCCACTCGCTTGTTTACTTCCATTGCGACACGGTCCCCTCCGGCATTTCTCTCAAATTCACATTCCTGAACTTTGTTGTTTGTCAAAACATTTGCTGCATTTTCATACTGAACCTCATAATCTGCCGTGTTATCGCAAACACAATCCACGCAGTAGTAATCTTCTCCGTATTTTTGCAATACAGGCAGAACAAAATAGTCTGTTCCCTTTCCCTTTGTATCGCACTGGCCGGTTACAATCTCCGGCTCTCCATGCGGCAAATTAAGATACCGACGTATTTTATCTTCCGGAAACAGCAATCCCTCACGCTCAATCGGTTCCTGTTTGTAAAGGCATCTATATGATATGTCGTCCATCAATAATTGCTGGTCTTCAAAAAATTCTTTTGTAAAACCGGAGAACTCATATTCAAAGTTGCTTTCTCCTGTAACTGGGTCTACATCCGGTACCGCAATAACCTTTACTCTCGGATTACCCTCGTACATATTTTGTATGCGCCCTATGACGTCGTGTACGCTCCATCTTGTGGCAATATGTATTTCCTTGCAGTTCTTACCGTCCGTGTCCTGTATCTTTCTCTGTCTGGCATCTACAGCGTATTTATCCCACAATTTATCAAGGATAATGGGATTCATTGCTTCTTCAATACCGCCGATCATATCGTCAACCAGTAAAAACTTAGAAGCCCTTACTTTACCGGCATTCTTACTACCAACAGACGTACATTGTACGGATGGAAACGGTTTGTACTTCCCGACATTAAACTGCTCCATCTTCGCATTTGTGCTTGTCACGGAAAGATTTGGGAAAATTTCATTCCATGTATATTCTTCTTCGTTTGTAACGATATCGTACACACCGTCATAGTACATTCTGGTAATATCACCGCTGTGTGAATAAAAGAGGCTGAAATCTCTCGGAAACCATCCGGCAACAAGAGCGTGAAACATTTTTTCAACCGTTGTTTTTCCTGCACCCGGGACAAGTGATACGCACAGGATGTCATATCTATCATCAATCATGCCTTGCAGCGCATCTATGAGTCCGATTTTTAAGAATTGCTTTCTTCTTGGCATGTAAAACCGCTCTTTAGGCTCTCTCTTCTTCTCCAAATACTGGAAAGCACTATCCACAACTTTGTTTTGCGCTTCTAAAAGCAAAATTCCGTAGTATTTGTCCAGAATTTCATAAGATACCTTGTTTTGGAATGAATATTTCTCTAAATCCCACGGTGTACCGCCAGTGGATTGAAAGATAAACTGCTCCGTCAGTTCTTTCGCTCTGGCAGAAACCTTTAATCCATACTCAACATCCTTTTCCGTCAGAATGGCTACCCTTGCCGCTTCTTCCATGGCATCTATTACCTGTTCATCAACGCCATGCACCTGTATGTAATTTTCATATCCATTTACTGTGGAAATTAGGCTTGAACTTGCCAAAAGAAAAGCACCTCCGCAAAAGCAGAAGTGCCTTAAGACCTCTGCCAATAATTTTTGTTGGTTAGCGACTAACTCCATTTGTTAGCCGGTATAATTTTGCCAGGCTGCCGTCGCAATCTGCAGCATCTCTTTTAGCCAATTTGGCGCATGGGTGCAACGCATTTTCCCACCTCTGGCATATTCTTTTTTATTCAGGAAAATCACAATTACATTTTTTATAATAATTATATGTTATCTCTCTGCCATAAAAAACATCTTTCTTATCCTTGTCGAATACTTTCTGTATTTCCCAATTAATATATTTAGTTCCACTCTCTGGCACCTCATTTGGATGCGGCGAATCTAACAATTTTTCTATATCTTCAAGATTTGTTGTTTTTTCATCTACCCATCTTGTAACTGTTATCATCAGTTTATACCTCCTACATTTTGAATCATAATTCCATTAGTTTCAAATTCTAGTCCAATTTTCTTCTTAACTGTTGGCTCAAGAACTATAGACGCATCAGTTGCCTCATTCCGTATAAAAGATAACTTCATTCGTGTTTCTGTATGCACTTTCTTCTTATTATCATGTTCTGGCAATAACGTAGAAACATTCCATTTTATTTGATAAGCTTCTTGTGTAATATTACTATTAGCATCCAATTGTGCAGAAAACCACTGTGGTATATCTAAACATACTTCTGTTCCTAAAAGCTTTTTATAATCACCATTAAGTATAATATGACACCACACACTTGCCACACCCATTGAATTTTCACTCATCTGTATACTAGTACAACATTAAATAAATAACTAGCCAAATATCATGTATGGTGTTATACTTATAAT
>OGCO01004393.1_pt1 | contig 15115 bp, 11 predicted proteins | sample 1570171 | NCBI WGS metagenome assembly OGCO01 (sample SAMEA4370583, study PRJEB24528) | human gut metagenome | reverse complement strand
GGGGGGCTGGTTCTGGCAGAAGTATGTCGGAGGCAATGGCGATTGGTACAACGGCACACGTGTCGCTGCCCCTGCCGCAAACGCTGAAATCACCGTCAACGTCTCCTGGACTGCCGCCAAGGTTGCCACGCTGACTATTGACGGACAGAAGGCGTTCGATGTGGATTACTCCTCGATGACCGCGCTGACCGACAAGCTCGCCATGAAGGCCGGCTCTTTCTCCGGCACCAGCGAAGTCACTGATGTCTACTTCAAAAACTTCACCGTGGGTGAAGTCGCCAAGCACAACGTGACCGGCAAGGTCGTCGACGCCAGCGGCGCCGCCATCGCCGGCGCCGAAGTCGTCACCGGCAAGAACTCCGCCACCACCGCGGCGGACGGCACCTTCACCCTCACCGGCCTCGCCGCCGGCGACTACACGCTGAGTGTGGATGCCTCCGCGCCGGTAAACGTGCGTGTTGCGTACAAAAACACCAACAATCTGGTGCAGAATAACGAAACCGACCTTGCAAACGCCTCCACGGATAACGATATTACCTTCACCGTGCCCGAGGACAGCAAGCTCGTGTTCTTCTACATCTCCTGCGATCAGTCGGGCGTGACGATCAATACCGCCACCTACACCGGTGCAAAGGACGGCAGTGTCAAGCTGGGCTATAAGCTGCTGCCCGCCTTCATTGCAGACCGTATTCAGGACCTGACCGCAAACGGCAACGTCGTACAGCGCGGCGTATACCGTCAGGACGCCATCAAGCTGTGGAAAACCGCACCAGTGTTCGGCCGCGGTCTGGGTGGCTTTGAGAACGGCGTTGCCTCGGTGCAGGATTACTACTACGAGACCAAATACGCCCACAACCACTACGTTGAAGCGCTCTGCGACCTCGGTGTGCTGGGTCTGCTGGCGTTCCTGTCCATGCTGGGCACGGCTGTCTGGGCGCTCGTCAAGAGCCGCAAGGGAAAGCCGCTCATCGTCATGCTGCTCGCGGCCTGCGTGCTGCAGATGTTCGGTCAGGCCGTTACCGACGTAACGTGGTCATCCGGCTCCTGCCTGCCGATTTTCTTCGCCGTGCTGGCAGCTATCACCGTATTCTGCGCGGATTCGCTCCGTCTCAAGCTGCCCGAAAAGAACAAGGGCGGTGCGGTGCGCTGGCCGGTAACCGTCGTCTGTGCGGTATTCACTGTGCTGATTGGCCTCAACCTGATCGCGCAGAGCAAGCTGAACAGCGACAATCTGACCCTTGACGACCTCAAACTGGGCGCAAAAATCGACCTGTTTGAGGCAAACGACTACAAAATGTCCTATCTGATGAGCAACTACGACGACGAGACGCTTGCTGCCAAGTACGCCGCATCGCTCTCCCGCGTACAGTCCAACACAATCGCTGTACTGCTGGCGCAGTATTACGCCAACACCGGCGATTTCAATCGTGCATTCGATATTCTCGACCGCGGTGCGGAATACACCCGTGCCAACGCCGAGCAGTGGCAGAAGATCTTTCGTCTGGAGGAGGCCATCGTCGATCCGGTCGGAAGCCTGTCCGCAGTAGAGCGCATCAAAGACGATACCTATATCAAGCGTGTTGTAAACTCCTATAACAAGCTGTGCGAGACAAACGCACAGCAACTCGATGATGTTACGCTGACCGAGCGCAACAACACCTTCCTCAACAAGGTGCTGGCCATCTCGGCAACCGATTCCTACGATATGCGCACCGCAATGAACACGTTCTCCAATCTGGTGCTGGATACCGCTTCCGCGCCAGATGTCAACGCTGATAACCAGCCCGACTTCGCCGAAGTCACCGAGGGCAGCGCATCGTGGAACAAGGGCGGCGCATTCACCGCAGATACCGACTGCACTATTTCCTTCACCGCAGTCATCAAGAACGACGGTGACTATGCTCTGACCGTACAGAGCAGCAACGCCGCCGGTATCACCGCCGAGGTAGGCGGCACTACCGTGACGTTTGATGCGGCTGGAAAGGGCACCACTCCGGTGCATCAGCTCGGCGATGCAGACAGCACAACGACCATTACCCTGCACGTTCCGGCAGGCACCACGGTCAAGCGTGTAATCTACACTATGAAATAATCATTGCTCATTTCCGAAGTCTTCTAGCATTACTCGTTTCAAGATACTTCTCCCTACAAATAAAGCAATCGCTGTATGTGGAAATCAATCCGCATACAGCGATTATTTTATTTATAAAAATAATTTTGCCGCCGCATATAAAACGGTCTGTTGTGAATATGGACTCAATACGGATGGTGCATCCTTGTTCCTTAATTTTATAGACCATGCTCTATCAGAACCATTTCCGGCGTAATCAAATTCAAATCCGTATAGTAGATTTCCCGTTTCGGCTTTTGGGACCGCGTCAAGTAATGTTCGCAAAAAGGGCTCCTGAAAAAATGAAGTTAGGCTGCGGTGGTCAGAGTTGCCGCAATGGATTCCTGGCTGAGATAAGCTTTTGAGGCAGACCAGTCCTCAGCGTATTCCATGAGATACGTTGTCACCAGGCGAACATAGGAACTTTCATTCGGAAAGATTCCAACCACGCTGGTACGTCTCCGAATTTCACGATTCAATTTTTCAATCATGTTCTTTCGCGCGTCCAGTATGGGGAATGTATAGAAGGCCAGAGAATCTTCCAACCCATCTTCAAAGCACTGAACCGCTTTCGGAAAGCGTTTGGCGTAGGAGTCGATCACATCATATGCCCGCTTTCTCGCCAGCTCCGCCGTGGGCGCCAGCCAGATTTCCTTTAGTACCGCGGCAAAGGCTTTCCGGCACATAGACAAGAATATTCCGCATGAAATGCACCTTGCAGCGCTGCCACGAGGCGCCGGGAAAGGACTCACGGATTTCCGAAACCAGCCCGGAGTGAGCATCTGAAATGATAAGCCTAGGCGTAGACAGACCACGGTCCTTCAAATTCTGAAACAGCACTCCATGGGAGCTCTTTGATTCTTCGGTCATGGGTTCAACGGCAATGATGTCTCGATGTCTATTTCCGTCCACACCGCACACGATAAGCACCGCCATGCTGACAATTCTGCCATCTACACGAACTTCTTCATACAGTGCGTCCATCCACAGAACCGGGTACACCGTACCGGCAAGAGAGCGATTACGGAACTTCTCGACCTGCTCATTCAGTCCTTTTGTCATCTCGCTGACCTGGCTTCTGGATAGATTTTCAATGCCGAGGCTATGCGCCAGCTTCTCCATTTTCCGGGTAGACACGCCTTGCACACAGGCTTCCTACACTACCTGTATGAGCATCGCTTCACTGCGCTTGCCCTCTGTGACGAAGAACGGAATGTAGCCGCCCTGACGAACCTTGGGCACCATGAGGTACATCGTGCCCATTCGGGTATCCAGACGGCGAGGACGATAACCGCTGCGGTAGCCGCTTCTTCCGTCCGTGCGCTGGCTTTTCTCTGCTCCCAGCTGCTGATTGACCTCTGCCTCCATCAGCTCTGTGCACAGCCATTCCAGCATACTCAACATCGGATCCGGCTGCGTCACACATTGCAGTAGCAATTCTGTCAGATTTGTGGTATTCTTTTTGTGAGCCATTAGGGTCTCTCCTTTATATCATGATTTTTTCGACAACTATCATTTTACAGGAGCCCTGATGGCTTGTCTATTGCCTATTTGCTTTTGCGAACTTGATTATACGCTATCAGCGGATTTATTATAAATGTTTCCGCCACCGGAATGCTGGTTCCCTTAAAAGCGGATTTGCGGTTTCCTATTTCCGGACAGTAGAGACACGGAGCCCGGATTATTCAGTAAAGGAAAATGTACTTTCTTATATCATTAAATTAACATTTTTCTTAGCTTTGTCCAATGCTGAATCAGAGAATACATTTTGACTATTCATATGGGTTGCCAAAATAATGTACTCCATCAAAAATATATCTGTGTACATTTTAAACGTATCTATATTGGCATTAATACTGTTCATTCGAGCAGCAACATTACCGTGAAAGTTGTTACAACGTGAAGCATAAAGTATTCCAAACAGAACAAACGATAATCTTTCTTCATCTGTGAATCTATATTTTTGTTTTGTTTTTTCCTCATCATGAAATGTAATCTCAGTTTCTTCTCCGAGCATAAGTATTCTTAGCTTTGTTCCAAAACTGTGTATTATTCTTCGACTTTTTTCTTTATCAGCTTCATTAATCCCCAAATTCACCACATTCCCATCAAGTATCGGATTACAAATCTGGCAGTATGCTTTTCCATAGGCATTATCTAAGATTTCCAATAGCGCTGAAATCTTTCGTTTTAACGATTTATATGAAGATGCTCTGTACTTTTCTGCAATTCCATTCTTCTCCATCGCATATCCTTTAAGCATATATGACGCCACATAATGAAATGTCTTATTGGGTAACTTCTTAAAAAAAGGCTCTAAAATTGTTTTATATTTATTATTCCAGTTTTCTAAAATTGCATCTCGAACAATCTCAATACCCTTTGTATCTTGGCAAAATTTTATATTGCTGTCGCTCAATTCCTGAACATAATATGAGTGGTTAATTGCTTGCCAGCAGAAAAGTGCCGCCAAATCTGGTCTCTGCGGTAGAACATAATAACTATCAAATAGATATGTTAATATTTCATATGGATAAGATGTCCTTTGCGTTTCCCAGTTTTCATCATATAGAAAGTTGAGATTTTCTAAAATATTATTATCATCACATGGGAGAAGATATATATGATCATCTTTTGAATATTTTTTTGCAAGTCTTAAAATACTATCCATAATAATTAATACCTAATAAATTTATTTTTTCATATCTCTGTAATCACATAAAATACTGTCAAGCAACAAGCATTATCTGCGCAACATCTACTTTTATTATCTATAATATATTGTCATTGACATACAAAGATCAATTCTGTTTTTCTGGATCTTCATACTCCGCACACATCAACTCAATCTTTGCTTTAAATTCACCTTTTTTCATTGGGATAATATAGATACCTCGGAAGAATCAATAGTCTCACTGATTATCTGCCATTGTTCCTCATTTGCTGCACCAAATAGCTCCATTCCCACTGGAAAATAATACATTGAAAGAATTGCATCACGCACTTTCGCTCTTGCTTCTATTAAGTCCTTATATGTAGAACTTATAAACACCTGATATTTCTTATCCATGTGCATAGTTTCCTTTCAAGTGCCCTTCACATTCTCAACAATTATGTGTACTACTCTATTTTTATAAATTATACTACAAATTTATAAAAATTTCCAGTATTTCTTCCAACACTGTATAGCACTTTCCGTGTATAAATCACCACAAGAGCTCCCTCCGCGCAGACTTTCAGCACCGCCTTTCTCGCGTTTCAGTTTTGCTATACCGCAATAAAATGCCAGAACTTTTAATGTAAATATACTACGCAATTCCCGCGATAATATTTATCTAGCGATCCTAAAATGATAGCTTATTGCAAATTTCTGTAATCGAATCATCTTTGACTACAGCCCACGGAGAATCATGGCCAGCCATACAGTTCGTGTCATATCGTTCACAAAGTATTGGAAGTGGCAATTCGATAACATCCACTGCCCTTTCGGCTGGGGCATCACTGCTGCCTAATCAGAACAGATTTTCCTATATATAAATATAAGAAAACCAACACTTATGTTGAACTGAGTTGTACAGTATTAAACTTGATAGTATTTATTAAATTTCCAGAAGTATACCCTTCCGGATTCCCACTCTGCCAGCGCCAGGTATCTCTGCACATAGCCGTCAGGTCACGCTCTGCCTTCCAGCCGAGCACCTTTGCGGCCTTATCTGCGTTCGCCCAGAACTCCGGCAGGTCGCCTGCACGGCGTGCGCCGAACTCGTGCTTGATTGCAACGCCGGTCGCGTTCTCAAATGCGTGAACAATCTCCAGAACGCTGTACGGCGTGCCGGTACCAAGATTGAACACCTCAACGCCCTTGTGCTGCGCGGCGTACTCGACCGCCTTTACATGGCCGTCCGCAAGATCCATCACATGGATGTAATCGCGGCGGCAGGTGCCGTCCGGCGTGGGGTAGTCGTTGCCGAAAATCGTGAGATGATCGCGTCGGCCGACGGCAACCTGCGCGATATACGGCATCAGATTGTTCGGAATACCCTGCGGATCCTCGCCGATACGGCCCGACTCATGTGCACCGATCGGATTGAAGTAGCGCAGAAGAACGACAGTCAGTTCCGGGTCAGCCTTTGCCGCATCCTCAAGAATTTCTTCCATCATGACCTTGGTCCAGCCATATGGGTTGGAGCAGCTGCCGCGCTTCATCGTTTCGATGTACGGAATCGCATTCTCCTCGCCGTAAACCGTCGCGGAGGACGAGAAAACAAACTGCTTGACACCTGCCTCCTGCATGCACTCGAGCAGCGTCAGCGTGGTGTCAATGTTGTTGCGGTAATACTTCAGCGGCTGCTGTACCGACTCACCGACTGCCTTCAGACCAGCAAAGTGAATCACGCAGTCGATCCCGTTTTCTGCGAAAATCTGCTGTACTTTGGCTTTGTCCTTCACGTCAGTCTCGTAGGCGCGAACCTGCTTTCCGGTGATTTCTTCGATACGGTTGATAACCTCCGGACAGCTGTTGCTGTAATCATCTGCGATTACTACGTCATGTCCGCTCATCAAAAGCTGTACGGCGGTGTGCGAGCCGATATAGCCTGCGCCGCCTGCTAACAAAACTGTCATTTTCTATCCTCCGTTATAAGCACTGTAAGTACTGTCCGTAAAGTGTCATGCCGAGCTCTTGTCCGGCTTCGTGTACCTGCTCTTCTGTCAGCCAGCCTTGGTTAAAGGCCAGCTCTTCCAGACAGCCAACATAGCGTCCGGTCTCAGCCTGGATATTTCGAATGGTCTGTCCAGCGTCCATCAGACTGTCTGCTGTACCGGCGTCCAGCCACACGACGTCCCGCTCGAGCGGGAGCACCTGCAATTGATCCCGGCGTAAATACTCCAGATTTACGTCTGTGATTTCCAGCTCGCCGCGCTGCGACGGCGTGAGATTAGCTACAATCTCCATCGCCTGGTTATCATAAAAGTAAATGCCGGGGATTATGTAGTTGCTCTTCGGATGACGCGGTTTCTCTTCAATCGAAATAGCCCGTCCATCCTCGTCAAACTCTACCACACCGAACGGGCGTGGATTCTCGACCCAGTAGCCGAATACCGTTGCACCGTTCTGCTGCTGCGCACCCTTACAGAGCACTTCACGCAGCGTATCGCTGTGGAAGATATTATCGCCCAGCACAAGGCATACCGAGTCGTCTCCCACGAACTCACGACCGATCAGCAGTGCGTCCGCAATACCACGCGCGACAGGCTGTTCTGCATAGCAAATCTGAATGCCGAACTGACTTCCATTGCCGAGCAGCGCGCGGAATGTGTCTGTTTCGTTCGGCGGAACGATTACCATGACATCGGAAATGCCCGCTTGCATAAGAATTGCAAGCGGGTAGTAAATCATGGGCTTGTCGTAAACCGGAAGCAATGGCTTGCTCATCGGTTTTGTCATCGGGTAAAGGCGCGTGCCTTTGCCTGCGGCTAAGATTAGACCTTTCATCTTCTTTTACCTATCTTTTATTTTTTCTTAAACGCAAAAAACTTCTGTCCCAAGTAGTTAAACCCGGTATACAGGCACATACCCACCAGCATAGCAACATTTTCCTGCACCTTGACGCTCTGACCGGCAAGTGCCTTCAACGCGAGCGGCTTTGCCAGACCGTAACCCAGAATATAGCATACCGTAACATTCAGAACGAACTTCCAAACCTGCGACCATGACCATTCTTTACTTTCAAACGTAAAGTATTTGTTAAGGAAAAAGCTGACGATGCCGCCAACAACATAATTGGCCGCCGATGACAGCCAGTACGACGCATGCGCGAGGTTGTACAGCAGGAACATCGTGCCTGCGCCGATGATGGTATTCAGCACGCCTACCGCCAGGAATTTGACCAATGTATTATTGATAATCTTTGATTTCATGGCGAGCCTCACGAATGAAACTTGTCATCCAGAACATCCTGAATGATAAAGCGCGGGCGCGCCTTGGTTTCCAGATAGATCTTGCCGATGTACTCGCCGATTACACCAATGGACAGCAAGATCAGACCGCCGATTGCCCAAACAGAGCAGATCACGCTGGCCCATCCAAGAACGGTAGCGCCGATCGCCCATCGAACGATAAAGTAGATCAGCATGAGAATGCTCACGGCAAATACTGCAAAGCCAAGAGTAGCGATAAAGCGGATTGGCTTGGTCGACAGAGACGTAATGCCCTCCATCGCAAAGGCAAGCATTTTCTTGAGAGGATACTTGCTCTCGCCTGCAAAGCGCTCACCTCGTTCGTAAGTAACTACGTCGGACTTGTAGCCGATCATCGGTACAATACCGCGCAGGAAAAGGTTGACTTCCTTAAACTGTGCCAGGCCTTCCAACGCCCGCTTGGACATCAAGCGGTAATCGGCATGGTTGAACACGGTATCGGCACCCAGAAAGCTCATCACACGATAGAAACCTTCTGCGGTAAAGCGCTTGAAGAACGTATCTTTCTCGCGAGAGGAACGGACACCGTAGACAATATCGCAACCTTCGTGGTACTTGTCCACCATCGCGTCAACCGCATCAATGTCATCCTGCAAATCCGCATCCATGGAAATAACCATATCGGCAAGGTCTTTGGCAGTCATAAGACCGGCTAAAAGTGCGTTCTGGTGACCGCGGTTGCGCGACAAATTGATGCCGGAGAACAGCGGATCGGATTCATGCAGCTCGCAGATAATCGGCCAGGTGTTGTCTGAAGAACCGTCGTTGACAAACATGACGCGGCTTTCCGAGCTGATTTTGCCTGCTGTAATCAGGCTCTCCATCTTGACCTTTAATCGACTTGCGGTTTCATGTAAAACCTCCTGCTCCTTGTAGCAGGGAATTACTATGTATAGGGTTGAGTTCATTATTTTTCTCTCATTCATTGTTATTCAATTTCACAGCTTTCTCCATTATTTTATTGCAGCTATAACTAGTTAAAAAAATCATACACGGTAAGGTTGCATACATATATCTTAAATTTCTTTCCAACAATATCAGCATCAAAACAGTCCCTATCATAGCAATTCGGCAAATATTAGCTAGAAACCATTCATCTGCATTTTGTTCTTTTCGTTTCCGTAACAAACCATATACACTACTATATATACTCATAAAAAAAGTCAACAAATACCCACATTGAATCCAAACAGTTGTATTACGTTCGAAGTTCTTCTCCTGGACAATGGTCCAATTTTGAATTCTCTTCGCTTGTAAAGAATTATTTAACAAAACTCCCCTCCACTCACGACCTGTTGTAAATGTACCATTTCCAGCTCCATAAATTAATTTTTTGTCTATATGTTTTATAAATCCCTTTCCTCCCAACTCATTTAGACGATCAGCTATTTTTTCACGGTTTAATTTTTTCTTCGCCTCTTGTCCTATCTGAGATTTAGAATCGATTACATCCTCCTCGCTGTATACTCCGTTAGTTTGTGGATTCAGTCCCATGGCCACAAAATGCAACATAGGCATTTTATTCTCTTCCACGTATTCTTTTCCCATTAAATTAATTGCCGAATATGTAATCATCGATAGTCCCAATGATATTACTCCAAAAGCGCCGATAAACAAGGCCATTCGTTTTCTTAATAGCCTTCTCTGATTTTCTTCAATCGCATGCAGCCACTCTAGCAAAAGCATGATACCAATGGCAATAGTAATAACCCAACTTTGCGGTTTAATCCATGCTCCTATCGCTAATGTCAAACTAGCTAATATAATATAATGAATTTGTTTTTTTCTGCATAGCATTAATGAATATAAAGCTGCTGGCGTTGTCCACAGCGCCATGATATCTGTATATAAAATTGTACCTGGCTCACTCATTGTTATCAGTGCAATCGATAACATCATCGCAACAAGCGCATATTTTCTCCCTAAGGTCATCTTTACCAGTTTATAAATAAACACCAATGTGATATCAGATAATATAGCAGCAATAACACTTAGCATATACCATGACTGTTCTAATGAATCCGGCAACCAAATACGAAATATCGCGGTAATTATGGCAGTTGCTGGTATATTATTCGTGTAGACCGCTAGATATTGTTTCCAAAATCCTTCTAAAGCAATCAAATTTCCTTTCGCTAAATTATATCCAATATACGTTATGACATAAGCATCAGAATCCACTTGGGAATATATTGCCCACACATATATATATTGAATTAATAGCAAAATAATTATTAATCCAATTCGATAATTTTTCGGTATTGAAATTCTACAAAAAGCAACGCAAACAATTCCTAGCATTCCCCATATTAACCATGAAATAACATATCGACTTTCCTCTCCTCCTATAATATCTTGCGTATGCCATATGACTCTTAAAAATATATACGAAAAAAGAACTAAAAAAATAATATTTGCACATTTCAATAGTATTTTCGATACTCGTCGTCTCAATCCATATTTCTCCATATGCAAGTCATTCAGCTGTCATATTTTTAGCATTGTATTAATATTATTCGCACATTTGCTTATGACATCAACACAGCGATACAATTAGCTGAGTGAAAGCACCTCCTTGCTTGGAATATACTCCATTTCTGGCGAAATTTTATATTTTAAATTCTTAATTTTATAAAGAACTTATACAATGCCCTGGCGATACTCTGGTTTTCTCCACTTCTCGCCCCACTTCTGCTCATAATAAGCCTTATTCTGTTCGAACAGCTTTCGATATGTTTCGTCCTCCAACTTCTTAAACGAAACACTACCGAAATGATGAATAAATACGTCTTCCGCGAGAACATTCCGATATCCATTCTTTTCGGACGCAATAGAATAATCATCGTCCTCAAACATACCAATTCCGTAATGTTCATCAAGCGGCCCGACCTTGTTATACAACTCTCTTGAAATCATTAGGCAGAACATTGCCAAAATTCCATGGTGGTTGTACTCTTCTCCCATATGAGCATTTGTGTAGCTATCTGCGAAGGCAGGCATTTGTTCCGGCTCAGTGTATGTTACATTAATTCGCGCTTCGTTACCAATAGAATTAGTTACTGGTCCTACTAAGCCAACAGCCTCATCATTACTAAAGTGTTTCAGCATGTTTGTCAGCCAACCGCGTGTAACTATAGTATCATTATTCAAAAGAACAATATATTCTCCATCTGCAACCGCAATGCCATCATTATTACCGCCTGCAAATCCACGGTTGGTTTTATTGAGCACGATTTTCACATTATCGTGCTTTGCCTCTATCGTTCTCAGATAATCTGCTGTCTGGTCAGAAGAAGCGTTATCTACCAGAACTAATTCATAATTCGGATAAGCCGTCACATCAAAAATGCTCTCCACACATTTTTTTGTATAATCCAGCTGGTTATAGCACAGAACAATAACGCTGATTTTCGGATATACCGCCTTGATTTCCTTTTCGAAAACTGCTACACGTGCATCCCAATCGTTATCCTTTGCAAATGCAAAGCAATCTTCTACTGTTGCCAGATCATCTTTTCCCGCCAAGCAGCGCTCTACAGCATCGCCAAATCGCTCTGGTTGATTTTCCAAATATACGAACTGATTTTTATACGGCTCTAACTCAGGAATTTCCGTAGCCACAATTTTCTTGCCTGCTGACAAATATTCATAGAACTTAACCGGATTGGTAGCCTTAATTAAATCTGTCGATGTATCAAACGGAATCAGACACACATCAAAAGATGCCAACCACGGCAGTAATTTTGTATATGGTACTTCACCAACCAACTGAATGTTTTTGTATTTTTCCAATCGTTCCTTATGCGCGGTAACATTGCCGACCAACACAATATCGCATTCTTGGAAACGTTCCGCACAATAGCATATAATGTCAATATTAAACCATTCAGCAATCGCGCCATAGTACCCAATAGTCGGTCGTTTTTTCTCTGTTGGCATTCCATACGCTTGATGGAAATATTCGTATTCCGTACCATTACGATTCATAGTAACCGATTGGCTGTATTGGGAAGCAATATCAAACAAAAACTGCGAACTTGCCATAACACCGTCGCTCTGACCAAGCAATTCAATACAATTTTTGCGGATTAAATCTTCTGCCGGATTAATAAAGCCAGTAAAATCATCCATATAATCGGTTACTGTGCGTAATCCATACTTTTCTCTCATATAGGCAGCAAAATACACCCAATTCGGATAATCGACAATTACAGTAGCATCACGTATTGCATTCTTATCAAGCAATGCGCCCAATTGATCATGCATTGCACGCTCATTGTTCTTCCAATCGCCGAGATAAATAGAAGCAAAATCTGTATTAGCCAAGGTCACCTGCCACAGATTATCTTCAATCTTTGACTGTTTAAACTCATTAGAGAAATTTGCATTTACATAAAAAACGCGATGCCCTTTTTGTGCCAAACGCTGTGCAAAGTGCTGTGGCCGCTGATGGCGGAAATCATAATCAATAATCGCTAAAACAATGATATCTATCTTTTGATATAGTTGCTCAAGCAGATAGGCTTTATATGGATCTATCTGATTAGTCCCTACATTTACCGTTGATACAACACTTTCACCATTCAACGCACTTTTTGCTTGATTAAGCAAATCGATAATTGAAAACATCGGGTGATATCGCCTATCTGTATCCGGAATATGCTTAAAGCGCGAGAAGAACCATTTTCTAAATTTTCTTCGTTCCTCTCTGTCCGAGTTAAACCCCTGAAACTTCAAGCGATTCAGAAAATGTATCAGACGAATTTGTTTAGAGCCTAACCTCGAATTGATCAACTGTAAAGTTTCATCAATTTTTTGATTAGTAGCATCCATTCGTCTTTTCAATTCAATCACTTCTGTTTCCCGTTGAAATGATTGAGCATTCTCTAATTGTTGCGATAACTTATTAAGTTCTTCACTCTTTGCAATCAATTCATTTTTTACTTCTGCGAGCTTACACTTCTCTGCATCAAATGCTTCTTCCCAATCGGCGCACATTTTATCAGCAGCTGTGAGTCTGTTCGAGAGATTAACATTCTCTTGCTTTGCTGTTGTTAACGCCTCATTTGAAAGTTGAAGTTCTTGGCGTGATTGCAGTAATTTTTTCTTTAAGCCAATATACTCTTCGTTTGAAAACAGTTCCGATAATCTACGATTTTGCGGCAAACTTTCCTCTGCCGAATAGATCAGCAGCAATTGTTCACCCGGCCACAAAGGATTGTTATCGCAGTCGATAATTCGGAAATAAGACAACTTGCGATCCTCAATCACTAAAGGGAAAAAGTCTTCTTCAAATCGATTGAAATGTTCTGCAATATCCAAATCATCATGCAGTGGCAACAGAAACACAGTATGATTTCGCGCCGCTAATATCAAATTCTTCAGGATTGTTCCTGCATCACGTAAATGTTCTAACGTGTTGGACGAAAAAATCACATCAGATTCCGGTATTACCTTTGTAATATCTCCAACTTCAAAATCACAAGCTGGAAATTTATTTCTTGCTTTTTCTACTGCTGTGTGTGAAAAGTCAATGCCTTTAAATGCGCAATTCGGAAAAGCTTTCGCCAAAAGTGCAGTTCCTTCACCTTCAGCGCATCCCCAATCCGTTACTGTCCAGTTATTGCGATTGAGCTCTCTTGTAAACCAATCTGGAAAAGCTTTTCGTGCAATATCCGCAAAATACATTGTCTGTTTTCCGCCATCATACTTCTCCCAATCATTTGCGACAAAACGATTTTCCCAATATCGTTCAGAATTCATGTTATCTTCTGCCATGCTCTGTACCTCCAATCCTACTATTCCAGCACGTTTAAAATCGTATTTACTCGTTGCTGCCAACTGTTTTCTGCAATAAAACCTTGTCGATCTTGTTCTGATCTAAACGGACTATTCAATTCTGACCTTGCCAATATTCGTAATTGCTCATCATTCTCATAAAGAGCTATCCTATCTGCAAACTTTTTAGTTTCCAAACTCTTTACTGCAATTACCGGTTTGTTTTGTGCCATATATTCATATATCTTTACCGGATTTATCGTATCCAATAATTCAGACTGTTTAAACGGATACAAGCACACATCAAACGAGTCAATCCAAGCACCTACATCTTGCTTCGGTACTGCACCCACATAATGTATTCTTGAATCATTTATACGTGGAATTTCCTCTGGGCCGACTAAAAACACATGATTCTCTGGAGCTGCCTCCAATATAACCTGAATTGCATGAATATCGAACCAGTGTGCTATCATACCTACATATCCAAATACACGCATACCTGGCTTATGTTTCATTGCTGATATTATTTCAGAATTAGGCTGCTCAATATCCACTGCATTAGGCACCAAAACAGGAGTAAGCCCCTTTCTCACAGCATCATCGTATAATTTCTGTGCAGTGACAAACAGGAAATCTGCTCTCTTTTCCAATGCTGTTCGAGTTCGCACAATTAAACGACGCATTAAAGGATTCGTTGATAATTTCGTATTATCATCCATTAAATCGTAAACAATTTTTCCGTTAAAATGTTTCAACAGATCATACCATGGTTCAAATCCAATCCATACTATATCAACTGAATGAAGCCATTTTTTAATCGCCAATCGTTCCGGAAATCCCAATCCACTCCACAGGCCTTCCGCAAAACGGGGCAAAGCAATTGCACCGTTTAACTGTATTACTTGCACCCCAGATGGGCGTACTCCCGAATATCCCCAGGGGCAGTCTCCCCCCTTGAGAAAATATTTTAACCAGCTAACAGTAGGGTTTACATAAATCACTTCATGTTTTTGCGCTAAACCGTCCGCAATATATTGCGGTCTCTGTCGCAGACCATCGTATGGTATCGGAGCTAAATATAGAATTTTCACATCGATACCTCCCGTTTTGCACTATACATTTCACTGAATTTCCTTCAAATATCTTTCCAGCGCGTCCTTCCAATGCGGCAGACGCGAAAATCCCATCTCCTCCAGCTTATCCTTGCTCATGCGCGAATTGAGCGGACGCACCGCACGGGTCGGG
>OGCO01004387.1_pt1 | contig 15138 bp, 10 predicted proteins | sample 1570171 | NCBI WGS metagenome assembly OGCO01 (sample SAMEA4370583, study PRJEB24528) | human gut metagenome | reverse complement strand
GCCTAAAGTTTCAATTAAAATTTGGGAGTTAAATGTTTTATTGTAGAAACAATAATTAATGAAACGGCATATTGAAATAGTAAATGCAATATTGCAAAGTAGGGACAGCCATTGGAAAAATACTGCCTGTGCCGTATAAGTAAATACCTTAGGAATAAGTTCCAAAAGGCGTTTGTTAAGCATAAAAAAGCCCTCCTAAATGATTTTGGAAATTCTGTAACAAAATAAACAAATCATATAGGCGGGCAACCAATTTAATTTGAAATATTAATTTTGGATTATTATATAATCTCAAAATGATTTTGTCAACAGTTTTTTTATTGGAAAATTTATCAAGGCTTATTGAAAATAAAAACTATTGACAAAAGAAAAAATTGTAATTATTTTAAAATATGATGTTTTGTATTATAATTTGGAGGCGAAAATATGGAATTAAGTAAGGCACAGTTGAATTATATACTGGCTATAAAACAGCTTGCTGGTGGCAAGGTTACACAAAAATATATATGCGAATATTTGGGTGTGAAAAAGTCTACAGCCAGCATAGCCTTGAAAAATTTAGAGGAAAATGGCTATATAAACAAGTCAGAAAATAATTATATTCTTACAGAAAAATCATGGGAAATTTTAAATCAAACTGACAGGGAAAAGTTTGAATTTATGTCACTATTTAATGGCTTTTTTGGTATAGAAAAGGAGCTTTGTGAAAATGAATACAAGAAGATATGTGGTAGTTTTAGCAAGAATTTATAGACAAACTTACACAGCTTAGAGAAAGAAAATATAATTTTGAAATAAATAAAAATAGTAAAAGCGAAAAGACAATGAATATAGAATTTGGCAAGTATGAAATACCTTTTCAGGTTGTGCAAGGTAGTGGAGAAAGCCGTTCTATGGGAGATAAGGGCTTTTATCATCCTGCAATTTTGGTTGTGGAAAAAGATTGTCAATATATAGTATTAAAATCTAAAGAGATATATTATAAATCAAAAACAAGTCAAATTTTAAAGGGCAAGTTACAAGAACTCTATTACTTAGATACAAATATGGCGTGGGTATTGTCTAAGCAAAAAGAAGAAAGTAACTGGATAATACCTTTGAAAGAAATATTGTACCAAAAAGATGATTTTGAAAAGGCGTCAGTTGGTATAATTAAAATAAAAGTAGCAGCTACAACAATGAAAATGCCGGAATCAATAGCAGAAATTACATTTAATTTTAAGTTATTAAATAAAATCGAAGAGTAGTTATTGAAATAAAAATATCAATAAGACTGTTGACAAAGGCTGAAAAAGACAATATAATGTCGAAAGGTTAGCATCAGCTAACAAGGGCTTTAAGTATTTTGAAAAAGGTGGGCAGCCAAGCCCCTATACAAGTTTATATTGTTTTTAATGATTAAGGAATGGCTATTATAGCTGTTCCTTAAATTTGTAAATGGGGAAATTTGATTTAGGTTAGATAAAGCTAACTGTACAAATCATAGTGAAAAATACTTTTAAAGCTTTAATTTTTATAAATGAGTTATCGATAACTAACTTAATTTTAAAAAGACTATTTTAGTCTACAGCACATAAAAGGTAAGTTGGATATAATTTACTTTTAATGTTTAAAGAAATGAACTATAATATTTTTGTATGTTTTTGACTATTTTTAGGAGGAAATAAAAATATGAAATACAAGAGATACCTTTCAGTTTTTCTGGCTAGTGCAATGGCGGTATCAAATGCTCAATTAAACACTTTGGCAGATGTGGACACAGGTGTTGAAAATGTAACAGAGGTGGAATCTGAAAATACAGATTTTTCTGAGGAAGAATTTGTTTCTGAAGAACAGACAGAGGAAACCACAACAGAGGAAACAACAGAAGAAGTTACAAGTGGAACTGATGAAGGATACATAGAAGAAACAACAGAAAGCAATATTGATGAAGACAATACAGAAAATACAACAGAAAGCGTATTTGAAGAAGTTGTAGAAAATCTTACAGAAAATAATATTATTTCAGATTATGTTTCTTATTCAGAGAATACATTAGATGACGGAAAATATACAGCTGATATATCTTTCCTCAATGAAAATATTGACACAGAATCAATGGCTGGCAGATACTTTAACGGTACACAAGTGCCAGTAACAGTAGAAAATGGCAAGGTTAAGTTGAGAATAGAATATACAACAGACTTGATTGATAGCCTTGGTCAAAAAATAGGCGATGACATTACAGACCTAGAGGTTATGACAGAGGGCGACAAGAAATATGTTGAGCTTACTTTAAATAGTGTTGATGAAACTGGTTACTTGCAAATGGTAGTAAATGCAGGTAGCTTTGGCAAAATGACACATATTGTAAGAGTAGTAGTTAAAACTGATACAGTTACAAAGGTTGAAGAAGAACAGGTTGTTAAATATAGTGTGCCAGTAAAAATGGTACAGGCATCAAATCCAACCGTTGAATCAATGGGTAACAGTGCTTTAAATGGAAATGCTGTTGTAACAGTAATGAATGGAAAATCAACCGTTAAATTAAATTTAAAGGCTACAAATTTTGCCGGATTATATGGTCATCTTACTAAGTTATGGAGCTATCCAGCATCAGAAAAAATGGACTATAGTTGGTGGGGCGATAGTGCTAATGAAATAGAGGCAGAAGTTGCAGAAACTTATATGGACTATGGCTTGCAGTATAATCAGGGAGATACAACAAAGTCAGAATTTATAAAGTCTGTAAAAATAGATAGAAGTGCTGAAAAAGAAAATTATATTTATGTTAGAATACAGGTTGATGCTATGGCTGGCTTTGACCAAGTAGCCAGACTTGACCTTGATTGGGATAATGCAGTTGTAATTGGCGATGAAGACACAACAGAAACTTCAAGTGAAACAACTACTGAGAGTACAACAGAAACAACTACTGAAACTACAACTCAGACAACAACTGAAACATCTACTGAAACAACTACAGAGGCTGTTACAGTAGCAAATGGCGAATATACAGGCAAAATTTATATACTTAATGAAAAAACAGATGCAGATTCAATGGCTGGTAACTATTTTGAAAAGGAGAAAGCCTATATTGTATCTGAGAATGGCAAGTTAAAGGTAAGACTTGCTTACACAACTGACCTTATTGTTTCTCTTGCTCAAGTAATTGACGGAAATAGTAATGAACTTGAGGTAGTAAACAATGGCGAGAATAAATATGTTGAAATTACTCTTAATGGCGTAAATGATATTGCCTATGTTCAGGTAGTAGTAAATGCCGGTAAGTTTGGTCAGATGATACATATTGTAAGAGTGAAAGTTAATGCTGACAGTTTTGAAAAAATAGAAAATGAAAGCAAGGAAGTTTCTTATAGTGTGCCAGTAAAAATGGTACAGACAGCAAATCCAACTTTAGAATCTATGGGACATAGTGCTCTAGACGGAAATGCTATTGTGACAGTAAAAGACGGAAAATCAGTTGTTGATTTAAAGTTTAAGGCTGTTACTTTAAATGGACTTTATGGTCATTTAATAAATATGTGGAGTTATCCAACTGCTGACACTATGGATTACAGTTGGTGGGGCGATAACAATTATGAAATTCCAGCAAAAGTAGTTGAAAAATATATGGACTACGGTATGGAATATACAAGTGGCAATCTTGAACAATCTGAATTTCCAAGAGTAATGAGATTGGAGAGAAATGCCGAAAAGGAAAATCACATTTTTGTTAGAGTTGATGTAGATGCTATGGGTGTTTACAATCAGGCTGCCAGAATTGATTTTGATTGGGATAATGCAAAGGTTATAGAAAATGATAATACAGAAAGCATTGTTTCAGCACCTGTTATAAATGTAGATAAGACACAGGCTAATAATAGTGAAAAGGTAAGTGTAAGTATTACTTCTTCAACTGAAAATGCCAAAATTTATTATACAACTGACGGTAGTGAGCCTGATGAAAATTCAGAACTCTACAATGGAAAATTTGAAGTAAACGCTCCGTCTGTTTTTGGTGGCGATGTGATTATAAAGGCTATTGCAATAAAAGACGGAATGGTAAATTCAGCTGTAAATAGTGCAACTGTTACATTTGCACCACAGAAAAAGGTTGTTGTGGCAAATAATGAAGAATTAGGTGCTAAAATAGAGGCGGTGGAAGGCTCTGTAGCTAGTGATGTTACAATAGATAAACTTGAAAAAGATAGTGAAAAGGTTGAACCATTAAAGGACATTATTAATAAATCAGTAAATAGTAAAATTATGAATATTGATTTTGCCCTTAATGAAAATGCTGAAAATCTTCTTTTAAGTGCTGATGTAACAAACTTTGACAAGGCTTCAACAAAACTTTACAAAGTAACAAATGACAATAATTATGAAGTTGTTGAGTCTACAATAGCTGACAATATTCTTAATGCTGAAATCAGTACAGAGGGTATTTATATAATTGCAGATTTAAAGAGTACAAATGGTGGTGGCAGTTCAGAAACTATTGAAGACGGCAAGTATTGGATGCCTATAGCTTTATGGAATGCAAATATTGACCAGGAATCAATGGGAAATTCAGCTTTTGAAAATAACAGACAGGCTTTAGTTACTGTAAATAATGGCATTGCAACTGTAGAAGTTGCGTCTAATCCAGTAGCTGTAAGTGGTTATACTTCTGCTTTAAAAAGTATTCAAAGTAGTGATGCAACAATAAAGGTTTTATCTAAAGCTCCATTTACTACAAATACAAAATTTGACGGTAAGGAACATAAATTTGACTATGTTTCTAAATTTTCTTTCACTACAAACTATATGGAAAAAGAATTTTTAAATGTTCAAATTAGTGTTCCATATACTCCAATGGACGGTGTTATGGCTAGTGCTGGCGGAAGTCTTTCTGCTAGATTAAAACTTAATTGGGATTCAATGAGCAAAACAGATGATAGTGCTACTTTAAATCCTGATTCTTCTTCAGCAAATGGCTCAAGTAGTTCTGGTGGTGGAAGTTCTGTAAATACAAGTAATGAAGATACTGGTATTAAAATTGAAGCTGATGAATTTGTATTTGATGACGGTACAACATTTAGCACAGATGCTGTAAGCTCTGGGGAGGAATATAAAACAGCTGAAAGCCTTTTAGGAAATACTGATTTCAGACTTTTTGATATTAAGGCTTTAGTAGGTAGTAGCGAAGTTAAGCCAAATGGTCAGGCTAAGGTCTATATTCCAATAAAGGATAATGACAAAAATGTTGTTATTTATAGAATAAACAAGGGCGATAAGACTACTGAACCAACTAAAACTGAACTTGAATACACTATTTCACAGGATAAGAAGTATTATGTAGTAACAGTTAAGGAATTTGGCTTATTTGCTGTAGCTGAAAGCACAGGAGAAGTCAAGGAAGAAGAAAAAACTGACACAGTTACAAAGGAAGAAAATACAAATACTGATAATAATAAAATAGCATTTAATGATATTGAAAATCATTGGGCATATGACAATATTTTATCAGCTGTAAATATGGGTCTTTTCACAGGTGTAAGTGATACTGAATTTGCTCCTAACAAAACAGCAACAAGAGCTATGTTTGTTACTGTTTTAGGCAGACTTGCCGAAGTTAATACAAGCAAGACAGGAGATAACAAGTTTACAGATGTAAAAAATAACGATTACTTCTATCCATATGTAATGTGGGCAGTTGAAAACGGCGTTGTAAGTGGTTTAAGTGATAGCAAATTTGGTTCTTCAAACAATATTACTAGGGAACAGATGGCTGTTATGCTTTACAATTTTGCAAAAAGCCAAAGTATTGAACTTAGCAATATTTATTCAGGTAGTAATTTTAAAGACGCCGGCAAAATAAGTAGTTGGGCAGTTGAAAGTGTAAATGCACTTGTAAAGGCTGGTATTTTAAATGGCAGAGATAATGGCAACTTTGACCCTAAGGGAACAGCTACAAGAGCAGAAATTGCAACAATGTTTGTAAAGTTTTTAGATGCTTATATGCCACAAAATGAAACAACAGAAAATACAGCTGAAACAGAGTAGTTATTTGGGGAGGTTGAAAAGACCTTCCCAAGTTTAAGTTAATGAAAGGAAATAATAATGAAAAATATTTTTAGAAAAATAGGAGTGTTGGCATTATGTACTATATTAATGGTAGGTATTATGGTGTCAAGTGCTTTTGCAATAACAGACGGTACATATACAGTAAAAACTGTAACTTCTTATGTTAATCCAGACACAGGCAAAACTGATGACGGTGGTACAGGAAATTCTGAATTAGGGGAAGGAATGTGCAGAAGTGTAATAGATGAGAATGCCGAAATAGAACAGAAAAATGGCAAAGTTACTGTTACAATGCGTATGAAATTATACAGCAATCTTTCAAATATTAGAATTGCAACTCAGGAAAGTCCAAAGGGCAAGTATAATGAAGTTAAATACAATGTTTTAAAGGAAAGTTCATCAACAGATAGTGCAGACATTCAGTTTGAACTTCCAAGTGCAGATGCCTATGTTCAGACAAAAATGTATGTAGTGCCAATGGGCAGAGATGTGTGTTTCTATTGGAAATGTGATACTTCAAAGGCTGAAAGCTCAGATGGAAAATTAGAGGAAGAAAAGGTTACAACAAAGAAACAGACAGCAGGAGATAAATTTACTGATATTACAAATCATTGGGCATCAGATGCAATTAAGGCTGTTGTAAACAAAGGCCTTTTTAGTGGTACTTCTGATGTGACATTTTCTCCGGATAAGGAAATGACCAGAGGTATGTTCGTAACTGTTTTAGGTAGATTAAGTGGCGAAAATATTTCTGGTACTACTACTTTTACTGATGTAGATAATTCAGTTTATTATGCTCCATATATTGCGTGGGCAAATAAAAACGGTATTGTAAATGGTGTAAGCAGTACATCATTTAGTCCTGATACACCGGTAACTTGTGAACAGGCTGCTATTATACTTGTAAAATATGCACAATATAAGAATATTTCCCTTGAAACAAAGAGTATTTCTCCTAGTACAACAGGTGTAAGTGAATGGGCAAAGGAAAATGTAATTAAAGCAGGTAAGGCAGGCATTATTACAAAGCAAAATACAAATGGCTATGATTATACTTCTCCAGCTACAAGAGGAGATGTTGCCTCTATGATTAATAACTTTATGACATATTACGGAAAGTAAGAAAGGAGAATACATAGTGAAGTTAAAAGTAATAGCTTTAATATTGTGTTTTGTGTTGGTGTTAGGCTGTTTTACTGGTTGTGGCAAGAAAACTTCAGAGGAAGAACAGGTTACAGAGGTAACAGAAGAAACAAGCACAGAAACTACAACTTTAGCGATTACAACTCAAACCACAACTGTAGTTACAACAGAAACAACTACTGTAAAGACAAGTGCTATAAATTCATCAGCTAAAACAACAGCAAAGTCTACAGGTGGAAGTACAGGTAAAGTCAATTCTGCTGTAATTGCAGAGGCCAGTTCCGGCAAAAAACAGCCAGTAAGTAAGGCTACACTTAATGCTACAAAGCCTAAGGAAACTACAACTCCAACAGGTGCTAGAATAGTAGCAACTTCCGCTGCTGTTTGTGATATTATGGATAGACTTGGTATTGGTCTTGTAGGTGTGCCACAGACTTCAGTTACAGCCATAGCATCAAGATACAATGGTGTAAAGACAGTTGGTTCGCCAATGTCACCGGATATGGAAATTATAAAGAGCTTAAATCCAACTGATGTTATAGGTCCGGATACTTTAAAAGGCGATTTAGAAATAAAGTATAAAAATATTGGTGTTAATTCTACATTTTTAAATTTAAGAAGTGTAAAGGGGCTTTATGACAGTGTTAAATTAGTAGGGGACAAGTATGGCAAAAGTGCAGAGGCAGATGCTATTGTAAAGGAATATAATGAATTTATTTCAAGTTACAAAAATAAGCATAGTGGCAAAAGTCCAAAGGTACTTGTGCTTACAGGTCTTCCTGGTAGCTATCTTGTAGCAACACAAAATTCCTATGCCGGTTCACTTGTTGAGTTTGCCGGTGGTACAAATATATTCCACGATGCTACAAAGGATTTTCTTACTGTAAATCCGGAAGAAATGCTTGCTCGTGACCCTGATATTATTATAAGAACAGCTCATGGTGTTCCCAAAGAAGCCCTTGAAATGTTTGACAAAGAGTTCTCCACTAATGATATTTGGAAACATTTTAGGGCAGTTCAAAATGGCAAGGTTTATGATATGGACTATATGCTTTTTGGTATGAGTGCAACATTTGACTATCCACAGGCATTAGCTGACCTTGAACCAATACTTTATGGTGATTGATATGAAGTGTAAAAAAATATTAAGTTTTGTAATTATATTAATATTGTTGGCTGTACTTTTTGTTGTGGCTGTAAATTCCGGTAGTGTAAAGGTTTCCTATGGGGAACTTTTAAAGGGAATTTTTATTGAACATAATGACAATGTAAATATTATTTTGGATTTAAGATTTCCTAGAATATTAATAGCAATGTTGTCAGGTGCAGCCTTAGCTGTAAGTGGTGTGCTTTTTCAGGCTGTTTTGAAAAATCCTCTTGCTGACCCTGGAATTATAGGTATTTCCTCTGGTGCAGGTTTCGTAAGTGCGATTATTATAGCCTTTTTCCCGACTTGGTTTTTGTTTACTCCTATATTTTCATTTTTAGGGGGTATGGTAGCCTGTGTCATTGTCTATAGCCTTTCCTATAAAAATGGCTTTTCGCCCCTTAGAATTATACTTGTGGGTATAGCAATTAATGCGGTATTTTCGGGCTTATCTAGTGGTTTTGGCTCTATGAGTAGTCAAAATTATCAAGGTGCATCAGAACTTATTAATGCAAATATTTCAATGAAAACTTGGAATGATGTAAAACTTTTAGGCGTTTATGTTGTGATTGGGCTTGTGCTTGCTTTTGTGATTTCTGGCAAGTGTAATCTCCTTGCTCTTGAGGATAAAACAGTACGAGGTTTAGGTGTAAATGTAAATGGGCTTAGGGTTGTAATATCTATTGTGGCTGTATTGCTTGCATCAATTACAACTGCCGTTGCTGGAGCAATAAGTTTTGTTGGTCTTATTGTGCCACATATGGGTAGATTGCTTGTAGGTAGTGAGCATAAATTGCTTGTGCCATTTTCAGCATTGTTAGGTGCTTTTGTAATGCTCCTTGCTGATACAGTAGGCAGACTTATTGCCTATCCTTATGAAATTTCTCCGGCAATAATAATGTCAGTTGTTGGAGGACCTTTCTTTATTTTTCTTCTTAAAAGGAGTGATAAAACATATGGAAATTAAAAATGTTGAATTTTCTTATGGCAATCATAAGGTTTTAAATGATATTTCGTTTAAAGTACAAGAGGGAAAAATAACTACTATTATAGGAGCAAATGGCTGTGGCAAGTCTACACTTTTCAATGTCATAACAAAGAACTTGAAACCTCAAAAAGGTAATGTGTTGCTAAATGGGGAGGACATAAAACATATTTCTCTCAAAAACTTTGCAAGACAGGTTGCCATTGTACATCAGTATAATACAGCACCTAATGATATTACAGTTGAAAAACTTGTAAGTTATGGTAGAATAGCACATATAGATAAAGGCAGAAGAAATTATGCTGATGATGAAAAGTACATAAATTTTGCTATGGAAGTAACAGGTGTTTCTGAATTTGCCAAAAAGCAGATTTCTAATCTTTCCGGTGGTCAACGACAAAGGGTATGGATAGCTATGGCTTTGGCACAAAACACAAAAATTCTACTTTTAGACGAACCTACAACATATCTTGATGTAAGATACCAAATTGAAATATTAAGATTGGTAAAAAAATTAAATACAGAATATGGAATTACTATTATAATGGTTCTTCACGACATAAATCAGTCAATAGCCTATAGTGATTGTATTATTGCTATGAAAGACGGTAAAATTTTGGCAGAGGGCAATCCAAATGATGTTATAAACGAGGAACTTATTAAAAATGTCTATGGCATAGAGTTAAGCGTAAAGAGGATTGGAGAAAATAAAGTCGTGTTGACGGTATAGAGAGGTTGATACACAAAAAGTACAATATATGATTGACAATATTTGTTACCCAGTATATAATGAAACAAAAAGGGGTGTATAAATATGTCAGTAAATAAAAGATGTCCTAGTTGTGGATATACAGTTGAAGATGGAATGATTTCTTGCCCGATGTGTGGAGAGCTACTGGATATTAAGATTGTTAAAAAAGGACACCCAATATTATCTATTGTACTTCTTTTAGTTTTATGGCCTATAGGTATAGCAATTATGTGGGCAACAGAAACATTTCAGAAAAGAACAAGAGTAGTAATAACTGTAATTTATCTATTGCTATTTCTTGTTGCCATAGCTATGGTAGCTACAAATAAACCAACTGTAACAAAGGGAAATGGTACAGCGTCATACATAACTAGCGAATATTTAGAAAGCAATCTCATTTGAGGTTGCTTTTTTATGTGAAAATATTGTTTATATGATGTAATATTAGTTTTATTTTGTATTATTTTATGATATACTAAAAACAATATTTATATTAAGAGGTGGTAAAAATGAGAATATTTCACTTGTCTGATTTACATATTGGTATTAGGCTATACAATTACGACTTGAGGGAAGAACAGGAATATATTTTTAACGAAATTATAGAAAAGATGCAGGAATATAAGCCTGATGTTATTGTTATTGCTGGGGATATTTATGACAGGGCTATGCCGTCAGGAGATGCCATTGAAATGTTTGACAGATTTATTAATAAAATCAGGGAAACAGACAGTAGTATTATTATAATGATGATTAGTGGTAATCACGACAGCAGACAGCGTATAGGCTGTTATGGAGAAATATTGGAAAAACAGGGATTGTATATGGTAGGTATACCACCTAGAACACAAGAGGACTATATAAAAAAGGTTACTTTACAGGACGGTTTTGGCAATGTAAACTTTTATCTATTGCCCTATGTAAGTACAGCTGATATTAAAGGTGTACTGGGGTACAATATGGAGCAAAAAATTTCGTACAATGAGGCAGTTCACAAACTTATTGAAAGAGAAGATATAGACGAAAGCCAAAGAAATATTATTGTAAGTCATCAATTTTACATTCCTACAGGGGAAGATGCCAAAAATATAGAGCGAACAGAATCCGAAGTAAAAACAGCGGGCAATATAGATTATGTAAATGCTGATGTGCTTGAAAAGTTTGACTATTCAGCTTTAGGACATATACATAAGCCTATGAAAGTAGGTAGTGAAACCATACGATATTGTGGTACACCTATGGCATATTCAGTAAGTGAAGCGGGGCAGAAAAAAGGCATATTAATGGTAGATATAGGAGAAAAAGAAGCGGAAGTAGAAGTTACAAATTTACCTTTAACTCCAATGAGAAATGTAAGAATAATAGAGGGAAAATTTGAAGAATTAATAAAAGAACATTCTGAGGATTTTGTGACCGTAGTATTGACAGATACAGAAGAAATTGAAGCATTAGATATGCAGGAAAGATTAAAAATAGCTTTTCCTAAATTACTTGAAATCAGAAGAAATAATGTAAGGCGAATAGACAATGAACTTGAAATAGAAACAGAAGATACTCTTAAAAGTCCTTATGAATTAATTTGCAAGTTTATACCTAGCCTTAAAGACGATGAAAAAGAACTTATAAAAAATGTTATAAATGAAGTAATGCTAAAGGAGGGAGAATAATGCGTCCTATATCTTTAAAACTTAATGCTTTTGGCTCTTATGGAAAAGAAACTTTAATAGATTTTACTAAGCCTACACAGAATTTATTTCTTATAACAGGAGATACAGGTTCTGGCAAATCTACTATTTTTGATGCTATAGTTTATGCCCTCTATGGTGCTGGGCAGGAAAATGAATTAGAATACCAAAGTAACTTTTCATACAATGCCAAACAGCCAAGTGTTACATTTACCTTTGCAGAATCGTCAGAAGAAAATGCAAAGCAGTACACTATAATTAGAACTCCTAAATATTACAGGTATAAAGAAAATAGTAAGAAGAAAGTTCTTGCTAAAAAGCCGGAAAATCCTACAGTTACATTAATTGAAAATAATAGTGGTAACAGTTGGGATAAGAAAAATGGTGCAGATGATAAGATTATAGATATTGTAGGCTTAAATAAAAACCAGTTTATGCAGGTTGCTATGATAGCTCAAGGGGAATTTATGAATGTTATTAGAGAAAGTTCTAATAACAAAAAAGAAATTTTCAGAAAGCTTTTTAATACTGAAATATATGATAAAATAGCTGATGCTTTTGGAAATAGAAAAAAATCGTTGGAAAAACAAATAAGCACAATAAAGACAGAATGTCAAACTGAATTATTAAATGTAATCTTAAATGAAAATTATGCAAAATATGCTGAATTAAAGGAATATTTAGATATACTTCAAGATGGCAATATGTCCATTATAAATGAGTTTATTACATTGTTTGAGGATTATTGCAACTATCTTAAAGCACAGTATGACAATATATGTGCAAATAATGAAAAAAACAATGACGCCTATGAGAAAGCAAGTGCAGATTTGACAGAGGCCAACCAAATTTTAGTAGCTTTTGTTGAGTATGAAAATGCAGAAAAGATTTTGGCTCAATGTGATGAGCAAAAAGAGGCAATAGCTGAAAAGGAAAGTTTGTTGAATAAAATAAATGATGCATATATTGTAAAGCCTTATTATAATAATTATGTTAATGCAGAAAATACAAAAAAGGATTTGGAAAACAAAATAAATACCCAAGAACAATCTTTGCCGGAATTACAAAGTGCTTTCAAAAATGCAGAAAGTAAATTGAAGGAAACAGAGCCTTTATTCGAAAATGCTAAAAAAGAATTTACAGAAATAAGCAGTAGTGTAAATTCAGCACTTAAAATGTTTGAGCAAAAAGAAAAAATTGAAAAAGAACTTGAAAGTATTAAAGAGCAGTACATCAAGGCTGTTGATTTAAAAACAAAAGAAGAAAAAGAAATTGAAAGTATAAATATTTTATTAAAGAAAAATAATGAAATAAAAGAAAACTATAAGAATGCCAATGTTGAAAAGGCACAGTTGGATAACGAAATAAAAGAGTGCAAAAGTATAGTAGATAAAAATGAAAACATAGAAAATGTACAAAGTCAGATAAAAGAATTACAGGAAGAATGTACTAGAAAACAGAGAGAATTTACAGATTGTCAGGAACAGTACAATGCTGTAAATGGAGAGTACGAACGCATAAATAACAGATTTCTAAGTGAACAAGCTGGTGTATTGGCTAAGGAATTAAAAGACGGAGAACCTTGTAAAGTTTGTGGCTCAACAGTTCACCCTAAGCCTTATGTAAGTAACGAAAGTATTGAAATACCTACACAAGAAGAAGTAAACAACGCTAAGAAGAAAAGGGATTTAATTGATAAAAAACTTCAAGAAAAGTCAATGGAGTGTAACAATATTATAAAAGATATTAAAAATTTGGAAAATAATTATAGTCAGGCTTGTGATGAAGTTTGTAAATTGCTTAATATATCTTCAAAGGAGTCAATTACAGAGGTATTAAATGAAAGAAAAGCTGATTTGAATAAAAAATATGCGGAAAATAGGGCAAGTATTAAAATTTTAGAAAAGGCTGAAAATACTATTTCTGAATTAAATGAAAAAATAGAGAAAGAAACAGAGTTACTAAGTACATATGACGCAGAAGTAAAAGAGTACAACGAAAAACTTATAAAAACAGAAACTGCTTTAAGTGAAATGACAAATAATTCTGACTATAGTTCAAAAGAAGATGCAGAAAAAGCAATAAATAAAGCAGAAATAAACAAAAATGACCTTGAAAACAAGTATACTGTTGCTAAAAATGAAAAAGAAAATACCAAAATTAAATTGGAAAATGCAGAAACACTTTTGGAGGAATACAAGAAAACTTTGCCAAATGCTGTTGAGGAAATTGCAAAAACTGAAACAGAGTACAACAATATTTTGTCAGAAAAGAATTTCAATGATAATAGTTGGAATGAATATATAGAAAAATATAGTCAAGACCAAATAAATGAAATAACAACTGAAATTAATAAATACAAAGATGATTTAAAATCAGCTGAAACTCAGAAAAAATCAGCCTTGAAATATATTAATAATAAGCAAAAACCAGATATAGATGCTTTAAGTAGCAAGGTAGAGGAATTAAGGGAAGACAAGAAAAAATCTGATGAAGAAAAAAATATTATGTTTAATTCCCTTAAAAATAATAATGGCATTTTAAACCGTATTACAGAGAAAGTTGAAAATCAGACAGAAATTTTAAAAGATTATAACAAGGTAAATGTTATAGCCGATTTAATATCAGGTTCAGCAAGTAAACAAGCCAAAATTGACTTGGAAACCTTTGTTCAAAGATACTATTTACAGAATATTCTTCATTCGGCAAACAAGCGATTTGAAAATATGACAGGTGGTCAGTTCCAATTGATATTAAAGGACCTTAATAAAGCGGGAAAAAGGGCCAATGAGGGACTTGATTTAATGGTTTATTCTTTGGTAACTGGTAAGGTAAGAGAAATAAAAACTCTTTCCGGAGGAGAGTCGTTTATGGCGGCACTTTCTTTGGCACTAGGTATGGCAGACCAAATAAAGAGTAAAAAAGGTTCTATTAACCTAGATATGATGTTTATTGATGAGGGCTTTGGTTCATTAGATGATAGGTCAAGAGCACAGGCTGTAAATGTACTTATAGAAATGGCAGGCAGTGATAAACTTATAGGAATTATTTCTCATGTGTCAGAATTAAAGCAAAATATAGGCAACCAGCTTATTGTATCTAAGAATGAAAGTGGAAGCACTATAAAATGGAAAATTGATTAAAACTGGAATAAAAATAAAATTATTGGCAATAATACATAGTATAAAAATACTGTAAAAAAAGCTATATTATATTAAACGGCTGCATAAGCTTAAAAAAGGACAAACCCGATGATATTTTATCAAGAATGAATGAATTAAGCTTAAAGCGCAGGGAAAAACAGCCTTTAAACTATCCAAGCGCCGGAAGTACATTTAAAAGGCCGGAAGGATATTTTGCCGGTAAGCTTATTGAAGAC
>OGCO01004375.1_pt1 | contig 15173 bp, 10 predicted proteins | sample 1570171 | NCBI WGS metagenome assembly OGCO01 (sample SAMEA4370583, study PRJEB24528) | human gut metagenome | reverse complement strand
TCTCGCCATAAGGCACCAGACCCAGCTTGATGAGCGCCTGGAAGCCGTTGCAGATACCCAGCATCAGGCCGTCCCGCTGTTTCAGCATCTCATGGACGGCGTCTTTGATCCTGGGGTTGCGGAAGAAGGAGGCGATGAACTTGCCGGAACCTTCCGGTTCGTCGCCGCCGGAGAAGCCGCCGGGGAGGACGATCATCTGTGCCTGGCTGATGGCCTGCTCCAGGGCCTGGGCGGACTGGTTGAGCAGATCGGTGGTCAGGTTGCGGATGACCAAAATTTCCGGGTCGATGCCCGCACGGATGCAGGCGTTGGCGGTGTCGTACTCGCAGTTGGTGCCGGGGAACACGGGGATGACCGCCTTGGGACGTGCCACCCGGTTCTTGACCACGGTGAGCAGGCGACGGTCGTAGTCCATGTTGGGCATCTCTTCCGGCTTCTCGCTGGCGTGGGTGGGATAGACCCCTTCCAGGGTGGCTTCCCACTTCTCGGCCAGGTCGGCCACGGACAGGGCAGCCCCTGCCACGGTGAGCTTGCCGTCATCGGTAGTGGCGCCGATCTTGAGCGCCGCATCGGTGTCCTCAGTCAGCTCGGCCACGATGCAGCCGCACAGGTCGCCGAAGAGCAGGTCGCCGGACAGGTCAGGCGTACCGGCAAAGCCCACGCCGTTGCCGAAGGACATCTTCATGACAGCCTCTGCCACACCGCCTACGGTGACCGCCCAAGCGGCAGCCACTTTGCCGGCCTTGACTAGCTGGTGGAACTGTGCCCAGGTGGCCTTCAGGGCTTCATAGTCCCCGTCCGGTGCCTGGAACAGGTAGACCGGGTGGCCTGCGGCCTTGAATTCGGGGGAGATGACGTCGCCGGTCTGTCCCGGGGCGATGGCGAAGGAGACCAGGGTGGGCGGCACGTCCAGATCCAGGAAGGAGCCGGACATGGAGTCCTTGCCGCCGATGGCCGCTACGCCCAGGCCGATCTGCGCCTGGTATGCGCCCAGCAGGGCGGCGAAAGGCTTGCCCCAACGGGCGGGTTCGTCCCGGAGCCGTTCAAAGTACTCCTGGAGGGAGAGGTAGACCTTGGAGGCGTCGCCGCCAGCGGCGACTACCTTGGCCACCGACTCGATGACCGAGCTGCGCGCGCCGGTGAAGGGGTTGCGTTCCATGCGGTAGGGATCGAAACCAGCTGCCATGATGGAGCAGGTGTCGGTCTTGCGGCCGGGGCCGACCGGGATGAGACCGACCATGGCCTGTGCTGGGGTGAGCTGTTTCTTGCCGCCGTAGGGGAACAGGATGGAGCCTGCGCCGATGGAGGCGTCGAACCGTTCGCCCAGGCCGCGCTGGGAGGCCAGGTTGGGATTTTTCACGATGGCGTCAAAGCGGCCTGCCACGTCGGAGGTGTCCCCCACCTCTGCCTTGCCGGGCAGCTGGGGTACGTAGACGTCGGTGCGCTTGACGGTGCCGTTGGTGTTCAGGAAGGCGCGGGACAGGTCGGCGATGACCTTGCCGTTCCAAGTCATGACCATGCGGGGAGACTCGGTGACCACGGCCACCTGATAGGCCTCCAGGTTCTCGGCGGTGGCAGCGGCGATGAAGGCTTCTGCGTCCTCCGGTGCCACCACCACGGACATTCTCTCCTGGGATTCGGAGATAGCCAATTCGGTGCCGTCCAGACCCTCGTACTTCTTGCGCACGGCGTTCAGGTCGATGGAGATGCCGTCGGCCAGCTCGCCGATGGAGACGGAGACGCCGCCTGCGCCGAAGTCGTTGCAGCGCTTGATCATGCGGGTCACGTCGCCGTTGCGGAACAGCCGCTGGATCTTGCGTTCTTCCGGGGCGTTGCCCTTCTGCACCTCGGCAGCCATGGTGACCAGGGAGGACAGGTTGTGGCTCTTGGAGGAGCCGGTGGCGCCGCCGATGCCGTCACGGCCGGTGCGGCCGCCCAGCAGGATGATCTTGTCGGTGGGGGCGGGGCACTCGCGGCGCACATGGTTTGCCGGCGTAGCGCCCACGACGGCGCCGACCTCCATGCGCTTGGCCACATAGCCGGGGTGATAGAGCTCGTTGACCTGACCGGTGGCAAGGCCGATCTGGTTGCCGTAGCTGGAGTAGCCGGCGGCGGCAGTGGTCACGAGCTTGCGCTGCGGCAGCTTACCCTCGAGCGTCTCGGAAACCGGGACGGTGGGGTCGCCGGCGCCGGTGACGCGCATGGCCTGGTACACGTAGCTGCGGCCCGAGAGCGGGTCACGGATAGCGCCGCCCACGCAGGTGGCGGCACCGCCGAAGGGCTCGATCTCGGTCGGGTGGTTGTGGGTCTCGTTCTTAAAGAGGAACAGCCAGTCCTGGTCCTCGCCATCGACATCGACCTTCACCTTGACGGTGCAGGCGTTGATCTCCTCGGATTCGTCGACATCGGTCATGACGCCGGTCTTCTTAAGGTACTTGGCGCCGATGGTGCCCATGTCCATGAGGCAGACGGGCTTGGCGTCGCGACCGAGCTCGTGGCGCATCTCCATGTAGCGGTCGAAGGCCTGCTGCACCACGGCGTCGTCGATCGTCACGTCGTCCAGGACGGTGCCGAAGGTGGTGTGGCGGCAGTGATCGGACCAGTAGGTGTCGATCACGCGGATCTCGGTGATGGTGGGGTCGCGATCCTCATCGCGGAAGTACTGCTGGCAGAAGGCGATGTCCGCCTCGTCCATGGCAAGGCCGCGATCGGCGATAAAGGCGGCAAGGCCGGCCTCGTCGAGCTCACGGAAGCCGTCGAGCACCTCGACGGGCTGGGGCTCGGGGGTCTCCATGTATAGCGTCTCGGGCAGGTCGAGCGACGCGATGCGCGCCTCGACGGGGTTCACCACGTAGTGCTTGATGGCCTCGACGGCGGCTTCGTCCAGAGCGCCCGAGATCATATAGACCTTGGCGGAGCGCACGGCGGGGCGCTCGCCCTGGCTGATGAGCTGCACGCACTCGCTGGCGGAGTCGGCGCGCTGGTCAAACTGGCCAGGCAGGAATTCGACGGCAAAGACGGCGCCGTCGCTTGCGGGGAGCTCGTCGTAGGTCACATCGACCTGGGGCTCGCTAAAGACGGTCGGCACGCAGGAGCGGAAAAGCTCCTCGTCGATGCCCTCGACGTCGTAGCGGTTGATGATCCTCAGGGCCTCGATGCCCTTGATGCCGAGAATCTCGGTCAGCTCGCCCTTGAGCTGCTGAGCCTCGACGTCGAACCCGGGTTTCTTCTCCACGTAGATACGAGAGACCATTGGTTCCTGCCTTCCTGATCGGTTGGGCGTACGGTACGGTATGCGGCAGCGGTCGGTTTGCGGGGCCTGCCCTGCGGTCGCCTTGAGCCACATGTTTGTAAACCTCACTATGATACGACAGCTCGCGGCGCGTAGAGGACGGCGAGGGTGCTACAGTGAAGCGCAAACAAGAGAAAGGCATCACATGGCATTCGTTTCGCTCGCCATCATCGCACTCGTGGCCTTTGCAAGCCCCTTCATCGCTTCGGCGATTCCTGGAAAACCCGTTCCCGAAACGGTCTTTTTGCTCGTGTTCGGCGCGGTGTTGGGACCTCATATGCTTGGCGTCATCCATGTGGATGCCGAGGTCTCGCTTGTGTCAGAGCTCGGTCTGGCATTTTTGTTCCTGCTTGCCGGCTTTGAGATCGACCCAAAGAACATCACGGGCGTCGAGGGGCGCTACGGTATGGCCACGTGGGTTGTCACATTTTGTATCGCCTGGCTTGCCGTGCGCTTTACCCCGTGGTTCTCGGTCAGCCATTTCGACGGTATCGCCGTGACGCTCGCCTTGACCTCGACGGCGCTTGGAGCGCTCATGCCCATCTTGCGCGAGCGGTTGCTTGCCGGAACGCGCGTCGGTGATTCGATTCTCGCCTATGGTACGTGGGGCGAGCTCGGTCCCGTGCTCGCCATGTCGGTACTGCTGTCTGCCCGCACGGGTATCGAGACACTGCTGATCTTGGGCCTGTTCGCCGTGGTGTGCGTGCTGCTTGCCGTGGTCCCCAGCCGCTCCAAACGCGTCGGCAGCCGCTTCTTTGCGTTTGTCGAGGAGCGCGCCGATACCACGTCGCAGACCTTCGTGCGCCTGACGGTGCTTATTTTGGTCACGCTCGTGGCGTTCTCGGCCATCTTTAGCCTCGATATCGTGTTGGGCGCTTTTGCCGCCGGCTTCGTCCTGCGCTATATCATCCCCGAGGGCAACCATACGCTTGAGACCAAGCTCGACGGCCTGGCCTACGGCTTTTTGATCCCGGTGTTCTTTACCGTGTCGGGCGCAAAGATCGATCTGACGGCCGTGGTGTCGCGCCCCGGGCTGCTCGTGGGCTTTATCGTGGCGTTGTTGATTATTCGCGCTGTGCCCATTCTTATTTCTATGAGCATTTGTCCTGCGACGCGCGATGTGTCGGCGTATGGTCGCATTACCGTGGCCCTGTACTGCACCACGGCGCTACCGATCATCGTTGCCGTGACGAGCGTGGCCGTCAACGCGGGCGCGCTGTCGCAAGATATTGCGTCGGTCATGGTTGCCGCCGGTGCCATCACGGTGTTCTTGATGCCGCTGCTCGCGCAGCTCTTCTACCGCGTGGTCGACGCCGCGCCGGTCGCCGCCGTGGCAGAGGTTGCCGAGCACCCTGCCGAGGCACTCGATATCCTGCGTGCCCATCACGATTTGGCGAGTCTGCTCGCACGAGAGCACGAGCTGCTGACCTCGCATGGCCATGGTCGCGTATTCGAGGGCCTGCCTACGCTCGATACGATTGCCGAGCGTCTTTCCGCCGAGGCGGCGAGCGGCCACATCGATGCCCGCATCGTGGACGCGGCACACCTGCTTGCCGACAAGACCTATGGAGACGAGGTCGACCCGTCTGAGCTGACTCCGCGCGAACGTCGCCGCCTGGAGCGCGCCAAGCTCGCCGTGCGCGAATACCGCCGCCGCATGCTGGAGCTCTATGCAAGAGAAGAAGCCGAGGACGACGACGGCAAGTAGCAAGGAATGTCGGGATACGGGTTCCGTCCAAATAATAGAAGGCGCGCTGCCTGCGTTTGATACAGGCAGCGCGCCTTTTGCGTTGAGCTCCGTTGAGGTTCGAAGCCGAAACTTTCGACCTTTAGGAGCGGGCTGCTCCGTCGACGGGGAGCACCGCGCCCGTGACGTAGGAGGACATGTCGCTCGCCAGGAAAACAAAGGCGTTGGCGACATCCTCGGGCTCGCCCATGCGACCCAGCGGAATGGTGGCGATGATGGGCTTGATGACCTCTTCGGGCAGGTTGGCGACCATATCGGTCTTGGTCACGCCGGGTGCGACGGCATTGACGCGAATGCCCATGGGGGCGAGCTCGCGCGAGAGCGACTGGACCATACCGTTGACGGCAAACTTGGACGTGGGATAGCCAACGCCGGAGGGCTGACCGTACTTGGCGACCATCGAACTCGTGGTGGTGATGGTGCCGCCATGACCTGCCTCAGTCATGATCTTGGCGGCAGCCTGGTGACCGTTAAAGACGGCGACGACGTTAAGGTCCATGACCTTTGCGAACTCCTCGGCCGTATAGTTAAGGAGCGGCGAGCGCTGGGAGATGCCGGCATTGTTGACGACCGTGTCCAAGCCGCCCATGTCGGCGGCAGCCTGGGTAAAGGCCTCGGTCACGGCTCCGAGCGAGGTGAGGTCGCAGGAGCGGCCCCAGACCTTCGCGTCGGGATAGGCGGCTGCCAGCTTCTCAACGGCCGCGTCGGCAGTCTCCTGGCGCGAGCCAAAGACGGTGACGGCAGCGCCTTCCTCGATAAAACGGCAGGCGATGGCATAGCCGATACCGCGCGTGCCTCCGGTGATGATTGCTTTTTTGCCCTCGAGCAACATGGTGCTTCCTCTCATCGCGGGCGGACATTCGCAGCACAGCGTAGCGGTAGCCGGAATCGGTCGCGTTTGCATATCGGTGAACGGTAGCCCGCGTTACCGATGAGCGGCTCGCGCAAATATGCTTTGCCGTTGTGCTTGGGGCAGGAGGCAAAAGGGCTCCCGTTCCACATCGGACGGGAGCCCTCAAGGCGCGTATTGCTAGGCGAGCGTTGGGCTAGTTGGCCATAACGCCTTCGGTCCAGGCCTCGACGTCCTCGATACGCAGGACGTTGGCGACCTCGGCCACGCAGTCGACGTTGGCAAGCTCGGCGGCGGCAGCCTGGACGTCCTTCTCGAGCGCGCGGTGCGTCAGGAAGATAACCGAGCAGGCATCGCTGACGCCCGACTTGCCGTCCTCGACCTGATTGATGAGCGAGATCGAGATGTTGTGCTTGGCAAAGATGTCGACCGTCTCGGACAGGGCGCCCACGCGGTCGGCGACCTTCAGGCGCACGTAGTACTTGGTCTGGAGCTCGTTCATGGGCTTAAAGGCGAGGTTGTGACCGTAGGGCTCGATCTCGGGCAGCGGAGCCACGCCGCGGCTGATCTGCTCGGAGAGCGACAGAATATCGCCCACGACGGCGCTCGCGGTGGGGAAGGAGCCTGCGCCCGCGCCGTAGAACATGGTCTCGCCCACGGCGTCGCCTACCACGTAGACAGCGTTCATGGCGCCGTTGACCTTGGCAAGCATGTGGTCGGCGGGGATGAGCGTGGGATGCACGCGGACGTCGACGCCGGCGTCGGTGTTGCGGGCGATGCCCAGCAGCTTAATGGTGTAGCCGAGCTCGCGGGCCTGGGCGATGTCCTCGGCGCCGATGGTACGGATACCCTGCTGGTACACATCGTCGGTGGTCACGCGGGTGCCAAAGCCGATGGAGGCGAGGATCGCCGTCTTGCTGGCGGCGTCGAAGCCGTCGACGTCGGCGGACGGGTCGGCCTCGGCATAGCCCTTGGCCTGCGCGTCGGCAAGCACGTCGGCGTAATCGGCGCCCTCGGCGTCCATGCGCGACAGGATATAGTTGGTGGTACCGTTGAGAATGCCGGCGATGGTCAGGATCTTGTTGCCCACCAGGTCGTGCTCGAGCGTGCTCACGATGGGGATGCCGCCACCGCAGCTGGCCTCGCACTTAATCTGCACGCCGCACGCGCGCGCCTTCTCGGCGAGCGTCTCGACGTGACGGCCCAGCAGGGCCTTGTTGGCAGAGACGACGTGCTTGCCGTGCTCAAAGGCAGTGGTGAAGATCTCGGTTGCGGGATGCTCGCCGCCGATCAGCTCGACGACGATGTCGACGGCGGGGTCGGTGACGACGTCGTGCCAGTCACTCGTAAAGGCCTCGCGCTCAATGCCTGCCGCCTCGGCCTGCTCCCAAGCAAGCGCGCAGGCGCGGGTCAGCTTAAGGTCGATGCCGTAGGCTGCCAGGTACTCATCGTGGTGGCTCTTGATCAGGCGGGCCACGCCGCCGCCGACGGTTCCCAGACCGATCAGACCGACGTTCACGGTGCGCAGGGGTTCGCTCATAGATAGCTCCTTCGTGCATCTTATGGATGGATTAACCGCTTAAAGGTTGAGTGCATTCTAGCGTGAACCGAGGGCGCGTGCTCGCCGGGCAACAGGAGTCGCACAAAACGGCACCCCCGAAACGCTGCGGAAACATTGGAAACATGCTCGCTACAAACGGAACTCCGTAACAAACTGTCAACGTTTGCGCCATAAGGTTTGCCCTGTACCGCAAGACGGCCGCACCGCGGCCAGCGAAAAAGGGGGACACCATGTTCAACATCAACAGCACGCTCAGCCGTAGGAACTTTCTCGCCGGCGCCGCGGCGCTCGGCAGCACCGCGGCACTCGCTGGTTGTTCGTCGGGTGGCTCGGACGGCGGGTCCGCCGATGACGGCAAGACTTTCAAGATCGGCGTTATCGGCCCTCTGACCGGCGCTGCGGCAACCTATGGCGTTTCGGCCGAGAAGGGTGCCAAGCTCGCCGCCAAGGATTTCTCGACCAAGGACCTCAAGCTTTCGCTTAAGTCCGAGGATGACGTCGCCGACGGCGAGAAGGCTATCAACGCCTTCAATACCCTGTGCGACTGGGGCATGCAGGCGCTCGTCGGCCCCGTCACGACTGGTGCCGCCGTCGCCGTCTCGGGCGAGATCGCCGACGATATGCTCATGGTCACGCCCTCGGCATCGTCGCTCGACGTGACCAAGGACAAGACCACGGTCTTCCAGGTTTGCTTCACCGATCCCACCATGGGCGCGAGTGCCGCGAAGTTCTTGGCTGAGAAGTATGCAGACGCCAAGATTGCCCTGTTCTACAACTCCGGCGATACGTACAGCTCGGGCGTTGCCGATGCCTTTGCCGAGCAGGCCAAGGCGTCCAAGCTCGACATCGTCGATACCGAGACCTTTAAGGACGATTCCTCCACGAGCTTTACCAACCAGCTCACCAAGGCCAAGGAGGCCGGCGCCACGCTTATCTTTGCCCCGATCTATTACACGCCGGCGTCCGTCCTGCTCAAGAACGCCAAGGACATGGGCTACGACATGACGCTCATGGGCACCGACGGCATGGACGGCCTGCTCTCCGTTGAGGGCTTCGACACCTCTCTTGCCGAGGGTGTGCTGCTCATGACCCCGTTCTCTGCCGACGACGAGAAGAACGCCGACTTCGTCAAGGCATATAAGGAGGCCTACGACGAGACGCCCAACCAGTTTGCCGCCGATGCCTATGACTGCGTCCACGCGATTGTCGAGGCAATCGATAAGGCAGACATCGATATTACGGCCGACGGCGCCGACATTGCCGGCGACCTTGCCGGTGCCATGCGTAAGATCAAGATCGAGGGCCTGACGGGCGAGCTGACGTGGAACGACAAGGGCCAGGTTGAAAAGCCCGCTACGGCCTATGTGATTCAGGACGGCAAGTACATCGCCGCCTAGGTGCGTACAAAACGCGACCGGTGAGGCTGTTTAAATCAGGACAGGAGCGCTTGTAACAGAATGGAAACATTACTTTTCCATATTAAAGTGGCATTACTGCATAAAGTAATAGAAATACGCAGAATCATGGATAAATGAACAAATACAAAGAAAAGTTGAAATAATCGCCACTTTTCCTAACTAAAGCGTCTACTATTTTGCGAACGCCGAACACGGCGAAGGATGGCCTGTCGGGTAACCAAAACCCGACGAGATTTGAGAGGAGAGCCGCATGTCGAGCCTCACCGGTAAGTCATTAAACCCTGTTATGAATCGCAGGAGCGTTATCGCGAGCGCAGCAGGTCTGGGGGCGATGTCCATTCTGGCGGGCTGCTCCTCCAACGGCGGCGACAGTGGCTCCGCTTCGGGCGACGCTTCGTTTAAGATCGGCACCATCGGCCCGCTGACCGGTGCCGCCGCGTCCTACGGCAAGTCCGTTACCCAGGGCGTCGAGCTTGGCTGCAAGGATTTCTCGACCAAGGAGCTGCCGCTTGCCAGCAAGGCCGAGGACGACCAGGCCGACGGCGAGAAGGCCGTTAACGCCTTTAATACCCTGCTCGACTGGGGCATGCAGGCCCTCGTCGGCCCGACCACCACGGGTGCATCGGTTGCCGTTGCCGCCGAGTGTGGTAACGACCCCAAGACGTTCATGATCACCCCGTCCGCGTCCTCCGAGGACGTCACCGACGGCAAGGATTGCGTCTTCCAGGTTTGCTTTACCGACCCCAACCAGGGCGTCAACGCTGCCAAGTTCCTGGCGCAGAAGTATGCGGACGAGAAGTTCGTGCTGTTCTATAACTCCGGCGACGCCTATTCTTCGGGTGTCGCGGATGCCTTTAAGGCCCAGGCTGCTGAATCCAAGCTCGAGATTGTCGACGAGGAGACCTTTAAGGACGACTCCGCCACGAGCTTTACCAACCAGCTGACCAAGGCCAAGCAGGCCGGTGCCACCATGATCTTCGCGCCGATCTACTACACGCCGGCGTCCGTCCTGCTCAAGAACGCCAAGGACATGGGCTACGACGTCAAGATGATGGGCTGCGACGGCATGGACGGCATCCTGGGCGTTGAGGGCTTCGACACTTCTCTTGCCGAGGGCCTGCTGCTCATGACCCCGTTCTCCGCCGACGACGAGAAGAACGCCGACTTCGTCAACGCTTACAAGGATAAGTACGGCGATACCCCCGACCAGTTTGCCGCCGACGCCTACGATGGCGTGCACGCGGTGGCCGAGGCCCTCAAGGAGGCCGGTCTTGGTGTCGACGCCGACCCGACCGAGGTCGCCGAGAAGCTGCCCAAGGCTATGCTCAAGATTACCGTTGACGGTCTGACCGGCAAGCTCACTTGGAACGATAAGGGCCAGGTCCAGAAGGACCCTACGGCGTACGTTATCACCGACGGCAAGTACGTACAGGCCTAATAGACCGCCTTACATGGAGCGGTTTTGATCCCAAGCAGGGGAGGTTTTGGCCTTCCCTGCTTGCTTGGTATCTAGGGACGATGTAACGTCCCTGTTTCATACATTAACTGGAAACCTATTCGAAAGGGGGATGTGGAACATGACGGTCTTTATCCAATATCTGGTCAACGGCCTGTCCATGGGTAGCGTCTACGCCATCATCGCGTTGGGCTACACCATGGTCTACGGTATCGCCAAGATGCTGAACTTCGCTCACGGCGACGTCATCATGGTCGGTGCCTATATCTCGTTCTGTGCCACGTCGTATCTCGGCCTCCCGGGCTGGGCATCTGTAATTCTCTCTTGTGTGGTCTGTACCGTTCTCGGTGTTCTCATCGAGGGTCTGGCATACAAGCCGCTGCGTCAGGCGGGCCCGCTGGCCGTTCTGATCACGGCCATCGGCGTGTCTTACTTCCTGCAGAACGCCGCGCAGCTTCTGTGGGGCGCCACGCCCAAGAACTTCACTTCGCTCGTCACCCTCCCGGTGCCGGAGTTCTTGGCCAAGTTCAACGTGAGTGCCGTCTCGCTCGTCACCATCGTCGCCTGCCTGGTTATCATGGCCGGTCTGATGTTCTTTACAGGTAAGACCAAGATGGGCAAGGCCATGCGCGCCGTGTCCGAGGACAAGGCCGCCGCTCAGCTCATGGGCATCAACGTCAACCGTACCATCTCGATGACGTTCGCCATCGGCTCCGCCCTTGCCGCCATCGCCGGTGTGCTCCTGTGCTCCTACTCGCCGGTCCTGCAGCCCACCACGGGCGCCATGCCTGGCATCAAGGCCTTCGACGCTGCCGTTTTCGGCGGCATCGGCTCCATCCCCGGTGCCTTTGTCGGTGGCATCCTCATCGGCATCATCGAGGCGATGGCGCAGGCCTATATTTCCACGAGCCTTGCCAACTCCATCGTCTTTGGTGTTTTGATCATCGTCCTGCTCGTCAAGCCTGCCGGCCTCTTGGGCAAGTACGTCCCCGAGAAGGTGTAGGTGAGCGTTATGAAGTTTCTTAAAGACAGGCAGACGCGTCACGACTTTGTTACGTACGCCATGTGCCTTGTGGCGTTCGCCATCGTGTTCTTTATGCAGTCTAACCACATGATTCCGCGCATGATCGCCGGTCAGCTGGTTCCCATCACGGCCTATATCGTCATGGCCATCTCCCTTAACCTCGTCGTCGGCATCGCGGGCGACTTGTCGCTGGGCCACGCAGGCTTTATGAGCGTCGGCGCCTATACGGGCATCGTTACCGCGGTCGCCCTCGAGAGCGCCGTTCCCTCCGATCCGGTGCGCCTTATCATCAGCATCGTGGTCGGCGCCATCGCTGCCGCCATCCTGGGCTTCTTGATCGGCATCCCGGTCCTTCGCCTGAGCGGCGATTACCTGGCTATCGTGACGCTGGCCTTTGGCGAGATCATCAAAGAGATCGTCACCTGCCTCATTGTGGGTGTCGACTCTCGCGGCCTGCACGTGATCTTTAACATCACGGGTAACTCCACGATCGACGATCTGCACCTGCTCGAGGACGGCACCGCCATCATCAAGGGCGCCCAGGGCGCCTCGGGCGTGTCGACGTACTCGACCTTCCTCGCCGGTGCCATCCTGGTCATGGTCGCACTCGTGATCGTGCTCAACCTGGTTCGCAGCCGTACCGGCCGTGCCATTATGGCCGTGCGCGATAACAAGATTGCAGCCGAGTCCGTAGGCATCTCCGTCACCGAGTACCGCATGATCGCCTTCGTGGTTTCCGCTGCCCTTGCCGGTGCTGCCGGAGCTCTCTTCGGCGGTAACTTCTCGCAGCTCTCCGCCACCAAGTTCGACTTCAACGCGTCCATCCTCATCCTGGTGTTCGTGGTCCTGGGTGGTCTGGGCAACATGCGCGGCTCCGTTATCGCCGCGGCGTTGCTCACGGTGCTTCCCGAGCTGCTCCGTCAGTTCTCGGACTACCGCATGCTCATCTACGCCATCGTGCTGATCCTGGTCATGATCTTTACCAACAACCCGCAGCTCAAGGCGTTCTTCGGTCGCGTCAAGGACCGCTTTGCTTCCAAGAAGGAGGTGGCAGCCGATGCCCAGTAAATTTGAGTTCAACAAGGGCAAGATGGTCCCGTATCCTTCTGGCGCCATCGTTCCCGACCGCGACCTGGGCGAGCGCCCGGCGCTCGAGTGCATCCACCTGGGTATTGAATTTGGCGGCCTTAAGGCAGTAGACGACTTTAGCCTGACCATCGGTAAGACCGAGATCGCCGGTTTGATCGGCCCTAACGGCGCCGGTAAGACCACGGTCTTCAACCTGCTCACCAAGGTGTACCAGCCCACGCACGGCACCATCCTGCTCGACGGTGAGGACACCTCGGGCAAGTCCGTCTACCAGGTCAACCGCATGGGTATTGCCCGTACCTTCCAGAACATTCGCCTGTTCAACACCATGACGGTGGAGGATAACGTTAAGGTCGGCCTGCACAACCAGGAGCGTTACTCCGGCTTTGAGGGCGTGCTGCGCCTGCCGACGTATTGGAAGCACGAGAAGGCCGCCCACGAGCGCGCCATGGAGCTGCTGTCCATCTTTGATATGGAGCATCTGGCAAACGAGCAGGCTGGCTCGCTGCCTTATGGCGCCCAGCGTCGTTTGGAGATCGTCCGCGCGCTTGCCACCAACCCCAAGCTGCTGCTGCTCGACGAGCCTGCCGCCGGCATGAACCCGTCCGAGACCGCGGAGCTCATGGAGAACATCGTCAAGATCCGTGACACTTTCGGCATTGCCATCATGCTTATCGAGCATGATATGTCGCTCGTTATGAACATCTGCGAGGGCATCTGCGTGCTCAACTTTGGTAAGGTCATCGCCAAGGGCACGGCAGAGGAAATCAAGAACAACGACGCTGTTATTGAGGCATATCTGGGCAAGCAGGATAAGGGGGAGAACTAAATGGCAGAGCCGATGCTTTCCGTCTACAACATCAACGTCTGGTACGGCGCTATCCACGCCATCAAGGACATCTCCTTTAACGTCAACGAGGGTGAGATCGTGGCCTTGATCGGCGCGAACGGTGCCGGCAAGTCCACAACGCTCAAGACTGTCTCGGGCCTGCTGCGTTCCAAGACCGGCTCCATCAAGTTTATGGGCGAGGACATTACCCATACGCCCGCCGATAAGCTGGTTGGTAAGGGCCTGGCCCAGGTGCCCGAGGGCCGTCGCGCCTTTTTGCAGATGACGGTCGAGGAGAACCTGGAGATGGGCGCCTACACGCAGCCCAAGTCCACGGTGGCTCCGGGCCTCGAGCGCGTCTACGAGCAGTTCCCGCGCCTGAAGGAACGCCGTCGCCAGGTCGCCGGCACCCTTTCGGGCGGCGAGCAGCAGATGCTCGTTATGGGTCGCGCCCTTATGAGCAACCCCAAGCTGCTCATGCTCGACGAACCCTCCATGGGTCTGGCGCCGATTCTGATCGAACAGATCTTCCAGATTGTCGAGGACTTGCACAAGGCCGGCACCACGGTGCTCTTGGTCGAGCAAAACGCGCAGATGGCGCTTTCCATCGCCACGCGCGGCTACGTGCTCGAGACCGGCAAGATCACCATGACCGGCACCGGACAGGAGCTCCTGCACGACGACAACGTCCGCAAAGCCTATCTGGGCGGTTAGGCGGTTCCGCCGTTCTACCGAACGGCGGATCGGCCGACGCTGCGCGGGCACCAGAGCGACAACTAGTCATTCAAAGAAGACGGCATGACCAGAAGGTCTATGCCGTCTTCTTTTCATGCCAATTTGTTCGCCCTGGCGCACGCCCGCTGTCCGTCCTCTTACTGCGACTGTACCATGGTCCAAGGTGATCGATGGGCGGGCCGCTGTTCCTGGCGCTGTGCGCACGGAATGGGCTACTTGCTAACCCAGTGGCTAACGTCCCTCCTCAGCTTTCGATCGCGGCTGTCGCGTCGTTGGTGTGCCGCGCGCATCACGGCGCGGCGGGCATCCTCCTTCATGGCGTGCTCCTGAGCGAGGTTCCTGACAATGCAAAACGGGCATTCGCGGGTCGGATCCTCGTGCCGACGGTCTATCATCGAGACGGGCCGTCGGCGACGAGCCAGTCATCAAAAACTCTCATTATTCGCCCCTTGGACGCGAGGACTGCGCTGCCTTGTTGCCCCATGCTCTCTTCTCGGAAGGATGGTGACCCGATGGGCTGGATAGAGGGCCTCAACGACGCGATGGACTACATAGAGGCGAACCTCGAGGGGGACCTCGACCTCGCCCATGCGGCGCGGCTCGCCGCCTGCACCGAGGGACAGTTCCGGAGGATGTTCTCCTATATCGCCGGCATCGGTCTCGGGGAGTACGTGCGCCGGCGCCGCATCTCCCGCGCCGCGCTCGACCTGTCCCGCGGGGAGCGGGTCGTCGACGTCGCGGTCCGGTACGGCTACTGCTCCCCGACCGCGTTCAACCGAGCGTTCAGGGACGCCCTCGGGATCTCGCCCAGCGAGGCAAAGCGCCCGGGCGCCCCGCTCTCGGTCTTTCCGAGGCTCTCGTTCTCCCTCACCGTCACGGGCGCCGAGCCCCTGCCGTGGAGGATCGTCCCATGGGGCGGGATGCGCCTCGTCGGGGTGTCGCTTCCGTGCGGGCCGTCCGAGGCGGGCCTCCTCGCCCAGATGGGGGAGGAGGGGAGAGAGGAGCTCGGGAGGTTCTGGGGTGGCGCCTCGCGCTCCGGGAGCATCGAGGCCCTGCTCGCCCTCGCCGATGGCTCGGGACCCGAGGGGGTTCTCGGGGTCAACGTGTCCGAGGGCGGGTGTTAGCGTCAATCTATTTTTCACCAGTTTCGCTAAACAGGCGCGCCGTTCGCG